>Ga0164292_10005908_pt1 | contig 10010 bp, 11 predicted proteins | sample GEODES117metaG_FD_111486 | JGI IMG/M metagenome (GOLD analysis project Ga0164292, IMG submission 111486) | Eutrophic lake water microbial communities from Lake Mendota, Wisconsin, USA - GEODES117 metaG | ecosystem: Environmental > Aquatic > Freshwater > Lake | place: USA: Lake Mendota... | reverse complement strand
TCATTACGAGATACCACCATGATTGCAATCAGGGTCATCAGCGGAGTTACGGCATTAATAATGCCAGCCAAGATTGAGGTTACTTCGGTTTCGGCCCAGGCAAAGAAGATCCCTGGAATTACATTCAGTAGCAGAGAAACAACCCAGAGATGGCCAATCATTTTTCTATTTCGTACCAACGTCAAGCCTTTTATCTTCAAATAAATGAGTAGCGCCATCGCACCGAGTGCGCAACGTCCGAATGCGACACCAAATGGAGTGAGAAATTCAAGACCAAGTTTGATGAAGATAAAAGAGCAACCCCACACTATGCCGAGTGCAATATAGAGTCCCAGCCAGGATTGCGATTTACTCTTGCTCACCTGCAGATCATGCCATAGAAGTAAATTAGATAAGTGCTAGAGATAGCGCTTTCTTTGCAGCTTCTTTACGGTCACTGACCGCAAGTGCTTGATAGATTCGCATTGTCTCGTGACGTATTGTGCTGACGCTAAATCCAAGTTCATTTGCCAATTCATGATTGGTCTTTCCTTCTACCATTCCGCGCAAGATCGATATCTGGCGAGGAGTAAGTTGATCTGTTCCAGTTTCCATTCGATCAATTACAGTCCGAGTGGAGGCAGATCCTGGCTCATGTGCAAGCGAGAGATAAAGCCCGAGTGCCACCGCATAGTTGCGAGCAACTTCTTCAACGCTGGCCGTATCGGAAATAGGATTCGCAAAGCGAATAACTAGATAACCGTGGACTGCTCCACGTTCACGTAGTTGAATCATTAACAGATTCTTCGAAAGATTCCATGGTGCAGCGTTTTTGCCGAGGGCGATAAGAGCCTCATCGTTATCCCATGAACGCCATACTTCACTTGGGAAAGTTTGTTTAGCCTGACCTGCATCAAAACCATATTCACCTAAGAACTCGAGTGAATCATCAGCGTGTAAGCGCCCGACCCGCGCGCAACAAGCGCCAAGTGGTGCCATGTATTCCATGACGAGTGCGCGTGAAATCTCATCGCACGTTGGGTGATAGCTCAGCCAATCAATAAAGGTGCGAATGTCGTTCATTAGAGCCACCCCGTTTTATAGACTGTCAGAACAATCACCGCGGAATGGTCACTGATTTATGCAGGGTGATCCCTCAAATGACCAGTCAAATATGGACTGGTCGTGGGATGGTCAGGCTTGGTGCAGAGGGATCTTTAGAGACCGACCCATCCAAGGACAACACCGAGGAATGGGATCACAAAGACCATCTTGCCTTTGATATCTGCGCTGGGGAGCGATTGGCTAAAGCGACCGTTACCCACGTCGTAGAGATCACCCCTCACGCCAGCGATCTCTCCAAGGAATGGAGAAAGTGATGGATCGCCAGATTTAGCAACTACTTTTTGGCCGACCGAATAACTCTCAGCCTTCTGATAAAGAACGAGTCCTGATTCAGCTGCGCCAAGTGCATTCGTTAAACCTGTTTGCGGGTGTGCCACTCGAAAACCAAGCACGAAAAGGAGCGTTATAGCGAGCAGAACGGCTCCTATAACTTTTCTATTCTTGCTCATCGGGCTCTCCTTGCCGTTGATTTTTTCCCAGTCTTCTTTACGGTTTTCTTTGCAGTCTTCTTAGCAACTTTCTTGACTGGGGTGCGCTTTTTTGGCGCTACCGATTTCACATCTACTTGCTTAACGCTCTGCCTCTTTGCGCTTTTTTCAAGCATCGAGTTCAACCAGTCATCACCTTCGCCAGGCTCTGAAGTCCATGCAGCAGGTGTAACTTTCTCGATAAGTGGCGCTGCCTTTTTCTTCTCATCACGAGTTCTTTTGATTGAATCTAGAAGTCCACGAAGAGATTCAAACACCTTTGCAACAACAGGTGAATCTTTCTTCGCCTCACTAGGCGCAGCATCGGACGGCTGAGCTTGGCCTGAAGACATACCAAGCATCAAACGAGATGTACGTGAATCGGGACGCCCCGTCCCGCGCCAAGTTGCAACCTCAATAACGCTACCTGCTGCCAAATTACCGACAACAAGTTTCTGACCATCGGGAAGATCAATCACTAAAGGAGAATCTCCACCTGTCATCGGTAGCGTAGTCATTTCGGGTGCAGGAGCTACTTGAGATTTTTTAGCCATCGCTAGCCAATCTCAAAACCAACATAGTCAGCGAGATCGCGCGCACTGAGGCTATTTAAACGAGGCGCAACAGTGCGTGCCGCTGTCATGTTGATACATGAATGTGTTCCATCGATTGAAACAGTGCGGTCGTTGGGTGTTGTTCCAGTCCATGAGCTACTTGAGACTACCTTTTCACATCGAATTTCATCACCGGCGTTATATGCAAGGTTTGCACCAGTGACAGAACCTGATCCGTAAAGCGCTCCACTACTGCGAACGGTCAACCAAACTTTGAGAGTGTAGGTATTGCAAAGATCTGCAAGACCGGAGATCACAACCTGATCCATCGTGAATTGTCCGCCAGCAAACAAATGCTTGAGTTCAACCTCAACAGCATCATCACATGCACCGATACCAAGTGAACCAACACCAAATCGTGTTCCAGTTCCACCTCCGCCACCGCCACCAGTTGCTCCTGTAGCACCTGTCGCGCCAGTTGCTCCTGTGGCACCCGCAACTCCAGGTAGTCCTGGGCGACCGTTACAGATAAATGTTTCTGCTCCACTTGCATCAACTAGCTTTGAGCCACCAATTGGGCAATTAGCGTCGCCAACCTGCAGTGCAACAACTGCTACCGATGCACCAGCCACACCAGCCACACCAGCAGGTCCTTGAACGCCAGCAACACCTGGCGCTCCATCAATTCCATCTCTTCCATCTTGACCATTGAGGCCAACAAATCCATCTTTACCAGCAACGCCAGCTGCACCCGGAGGGCCTTGTGGTCCGACCAGCAACGCTAGAACTTGGTTGAGATCACCAGATGTAGCAGGAGCGTTTCCAAGGAAAAAGTTTTGAATATTGTCATTGGCTGTACCCGCTGCAAATGTTGCACCAACTCCGGAGAGCGCAAAGAGCATGACAAAGATAAATCCGCGCTTAAGTAACTTCATGCCATTGCCTCCTCTTTTGCCTTACCCGCAGCGTGTTCTGACGATGCTACAAATACTGAATAGACCCCGTGAAGGAGCCCTGGTACCAATCCCAGAAGTATAAACGCTTGGGACTTAGCAATAACAGTCGTCGGTAACAGTTGAATTAACGCGTAGATTCCAAAGGTAAAGGCTCCGATCAAGATAGCCTCGACGATCAGGCTCCGCTTGCTGCTCTCCAAGCGAGCCAACGCCAAACGCGGGAAGACCAAGAAGAGCAAGAAATACGGTGTTGCCATAACTACAGCGCCAACAAGGGCAGAAATGTATGACTGGGTCCAAATGAAGATGATGGCAAAGAGTGAGACTGAAAGAGTCATCGCCATTCCAGGTGAGACAACTCGAGCAAGATAAAGTCGCTCTTCCTTGAGTTCGGATTCACTCCGTGATTTAACTAGAGCGCCTTCTGCAATGTACTTAAGTGCGATGACCGCACCAACTGTAATCGCTAATGGCCAACGGAGAAGCGAATCTGCTACGCGATTGATTACAAGTGAATCTGTAAGAATGACAGAGATAACTACGGCAAGTCCACCAAAGAGCCCTGCTGCCAGCGAAGAAACCACACCACTAGAAGATCTCTTCTCCTGCGAAGAGGATCCAAAATCACGCGGTACCGTCAAATGAACCATCGAACCAATGAGCGCCGGTAAATACCACGCTAAGGAAAATGTCGCTGCGATTAACAAGGTACGAAGACTTGTCACATTGCCTAGCGCTACATGAGTAAGTCCCAGTCCAAATGCCAACGAGATTCCACTTGTTGCATCTAGTGCGCCGATAATCGCGCAGATAAAGAGGAGATAAAGAGGGCCATTTGGAATAGCTGCATCAAATTGAATGGCAATTGCGGTGTAAACACCTAGAGGAAATGAGAGCCAAGGCAGAGCCGACCAGAGGTGCTTATTGAGTTTATGTAGCGGCTCACCATCACGGAGTGCGAGATAACGTAAGAATGAATCTCCAAAAGATGCCAATCGTGAATCTCTAAAGCGATAGAGAACGTGCGCACCCTCACTCTTTGAATCTCGAGCAAATACAAGTCGAGAATACTTACGGCTGCGCACCACAGTGTAGAGAGCAGTGATAATTGCAAAGAGAATTGCAAGAAGACGCAGATCAGTAGGAATCTCTGTGATCGTATAAATCTCACGCTCTTTAACCTGTACACCTGCAACTACAGAAACTTTGCCATCGGTTCCAGTTGTCTCAATTCGGTAAGCCCCCGGTGTTAAATCAGTGGGTAAATCAATTGAAAAGACATAGAAGCCCTGTGAATTCCGTGTGCTTGCCTTAAAGACGAGCGGCTTGGTGTTTTCGCCGACCAACGCCATCTTCCATTCGGTCGAGCTACTTGGCCCACCCAAAACGATTGCCTGCTGCTTGCCGTTCTCCCACGTTAAGAATGGGATATCAGCAGCTGATGCCGAAGGGGTCGCGATAAAGAGCGCGGTGAGAATTGTAAGGATGCGAAGTGACTTAATCATTTGGGACCTTCCGCAAGGTGTCGAGCAAGAACCACATTCCTGCAATCAGTGGAATAACGGTAAAGAGGACTTGTTTAGACAATAGATTTCCAAGCCAAGGAATCACAAAGATCACAACGCCCAAAATGTCATTATTTTTCGGTTGCTGTATATCGGGCGTTGGGTTGTTATCTCCCTTTACGATCCATCCCGTTTTCCTATCACCATCGATGATGCGGTGGGTAAAGACACCAACCGGTGCTCCATCAAATCTGCGTGCTTGATATGCAGCTACATCGTCGATCTTTGGCTCTATCCGCGTGACAGGGGCGGTAATCACTATGTCACCAGGGCTAATAGTTGGTTGCATCGAACCGGTAAGTACAACGCGCGCCTTTACATATCCAGTAGATGAGAGAACTGAAAATGTCACAAGGATCGCAGCGAGAATATATCCAGCGATTGTGCCGACTGATGCCAGCTTCTTCATAACCTTTTGTCCGCCGGTAATCACACGTTCTGGTGGAGTCTCTACAAAGTGCTTAGGACTTGTCTCCACAATTGAATCAGGAGTAATCAAGACAGTTTTTGAGCCAGTTGGATTTGAAATTGTGATTAAAACATTCGAACTCTGATCGCTATCTCCGCGATCAATAAATACATCCCCAAAAGAAGAACCACCGAAGGGCTCAATTGCTTGGCCCTTCGGTGGTAACTTCTTCATGGTTCCTTCTTTTCTATCTTTAGGACTAGAACTGACGGGCTAGCCCTTCATCTAGAGGAATTAAATTAGAAGGATTCCACAGCGATCTTGTATACATCGCCTGCCAACAGACTTGGAGCACCCGTGATTCCAATTGAGAAACCACCGCTTACTGGTGCCGCCTGGAGACCGGAACAGCTCAATGAGCTAGAGGTGATTCCATGAGTATATCCAGTACCTGATGAACTGTATGCAGAGACAGGGACAGTACAAGATGTGACTGAGCCGAATGTCTTTGCGGTGCCTGTATTTCCGAAGACGCTAATTTTAATGCTCTTACCAATACATTTTGAAAGACCGGTGCTATTGCTGACGGTTTCAGTGTCGGTGACCGTTATTGTCTCAAGGTAGAACGCTCCGCCACCGGCTGAATTAACGAAACGGTTGATAGGGGTAACACTGATTGAAGATTCGCACGCTACAGCCTGTGTAAGTCCCTGGCCGTATTCGAGGCTATCTGTTGTGTTAATTGTGATGTTGGCTGCGAATGTTGAGCCGATTGCTGCAAAGAGGAATGCTCCGCCGACAATTGTTGCAAGGCGTGCACGCTTCTTTGGCGAACGGTTTGAGCCGTTGCTTTCAAAGTTTAAAATTTCCATTTTCGTTCCTTTTTAGTGTCAGTTCTCTTAAGCGGGCGCTTAAGAGCCTTTCTTTACTACTCCCTGTCCCTAACCCATCGCCGATGGGTTATTTACAGATTCCACAGTCGTACGTCCAACGCTGGCACCATCAATATTGATGAGTGTTGCTGCTGGGTCGATGTAGAAAGTTACGTCGGCGGAATTCGCGCTAAGTACGCTTCCGTCGTATATAGATGTTCCACTAGTTGATAGTGAAATCGCTGCGCTCATGACGCCCGAGATTAAATCTCCGGGGCCGGTGAGGTACGAAAGTCCAAGTGCTGCTGCATCAGATGATGATGTTGGTGCATCCGATGTTGGGATCGCCATCTGCAATACCTTGGCAGCAGATGGTCCGAGATTAATTTCCTGTCCTGCGTTATCGATCAAGCGGATACGAAGCTTTGTCTTCTGACAAGCAACAAGATCAACACCTGAGACGGTTACTGATTTAACTCTGAAATATCCATTAGTTGCATCCGTTGGAGTTGGCGCTGAATACCACTCTTGTGCGAGCGCGACATAAACCTGTGAATCACATGCAACTGCTTGTTGTGAACCTTGACCGAATGTGAGTGCACCCGTACCAACAGTCACACTCGCTGCAAATGTTGAGAGAATAAATGGAACTGCAGACATCACAGCAACTGCTGCAACAATCTTTGAACGAGTACGACCATTGCCACCGAAGCGTGATTTCACGCCGGCGCTTAATGGTGAATTCAAAGACATCAGTTCTCTCCGTGCATCAATTCATTGACCAAGGGGGTGATCAGAGGTGACTAGACTGTGAGAATAATAGCCAATTTAGAACTCAGAGTCTAAATTGAGGGGTAGCCCCATCGGCTATTTGATCGGAACAGGGGCCTTTACGGTGTCCATACCCAGCCCCATCGCCGAAATTGTGCTTCTGAAAACGTTCACAGCGCCGGAACAGAGTTCGGTTTCCACACTTGGGGCAGTCATTGAGGCTGCCCGGGTTGTCACAACTGCGCCATTGATCTTGGCGGTGGCTACGAGTCGAAGTCCACGACCGGCATTAAGGAGTGCGTTAACTGCCGCCCCTTCGCCTGAGATCCGAAGGTTCTTTGTGCCATTTCCTTCAATCAGTAGATCTTTATCGCCACCGGCTAATTTCAGGATCGCATTATCGACACTCATACAAACAAGAAGGATCTCGCCGCCACTGATTGCAATCGGTGAAATGCTGACTGAAGTTGCTCGAGGATCTACGGGAAATTTTGCTGGGATACGAATCTTCACATCTTGAGTTGGCGCATAAGTTGGTGCAGGAGTGGCGGTTTCTGAATCTAAATAGGTAATCGAAGCAGTTGGTTGTGGTGAAGCCGAGGCAGATGGTGCAGCTGCTTCTGGAGAAGAAGTTGGTGCGGACGCATCAGCACTCACACTTGCCATAGGTGTTGGCTCACTCTGACTAACTTCTTGCGGTCCACCCGTGATTACATCTGCCAAAGACGGCAAAACCTGCACAGCGAATATCGCCAAGAAGGCAGCTGCTGCTACCCGCTTGATCCGAATCGAACGCCGTGAACTCATGGAGCAATCATAAACGAATAGACCCGAAGACTATTAATCGCAGCGATATCGGGTACTTTGCTCCCCATGGCTACGCGTAAGAAAACCACCGCCCCCGCTGAATTGATCGCCGAGATCAAGGCTTGGGCTCAGACCAACCATTGCGAAGATGATGCTTTGGTCCTCACATTGATAGCAGATCTCGAGTCAGGTCAAGATCTTGATGCCTGGGCTTCCCTTGCATCTTTTGAAATCTTGCCACCCATTGAATACAGAGCGGGCGACAAGCAATTGCGCCTTACTAATTTGATCGCGATCTCTAGAAACATCTTGGTCTTTGTCCCCGTTGCACTTACATGGATTGCCGTCAGCAAGGCAACAACTGCATTTGAGCAGTACACAAAAGCAAATCCAAACGCAGTTGTTAACTTCTTGGAATTTTGGCAGAACGGTTATGGCATCTTGTCAAAAGATTGGACCATCGGACATATCGCACTACTTGATGGCGGAATCATCGGTGTAGTAATCGCACTATCTATGGCGGTCTCTGTTTTAGAAATTCGTCACAAGCAGGCGATGCGCAAGATTGTCCCAGTACTTGATAACAAACGCCTCGCTCTTGGCGTAAAAATCTTTAAATATCTGCACACTCAAAAGAGTGCAACTCCTGAAGTCGTTAATGCAAATGTCGCGGCTTCTGTCCGCAATCTCTTGGCGACATCAAAAGAAATGGCTAAGACATCAAAGGAACTTGCAAAAGATGTAAAGAAGTTTGGCAAAGAGAAGTAAGGCATGAGGAGATCCCAAGCACCCGTCTCTGGATTGGGTGAAGATGTCACCGAGAAAGCCGGCTGGATGTATGCCGATTTATTCTTGGCACTTATGGTGATCTTCTTAGCAACAATCTCTTTCGTTCCAAATACTCGTACCGCTCCCCCTGGAAATACTCCAGAGACACCGCAGGTCACTCTCAACTCCATCAATATGACATCTGGCATGGCAGATCTCTATACAAAGTTTGATCGAGAGCAGATGAAAGCTGATATCGAAAAGTTTAAGAAAACCGAAGGAATGTCAGCTGATTCTGAGGCGATCTACGTGCAGATTATCGGCGGATATGACGGAGCTGCAGAGAAAATTAACAGCGCGACAGTGACTGCGATTAACTTCAGCGTTGACATGAAGGCCCAGCTTCCTGAAGTCTTTAACCAGGCAGCATTCAAGATCGATGTCAGCGATGCTATTCCAAGTAAGTCAGTAGCAGTACGAATTACCTTTGCGCCAAAGGTTGGCAAGTAGATTAGTTAAGGCAGAATGATAAAGTCGAATAATCTGTTCGATGTACCGCCAGGTGAAACCACCTCAATCGTTGCATCACCCAATGGCAAATCTGCAGGAACACGAACTGAAATCTGAGTATCAGAATCTGCAATGAAGTTCGGCCCTTCTGTATAGATGTTGAAATAGACCTTTGTAACCGTCAAGAAGTTGGTTCCGGTCAGAACAATGAGATCTCCCTCGGAAACATCATAAGTATTTGCACTGGTAATTGTTGGAACACATCCTGTTGTGCAGACATCTGGACCCTTCACAACCGGAACAGTAGGTGCGATCGTAATTCCACTGTTTGGGTTGGCAGGAACAACAATGTCAACAATAACGAAGTTACGAACCCTGACCGTCACGCTCTCTGAAGTAAATGGTAGGTAGTTGCGGTTGCCGGCTCTAGTGACTGTAACCATGCAGCTTCCAGCCTGGGTGGCAGTTAAAGTAGTTCCAGTAATGCTGCAATTTGCGCCAGAGACTTTGGTAAAGCTCAGTGCACCGTTAGTTGATCCACCGGTTGCAATCAATGCAAATGGGACTTCGACATCACCGTTGACGCTCTGGATAGTCACGCTCTCTTGGTTTATCCGATTAATCACCACATTAATCGCACTTGCTGCATAAGTAGGCGTTTCATAGTTACTCATCAGCCCCGTACTCAAGGTCAGCGCTGATGGGGTGATCGAATAGGTGCCGGCATCGATCGGTGTGCGAGTATCTGAGTAGGCAAAGGTTTCAAATGGGTTTGAGACAAATCCGTAGGTGTAGGTCAGTGAATTTGCTGTATCGAGGTTCTTAAGTCCTGTGACGGTAAATGTAGGAACGATCGAAGCTCGTGTATTTGGAATGTGACTAAGCGCAGTGACTGTGTCGATTGTGATCACTGGTGCATTTGCTTTTGCGATGGTCAGCGAGATGGCAGTAGATGTCTCAGCCAAATAGTTAATGCCTTCTGAGATGGTTGCAGTAAGCGGACATTGCACCGTTCCTGAGGTTGCAAGTAACTCACCAGTTAAAGGATCAAAGGTGCAGCCGGCAGGTGAACCTAGTGTGTAGGAGATGGTGCCATCGAGAGCGCCGCCAGAAAGGGTTGCAGTCACAGTTGTTGTCTCGGCATATTTCAAGGTTGAAACAGCTGGAGTGAGGTCAAAGGTGCGAAACGCCTTATTGATGGTAACCACTTGCGTTGCAGTATCTGCC
>Ga0164292_10005905_pt1 | contig 10017 bp, 5 predicted proteins | sample GEODES117metaG_FD_111486 | JGI IMG/M metagenome (GOLD analysis project Ga0164292, IMG submission 111486) | Eutrophic lake water microbial communities from Lake Mendota, Wisconsin, USA - GEODES117 metaG | ecosystem: Environmental > Aquatic > Freshwater > Lake | place: USA: Lake Mendota, Wisconsin... | reverse complement strand
GTTGTCGTACCTGCTTTAAACCCAAAAGTTCCAGCTTTCTGTTCACCAAAAGTACTTTGATTGATTCCATTACCATAAAAAACTTGATTTAAAACTGAGGTAATATTTAATCGAAGTGGTGGTGTTGTCGTCCTCATATATCGACTATCTAACGCACCATAATATCCAACATTACTTGTAGTATAGGATGAAAAAGCAAGACCTGGAGTTGATGACGCATTTGGTATTATACTGTTCGGAATTCCCGGAGTATAAAAATGTGACCCCGAGAATATTTCATTAACATTTTTATGGTTTTGTACTGAAATAGTTGAAGTCGGAGGTAATGGCTGAATTGGTGTATTCATTCTCGTCATTCCCGATATCACCACCGCATTTTCACTTGAGTGACCCAATATTCTTCCAATACCATAACTATTTGGTAATTTTGGTGAGTATGGGTCAACCCCTCTTTGCAGAATCAACACAACTTGTTCACTAAATCCGTCAAGTATTGATGTGGGAAAACTATAACTAGGGGTATTTGGTGGTGTGTAACGACCAATCAAATTTCCTGCATCCGTTCCTTTAACATATCCATAATTTTCATAACCATCTAAAGCCCAGTTTGCTAATAAAAACATTTTATTATCCGCTATTAAATCATTCCAAAATCCTTTTGTTGGGTCTCCTTGACCGGGTAATGAATAAATTGTCTTGCCGGTGCCAGGGTCAACATTTGTGTTAATGGTGATTGCAGTTAATACTTGATAATATTCAAGGTCTGAAGGATAAATATATCTTTGACAAGCCTGTCCATAAGTAATTCCACTTATCTCAGCAGTTCCACCTAATGTTGTGACATCTATACCATTCTCATTGGTTATTGTTTTAGTTCCAGTTGTTGTTGCAGTTACTGTTACTTTATTGTTAGCACAACTAAAATAAGTCGTAGTTCCCGTGGTCACCACATCAAATGTTATTGATAAAAAACAAGTTGAATTACCCGATGGGATAATATATGGAACAATGGTTGGAGCGCCTGTTTGTGTTGTTGCATAAGGCACATTTGCGGTAAACCCGGTATTCTTAATAATACCATTAATACCGTTTAATTTATTAGCCCCAATTGATGTCGTTCCTGTCCATAAAAAATTAACATCTTTAGTTTTTAATGGGTCAATAAAAGTTAATAAAGTACCAGGTTCAAGAGCTTGTACCGCCAAAACCGTTAATGTGTTATCGTAATGTGTGGTACCGCTTGGTGATGTTAAGTTACCCCCATTACTAGGATAATTAAACCTAACACTTATTTTATTAACATTATCAAAATATTTTTTTCTTGTATTATACTTATTAATTCTTTCTCCCGGAGGTAATGTAATACCCGCAGCAATTAGTTTAGTTCCCTCATTATTATAACTTCCTTGAATTTTCTCAGGAAAAGTAAATGAATCTGAAAAGGTTGATTTATATATCGTGGGTGTTTTCCTACTAAATCTTCCCGAAATTGCTTGTGAAATTGTAACCGCACTTAATTGTGAACTATCTTCGTTATCGGTATTAGGGTTAAAAAAACCAACCTCAAGATTATCAATATATAACCCCCCATTAGATAATTGTGTTAATAATCCTGATGGTGGCGCACTCTCTTGGTCTCCTCCTCCCGGAGCAGTAGTTTCAGGGTCACACTCACAAGATTGACAATCAGGATATGTCATCATAGGTAATTTAAGTCGACCAAATGTATAACTTACAATATCTCTAAAATTAATTGTTAAGAAAATTGCGCTGACACTATATAAAATTGCAAGTAAGGCGTGTGGGGCAATCATTGCAAGCGTCGCACCAAATGCCGCGGAACCCGCAATTGCCGCAATAACTAAAATTCCTTGTTGAACCGCAGCTTTAACTAACAACCCAATAAAAAATAATAAGATTGGTGTGGCAAAATTATTCCAAAGAAAAGCTAAAAAATGAAACACTATTAATAAAGGGATTCCAAGTATTTGTATTATTTGAAGAATTATTGCAAAAATAAAGTAAATTAAATCAAAATTTTTAAAACCATCATTAACAGGGAATTTATTAATTGTGTTTGCACAATCCGGACTGTCAATTTCTTTTATACCAATGAAATTTCCTCTTCCACCATTTTTAAATTCATCAATTAATCCTGCAATTGTGTAAACTTTGTTAAATTGGAATTCATAAAAAGTATCCTCACAATTAATAATTTCATTTAATCTATTATTTTTTTGATTTCCGGGAAGAAACCCATTAGTATATCCACTCCACGCCAATCCAAAATAATATGAACTTTGTTGTTTTACTACATCACTCACCGCACCTAAGCCCCATCCATATTCTTTAATATTTGGAACTAAATAGTATGGTCTCCTCACCTGTTCAGTTAAACCAGGTGATTGTTGCCATTTTATCTTAAACCTATATTTTGCTTTAGTTGGTATACCAATTGTTGGGTCATTAGATAAAACTTTTTCACCAAATTCATTGGTAATGAAATAATCCAAGTTCATAGGTAATTCAGTTAACCAAACTCCATTCCCATCGATAATATTTCCGGATTGTTCTAACTGATGTTGTTCTAACACAGGATTACCTTCATTATCTTGGTAAATTGTTTGTCTAATCGCCAAAATTTGTCCGGGTCCCGCAACTAATGCACAAAGATTACCCATATCATCCGCAGGTTTTGCGTTTGGTCTAATTCTATATGTGTCAGCAGTAGAATAAATTGACCCCATGAATACCGATGTTGGTTGGATGTCGACATTTGCATCATCTCTCAAATCAAAATCAACTCGGTTAATTGCGATAGTACATAATTCAGGGTCTCCCCATAATGGAGATACTTCTAAATTTTTAACAAGATTAATAATTTGAGGTAAAGAATTTAAATCATTTGATGTTCTAAATCTTCCTCCGGCAACTTGGGATTCGGTTGCTAATCCCATTCTAATTAAATCTTGAGGTGTTAAAGAAAATTCTCCAATATCGGATAAGTCAACATCCATAACTATAGTCCGTTCTCCTTGTGGGACTCCCATTATCATATAGTCACCACTTTCATTAGTTTTTACACTAAATTTGTAATATTTGTCATAAATTTCAACTGCGGTACCACCCGTCAAAACATCTAATCTTGATGGTAATGTCCCTGTTGCAGCATGAGTTGAATATGATTTTTCATACGGAAGTAAGTTATATCTATAACCATCTTCATTTTTATCACTTGGTGATTTATATGGATATATACTTGAAATTATAGGATTTGATTCGTCTACCGAATCTATTGGGATAAAAATTGAAACTCTAGCATTAGGTATTCCGAATCCATTATTTGCAGTTACTCTACCTACAACTACCCCATATTCGGCACAACTTTTTGTATAGATGTCTTCTTGTTGAAGTTTTAAAGATAAAATCTCTAAAAATTCAAACTCTTGGTCTAGTTGTACGTTAATCGATTTATTAACCCCTAATTCAGTTCTTATTCTATATGATTGACCCATCAAGTTACTTTAATTTATAAATAGTTTATGAGAGATTTTTAAAACGCTCACACCACTAAATAATAAACTAAAGAAAAATAAAGTGAACTTTTTATGAAAAAGTAACTGATTGGAAATTTTTAACCGAAATTCTAATATCCTTATTCGGATATCTAACTTGATAAACTTGTGAAGGTTGTGCAAAAATTGTATCATCAACAGGTTCAATTAATCTTGTTGCTTCGTCCCTATAAGTCATTGAAGTTTCGGCTGAAGAGTATTGCCCTCCAACCTCATTAAATACATCCATACTTGCAACCGTCAATACCCCATTAGTATTTTGAACTAAACTTCTAAGTTCAGATAAATAAACATTCTGCCCTAATTGTCTTGTTTGTGCATTAAAATATGCAGATATTTTATCAACAACACTTGAAATTACTTGTCCTGAATTTTGAGCCGAATCTAACACTATTGAGACATCCAAACTTAAATCAATAACTTCAGCGCTAAAGATTGAAATATAATCATTCATCATTCTATAGTTTGATAAATAATTTGCAATATTTTGTCTCAAAGTATTTGAAACAATGTTTGTTAACTTACCTGAAGTGTCATATGATAATATTTGAATTAAAATTTTATTATCATTTTCTGTAATTGATACTTTAGCCGGTGCTCCGAATTGAGCCGGCATATTTCGAATTAATGATTCATAATCTTGAACGGTTACCGCTCTTTTTTGTGCTGAGAAGTTAAATGAAACATAATTTCTAATTTCTTCCAATGATGGAATACCTGCCCCTCCAACCGCTGCGGTTACATTGACACATCTCAATGAGTTAACAACAGATGAATTGGTTGTTTCTGATGGACCATTAACAAAGAACGATACAGTTCCAATTTGATTGATAACATTTGTTCCCAAGTTAGTTGCCAATCCCCCTCCAACTCTATACTGAATAAATAATGTCGAATTTGGAGTTAAAGTTGACCCCAATGAAAAGTTATTTGAATATTTTTGTAATTCTAATGTAGTCCCTAAAGTTGTAAATTGATTTAATTGGTCTTGAGCAGTATTAGTTCCTCCTCCAAATGTCATTTTTTTAAATCCTTCCGGTGTATATTCAGTAATAAATCTATTTTGGGTTTGAATATATCTACCAACTTTAATACCCGGTTGGTCAGATACTTTTGTCGGGTCTTCAACAAATACCCTATCTTCAGCCAATGCGTCAACCTCATACCATCTATTATCCAAACCTAAAAATTCTGCAACTGTAGGAGTATTGGTATAGCTTGTTCCATTCTTCAATAACACACTTGTAATTCCTAAAACATTTTTTTCAGGTAAAAATAATTCAAAGAAAGGTTTAACATCATTCGCACCAATAACCTTCTTGAAAACTTTAGTAATACCATTCACAACAATTTCTCTCTTTGTTATTGTGTAATTTATTAAAATATTATTAGCATTGAAGTTTGGAATCTTTAAACGATTTGGGAATCCTTGAGCATTATATGGTGACGCAAAATCAATGTCATAAACATTTTCAAATACAACACCCGCACCAACAACTTGAGACCCTCGAGCCAATGTTCCAAGATATCTCTCATCCTCTTTATCCCCAAAAGCAGGAACTGTGATTGAGAAGTCTACCAATGAAACAGATGGTCTTTGTCCCGGTAATTTTAACCCGTAGGTTCTTGCTATATTATAAATTGACGACCTTTGTTGAGCATATTGTAGAACCGTTTCTTGAATACTTCGGTCAATATTATAATGTAGATTATCTGCAACCGCAGCATTTAAATCAAGAAATACCGAAAATACCGAAGCGTCGTTAAAGTCTTGGATTAATTCAGGGTAATATGTTCTAGTATAATTTAAAAGTTCAGTTCTAATCGACTGATAATCTCTACTAGCGTATGATATTCTGTTGTTTGCCATCTTATTTAAATATTAATAATCACAAAATCACTTTGACCAAAAGTAGAACCATTGGTTGAGTAATCTATCCTTATTTTTGCAGTATATTCTGAAGTTCCTTTTCCCGGAAATCGATATACTGACGATTCACTTGTTCCCACAAAATTTTGACCTGTTGCAATATCAACTTCTTCTTGTGGGTCGGCCGGTGTTATACTTAAACTATTAACCAATAAATTTGGCATAAAGTTTTCAATAGCGTCTCTTATATCAGATTCAATAGCGTTAAATGTTAATCCATCAAATGGTTCAAAAAGAAATTCATATAATCTTGTACCAAATTCAGGTAGAAAATATCTCGAACCCTTTCTAGTTAACAATAGATGAATTAAATCAGCTTTAATTTCTTCTGATTGTAATTCTGTTAATTGTAAGTAGTCTCCTCTTAGAGAATCTCTAAACGGAAAATTAATACCATATGTAACACCATTAGCCATAACTATAAATATACTCTTCTGTTTTTTCTTATAAATAGATTAAAAAAGAAAATCCCAACATATGTTGGGATTTTTATTTTAAGAAGAACAACCGAAACATTCAAATGGACTATCTTCGGGTTTAACCGATGTATTAATAATATCCACTTTAGGTATTTCGACTTTATTTTTAACTTGTTGTATTTTTGAAACATCAACCGCCAAGTGTTTTGCTCCTGTTGAAATCGCTTTAGTTCTTACATAATAACATAAAGTTTTCAAACCTTTTTCCCATGAATGGAAATGTGATGATGTAATTTTTGATAATGTTGGATTAGCCATATAGATATTCATTGATTGTGATTGGTCAACGAATGGTGCTCTGTCTGCCGCCATATCAATCAATTCTCTTTGAGATATCTCCCAAATTGTTTTATACTTACTAATCAGGTGTTCAGCTCTTTTAACTTTCTTAAGATAATTTTTATCTTCCGGGTCAAGGTAGTTGTTAAAATTAATATTTTGGATAGACCCTTCATTCATAATGATTTCATTTTTCAAATCTTCACTCCAAATGCCCATCTTCTCAAAATCATTAATTAAGTATTTGTTTACGATTAATATTTCCCCTCCAACAACTCGTCTATTAAATAAGGCAGAGTGAGCAGGTTCGGTCATTTCAAATGAACCTGTAATCTTAGCTGAAGACGCCACAGGCATTTGAGCAGTGAACAAACTATTACAAACACCATATTTTTTAACATCTTCTTTTAGTAATGACCAATCCAAAAATAAATCAGTTTCACTTAATCCCCACATATCGAATTGAAGAATTCCTTTAGACATCGGAGAACCTTCAAAAAACTTATAAGGAGTTCTAACTCCTGACTTTCATAATTCCATACTTTCAGTAACCGCTGCGAAATAAATTGCTTCAAAAATGTTTTTATTTAAAGTTTTCGCCTCTTCTGAAGTGAAAATATAATCCATCAAGTAGAATACATCCGCCAATCCTTGTGTTCCAATCGCAATTGCTCTTTGTTCAAGACCACCTTTTAACCCTTTTTCTGTTGAGTAGTTATTCTTATCAACCACATTATTCAATGCTCTAACAACTTTCCTTACTTCACTGATTAACAAGTTATAATCGAATTTACCATCCTTAATGAAATTCTTTAATACCATTGATGATAGGGTACAAATTGCAGTAGTTTCCTCGTCCGTATATTGGTAAATCTCATTACAAAGATTAGATTGTTTGATTACTCCAATGTTTTGGTGATTTGTCTTTCTATTAGCATTGTCTTTTGAACATAGATATGGAACTCCTGTTTCAATTTGAGACTCTACAATTTTTGTCCAAATCTCTTGAGCCTTGATTTTTTTTCCAAGTCCCATTTCAACAGCTTTATCATAATTTGATTCATATTCATCCCCATAACATTCTTGTAGTGGTTTAATTCCCGCCTTAATAATTTCATTAGGACAAAATAGATACCAATCTCCACCTTCTCTAACCGCTCTCATAAAATTATCCGGTATCCATAATGCCGTAAACAAGTCTCTTGCTCTCAACTCCTCAGCACCTGTATTCTTTTTAATTTCAAGTAAGTCAATAATATCTTTATGCCATGGTTCAAGGTAAATCGCCGCACTACCAGGTCTTCTTCCTTGTTGGTTAAAAAATCTCAATGACTCATTAACAATCTTAAGGTATTTCAATAATCCACCGGCAAATCCACCAGATGAATTAATTCTACTTTCTTTACTTCTAATATTAGACATTGATAATCCAATACCCGCAGCATCCGAAGAATAAGTTGAGATATCATTCAAAGTTTGTAATAAACCATTACGAGAATCTGAATTGTTGTAATGTAATACACAAGAAGCCAATTGAGGAACTTTAGTCCCCGAATTAATCATAATTGGAGTTGCTGGTGATATTAATTGGTTCGATAATGAATTGTAATAATCCATCGCTTCTTCAAATGAATTTGTAACCCATATCGCAACCCTCATATACATATGTTGAGGTCTTTCAATCACTTTACCTTGTGGTGTTTTTAACAAATACATTTCCTGTAATGACCTCCAAGCAAAATAGTCGAAATTATAATCATTATCATGATTGATAACTTCATCAATTTTTTCCGGTCCGTAGTTATTGATAGTCTCAATAAACTTGTCATTAACCACCCCCGTTTCATAGAGTTCCATCATTGTCTCTGAAAAACTATCTTTAGTTTCCTTATGATACGCTGAAATAGCAACTGATGATGCTAGTCTTGAGTAGTCGTGGTGACTACCCGTATATGCCGCAGCGATTTCATAAACAAGTTTATCCAATTCTTTTGTTGTAATCAAACCTTCAGTTGGAACTGAAGTTATTACTTTTATAAAAATCTCGTCAGAATTAACATTTAATCCTTTTGCCGCTCTTTTAATTCTATTGTAAATTTTTTGAGGATTAAAGGGAGCATCCTCTCCACCTCTTTTTTTAATTCTTAATGACATCATAATTTATATGGTTTAGAAATCTTCTGTAAATGTTATTGTTTCGTTCAATTTTGCCTTTTGGTATTCCATCGTTCTTGACTCGAAGAAATTACCTTTGGTCTCAACCGCAATTTGTTCCATGAACTTAAATGGTTGTTCAACATTAAACTCTTTTTTACATCCAAGTTTAACCAAAAGTCCGTCAACAACAAACTCAAGATATTGTTTCATCAAGTTTGAGTTCATACCAATAAGTGAAACCGGTAAAGATTCTGTGATAAATTCTTTTTCAATTTCCAAAGCAGATAATAAGATTTCTTTAATTCTTTTTTCACTTGGTTTATCCTCTATGTGATTATTTAACAAGTGAATTGCAAAATCACAATGTAAGTTCTCGTCTTTAAAGATTAATGAATTAGCGTTACATAATCCTTGCATGATTCCTCTTGATTTCAACCAGAAGATTGAACAGAATGAACCTGAGAAGAAGATACCTTCAACCGCGGCGAACGCAACCAATCTTTCTTGGAAAGATGCATTCTTAATCCAATCGAGAGCCCATGATGCTTTCTTCTGAACCGCCGGTAATCTATCAATCGCATGGAAACACTCATCTTTTTCTTTAGGATTTGAAACATATGTATCAATCAAAAGTGAATACATTAACGAGTGAATATTCTCCATCATAAGTTGAAATCCATAAAAGAATTTCGCTTCAGGATATTGAACTTCCTTTAAAAAGTTTTCCGCCAAATTCTCATTGACGATTCCATCTGATGCCGCAAAAAATGATAAAACATTCTTAACGAAGTATTTCTCATTATCCGATAAATTTTCCCAATCACGGATATCATTTGTTAAATCAACTTCTTCTGCCGTCCAGAAAGCTGCTTGGTGTTGCTTATAATACTCCCAAATATCATCATGTTCTATTGGGAAGATAACAAATCGGTTGGGATTTTCTTTTAATATTTTTTCCATTTTTTATAATTTAATTATTTTGTTGTTCTCTTAATTTTCTTTTTTCCAAAAGTTCTTTAACTCTATCACGCTTTCTTTCTTCTTGTTGTTCTTCAAATCCCAAGAATGTTACAGAACTTTCAGTATCTATTTCAAGTAATTCGTTATTGAATTTACAATTTTCAAAAACGACACCATCTTTACCAAGACGTGACTTGGTGATTGCAATTGTTGCCAAATTCATTTCTTTTTGTTGCAATGTTTTGGCAACAGATATAATAACATGCCCAACTTGTGCTTTTTTGATTGACCCACCCATTTGGTCTGTTGTTACAACCTCAGATGAGATAGAACTTCTATTACCTTGAGTTGCGGTCCAACCAACCAAATTAAGTTCGTGACACATAGCTTCAAACCCTCTCATAACCGAACCCTCAGCTTTCCACTCATCTTTACTACTACTTTCAGGAACCACACAATCAATATAATCTAATAAGACCAAATCAATTTTCGTTCCATCAGCAATCATTTTTCTAAGTTGATTTTTGATATGGCTCATTGTTATTGAATCTGAAGGGAGTTTTTTCAAGATTAACTCATTCTTCATTGTTTCCTTAATCTCAGTAATTTTACCCATAACCTCTTCTTTATGTTGAAC
>Ga0164292_10005904_pt1 | contig 10018 bp, 9 predicted proteins | sample GEODES117metaG_FD_111486 | JGI IMG/M metagenome (GOLD analysis project Ga0164292, IMG submission 111486) | Eutrophic lake water microbial communities from Lake Mendota, Wisconsin, USA - GEODES117 metaG | ecosystem: Environmental > Aquatic > Freshwater > Lake | place: USA: Lake Mendota, Wisconsin... | reverse complement strand
CCCCAGATTTTATATTCTCTATTACAAATTTAATAACTGAGAAAGGTATTTGTACCATTATACAATCTTCAATACACTGAACATTCACAAGTGCCTTTAGGTTATCTTTATAGTTATATACAGCATAACCTGTTATTTGCATACCTTCTGTTCTGAAATTATAAATTTTAGTCTCTCCAGAATCGGTTTCTATATAATTTCTTATAAGTCCTTTATTAATAAAAAAAAGGTTCTGTTGAGGTTCACCCGCTTTCATAATTATATCCCCTTTTGAAAATTCTACTATCTTACATTTTTGATTAAATGCCGTTAATTCAGACTCAGTCATATCAACATGTCTAGTAATGAAGCTATTAAGCATTTCAAAATGATAGTTCATAATTATTAATTTAATCGAGATTATAATTTCTAGAAATATTTCTATGTGCTCGCAATATGGATTGAAATCAAAAAAGTCCCAAATTGTGGCTGTAAATTAGCCCTTTCACATTGAGAAAAGGATCTTTCACAAGCGTTTAATAATTAATAATCAACTAATTAAAGCTTTTTATAAATTCGGTTGGTGTCATGCCAATATGCTTATTAAATGCATTGTACATGGTTCTCCTATTGTTAAAACCAGCCATTTCCGATAAAGCCTCTATAGTAAAGGACTCATATTTCTTAGCTTTTAGTAATTCCTTTAAATACTCAACCCTATTCTTATTTAAAAGTTCTGTAAAATTTTCCTCAATTTCATTTTTTAGAAAATCGTTTAATTCAGTTTTTGATGCATTAAGCTTTAAAGCTAAATCTTCCATAGTAGCATCCTGCCTTAAATAATAATGATTTGAATAAAACAGGAATTCAAAATTTTGAAAGTTTATGCCTATTTTTTTAGCAAGGATTTCATTAAAAGGCCTTGAATATTTGTCATCATCCAAAAATTTAGGCCTAAGCAGAATAAATAATAAAAAACAAAGCCTAAAGATGAATATATTAAAGTAGGTATCATAAGTAGTAATTTTCCCCTTTAAAAAAAAGAAAATAAAAATAGCATGATATATAAGTAGAATAAAAATAACTAGAAAAAATATTCCAACCCATTTTCTAATTTTTAATTCATAAATGTTTTGAATATCTTTTTTTTCAAACAATTTAATAGTGATGTAAGTAAGTGAGCCTAGAATAAATAAAAAGCAGAATGCATAGAAAATTTTATGATAAATCAAAAGTTCATATTGAAATACTCCATCTTTAAGTAGTGGAAATTGAAAATTATTAATAAATACAATTACAAAAAAGAAGATAAAAATACTTTCTAAAATTAAAATGAGTCTAGGAATTTTTTTAAGCACTATTAAGAAAAATAAATTAATAGTTAAAACTGCAGTAAATACTCTTGTTATCTCTTTATAATATGGAATAGAGTAGCCGGTAAAATATAAATAATCCATAAAGTTTATTGACGTCAATAAAATCAATAATGCCAAAATGTAATACTTTAACAGACTAAATTTTTGGTTGGTTTTTATATTTTCAAAAATTGAAAAGATCCCTAATAGGGTTATGGAAAAGGCTAGATTCGAATACATGGGATGTAAATTATGTATTTTAATTAATTAGACCATAGAATGTCTAATTATATTGAGCTTATGGCTAATACTAGCTAATAATTGAAGGGAATTCTTCATAAATTTAAGATCTAGGTCTATATTATGAGATAAAACATATCACTTTCTATTTATTCAATTAATAAGTAAATTTGTAAAAATTAGCCATTAGGCCAACCATTATGCAAAAATATCTACTCGTATTATTAGCTTTGATTATAGTTCAAACTAGTACTGCACAAAAAACAGAACGAAAAGGAGAATTCTATATTTCTTGGGGATATAATAAAGATTATTTTACACTATCCAATGTAACTATTAACCAGCCTGAGCTAAAAAATAATTTTACTTTTAAAAATACCATGCTGGTAGATAACCCAGGCTGGGACGATGGACTATTTACTAAAGCTTTAAGTATTCCTCAATACAATTATAGATTTGGATATTTCTTTGATAAAAATAAAGACCTGGCCTTTGAAATAAATTTCGATCACACCAAGGCCTTATTCAAAGACAATCAACTTATTCGCATGACTGGCATTTATAATGGTGCTAGAATAGATTCTAGTTTTATTTTTACTAAATCGGGTGAGGGAGCTGCTGAAAATTATTATTATTTAAACAACGGTGCTAATTTTTTACTCTTCAATATTGTAAAAAGAAAACGTTTCAAAAAAATATCTAATGACTTTATTGCTATAGATGGTTTAGCGAAAGCAGGTATTGGGCCCTTAATTCCGCATGTAGAAAATAAATTATTTGGTAAAAATAATAATAAAGGATTTCAGTTTGGTGGTTGGAATACGGGATTTGAATATGCATTAAGAAGCACCTTTCGTAAAAAATTATATCTTGAGTTTGCTGGTAAATTAGATTACGCTTATTATTATAACCTAGATGTTTACAAAGGGAATGCCAAACAAGGTTTTGGTACCTTAGAATTTATTTTGAGTTTAGGTTATACCCTTCCAATGGGACCTAAAATAATGAGCACTAAATAGCTCTAAATAAAAAATTAAGCAGCTAAAGTTTTCTTATACTTCAAATACTCCTTCTTGGCATCTTTGATAAAGGCTTGCTCAGAACTAGCATGGGTTAACTTATAAGAGACCCTATTTTTATCTACCGTTTTTCCTTTTACTTGATCGGGATAATGCTGCATTGAAAACTTCATTAATTCCACAATTAAAGGAATAGTACTTATTCCTTTTTCCGTTAATGTATAATTAAATACTTTTTTATTCGTGGGGTGATTATTCTTTTCAATAATGCCATCTAGAACCAATTTTTTTAAACGATCGGCTAAAACCCTAGTAGCAATTTTTTCACGATTGTCCATTAAATCTTTATAAGTGCACTTTTTTAAAAAAAGCATATTTCTAATAATAATAAGCGACCACTTATCTCCTAGCACATCCAAGCCAGTGGCGATGGCACAAATAGAACGAAATTTAGTTTTAAGCATTGGGAAATATTTTAACAAAGTTAATTTAAAAAAAGCCAATTCAATTTATTGTGCAGGCATTTACATGAGTGGTTTTGATACATACCAAAGCAACTAGTTTCAAATCTAATTTAAAAATATAGGAATCAACAATTTACACAATTTCATGACTAAAGTCATCGCTTAAACAAGTAAATCACTAGAATACAATCTAAGGTAGAATATCTTAGCTAGTTCTTATGGCTGCTAGAGGCGCTGTCTTCACATTTTAAATAGTAGCTTATACCTTCATAAAACTTGAAAAAAATAAGAAAGAAATTAGTAGAAGTGTTGTGAATAATTTAAATTTACTCGTTGTGTTTCATTTTTTTATAAAATAGGTCCTCCATGAAAACAAAAAACTTTTTGCCTCTTTTAATCTTACTGTTTTTTTATAGCCTCTTAATTTGCTGCAATTCTAGCTCCACGAGTCCTAAGGAGGGTTTTATAGACGTGAAAGGTGGTAAGGTTTGGTACCGTATTAATGGCACAGGCAATAAACCTGCACTTCTATTATTACATGGTGGACCAGGCTCTTCTAGTTATGGCTTAGAAAATTTAAAAGTATTAAGCAATGACCGACCCATAATATTCATAGACCAGTTGGGTTGTGGAAGGTCAACAAGAATTACCGATACCTCTTTAATGACTATTGAAAATTATGTTGAACAGTTAGAGCAAATTAGAACCGCTTTACACTTAGAAAATTTTTATTTATACGGGCATTCATGGGGCACCATGCTAGGCATTGACTATTATATTAAATACCCTAAGCAAATAAAGTCAATAATTTTTAGTAGCCCTTTATTTAGTACTGCCATGTGGACCAAGGACGCAGATACTTTAATTGCTACCTTACCCGATTCAATTCAAAAAAACATTAGAGAGAACGAAAAAAGTAAAACCTATGATAACCCAGCTTATCAAGATGCGGTAACCCTTTATTATAAAAACTTTTTAAGAAGAACTGAAAGAACAAAAGGGCAGGCCGATACGGCTAAATTATTTTCAGGTTCTAATGTATATGAATTTATGTGGGGGCCTAGTGAATTCACAGCCACTGGCAATTTATTAAAGTATGATCGTTTAGCTTTTCTTTCTACTATTAAAGTACCCACCTTATTAGTAGCAGGCGAGTTCGATGAAGCAAGGCCAAGCACTATTCAACATTTTCAAACTATGATTCCTGGTTCAGAATTTAAGATGATTAAAAATGCAGGCCATGCCACTATGCAAGATAATAAAGAAGAATACTTAGCTACACTTAAAGCTTTTTTAGAAAAAGTTGACAATAATTTGCCCCATAAATAATTAGCTTATTTATACTCTAAGCCATTAAGAAATTAAATAGATTATCATGAATTTTCGAATAATTTTATTTTACATTTTTGCACTTACTATAAGTGTAAGTGCTATAGCACAATCTAGCTCTACTGGATTTACCGTTATACCACTTGGTGTAAAGGGTGGACTAGATGAAGCCAACCTCTCATCTTATATGTTGGCTGCAAATGGTTCTAGCAATTATATATGCTTGGACGCGGGTACTATTAATGCTGGTTTACAAAAAGCAGTAGTAAATAAATTATTTACAGAACAAAGTGCCGAAGAAATACAAAAAAATAAAATCAAGGCATATTTTATTTCGCATGCACATTTAGACCATGTAGCAGGGCTTATTTTAAATTCGCCTAATGATAGTCCAAAAAATATTTATGGATTTAGCTCTGTCATTGAAATAATGAAAAATAATTATTTTACGGCTAAGAGCTGGGCCAATTTTGGAAGTGAAGGCGATAAACCTATTTTAAATAAGTATACCTATAACTATTTAACCCCAAGTAAAGAAATTGAAGTTCCGAATACGGAATTACATGTAACGCCTTATATGTTAAGTCATGTAAACCCCTATGAAAGCAGTGCTTTTTTAGTGCGCCATCAAAATGATTATTTACTTTATTTAGGAGACACGGGTGCTGACGAAGTTGAAAAATCGAATCAATTAGCATTATTATGGAAGGCAGTGGCAGATAAAGTAATCGGAAATTCATTGAAAGCCATTTTTATTGAAGTCTCATTTGATAATGCGATGCCCGATAAAGCCTTATACGGTCACTTAACACCGCTTTTATTAATGCAAGAAATGAAAGTATTAAATAAGCTCTCTAATGGCCAGCTTCCAAAAGTACCCATTTATGTTACCCATATTAAACCTTGCGTTACTTGTGAAATGTCCATTAAAAAAGATATAGCACTGTCTAATACCGAGGGACTTACTATTAAATATGTTGAACAAGGCAAGCGTATTGACTTATTCTAATAGAGCATCCTATCTGGAATAAGTTTGAATGATTAGCTTTAGCTCAAACATGATTAGTTTTTATTTACCAAAAGCGAATATACATTGCCGCTACTAGTCCAAGTACTATAATAATCATTGCTAAATTGGCATTGCTCAATGTATATTTCGTGCCGTCTTCTATTAAATCGTTTTCATGTTTTTGACCACTCTTATCTAATAAACTTACCAGCACAATAGTAATCATGGTAAAAGCAAATACCAATCCCATTTGAATTAAATAAGGAATTTCAAAACCACCATGCCCATTAGAGTAGGCTGTATATAAAATAGTTTCATTGCCAGCGAGACCCACAATAAACTTATCAAACACAATAGATAAAATAACGCCCACTATAATTCCTATAATAGCCGCTTTTGAAGTTGCTTTTTTCCAGAAAAAACCTAATAAGAAAACAGGGAAGATAGCCGGTGAAATATAACCAGTATATTTTTGAATAAATTCAAAACCACCTTTTCCACCAATTCCCAATGTATCATTCCAATTAATAGTTATTGCTATAATTAAAGAAATAATAATGATAATGCGACCTGTGGTAATAATTTTTGTATCAGAGGCCTCTTTATTAATGTATTTTTTATAAATATCTAAAGAATAAATGGTAGAAATACTATTCGCCTTTCCTGCTAAAGAGGCTACTATAGCTGCAGTCAAAGCTGCCATGGATAAGCCTTTCAGCCCTACAGGTAAAAACCCTACAACAGAAGAATAAGCGTTGTCTTGATTCAAACTGCCACCACTTAACATTTCTTGTTGCAATTCTCCATTTTGATATAAAACATAAGCAGCAATACCTGGGAGCACCACTAGTATGGGCATTAATAATTTTAAAAAGGCTGCAAATAAAATTCCAGTTCTTGCTGTTTGTAAATCGGCGCCTAAGGCTCTTTGTGTAATGTATTGATTACATCCCCAATAATTTAAATTCGCTACCCACATACCAGCAGCCATCATGGCAAGACCTGGTAGGCTTGAATAATCGTCTATTTGTTTTTGTGTGGCACCTGCACCTGGCTTATCAAATATCATATTAAAATGATCCGGTGCTACTTTTATTAAATGATTAAATCCAGCAATGGCATTCGTTCCATATCCAAATTTTTCTCCCACCACAGTTAAGGCTATATAAGAAGTAATTAATCCTCCCACTGTTAATACCAATACTTGTATTACATCGGTATAGCCTATCACCTTCATGCCACCTAGTGTAATAAATAAGGCAAATAGCGCGAGGCCTATCATGATTAAATGAAAATGAGCGCCACCTGTTAAATTATTAATAGCAATTGCCCCTAAATATAAAATGGAAGTAAGGTTTACGAATATGTATAAGAACAACCAAAAAATAGCCATGATCATAGCCACTGTTTCATTATATCTTGTTTTCAAAAACTGCGGCATGGTGTAAATACTATTTTTTAAATACACTGGCATAAAAAATACCGCCACTACTACTAAAGAAACCGCTGCTAGCCACTCATAGGCAGAGATAGCTAAGCCTAGCCTAAATCCATTTCCACTCATTCCAATAAACTGTTCTGCTGAAATATTAGAGGCAATTAAGGAAGCACCAATGGCCCACCAAGTTAATTGACCTTCTGCTAAAAAGAAATCAGTTGAATTAGCGGTGGCTGTTTGTTTGCGTTTATAAATCCAATAGCCATAACTGGCAATGATTAAAAAGTAGAGTGTAAAAACAATGTAATCATAACCTTGTAATACTTGAGTCATAGAAATTGGTTTTGGTCTTAAAATTAGGCTTTAAACTTAAAAAGGCACCCATTGAGAGTGCCTTTTTTTTCAGTACCAAAGCGCTCCATTCCATTGCAGGGCAAGTTTCATGCTGTGTATTGATAGAAATCATAAATAGCTTAATTATCCTTAATTTTATAGCACAAGCATATACACTATGAACCCAGCCTTTAGTAAATTCAGTCGTTTAATTACCAACCCTATTTCCTTTCGATTTTTTTTATTTCAAAAATTGCCAGCTGCTTTTTTTGCGGGTTTGAGAATACACTATTATGATGACCAAAAATGTGTTGTGCGTATTCGCTACTCTTGGTTTACTCAAAACCCTTTTAAATCTATTTATTTCGCGGTAGAAGCGATGGCCGCAGAATTGTGTTCGGGTATGTTGGCATTTGGACAGGTATATCAACGTAATCCAAAGATTAGTATGCTAGTTGTAAAGATGGAAGTGAATTTTATTAAAAAAGCAACTGGTACCGTGCTATTTACTTGTGAAGATGGTGCAGCAATTCAAGCTGCTATTAATGATTCTATCGCAACTGGAGAAGGTAAAACGATTGTATCTATGTCTAAAGCAAAAAACTCCGCTAACGAAGTTGTTGCGGAGTTTTTGATCACTTGGAGTTTTAAAGCTAAAAGATCTTAGAGCCATTGGGTTGATAGGCATATCTAAATGTGTAATAACGTTGCTTGTATAATTTATCACTCACCGATGCAGTAGCTGGTAAGGTAACACCACCTTTATAATAGTTTAGGATTTCAATTTTTGCAAACTTTCCAGTTGCAGTTCTTATTACTAATACACGGCCTGCAATTGGACTTACAAGTGTGGTTAATCCATCATAAGTATACCAAGCTTTTCCACTTCCCCATGGAATGGCATATGATGCTGCAGTTGCATTGTCAGTAGCAAAACTTGAATCAGCAGGAATTGTTTTTAAGGCATCGTATAATCCAACATAAACAAAAGCACCGCCCATGCCCGGTCCACTAGTACCTCCATTGATTAAAATTTTAGTCGATGAAAAAGCAATATCCCACTTGGTAGATGCGGCGTCTGTTGCTGCAATCACTTTATTATCCACTAAACTATAATAAGTAGTAGTGCCAGCACTTTGTGGTCTACCATCTGGACCTAAACCAGTTACAGTATCTGCAGCAAGGTCTGCAACTGTAAAAGCGCCCACAGGAACAACAATTGTCTCTTCGTCTTTAGTACAAGCAAATAAAGCAATACTCAATACTAATCCCATTGCAATTTTTGTTAAATTTTTTCTCATGTGTTGTTGATTTTTATGTATTATTTTTTATTTGTTATTTTTTGTAATTGATATTTAATACTAGCGTAAAAGGTTCTTCCAGGTAAATTAGGCAGGTTAGTAGCATCGATATAATTAGAAATATTATCTATCCCTCCTTGAAGGCTTACCCCATTCTCGAATGTTTTACCAGCAGCACTGTTAATGGCAAGATAGCCGCTAGCAAATACATCACCATTGTCAAATACCTCATTGCCGTTATTATTATTTACAGCCCATCTGCTTCTATAAATGGCTCTTAGATTTAAGTAATAACCTTTGGGGGAATTATAATTTAATTTTACTTGTAGTTTATGCTTGCTCGTATTAGGCAATCCTACATATTCGTTCAACTTCATCAACCTACTGTAGCCTTGGCTATTTTTTGTATATACTGTACCAGATTTAATAGCTGCAATCTGATCTTTATCACCAGTGCTTAAAAACTGATACCCTCCATTAACCGACCAATTTGTATTGAATCTATGTTGTCCTTCTAGCTCAAACCCAGTTGTAAACGCACGCCCTATATTTAAATAACTATAAATTTGTGCTCCAGAAATATAAGTACCCACTTGTTGTGATTCAATTAAATTTTTAATGTCATTTCTAAATAACTGTAGGGACAATGCTGAACTTGGGTTGATCTTCCAATCCCAGGTAAAGTGCATACCATTAGAATATTCGGGTTTAAGTGTTTTCAACAAATAATAATTGGGGAATAAATTTCCAATTTGTCCAAGTGCATCTAACCTAGCAATTACTTGTTGTGCTTGTGCTGAACCAAATACACTATAACTTCCTGCAGCTGCATTGGTAAAGTCTAAAAACAATTGTCTAAAATCGGGTGCTTTAAATCCCTGACCAATACTGAATCTAAATTGATGCTGAGGGTGGATCTTATATAACATAGACATCTTTGGACTAAAAGCAGAGGCAAACTGACTATTTTGATCAAAGCGCAGACCTCCTATCAAAGTAAATTTTTCAGATGCCTTCCATTCCCATTGGGTAAATGCATATTGAATATCGTTTTGCTTTCTTAGTTTTTCACTATCATAACGACTACTTTTTACGCCCTCCAGAACTGCACCAACACCAAACACTGCTTGTATATTTTTGCTAAGGTCCCAATCGGTCTGATTTTCAATTCTTTTAAAGTTGTGATTTAATACATCTCTATAAGGCAGGCCATTAATAGTTAATAAATTTTGAACCGCGTCATAAGTGGTTGTATACGTTCTTAAACTGGTTTTTAAGGTTTTAGAAAAACGATGATTTACACTGGCTGATGCATTTAGATCTTTAATATTTTCTTTACCAATGGAATAAATTGTGACCCCATTGTTTGAAACAGCAATTTCATTTTGTATTTGCTCATTGGTATAACGCGTGTTCAAAACAAAATTGGTTTTTCTAGATAAGTCCCATTTAATTTGTTGTGTTGTTGAATATCTCTCAATAGGTGTTGTAACGCGACTATTACTATTAGGACGTATGCTGTACCCGTCTGTATTATAACTATTTACAAAT
>Ga0164292_10005903_pt1 | contig 10018 bp, 10 predicted proteins | sample GEODES117metaG_FD_111486 | JGI IMG/M metagenome (GOLD analysis project Ga0164292, IMG submission 111486) | Eutrophic lake water microbial communities from Lake Mendota, Wisconsin, USA - GEODES117 metaG | ecosystem: Environmental > Aquatic > Freshwater > Lake | place: USA: Lake Mendota... | reverse complement strand
TCGTTGGCGCCGCAGATCCAGTCGGCCATCACGGCCACTTCGCGGTCGGCGACGATCTTGACCGGCTGCTTCAGGCCGATCGGGCCCAGGTAGCCGGGCTTGCAGCCAAAGTGAGCCTCGATTTCGGGCACCGTCGCAAAGCGAAAGCTCGCCAGCCCCGCCACCTTGCCGACCTTGACCTCGTTCATATCGTGGTCGCCGCGCAGCAGCAGCAGCCACACCTGGGTCTTGACCACCTGGCCTTGCTCGCCGAGCTCGTCGGTGGCCAGCACCAGCGACTTGACCGTGCGCGCAAGCGGCAGGCCCAGCAGCTCGGCCACGTCGGCGCAGGTGCTCTTGCCCGGCGTGGGTGTTTTTTGCATCGGCTCTTGCGATGCTGGCCTTGGACCGCTTGGCGCCAGGGCTTCGGCTTTTTCCATATTGGCCGCGTAGTCGCTGCCGGGGCAGTAGACGATCGCGTCTTCGCCGGTGGCCGCGATCACCTGAAACTCTTCGGACAGATCACCGCCGATGGCGCCTGAGTCGGCCGCCACGGCCCGGTAGCGCAGACCAAAGCGGTCGAAGATGGCGCGGTAAGCCTGGGCCATGGCCTGGTAGCTCAGCTGGGCCGAGGCGCCGTCGCGGTCGAAGCTGTAGGCGTCCTTCATGATGAACTCGCGCCCGCGCATCAGGCCAAAGCGAGGCCGGCGCTCGTCGCGGAACTTGGTCTGAATCTGGTAGAAATTCTTGGGCAGCTGCTTGTAGCTGCGCACTTCCTGTCGCGCGATATCGGTCACGACCTCTTCGCTGGTGGGCTGCACCACGTAGTCGCGCTCGTGCCGGTCACGGATGCGCAGCAGCTCCGGCCCCATCTTGTCGAAGCGCCCCGTTTCCTGCCACAGCTCGGCCGGCTGGATCACGGGCATGGTCAGCTCGATCGCGCCGGCCCGGTTCATCTCCTCGCGCACGATGGCCTCGACCTTGCGAATCACGCGCAGGCCCATGGGCATGTAGTTGTAGATGCCGGCGCCGAGTTTTTTGATCAGGCCGGCGCGCATCATCAGTTGATGGCTGACGACTTCGGCATCGGCGGGCGCTTCCTTGAGCGTGGCAATGTGGAACTGTGACGCTTTCATGCGGGAAATCGAGGGGTGGGGGAGACTCAAAAAAGGCCCTCGGCCGGCTTGGCTTGCCGGCCATGGCTGTGCATAATGGTCTCAAGTTTTTGAATTTTGAGGTTCGATTATGCTCGACCGAGACGGCTTTCGGCCCAACGTCGGCATCATCTTGCTCAACCAGAAAAGCCAGGTCTTTTGGGGCAAGCGTATTCGCACCCACTCCTGGCAGTTTCCGCAGGGCGGCATCGACCGGGGTGAAAACCCCGAGCAGGCCATGTTTAGGGAACTGCACGAGGAGGTGGGCTTGCACCCGCATCATGTGCAGGTGCTGGCCCGGACCCGCGACTGGTTGCGCTATGAGGTGCCCGACCGTTATATCCGCCGTGATGCGCGGGGCCACTACAAGGGCCAAAAGCAGATCTGGTTTTTGCTCCAGCTCATCGGCCACGACTGGGACCTGAACCTGCGCGCCACCGACCATCCCGAGTTCGACGCCTGGCGCTGGAACGACTACTGGGTGCCGCTGGACGTGGTGGTCGAATTCAAGCGCGGGGTCTACGAGATGGCGCTCAATGAATTGTCGCGCTATGTGCCGCGTATCGACGCCCGCGCAGACTCGCGCAGCCGTTACATGCGCGGCTCCATGCGCCGAGATGGCCCAGCCTCGCTTGTCTCTGCGCACGATTTGGCGCCCCTGGCCGAGTCGGCCGCGCTGGAGTTGCCCCCGGGGGCCAGTTTCGACCCCGATCCGCAAAACGAGTTGCTGGGCAGATCGGCCTCCAAGTCATGAGGCGATCAAAGATTTCCGGGTTGAGGCAAGTGATCGTCCGGGTGCTGTGCGTGGCTGGCCTGGCCTTGGGTGCGCAGGCGCAAGCGCAGCTCTTGGGCGACGCAGCCTGGCAGGAAGCCGAGGTGCCCGAGCCGCCAGCCTTCAATCTCGAGCGCTTGCTGCGCTTTGAGGTCAATCCAAACTCGAGCCTGGTCTATGCCATCGATCCGCAGACTCTGAGCATTTCGCCGCAGGACCGGGTGGTGCGCTATGTGATCGTGGCCAGCAGCCCTGGTGGCGTGCGCAATGTGTTCTACGAGGGCATCCGCTGCCCGGCCGGTCAGGTCAAGACCTATGCCCGCTACAGTGAAGGGCGCTGGATCAAGCTCAGCGATCCGCAGTGGCAGGACATGGCCAGTCGGCCCTCGCGTCATGCGCTGCAACTGGCTCGCCAGGGCGGCTGCGACAACTCCGGCACGCCCCTGAGGCCCGATGACATCTTGCGCGCGCTCAGGCAGACCGGGCAGGCCTCGGTGCGCTGACGCGGCCCGCGCTCAGCGCGAGAGCACGAGGTTGGTGCGGTGCACCATCTCCGGCTCGCCGGTGTAGCCCAGCAGCCGCTCGAACTCCCCCGAGGCCTTGCGGCAGATCAGGCGGGCCTCGGCGCTGGCGTAGTTGGCCAGACCGCGGGCGATCTCACGGCCCTGTTCGTCGCGCACGGCGATCACGTCACCGCGGGCAAAGTCGCCCTGCACCGCGGTCATGCCGATGGGCAGCAAACTCTTGCCCTCATCGCGCAGCTTGATCACCGCGCCCTCGTCGACCGTCACCGAGCCGCGCAATTGAAGGTGGTCGACCATCCATTGCTTGCGGGCCTGGTTTTTGGCCGTCTGAGCCAGCAGTGCGGTGCCAATGAGCTCGCCCTGGCACAGCCGCAGCAGCGCCCGAGGTTCGCGCCCCCAGGCGATCACCGTCGAGGCGCCCGAGCCTGCCGCCCGTTTGGCCGCCAGAATCTTGGTGATCATGCCGCCCCTGCCGATGCTGGAGCCGGCGCCGCCGGCCATGGCCTCAAGCGCGGGATCGCCTGCCTGCGCCTCGTCCACAAACGTGGCGCCTGGGTCCTTGCGCGGGTCGGCCGAATACAAGCCTTTTTGGTCGGTCAGGATGATCAGCAGATCGGCCTCGACCAGGTTGGCCACCAGGGCACCGAGCGTGTCGTTGTCGCCGAACTTGATCTCGTCGTTGACCACGGTGTCGTTTTCGTTGATCACCGGCACCACGCCCAGCTGCAGCAGCGTCAGCAGGGTTGAGCGAGCGTTGAGGTAACGCTCGCGATCGGCCAGATCGGCATGGGTGAGCAGCACCTGGGCGCTGGCCACGCCCAGGGCGCGCAGCTTGCTTTCGTAGACCTGCACCAGGCCCATCTGTCCGACGGCAGCGGCCGCCTGCAATTCATGGATGGCGCTCGGGCGGCTGCTCCATCCCAGCCGTTTCATGCCCTCGGCAATCGCGCCGCTGCTGACCATGATGATCTCGCGGCCTTGCTCGCGCAGCTGCGCCATTTGCTCGCACCACAGCCCGATGGCTTGCGCGTCGAGGCCGCGCCCTTCATCGGTGACCAGGCTCGAGCCGACCTTGATGACGATGCGGCGGGCCGAAAGAAGCACGTCGGCGGTGAGCTTGCTGGGCATGGTGGAGCGAGGGGGCGGATCAGGGTGGGGATCGGGGTGCGGGTCTAGGTGCGGATTTCAGGCTTCGGCTTGCGGCGCTTGGGGCTCACCGGCCGCAAAGCGCGGATCGACCTCGGCGGCCGGCTGCGCGGCCAGACGCACCTGTTCGATAAAGGGATAGATCGCGCGGATCAGCGGCTCGCAGCCCTCGCGGGTGAGCGCTGAAATCTCGAACACCGGCATTTTCCAGCGCGAGCGCTTGAGAAAGTCCTTGACCGCTTGGGCGCGTTGTTCGCCATCGAGCATATCGAGCTTGTTGAGCACCAGCCAGCGTGGCTTGTTGTAGAGGTCGACGTCGTACTTCTTGAGCTCGGCCACGATGGCCTTGGCCTGTGCCACCGGATCGACGCCCTCATCAAATGGGGCCAGGTCCACCACATGCAGCAGCAACCGGGTGCGTTGCAGGTGGCGCAGGAAGAGGTGGCCCAGGCCGGCGCCTTCGCTGGCGCCTTCGATCAGGCCGGGCAGATCCGCGATCACGAAGCTTTGCTCGGGGCCTACGCGCACCACGCCCAAATTGGGGTGCAAGGTGGTGAAAGGATAGTCGGCAATGCGTGGCCTGGCGTTGGAGACGGCGGTAATCAGGGTGGACTTGCCGGCGTTGGGCATGCCCAGCAGCCCCACGTCGGCCAGCACCTTGAGCTCGAGCTTGAGGCTTTTGCGCTCACCCGGCCAGCCTGGTGTCTTGGTGCGTGGCGCCCGGTTGGTCGAGCTTTTAAAGCGCAGGTTGCCAAAGCCACCGTCGCCGCCCTTGGCAATGAGCACCTGCTCGCCCGGCGTGAGCAGCTCGAGCAGCACCTCGCCGGTTTCGGCATCGCTCAAGATGGTGCCCACCGGCATCTTGAGCACGACATCGTCTCCCTTGGCGCCGAACATGTCCGAGCCCTTGCCGTGCTCGCCGTTGCGCGCCTCGTGGCGCCGCGAGAACCGGTAGTCGACCAGGGTGTTGAGGTTGGGATCGGCCAGCGCGTAGACATGCCCGCCGCGCCCGCCGTCACCGCCGTTGGGGCCACCGAATTCCTTGTACTTTTCGTGCCGGAACGAGACGCAGCCGCTTCCCCCGTCGCCAGCGGCGATATCGATGTAGGCTTCGTCAACGAATTTCATGGTGGACCGGCCTGCGGCGGCCGAACTTGGAGTTTAAACACCGGAAGCGGCCGGCAACCGTTGCCCGGGGCCGGGGCGGGTGCAATGAAAAAGCCCCGCCGAGCGGGGCTTTTGGCCATCGGCGCTGGCGCTGTGGCTCAGGCTGGCGTCACGTTGACCGTCTGCTTGTTGAGCTCGCCCTTGACAGCAAAGCTCACCTGGCCATCGACCAGGGCAAACAGGGTGTGGTCCTTGCCCACGCCGACATTGGTGCCAGCATGGAACTTGGTGCCGCGCTGGCGCACGATGATGCTGCCGGCGCTGATGGTCTGGCCGCCGAAGGCCTTCACACCGAGCATTTTGGGCTTGGAATCGCGCCCGTTACGCGTAGAGCCGCCGCCTTTTTTCTGTGCCATGTTGTGAACTCCTGTTGGGCTTTAACCGGCAATCGCGCCGATTTGCAGCTCGGTGTAGTTTTGCCGGTGACCCTGGCGCTTTTGGTAGTGCTTGCGACGGCGCAGCTTGAAGATGCGCACTTTGTCGTGCCTGCCATGGGCCAGCACGGTGGCTGTAACGGTTGCACCGGACACCAAGGGCGTGCCCACCTTGATCTGGCTGCCGTCGCCGACGGCCAGAACTTGGTCGATCACAATCTCTTGGCCTACGTCCGCAGCAATCTGTTCTACTTTAATTTTTTCGCCAGCGGCAACTTTGTATTGCTTGCCACCGGTTTTTATGACCGCGTACATGTAAGACCTCTTCGAAAGAAAGCTCCCCGAAAGCCCATTTGCCGCCGGGAAAAGCCCTCCATTATAGCGACCCTCGCAGGGGCCTGTCCAGGCCTGGGCTGCTGGCCCAGCTTCTGAACCCGATGCTCAAGTCCTCGGGCCGGGAGATCGGGTTGCCAGGTCAGTCCGTGCTTTTGGGGGGCTGGGCTCGGTTGGCTTGGGGCCTGTCCCTATAATTCTGGTGATTTTCAGAATTTGTGACTACCAGGAGCTGGTACTTTGTCCGCTGTCCCTTCCAGCACCTCCACCGCCCTTGCTCTGGTTGCCCAGGACATGCGGGCCATGGACGCCGTGATCGAGCAACGACTGTCGTCCGAGGTGCCACTGGTCGGGCAGGTGTCGCGCTACATTGTGGCTGCCGGCGGCAAACGGCTGCGACCGGCCCTGCTCTTGCTGATGTGCGGCGCCCTGGGCTGCGGGCATGAGCAGCGCCTGAATCTGGCTGCCGTGGTCGAGTTCATCCACACGGCGACCTTGCTGCACGACGATGTGGTGGACGAGTCGACCCTCAGGCGTGGACGGCCGACGGCCAACGAGGCTTTTGGCAACCCGGCCAGCGTTCTGGTGGGGGACTTCCTCTACTCGCGCGCCTTTCAGATGATGGTGCTGGCCCAGAACATGCGCGTCATGCAGGTGCTCTCGGAGGCGACCAATGTGATCGCCGAGGGCGAGGTGCAGCAGCTGATGAACATGCACGACGCCTCCCTGACACAGGCCCAATACCTGCATGTGATCCGCTCCAAGACGGCCAAGCTGTTCGAGGCCAGCGCCCGGCTGGCGGCTATTTTGGCCGGCAGCGATGCCGCCACCGAGGCGTGCTGCGCCGAGTATGGGCAGGCCCTGGGCACCGCCTTTCAGGTCATCGACGACCTGCTTGACTACGACGGCGAAGTGGCTGAGATGGGCAAAAACCTGGGCGATGACCTGCGCGAGGGCAAGGCCACATTGCCGCTGATCATTGCCATGGCGCGCTCGGCGGCCGACGAGCGCGCGCTCATTGCCCATGCCATCGAGGAAGGCGGCACCGACCAGATCCAGGCCATCATGGACATCGTGCGGCGCACCGGTGCCATCGATACCACCCGATTGCTGGCCGCCAGCGAGGCCGAGCGGGCGATTGCGGCGCTGTCGGGCTTGCCCGACAACGTTTACCGGCAGGCCCTGATCGATCTGGCGGCCCAGTTGCTGGTGCGGCGCGCCTGAGCGCCATGCCCAAGCGTGTGAAGACCGGACCCCTGCGCGCAGCTGTCCTGGCTGCCGTGGTGTGGGCCTGGGGCTCCGCGCCCGCCGCCGCCGAGCGCTGGGAGGCGGTCCTGCTGAGCGAGCAGGGCATGTACTACATTGATGCGCAGTCTGTCAGTACGCAGGGCCCAGCCAAGGTCCTGTGGACCGTGCTTGACTACCGCAGCGCCCAAGAAGGCGCCGAAGGCGCAAACTACCGCTCGATGCGCGCCCAGGTGCAGATCAACTGCAAGGCGCGCCTGGCCCGTTTGGTCCACATGACCTACTACAGCGGCCCCATGATGACCGGGGCCGAGGTACAAAAGCGCGGCATGCTGCGCGACTGGCATGACATCGAGCCCGACTCTCCCATCGCACGGATCGCGCGGCGCGTCTGCTGAGCGGCCCCCTAAGCGCCCCCCAAGCGCCCGCCGCCCGCCGCCCGGCCGCACCCGGTTGCCGCGGCGATGCCCCTTGAGCGGATCGGGAAATCAGTGAAAACCTAGGCCTGCTGCCGTTGCGGCAGGTGTTCAAATCCCCCTTTTCATCATTTGATCTCAGCGCCTGCTGAGCCAGGAGTTCCTTCATATGACCACTCGCCGACAACTGATTCAAGGCGCTGCAGCCAGCTTGCTGGGTGTGGGCCACTTGCAAGCGCGCGCCCAAAGCCGCGTGGAGACCCTGCGCATCATCGTGGGATTTCCGCCGGGCGGCACCACCGACGCCTTTGCCCGCCGGGTGGGCGAAAAGCTGCGCGGCACTTATGCCAACAATGTCATCATCGACAACAAGCCCGGCGCGGGCGGCCAGATCGGCGTGATGACGCTCAAGAGCGCTGCGCCCGATGGCGCGCACATCTTGTATTCGCCCGCGTCCATGCTGACGATCTACCCGCACTCGTACTCCAAGCTCAACTACACGCAGTCCGATGTGGCCCCGATCGGCATCGGCCACTCCACTGACCATGCTTTTGTGGTCGGCCCGGCAGTGCCCGATTCGGTCAAGAATGTTCGCGATTTCGTCGAATGGGCCAAGGCCAATCCCGGCAAGGCCGGCATTGGCAACCCGGCCGCTGGCTCCATGCCGCACCTGCTGGCCGGCCGCCTGGCCATGCTGGGCAGCTTTCAGATCACCAACGTGCCCTTTCCGGGCTCTGGACCGGCCATCCCCCAGGTGCTGGGCGGCCAGCTGGCTGGCATGTCGTCACCGCTGGGCGACTGGGTGCAGCACCACAGGTCGGGCAAGGCCCGCATTTTGGCCACCTCGGGCCCTGACCGCTCCGTGTACACGCCCGACGTGGCCACCTACCGCGAGCAGGGTTTTGGCGAGCTGGTCGTGCGCGAGTGGTTTGGCTTTTTTGCGCCGGCCGCTGCCAGCGACGCCGTCAAGGAAAACCTCAACAGCGCGCTGCGCGCCGCCATGGGGCAGCAGGACATTCGCGACTTCGTCACGCCCCTGGCCGCCAACCTTGAGGCCAGCACCGCAGCCGACCATGTCCGTCGCCTGGCTGCCGATTCCGATATGGCGCGCCGCTTGGTGCAGGCCCTGGGCTTCAAGGCCGACTCCTGACCGCCTGCGGGCCTGCGCCCCTCGACTGCGCCCTCGAGCGCAGGGGCCGAGGCGGCGCAGCCGGCGAAAAACGCAGCAGACCAAGAGCTGCTGCCCGGTTTTTCGGTGCGGTCAGCTCAGACGGGCGAGCTTTCGGTCGCCTCTGAGTTGGCTCGCCAGGCTCAGTCGCCTCTGATGCCTTTTTCTTTGATGATGGCCGCATAGCGGCGCGTGTCAGCGGCATTGAGGGCCGTCAATTGGGCCGGTGTCATTGGGGTGGGCTCGGCGCCCAGGTTGCGAATGACCTGCGTGACCGCTGGCGTGACCAGGATGCGGTTGATTTCGCGGTTCAGCCGATCGATCACCGCTGCCGGTGTGCCAGCGGGAACATAAAAGCTGTGGGTGGAGCCGCCGTCATACCCTTTGAGGCCCAGTTCGGCCAGGGTAGGGGTGTCCGGGTACAGGAAGGAGCGCTTGGTGCTGCCCACTGCCAGCAGGCGCAAGGCCCCGGAGCGGATGTGCGGCGCGGCGATGCCGGGATCGAGGAAGAAGTCCAGATTGCCGGCCAACAGATCCTGCAGAGCAGGCGCCGAGCCACGGTAGGGGATGTGCACCGCAAAGATGCCGGCCATGCTTTTGAGCATCTCGGCCCCGATGTGCGGCGTCGAGCCATTGCCCGGACTGCCGTAGCTCAGCTTTCCCGGGTTGGCTCGGGCAAATTTCTGCAGGTCTGCAAAGCTCTGGAAGGGGGAGTTTGAGCGCACCACCAGGAACAACTCCAACCGCGCGGTGGCGGCCACCGGAAGGAGGTCTTTGCCCGGGTCGTAGGGCATCTTGGCCGTCAACGTGGGCACCACCACCATGGTGCTGCCTGCGGCCATCAGCAGGGTGTAGCCATCGCCAGGGGATTTGGCCACCGCGTCGGCCCCGACGATGCCGCCCGCGCCCGTTCGGTTTTCCACCACCACGGGCACACCGAGCGCCTGCGACAGGGGCGTGGCCACGGCACGGCCCAGAACGTCGGGCGAGCTGCCAGGGGCGAAATTGATGACCATTCGGATGGGCTTGCTGGGCCAATCCTGGGCCTGCGAGCTCATGGGGGCCAGCATCATCCCCGACAGACAGGCGGCCAAGGCTTGTCGGCGTGTGGGTGTCAACATTTTTGGGGTCTCCTTGCTTTGTGTTTTCATAGGTCGCACGCGCTGGGGCGGGGCCAGGGGCGCTCGCCTCTTGAGCGTATGCAAGCAACAATTAGGCGGCGAAATTCTAGGGATCGGGCGACCCGGGTGAGCGGGCACTTCGCAGGTGGCCTATTTTGTGAAGGGTCAAGTCGCTGGCCTGAGGTTTCAGGCCCCGCGCCGGTTCCTGCGCCACCCACGTCACCCAAGCCACCGTCGTCACCCTTGTCACCCTCGTCATCCCGAGTAACGAAGCGATCCATTCGCCGTTGAACCACGACATTGATCGCCACGGCCTGTGGCCTCGCCAAGACCAGTAAAGGGCTGCCCCGCATGGCCCATCTGAAAGGGTACAAAGCATCCGTTGGCGGGCCTTACAACTGCGCGCCCAAGCCCGACGGGTCGGGGCTTGCTCAGCGCCGCCGAGGGCCAGACCGAGTTGGGGTTTGCTACACTTGCGGGCTGTTTTCGGGGTGTAGCTTAGCCTGGTAGAGCGCTACGTTCGGGACGTAGAGGCCGGAGGTTCGAATCCTCTCACCCCGACCATTGAGGCATCATTGGTCACTCCTTCAACCCAGCAAGTCTTGTCGGCTTGCTGGGT
>Ga0164292_10005902_pt1 | contig 10019 bp, 7 predicted proteins | sample GEODES117metaG_FD_111486 | JGI IMG/M metagenome (GOLD analysis project Ga0164292, IMG submission 111486) | Eutrophic lake water microbial communities from Lake Mendota, Wisconsin, USA - GEODES117 metaG | ecosystem: Environmental > Aquatic > Freshwater > Lake | place: USA: Lake Mendota, Wisconsin... | reverse complement strand
GTCGGGATGGGGGCAGCCGGCAGACCGCGAGCGCGCCCTGGCGGCCGGCATTGATGAGCATCTGGTCAAGCCGGTCGATCCGGCCCGCCTGCGTGAGCTGCTCGATCGGATCGCGCAGACCTGAACAATCCGGCGCCTTTGATCGGCCTCGTTCAGCGCTTGTATCGCTTCGGCACGAAAGGCAGCGGCACGGTCTGGACCGCCGGCCGCCGATCGCGCACCGCCGCCTGCACCGGCTGAGCGCCTGTGCTGACATAAGCCAGCATGATCGGCTTGCCGAGCGAGGGCGAGACCGTACCGCTGGTGACCTCGCCCACACTGATGCCATTCGCATCGAGCAGCGATGCATGCGAGCGGATCGGAATCGAGTCGGGTGAGATCAGCCCGACCAGCTTGCGCGACGGGCCTTGGCCGAGCTGCGCCAGCACGGTGCCCGCGCCCGGAAAGCCGCCTGCCAGCGCGCCGTCTGCGCGTCGTGACTTCGGGATCGCAAAGCTCAGCCCGGCTTCGACAGGCGATGTGGTGGGGCTGATGTCGTTGCCATGCAGCGGCAGACCGGCTTCGAGGCGCAGAGTGTCGCGTGCACCAAGGCCAGCCGGCGCGACCCGCGAGTCGGCGAGCAGCCGGCGCACGATTCTTTCGGCGGCCTGCGAGGGCAGGGAGATTTCGTAGCCGTCTTCGCCGGTGTAGCCGGAGCGGGTGGTAAAGCAGCTCGCGCCTTCGAGCGTCAGGTCGCGGGCCTGCATGAAGCTCATGGTGGCGGCGGTCGGGTCGAGTTGCGCCAGCACAGCTTCGGCCTGCGGGCCCTGCAGTGCAATCAGCGCGGCATCGACCCAGTCGAATGAGAGCTCAGGGCATAGCGCCATGAGCCGTGCCCGGTCGGCGTCGCGGTTGCCGGCGTTGACCACCATGCGCACGGTGTCGCCGAGATTGACCAGCATCAGGTCGTCTTCGATACCGCCCGCGTCATTGAGCAGAAAAGAATATTTCTGGAGTCCGATCGGCCAGCCGGTGAAGTCGATCGGCAGTGCGGCCTGCAGGCCCTTTTGCAGCGACTGCGCTGTGCCGTCGAGCGCCCGGATGTGCAATTGGCCCATGTGCGAGACATCGAAGAGGCCAGCCTGCGAACGGGTGTGCAGGTGCTCGGATTTCAGGCCTGCCGGATACTGAATCGGCATGTCGTAGCCGGCAAAGGGCCCGAACTTCGCGCCGAGTTCGCGGTGCAGCCCGGCCAGCGGGATCTGTCTGACCACAGGGTCCATCAGTGGCTCCGGTGCGCGTGGGCGTCGGTGAGCAGGATTGCCGGGCTCATTGTTGATCGGCCGTGTTGCTGGTCATGTAATCGGCCATCGGCGGGCAGGTGCAGACCAGATTGCGATCGCCCGCCGCGTTGTCGATGCGTTTGACATACGGCCAGAACTTGGCCTCGCGCAGCCAGGCAAGCGGATAGACCGCCTGCTCGCGCGAGTAGGGATGGGTCCAGTCGGCGGCCAGCTCAAAGGCGGTGTGCGGTGCGTTCTTCAGCGGATTGTCGAGCGCATCGAGCGCACCCGATTTCACCTGCGAGATTTCGCCGGCGATTGCGATCATTGCGTCGCAAAAGCGATCGAGTTCAGCCTTCGATTCGCTTTCGGTCGGCTCGACCATCAGCGTGTCGGCCACCGGAAACGACAAGGTCGGCGCATGAAAACCGTAGTCCATCAGTCGCTTGGCGATGTCTTCGGCAGTGATGCCGCACTCGCCCTTGAGATGGCGGACATCGAGGATGCACTCATGCGCCACTCGGCCATTGGCGCCGGTATAGAGCACCGGATAGTGGCCCTGCAGGCGGGTCGCGATGTAGTTGGCATTGAGGATCGCCACCTCGGTGGCCTTGCGGATGCCGCTTGCTCCCATCATGCGGATGTACATCCACGAGATGGTGGTGATCAGCGCGCTGCCGCTGGGTGCGGCCGAGACGCTGTTGCCCTGGTCTGCATGCTGGTAAGGATCGCTCGCCAGGAAGGGGGCCAGGTGTGCGGCCACTGCGATCGGGCCCATGCCCGGGCCGCCGCCGCCATGAGGAATGCAGAAGGTCTTGTGCAGATTCATGTGGCAGACATCGGCGCCGATGTCGCCCGGGCGGGTCAGGCCAGCCTGGGCATTGAGATTGGCGCCGTCCATATAGACCTGCCCGCCGGCTGCATGAACCATCGCGCAGACATCGCTGATTGAGGCTTCGAACACGCCGTGGGTCGAGGGGTAGGTCACCATCAGCGCGGCCAGTGCATCGCGGTGGGCGGCGACTTTGGCCTGCAGGTCGGCCACATCGATGTTGCCGTCGGCATCGCAGGCCACCACCACGATCTTCAGACCCATCATCTGCGCAGTGGCCGGATTGGTGCCGTGTGCCGACGACGGAATCAGACAGACATCACGATGGCCCTGGCCGCGCGCGGCCTGCCACTGCCTGATCGCAAGCAGGCCGGCGTATTCGCCCTGGGCGCCCGAATTCGGCTGGAACGATACCGAATCGAATCCGGTGATCTCGGCGAGCCACTGGCCGAGCTGGCGCAGCATCTCGGCATAGCCCTGGCGCTGCTCGGCAGGTGCAAAAGGATGGATGGCCGCGAACTGCGGCCAGGTGACCGGTGCCATCTCGGCAGCCGCATTGAGCTTCATCGTGCATGAGCCCAGCGGGATCATCGAATGCACCAGCGAGATGTCGCGGTTTTCGAGGCGCTTGAGATAGCGCATGAACTCGGTCTCGCTGTGAAAGCGGTGAAAGACCGGATGGGTCAGCACCGCGCTTTCGCGGCGCAGGGCGGTTGGGATTGATGCCGGTTCGATGCCGAGCTTTGCGCCGACCGCCGCGACGCCGGTCGGGCCTTCGAGCGCCGGGCGGCTGCCGGTAAGCACCTGAACCAGATCGGCCACATCGGCAAGGCCCACCGTCTCATCCAGCGCGATGGCGATGCGTCCGTCAGCGAAGGTGCGAAGGTTGATGCGCTGTTCGGCAGCGCGCTTTGCAATCAGCATGGCATCGAGCTTGCTGGCGACCGGGTCGATCAGGACCGTGTCGAAGAAGGCGGCATGGACCGGCGTGATGCCAGCGGTCTCGAGCATCAGTCGCGCCATGGCATTGACCCGCAGTGCGATGCGCAGCAGCCCCTGCGGCCCGTGATAGACCGCGTAGAACGCAGCCATATTGGCCAGCAGCGCCTGCGCGGTGCAGATGTTGCTGGTGGCCTTGTCGCGGCGGATGTGCTGCTCGCGGGTCTGCAGGGACATGCGATAGGCGAGATTGCCGGCGGCGTCTTTCGACACTCCGATGATGCGCCCCGGCATCATCCGCACCAGGTCCTGGCGCACCGCCATGAAGGCGGCGTGCGGGCCGCCATTGCCAAGCGGCACGCCGAAGCGCTGCGCCGAGCCGATCGCGATATCGGCACCCATCGCGCCAGCCGATCGCACCAGGAGTGCGGCCAGTGGGTCGACGCCGATCGAGAGCTTGCCGCCTGCGGTATGCAGTGCGTCGGCAAGCGGTGCGACATCGCGCAGCCGACCGAAGGTATCCGGGCACTGCACATGCGCACCGAAGACGGTGGCGGCATCGAAGCCGTCGGCGTCGGCCACCACCACTTCGATACCCATCCAGCGGGCGCGCGTTCGGATCACCGCAATCACCTGCGGATGCACCGCAGCGTCGACCAGGAAACGGTTGGAGGTGTGGCGCGAGGCGCGTCGCAGTACGCCCATCGCTTCTGCTGCCGCACTGGCCTCGTCGAGCAGCGAGGCATTGGCCACCGGCAGGCCGGTCAGGTCGATGACCATCTGCTGGAAATTCATCAGTGACTCGAGACGACCCTGCGCGACCTCGGCCTGATAGGGCGTGTAGGCGGTGTACCAGCCCGGGTTTTCGAGCAGATTGCGGCGGATTGGTTCGGGGGTGATCGTGCCGTGGTAGCCCGCACCGATGTAGCTGCGCCAGACCTGGTTGCGCTCGGCGATGTCTGCGAGTTCGGCCAGGGCGGCCGCTTCGGTGGTCGGCTCGACGATCGACAGCGGCACATCGCGCAGGATGCCGGCCGGAATCGTGTCTCGGATCAGTTCGTGGCGCGAGGCATAGCCGATGGCGGCGAGCATCTGGCGCTGCTGCTCGTCCTGCGGGCCGATATGGCGGGCATGGAATTCATCTGCGCCGGTCAGGGCGTTCAGACTCTGGTCGGGGGTGTCGCTGTGGATCATCGCAAGTTCCTCAGGCGCCGGGGCCGCTGTCGTAGTCGGCGGCCGCCATCAGCGTGGCAAGGGCGGCAGGGTCTGCCGGGCGGATGCGCATCAGCCAGCCCGCCTGGTAGGGGGCGCTGTTGACCGATTGCGGCTCAGTGGTCAGTGCGTCGTTGACCTCGAGCACCTCGCCTTCGAGCGGGGCATAGACATCGGAGGCCGCCTTGGTGGATTCGACCACCGCGAAGGCTTCGCCGGCGGCCAGATGCCGGCCGACATCGGGCAACTCGACATACACCAGTTCGCCGAGGGCCTCCTGGGCGTGATGGCTGATACCGACGGTAAAGCTGCCGTCACGGTTGTCACGCACCCATTCATGGGTGTCGGTGAATTTCAGATCTGCGGGGCTGGTCAAGGCGGACTCCGAGGCGTGGATAAAGGGCGGTGCAGACGAGCCACGGGCGTCATACCCGAACCGTCTGCTGCGCCCCCTCTGTCCATTTGCCTGAGAGATTGACCTTCGGCGAGGCCTTCGCTGACAAGCGAGTGCCTACTCTCCAGAGAGCCTGTTCCGATGCGGTCCTTTTGCCTGAGAGTTTCTGGGGCGATACACCTTCGGCGTCGGCCCCGTCGAGATAAAGCCTCTAGGCGCCGATCTCTCCCGCATCGGCGGTGAGACTGGCCGCGACCTTAGTCTTCGAGGCAGGCAGTGTCAAGTCGCTCAGGTCGCGGCTGGCGGCGCTCCACTGGGCGCTTCCGTGCTTGTGCCAGTCCTCGCGGGTGATGCTGAGCAGACGCCGGGTGACATGGATGCCCAGGGTGGGCGGTGCGGTCGGGCGGCTGGCGGCAGGGTTTGTGTCCATAGCAGCGCTAGAATGTGTCGAAACTCACAACATTCTAGCGCCCAAGCTTTGCAGCCGTGAGACAGTGAGCCTGCCGGCCGATACGCGGCTGAATCAATGCCACGTACGGTCTCGCCTTTTCTTCCCGGAGGTCAGCGGGCCAGGGCGGCGGCTTCTGCTGCACAGGAGGCTTGAGCAGGCGCGTTTTTCGAAAGCCCGCGCGTCACTTCCTCGCCCGCCGCAGCCATCTGGGCTCGAAAAACCGGGTCGGCATGCAGCCGTGCCACGGTCGCGGCGGCAACCAGTCGGCCGGCCTCGACGTCGCTTTGCCAGTGCACGCCGCAGATCACCCGGCTCTGGCCATAGGCGTAGCCGCGGGCCAGCAGGGCATTGGCGCGCTGCGGGGCGATCTCGGTCAGTACCAGCGCGAAGGCCCAGCCGACTGCCGAGTGGCCGGAGGGGTAGGAACCGTCCTTGGCCAGCACGGCCTCTTCGGACGGGGTGCAGCTCGGCTGGGATAACGCGACGAAGGGGCGGGTGCGCTGGTAGTGATCTTTGGCGCGATAGGTCGCCAGGCCGGCATCGGTCAGGGTGCGTCGCAGCAGCATGTTCAGTTGCGGCGTGTCCTGCGCCGAGATCGGCATGCCCAGGGCGCATGAAAAACTGGTCGCGGCCTGCGGGAATGTCAGGTCGGCGTCGCGGGCGGCCAGATTCCAGCGCGGCGAGTTGCGCAGTGCAACCGTGTTTCGGAAGGCGTTCTCGTCGGCCAGTGCCTGCGGCGTGCCGGCAGCCGGCGGCGGTGCGACCAGCGCCAGGCTGTCGGGCAGATCGGCGGACGGCAGATAGCCCTTGAGAATGCCAGTGCCGGCGCGAAGTTCGCCGACGACCTCAGGCGATGTCGTGGGCGGAGTGGTACAGGCCGCGCCAAAAAGACTGCAGGCCAGAAGAGTGGCAATGACCGGACGGAATCGCATCGGAGCTCCTTTGGGTGTTTTGACAATGTTGCTGAAGGCAGAGCGCCACCATAGCCGCGCCGGGCGGCAAGTACAATTGACGATCCCCCAATTTTGAGGTTGCCTGTGTCGACAACCACCATGCCGAACAATCAGGCCCCTTCCGTGGCGAGCGGTGTGTCGAGCCTGGCGCCCGACCTGCGTTGGGCCGATGTCGCCCAGGCACCGGATCCCGACCGGTCAGCCGCGCTGGTGGCGGCCCTGCGCGCTGCATTGCCGGCGCACTGCGTGCTCGCCGGTGTCGAGCAGACCCGGCCCTACGAGTGCGATGGCCTGTCGGCCTTTCGACAGTTGCCGGTGGCGGTGTGTCTGCCCGAAAACGAGCAACAGGTGCAGCAGGCATTGCGGATCTGCCGCGAGCATGATGTGCCGGTGGTGGCGCGAGGCTCGGGTACGAGCCTGTCGGGCGGCGCGATGCCTCATGCCAGCGGCGTGGTGCTGTCGCTGGCCCGTCTGAATCGCATCCTGTCGGTCGATCCGCTGGCGCGCACCGCGCGCGTGCAGCCCGGCGTGCGTAATCTGGCGATCTCGGAAGCCGCGGCGCCTCACGGCCTCTATTACGCGCCCGATCCTTCGTCGCAGATCGCCTGCTCGATCGGCGGCAACATCGCCGAGAACTCGGGTGGCGTGCATTGCCTGAAATATGGCCTGACCGTGCACAACGTCCTGCGGGTGCGGGGCCTGACCATCGACGGCGAGATCATCGAACTCGGCAGTGCGGCCCTTGATGTTCCCGGTCTTGATCTGCTCGCGCTGTCGATCGGATCCGAAGGCATGCTGATGGTGGTCACCGAAGCGCTGGTGAAGCTGGTTCCCAAGCCGCAGCTTGCGCGCGTGGTGATGGCGTCGTTCGACGATGTCGCCAAGGCGGGCGACGCGGTCGCGGCGATCATCGGCGCTGGCATCATTCCCGCAGGCCTCGAAATGATGGACCGCAAGGCGAGTGCCGCGGTCGAGCCTTTCGTGAAGGCCGGCTACGACCTGTCGGCCGAGGCAATCCTGCTGGCCGAGTCCGACGGTTCGCCCGAGGAAGTCGAAGAAGAGATCGAACGCATGATGACGGTGCTGCGTGACGCCGGCGCGACCGCACTGGTGGTCTCCCGCTCCGAGGCCGAGCGGCTGCGATTCTGGTCGGGCAGAAAAAATGCATTTCCGGCGGCCGGCCGCATCTCGCCTGACTACTACTGCATGGACGGGACCATTCCGCGCAAGAACCTCGGGCGCATGCTCGTGGCCATCAGCGAGATGGAGCAGACCTATCAGCTGCGCTGTATGAACGTCTTTCATGCCGGCGATGGCAATCTGCATCCGCTGATCCTCTTCGATGCCAACCAGCCGGGCGAGTGGGAGCGTGCCGATCGTTTCGGTGCCGACATTCTCGAGCTGTGCGTCGAGCTCGGCGGCACGGTGACCGGCGAACACGGCGTAGGTATCGAAAAGATCAACTCGATGTGCGTGCAATTTTCGCCGGCCGAGCGCGAGGCTTTCTTTGCGCTCAAGCGCGCCTTCGACCCCCCGGGTCTGCTGAATCCCGGCAAGGGCATCCCGACGCTTGCCCGCTGTGCCGAGTACGGCAAGATGCATGTGCACGGCGGTCGGGTGGCCTTCCCCGATATCGAACGTTTCTGAGCGTCCAATCATGCCGGCCGAAGCACTCCATTTTTTCGAGCGAGCCTGACCTTGACGACTCAGGTGCCAGCCGACTCCGCCCTGATGGCGCTGCGCGACTGCGTGCGAGCCGCGCAGGCCGATCGCACCCGTTTGCGCCTGCATGGCGGCAATACCAAGTCCTTCTATGGCGAGCCGGCGACTGGTGAGCCGCTCGACCTGCGTTCGATTGCCGGCATCGTCGACTACGAGCCGACCGAGCTTGTGGTGACGGTCCGCTGCGGCACCCCGCTTGCCGAGCTCGAGCAAGTGCTGGCGGCCCGTCAGCAATACCTCGCCTTCGAGCCGCCGCATTTCGGTGCCGGTGCCACCGTGGGTGGCATGGTGGCGGCCGGCCTGTCGGGGCCACGTCGTGCCACCGCCGGTGCGGTGCGCGATTTCATGCTCGGCGCGGTGCTGATGAACGCCAGCGGTGAGTTGCTCCATTTCGGCGGACAGGTGATGAAGAATGTCGCCGGCTACGATGTGTCGCGTCTGCTGGCAGGCTCGATGGGCATTCTGGGGCCGATCGTGCAGGTGTCCCTGAAGGTACTGCCTGTTCCGGCTGCCGAAGCCACTGTCTGCCTGAGCATCGGGCTTCGCGAGGCCCTGTCGCAGATGAATCGATGGGGCGCCCAGCCGCTGCCCCTGTCGGGCACATCATGGGCAGGCGGCGAGCTCATGGTTCGGCTGTCGGGGGCCGGCGCTGCGGTCGATGCCGCGGTCGCGCGGCTTGCTGCCGATCACGGCACCCGACTGATCGACCCGATGGCCGCACGGGCTCACTGGTCGGGGCTGCGCGAGCAGACCGATGCTTTCTTCGATGACCCGCTGCCGCTGTGGCGACTGTCGGTGCCGTCTGGTGCGCCGATTTTCGAGTTGCCCGGCCGACAGCTGGTGGAATGGGGTGGCGCGCTGCGTTGGTTCAAGTCGGACGCTGATGCTGCATTCGTGCGGCAGGCGGCGGCCACCGTGGGTGGCACCGCGACCCGCTTTCGTGCGGCCGAGGCCGCAAGTGGTGTATTCCCGGCCTTGCCGGCGCCGATCCTCGAGCTGCATCGGCGCATCAAGAAGGAGTTCGACCCGCGCGGCCTCTTCAACCCCGGCCGGCTGGTGGCCGGCCTCTGAGCCGCGACCGACGCGTCTCTCAGGTATCGAACAATGGAAACCCATCTCGCCAACTGGCTGCGCGATACCCCCGACGGTATTGAAGCCGAATCGATCCTGCGATCGTGCGTGCACTGCGGCTTTTGCACCGCCACCTGCCCGACTTACCAGTTGCTGGGTGACGAGCTCGACGGCCCGCGCGGGCGAATCTATCTGATCAAGCAGGTGGTCGAAGGTGTCACGCCGACCCGCGAGACCCAGCAGCATCTCGACCGCTGCCTGACCTGCCGCAATTGCGAGAGCACCTGTCCGTCGGGTGTGCAGTACGGGCATCTGGTCGATATCGGCCGCAAGCTGGTCGACCAGCAGGTGGAGCGCCCGGCCGGCGACCGACTGCTGCGTGGCGCCCTGCGCGAAGGCATGACGCGGCGTGGCCTCTTCGATACCGCGATGCGCCTCGGTCAGACCGTGCGCCCTCTGTTGCCCGAGGCGCTCAGGGCGAAGGTGCCCCAGCGTCGCGATCCTGGATCCTGGCCGGCGCGTTCGCATGCCCGCAAGGTGATCCTGCTCAACGGTTGCGTGCAGCCTGCAATGATTCCGGCGATTGACGCGGCGACCGCCCGGGTCCTGGATGCGCTCGGCATCCAGGCGGTTGTGGCACCTCGCTCGGGCTGCTGCGGCGCGATCCGTCATCACCTCGATGATCAGGAGGGCGCGCTCGACGATGCCCGTCGAAACATCGACGCCTGGTGGCCGCTGCTGGCGCCGCACGCCGAGGCCGCGTCGGCTCGCGGCGCGTCAGGCGGGGCAGGCGAAGCCGAAGCCATCGTCATCAATGCATCGGGCTGCGGCGCAATGATCAAGGACTATGCGCATCTGCTGCGCCACGACCCGCTTTATGCCGAGAAGGCGGCGCGAGTGAGCGCCATGACCTGCGATCTCGCCCAGTTTCTGCCCGCCGAGCGCGAGCGACTGCAGGCGCTGTGCCGGCCTGCTGTCGGCGCTGAGGGCAGTCGGGGCGCTCATGATGGCCTTGAGCGACCCACGCCCCCGAGGCTGGCCTTTCATCCGCCCTGCACCCTGCAGCATGGTCAGCAGGTCAGGGGTGAGGTCGAGTCGCTGCTGGTGGCCTGTGGCGCCGAGATCGTGCCCTTTGCCGAGTCGCATCTGTGCTGCGGTTCGGCCGGCACCTATTCCATCCTGC
>Ga0164292_10005897_pt1 | contig 10021 bp, 10 predicted proteins | sample GEODES117metaG_FD_111486 | JGI IMG/M metagenome (GOLD analysis project Ga0164292, IMG submission 111486) | Eutrophic lake water microbial communities from Lake Mendota, Wisconsin, USA - GEODES117 metaG | ecosystem: Environmental > Aquatic > Freshwater > Lake | place: USA: Lake Mendota... | reverse complement strand
TGAGCATGGAGTGTCAAAGTTTGAGGCTTGTTTGGAGGAAGTCGTGGCCGATGAAATGACTAGACTGTTGATTGACTTTTTAGTAGGAAGGATAAATGCTATGCAAGACACAGAGAGAGTAAATGAAGGTGACTTATGTGATGCTTTAAAACACGTGTCCCATGTTTTGTCTACTATGGAGTGGGAAACAGAAACTATCTTTACATACTATGCTATGTGCTGGGCACAAGATTTTAGAGACCGCATTTTAACTTGTGACTATGACCATGATTTTTCATGGATTAGCAAAGAAACCGGAGAGACGCATTATAGCTTGCCTCATGTTTCTAACTGCGTTAATAATGTAGATTTAGAGCCGTTGTTTGAGAGCTTTGAGGAGGCAACCGAATAAAGTTGTTCTATGTATTGTTAGAGGTTCAAGGTAAGTATTGTGTGTATAATAAAAAAAATTTTTTATTGCTTATTGCTCTACTAACTTTTCAATAATTCACTATTTCTTTAAATGTTATCTTCGACTTTATAAAAACATCAGCACGACATAGTGGGCAACTAATTTTTGGTTGTTTTGTATTTATTTTTACAGCCTCATCAAACATTGGATATAAGCATCGCATATGAAAACTATGCTTACATAAAGTTGTAATACTATTAGTAATGTCCATTGTGTCTAAACAAATAGGGCAATCATTTTCACAAGCATCACATAATAGTTCTTTTTTTGCTTCTACTTTTTCTGCTTCTTTTGTTATTTGTTCTTCTTTAAGACTACAAATAATAGCATATATTTTATTTTTTATATCAAAACAATCCTCTTTGCTACTTAGTAAATCCAATGTTTTATCATATAAGTAATGACCAAATAGCACAATCCAGTTATCTTTTTTAAACTCATCAAAAAGCAATTGTAGTCCAGTTAAATCATTATGAGCAGACGCTTTAAAAGTTACATAATGAAAAATTTTTAAGCGATTGTCAGCTATATATTGATAAAGGTCGCATTGTTGGGCATGCGGTAGTATATTTAACCCTTTATAACCGCCATCTTTATCTAAAAATAATGTATTAATAAACAATAAAATCGCATAATTAGTCTTTAATTTGAAATCATCTTCACAATAATAATGTGCACTAGTTAATGTTTTATAAAACTTCTCAATATTTTGACTATTAAAAATTTCGCTCAATAAATATTTAGTAATTACACAAGTCATTGTTTCTTATGTTGTAATTTATAAGATTTCTTTTTTTATATTTAAAAAAAAAAGAAATCAATTTTTTTAGCATACCAAATATTACTGTTTTTTATAGTGTCTTGTTCTTTTATTGGAACTATATACTTTATTTGTAGTCTTATTATGTCTACCTCCACTGCTAGGATATATAATCGGAATAACTCTAATTGAACCTGGTGTACGTTTTGATACTCGTGTTACTTCAATAGCCTCTGGAGATATACGTGGAGATTTAGATTTATATGGGGATTTAGATTTATGTGGGGATTTAGATTTATGTGAAGATTTAAATTTATATTGAGATGGAGGTGGAGGTGGAGGTGGAACTAGTTCTGTAGCCAGTTCTGATGATGGAGCTAGTTCTGGTGATGGAGCTAGTTCTGATGATGAAACTACGGGTGAAAATGAAATAGGTGGTATATCTATAGCACTATCAGGTCCTAATTTTAACACTTCTAAGTCTCGAACAAATTCTTCTATTAACCTGTCTTTTTTTGATAGTCTTAATATTTTTTCTACTCTACTAGGTTTAAGAACTTTATCAGTATTTACAATATACGGAATGACTGCTCTTAAAGCAAAATACTCATTTCTTATAAAATTTAAAAATGCTTCTAATGCAGGATGTAAAATATTAGTAATTTGTTCATTATTGTTTAAATTGCTATTTTTTGGTTTATTTTTCTCAATATTTAATAAATCAATTAATTTTTGAATATAACTAGGCTTAGTATAGTATAATATTTTATTAAATGCCTTCTCCCCAAAAATTATTTTGAATTTATTAAAAGCTTGCTCATAACTTTCTTTGCCTCTAGCTTTATATTGTTGTATGCTAATTTTTGTTTTTCTCTTTGTTTCTCTTTTTGTTTTTCTATATTTTTTTTTCGTTATTTTACGCATTCTATATATTATAAAGATTTAATAAATTATTGCTTAATGATAATTCCTAAATAAAATAAAAATAAAAATAAATAAAAAAATATAAAAATATAAAAAAAAATTGATTTCAAAAATGCAATATTTAACAATTAAATTATTATACTATGACCACTATGTTTTCAAAGAAAATGCTCTACATTCCAGATTATGTTGTTTATGAAGACATTCCTACTATTATTAAGTATTTTGAAGATTTCAATATTGCCAAAATTAAGAATGTCCAAGTTTTTAAACACCTTGAACCGGAATATTATGTTGAAGATAAATATAATTATTGTTATGCTTTAGTTGAGGTCGAATTTTATTATAATAATCAAGGTGCGCAAAATTTTTACAATGCTATTGAAAATAACAAATGCCTAATGGTATATGATGACCCATTATATTGGGAAGTTCAATTTAGTCCGTTTAAAGAGCATACAATCCAATCAGTAAATGATTGTAATACATCAACAAGTTGTAATAGTATTTGTGATTGTACAACTCATATTGTGAATACTATGTGTGACACTTCTGAAGAAGAACACTATTATTCTTCTGGTTCAGAAGAATATGACACAGAAGAATATGACACAGAAGAAGATGACCCAAAAGACCCAGATTATGTAGATGATGAAGAAGAATCATCGGACGATGATTACAATTACGAAACATTTAAAAAGAATTATGCCAATTTTAATAGCAAGCAAAAAGCAAAGAAGCAAAAGTTATCAAATGAACTAAGTGAAATGAAAAAGACAATTGAACTTATTAAAAATAAGCAAGAAAAAATGCATCAGTTATTAATTCATAATAAGAAATCAAAATCTAAAACTAAGGAGCATAAAGCAAATTGGGGACGTCGTCTTCGTGTCATCTTTTAATCTTTATAAAATTCATCATCATTAATGGTTGCTTCTTTACAACAACCATAAGTTGCACGATGCCATTTACTAATTCCATATTTTTTTATTCCTTCCATATGTTTAGATGTTCCATAACCCTTATTTGTTAATAAGCCATAATAAATATTTAATTTAGGAAAATTAACACACATTTCTCTAATATATTTATCACGCTCTACTTTAGCTAATATGGATGCTGCTGCAATTGAGCAAAATTTGTTGTCTCCACCTTCAATTAAAATATGATTAATTTGTTTAATAATATTTGTAGTGTCACAATAATATGTATATGCTTTAAAATCATTACCATCAACTAATAAATAATAACACTCATTGCTATTTGAATTACTAATAGTATTATTTTGCTTAATTAATTCACTAATTGCTTTATGCATGGCACATAAAGTAGCTTGTCTAATATTTATAGCATCTATTGTTTTTTCATCTTCATATGATACAGTCCAAAATAACGCATTTGTTTTAATATAATCAGCAACTTCATTAATTTTTTTTTCAGAAGTAAATTTTTTACTATCTTTTAACAATTCATATTTAAATTCTTCATTATTAGGCAAAATAACAGCAGCACTATAAACTCTACCAAACATAGGACCTCTTCCGGCTTCATCAATGCCAATTTCCATAATATTTGAATTTGAAGTATTATATTTCTTTTGAAGACAATTTACAGATTTAATAATTTTAGGCATTTAAAGTTATAATGAAAATTTTTATTATATATTTAATATAATATAATATGAATCTCAATTTTAAAAAAAATAATTTGTTAATAATTATGTTATTAATATTTGTAATATTGTCGTGTATTATCTTTGTAAATATGTCAAATGTAAAAGAGTCTTTTGATAATTTTAATAGTAACACTATCAGACATTTTGTAAATTTTGACAATGATACAAGTTATAATTATTATAAATTAAATACCACCAGATACAAATATAAATTAGAAACGCTACCTTCAGGATTAATATTAGAAAATTCAAATAATTTAATCAACACAGATACAAGATTACGGACTAGGGATTTAAATAATTATAGAGAAAAAAATATATTGCTAAGTTATTATAATACAGAATCTGATATATCATTACTAAATATTAGAGCAAGTGCAACTATTATGTTAGATATAAGCACTGTCTTAGCAACAGATCCTTCAAATAGTAAAACAATGAATATGGTATTTATAGAAAATTCAGGAAACTTTTATGATTTAAGTAATCAAAAATTATCTAAATTTATTATGAAAATAAATGGGGAAGTTATTATCAAGAATGGTGAAATTACTCGACTACCAACTCCGCCAACACCAACCCCACAAACTCCACAAACTCCAGCAAATTTTTATAATGACTTTAATTTATATTTATTAAGACAAGGTGCTTTTGGTTCTAACTATGTTCCTCCAATATATAATAATTTTGAAACAGCAATGAACTTACCATCTAATCCAATTGTAAATCCTATTAATACTATGAATCCATTAGATTATGCTAACACATTATTCGGTCCAAATATATCACCAACTATGATATCAAATATGTGCTTAAATCAAAATGTAGGAAGAGTTTCTGATAACGCTAACATTATTAGAGAAGTAGATAGTAATTTAGTATCAAATTCGAGAAATAATAACTCTAGAAATACTAATACTAATAGTAATACTAATACTAATACTAATACTAATACTAATACTAATACTAATACTAATACTAATAGAAACCAAGATTACACTAGAGAACGCTCACAACCATCACAATTATTGTCTGATAATAGACAAGAAAATAGAGAAAATGAATTTATACCAAGACCAGTTTTAACAGATTTTAGTTCATTTGGTATGTAAAATTATAAAGTTTTTAAATATATTATTAATATATTGTAATCACTAGTCAATATATTAATATTTTTGTATATACTTGTTTCTCAAATATTATGAATCTATTAAACAATAGTTTTATCATAATATTTTCATGTAAGTATTATTGTAATGATTCTTAATAAATATTTACATAATAGGTATAGTTCCTCCTCATCCTCCGCGTTGTTTTCTGTGTTTATTTCTTCGTGTAAGTTTTTTTACTAAATTTAACAACCTTTTTTTAGATAACTTAGCAAAATTTTTAATGCGCGAGAATTTTTTTGAACGACTATGTTTCATTTATATTATAAAAATATTATAAAAAATATTATAAAATTTTTGTTTATGTTTTTATTTATGTTTTAAGCACCTTTTATCTATATTGAAGGTTTTACATTTTTCTTCTTGTGGAACAATCTTTATTATACATTTTGATTTTTTTCCATACATGGGTGTTGTGCAACCTTTTTCTTTAGTTTCTAACTTTTTATTTTTTTTTGTATAATTAAATAGTTTGGGTTTATCAAGAGTGCATCTAGACCTAAAATGTTCATAATTGTCACGCACCTCACAATATGTTAACCCTGATTTTTTTCCTAGCAATTTATTAATTTGTTCATGTAAATTAAAAATATAACGCGAAAAATTATTTCTGTTTTCAAATACTTTATCACTTAGTGGAAAATTCTTAAAATTTTTTTTTAAATTCATACGACAATATTTACAAGGTAGCGTATATTGAAAATTTAATAATAATTGTTTATATTTTTGTTTTTGTATTTTTGTAGGATTAATTGGATAATTAAAACTCATTACATGTAAATAATGCCATAAACTAGGTCCCCATACACTTGTTAGCATTCCATCGCCACTATTATAATCTTTACTATTGTATATTGGTTTGTTAATGTTATTTTTTTTAGATTTTTTCATATATTTTTTTATAACACTATTTTTTTTATATGTTTTTGCCATAGTATTACTAATAATTAATAATAAAATAATTATTAAAAATAATAAGTTAAAAATAATATGTAAAAAATAATATGTTAAATACTTATAAAATTATTTATTAAACATATATAAAACATATGCTAACTCAAAAATTAAATATTTATTTAGAAAATTCAAAAAATACTTTTACAGGATTTTTCAGAGATAAAAAATCACTATTGTTATTAGCAATATTAATTATAATATTTTCAGGTGTATTTTATTTTGTATATAATAATTATATTAAAAATAATATTTTAAAAAATAATTCATTAAATAGAGAGTTCGTGTCTAGAGACAATAACTCTAGTAATGATGTATTAATATTGTTTTTTTATACAGAATGGTGCCCATATTGTAAACAAGCATTACCAGAAATAAAAAAATTTGAAAATCATATAGAGACTCAAAATGCAAAAAATGATTATATAATTACACTAACAAAAATTGATTGTGATAAAAACTCAACAATTGCAGATAAATATAAAGTAGAAGGTTATCCTAGTATAAAATTAATTTATAAAAAAGAAGTTTATAATTATGATGCTAAACCAGATAAGGCTAGTTTAATAAAATTTTTAGAAACATCTATTGCATAATTACAATATATAATTATTTACTAATTATAGTATTATTCAATATTGTCTTCATTAATATTTGTTTTATTTACATCTTCATTAATATTTATTTTATTTACATCTTCATTTGCATTAACACTTTCACCATTTTCATCTTCATTTTCATTTTCATTTTCATCTTCATCTACATTTTCATTTTCATCTTCATTTTCATCTTCATCTTCATCTTCATTTTCATCTTCATTTTCATTTTCATTTTCATCTTCATCTTCATTTTCATTTTCAAGTTTACCTTTTTCATCTTCATTAATACTTTCATTATTATTTAAAGACATTAACATAGTAACAAATTGTTCTCCTTGTTTTTCACCCAGTTTTATTAAATAATCACGCTCACTTTCTGTTTTAAATACATATGCCCAATATTTTAAATCTACTAATTGTTCGGCCAAGCATACATTTATACTATTTTTAATTGTAATAAGATTTTCATTTTCAATTATAGAAAGTTTGTTAAACAAGGTTTTTATAATAAAAATTAAATATTCAAAAAAATTAGCATCTTGAGTTAACTGATAATTAATTGAATCATGAGTATAGTTATTTTCCTTATAAAAATTATTACATAAATCAATAGGGTGTCTTCTATCATTTGTAAAACATAATATTTCATCATAGCAACATTTTTTTTCAAATATACATTCATTTATTGGACAATTTATAAAAATACCTCCATCTAAATAATAGCAATTATTAATGTATAATGGAACAAACATTACAGGAACACTTGCAGACATATATAGTGCATCTAGTAATTCCAAATTAGGCGTGTTAATATGATTAAGTTTCTCTTTTTTAAAACTGCTTAAATTACAAGTATACATGTTAAATTCAATAGAAGTTAAATTATAGAATTCTAATAATGTAATTGTTAATGGTATTTCTTTAGCAAGAAATAAAGGTTTCAAAGCATTAATAATGATTTTTTTATTAACAATTCCTTTATCATAAAAAATATTTAAATACGCACTATAAGAAAAATTTATTAACTTTTCCCATGGTCTTTTTATAAAAAAATCATCTATCCATGTCCAATCAAAATTTAATATATATATAAATGCTATAATACTTCCAATAGATGTGGTATAAATTGATTGTATATTAGCAAGATTTATAATGTTATTAGCAGTTAAATATTTTAATGCTCCATATTCAACCAATCCTATTGGACCACCACCACTTAAAACTAAGTGTTTAATTGTTTTCATTAAATTAATAATTAATGAAAATAAACTTTTATATTTTTATATTTTTATATTTTAAAATATTAAAATATGTCATCTGATTTTTTTTATAATTTTTCAAATAAAATAGATAATGAAGATGAATCTTTAAAATTAAATTTAGATGAATTATATAATAAAAAACAACAACAAGATTTAAATGTTTTAAATAATTACAATAAAATCTTACAAAGAATACATAATAAAATTAAATTTGTTTCAAAAAATGTAGTTAACGATAACTGCTGTTGGTATTTAATGCCCGAAATGGTAATAGGTGTTCCAAAATATGATTACAAAGACTGTACAGCATACACAATAGATAAATTACGAGCAAACGGATTTGTTGTAAGATATACACATCCTAACTTGTTATTTATAAGTTGGAGACATTGGATTCCAACATATGTTCGTAATGAAATTAAAAAGAAAACAGGTAATGTAGTTGATGAATATGGTAATATTATTAATAATGATGACAAAAATAGTAATATTACTTCGACCCTAGAAAATAAAGATAATAACGATAATTTATTATTTTCTAATAATAAACAAATTAAAAATATAAATACTTCATCTACTAAAGAATATAAAGATGTCAAATCATATAAACCATCTGGAAATTTAATATATAATAATAGTTTATTGGAAAAATTACAAATAAATTAAAAATATCTCATATTTACTCGTATTATTTTTTTCTACGCAAAGTTTTAAATTTTTTGTATTTCTTTTTACGCAAAGTATTTAATTTCTTAAATTTATTTCCCATTCCAAGTGGTTGAATATAACCTATTCCATTTTCATCTTGACTTAAATGTAGCCAGTCGGTCATTGTGCCGTCTTGATAAATTACTCTTACAGATAAATGAGGAGGATTTGGAAATGTAACATGCATAGCACCTCGCACTTCAAAAGTTACATTATCCTCTAAATAATTATCAAAATACCACCGTGCAATCCATTCAGTATTATCATTATATATTGAATTTTTAAATCTTGTAATAATAATATTATAATGTCTTACTACATTGATTGTTTGCATATTTATTATATATAATATATATAATATATATAATAAATACAATAAATACAATAAATACAATAACTTTTTTATTAGTATTTATATTTTTTTGTTTTTTTATAATGTTTTATACTGTATTTTCTATTATATTTCTTATAATATTTTTTTCTGGTTTTACCTCCTTGTAATAAGGGTTGTTCTGGTTTATATGAATTTACCTCAATCTTATTATTACTATCATTAAATCGCTCACCATATTTGCGTAATATAGCCTCTCTAATTGTATTAATAATATTATTTAATGATTCAAAAACATTACTATGTAAATTTAATAATATAGTTTTTGTTTGATTTGTTAATTTTACTATATTTTCATATGTTAAATTTGGATTAATATTTTCTATTTCATTAGTTTTATAATTAAATTTTATTAATTTTTTTATTATGGATTCATATAAGGAATTTCTAGTTTTAAAATAGTTTGTTATCATTGTTTGTAAAATACCCTTAACATTACTTAAAATACTTAAACTTGTTAAATCTAAATTTTGCACATTTGAATAGTTTTTTATAAACACAATATTTTTTTGTGAAAAATATTGCTTTGTTTCTTTTAATTTTGTAGTTCTATCAAGTGGATATTTATCATCTATTTCTTTTAAATAAACCGTGGCATCATTTTCTAAATTGTCAGATGTTTTTAATCTTAAAAATTTAAAATTGTTATCATTAAATATTAGTGAATTTTTTAAAAAAGAACGCGGGTCATCTAAATTGTTAGACCCTATATAGTCTAATATATATGGCATCTTTGCAAATAATGTTTCAATTGTCATAGCATTCACTCTCTCATTTAAATAATTTGCAGTAAAATTTTTAACTGTTAATTCATTTTCAAATAATATTACAAATATTGAATAAAAAACATTGTTTGATGTTTGTAGTTTTATTACTCTTTGAAATTCATCTGTTGGAGGGACCTCGTTTTGTTGACTTTCATTTTCTTTAGAAAAAGGATTAAGAAAACTAAAAAATCCACCACCACTTAATGGATTAATTGGTTGTTGTATTTGTGGTTGTGGTTGTGGTTGTGGATTAGCAAATGGATTTTGTTGTTCTGAATTTTTCTCTTCTAGATTTTGTTGTTCTGGATTTTGTTGTTCTGGATTTTGTTGTTCTGGATTTTGTTGTTCTGGATTTTGTTGT
>Ga0164292_10005895_pt1 | contig 10023 bp, 8 predicted proteins | sample GEODES117metaG_FD_111486 | JGI IMG/M metagenome (GOLD analysis project Ga0164292, IMG submission 111486) | Eutrophic lake water microbial communities from Lake Mendota, Wisconsin, USA - GEODES117 metaG | ecosystem: Environmental > Aquatic > Freshwater > Lake | place: USA: Lake Mendota, Wisconsin... | reverse complement strand
TTGGGGTCTTGCCGACGGGGTGGGGGGTTAGGCGTCGGTGGCGGTGAGGCAGTGGCGATTGGCCATGCTGATGCCGCTGAGGATCGCGCCGACGATACCGACGAAGCCTTGGTCGGTACCACAGAGAAAGAGGTTGCTCAGGTGGGTGGTGCCATCGAGCCGTTTGTCGGGTGCGCCGTAGACGGCTCCGTTGTCATGCCAGGTGAAGCGGCGGATCGTCTTGGGGGTGAAGACGTCAGTCGCGACGGTGAAGCGTCGGAAGTCCGGCATGAAGCGGACGGCGGAGGCGACGGAGGCGTCGTATTGTTCGACCTTAGCGGCTTGGTATTGCGGGTCGGGAAGGGAGCACCAGAGGTCGTGGTTGGCGAGGGTGGTGATGCGGATGATCCCGTCCGGTAGGTTCCCTTCAGCGGCGGAATAGCGGTAATTGTTGGGTGAGCAGATGACGCCGGTGCGGGCGTCGCAGAGGGAATTGTCGGGACGGCGCCAGTGAAAGGTATCGCTGTCGTTGTAGAAGACGATCGTGCGATCGAAGTCGAAGTCTTGGGGTTGGCGGTCGAGGACCGAGATCGATTCGATGAAGCTGAGTTTGCCCGCTTTGGCGACGTCAACGCGGGTGATGTCATCGCAGAGGCGGAGGGTTTCGATCGTCCCGGCGGAAGAGAGGATACGTCGGCCGGCGATTTCGGTCCCGTCATCGAGGACGACGCCGACGGCGTGGCCGTTTTCGACATGGATTTTGGAGACGCCGCTGCGGAGTTTCAGTTCGCCGCCGAGGCCGCGGAATTTGCGGACGAGGTTTTTGAGGATCAGGCGGACCCCTTTGTAGGGTCGGGCGAATCCTTCGAGGTAGCAGGCGCGAAACATGATGCAGAACTGGCCGTAGTCCATGTCATCTTCGCGGGCGTTGCCGTACCACATCAGGGGGCAGAGGATCATTTCGCGGAGCAGCGGGTCGGGGATCAGTTCGCCCAAGACATCGCGGGCGCTGCGATTGAAATTGGGGTCATCGCCGGAGAGGTCGTCGTAGTCGAGGAGCGATTGGGAGAGTTTGCGGAAGCCGTCGATAGAGCGAGGGAATTCGCGGGCGATTTCGCTTTCGAGCAGTTCGATATCGTTGCCGAAATCGAGGGCGACGTTGGGAAAGCGGATCGAAGAGCCGATCTGTTCGGCGAGGGCAAAGTCTTCCCAATTGAAGCGGAGTTGGCGGATAAGTTTGGCCAGCGGGCCCCGCTTGGTCCCTTTGCGGGCGAAGTTGGTCATCGCGTGGAGGCCGACGTCATAGTCGCGGCCGCCGAGGCGATAGAACGAGTTAAGCCCGCCGATGGTGTAGTGGCGTTCGAGGATGCAGACACGCTGGTCAAAGTGTGCCAGGCGGATCCCGGCGGCCAAGCCGCTCATCCCGGCACCGATGATGATCGTGTCGTACATGCGGGGCTCAGGCCTTGACGATGTCTCGCATCTTCGGTTCGAGATAGGTCACGGTCAACTTCATGCTCGCGAGGTTCCCGTAATCTTCTTCGGGGATTTGGACGCGATGTCGTTTGCGGAGTTCCATGACGATATCGAGGAAATCCATGCTGTCGAGTTCGAGTTGTTCGCGGAAACTGACGTCATCAACCAGATCGTCCAGGTTCTCGTCCGGTGCGATGTCACCGAGGATGTCGATGATCTCGTCGCGAATTTCGGCGGGACTCATGGGCGTGGGGTACTCCGTTTAGCTGACCAATCGTGGTGGAAAGGGAATGTGAATCTTAGCAAGCTTGGGTGTCGGGCGGAGGGGATGGTCTTCGACAATGTGAGGCAATTTTGCCGCAGTGATTGCTGGGGGTGGTCCGTGCGGGTCGGGTGGGCGGTCCGATTTGGGTCAGACGCGGCGAATGATCACCACCGAATTGATCCCCAGCATGCCGAACGAGTTATTGAGGATGTAGTCGACGCCGGGGACTTCGCGGGCTTCTGCGGTTACCAGGCCAGGGAGGTCGCATTCGGGGTCGAGGTTATCGACATTGATCGTCGGGTGGACGACGCCGTCGCGGAACGAGGGGAGGTTTCCGGCGAGTTCAAGGGCTCCGGCGGCCCCCATCGCGTGTCCGATGAAGCTTTTGGTGTTATTGACCCAGACCGATTTGCATTTGCCGAAGACGCTGCGCAGCGCGATGCATTCTTGGGAATCGCCGCTGCTGGTCCCGGTGGCGTGGGTGCTGACGATGTCGATATCCTCGGGTTCGAGTCCGGCGCGGCGGAGTGCGAGTTGGACGCATTGGGCCTGACGTTCTGGATTGGGGAGGACGAAGTCGGTGGCGTCGGTATTGATCGCGTAGCCGGCGAGTTCGCCGTAGATTTCGGCGCCGCGGCGTTTGGCGTCGCTGAGGCGTTCGAGGACGTAGATGCAGCTCCCTTCGGCGACGACGATGCCGTTACGATCGCGGTCGAACGGGCGGCTGGCTCGGGTCGGGTCGGTGTGGGATGCGAGGGCGTTTTGGCTGTTGAAGCTCGCGAAGATCCCGAAGGTGTGGATGCTTTCGCTAGTCCCGCCGGCGAGCGCGATATCGCACTCATCGAGCCGCAGCATTTGGGCCCCTTGGATGATGCCGGCGTTGCCAGCGGCGCAGGCCGCGCCGATGGTGTAGTGCGGTCCGGTGACCCCGAGATTCAGGGCGATTTCGCCGGCGGGGTTGTTGGCGACGGTGCGTGGGTTGTGGTGATGGGACCAGACGGAGGTGTCGTAATCGAACCCCTTGATCTGGTAGATCTCATTTTCGGTTTCGACGTTACCGTGTTCGGTGACACCGACGTAGATGCCGACGCGGGAGCGATCGATGTTTTGCCAATCGAGGCCGCCGTGGCGGATCGCTTCGTTGGCGGCGTAGATGCCGATGCTGCCGGCGCGGGTGCCGCGGCGGAGGTCTTTTTTGGTTTGGTAGCGGAGGGAATCGAAATCGCAAACGCCGGCGAGGGTGCGGCCGAAATAGCGAACTTCGTAATCGCGGACGCCGCTGCGATTTTCGAGCAGCGCCTGGCGGAACGAATGCCAGTCATTGCCGTTTGGCGAAGTCAGGCCGATACCGGTGATGACGATTCGCTGGGAATCGGGGAGCGATTCGACTCGGGAGGGGACGATCACGACGAATCCAAAGCCCAGGAAACGAGAAAGCGAAGGGGCACCAAAGGGGTGCCAAAGACCCCTGAAAATTAACCACTCGGAGGGGATTTGACAATCAGCGCCGGGGATTGTCGTTGCGGTTAGCGGGGTGTGGGGTGGGGCGGGGAGTCAACTTTTGGCGACGAGGTAAAACGCGAGGGCGGCGATCGCGAGGACGACGATGGCGATCAGGAAGCGTCGGGCCGAGAATTCGGGGGTGGCCATCCTGCGGAGGCTATCGTCGATGCTGTCGCGGAGCATGTTTCGGCCGACATCGCCGACTTTTTCGGCAGAAATGTCCTTTTTGACTTCGGCCTGGGTCGAGCCTGGGGTGTGGGGCTGACCGCGGAGCTGGTATTGGTCCATGATTTGGAACATTCGCCCTTGGACCTCGCGGGCGTTGAAGGGGCGGTCCTCGGGCTTCTTCGCCATCAGCTGGGTGACGATCGCGTCGAGTTCCGGGGGACAGTTGGGGGCCAGGAGGCTGGGGCGGGGCGGCTGGGCCCGGAGGTGCATTTCGAAAAGTTGGGGGAAATTTTCGGCGATGTACGGCTTTTGGCCGGTCAGCATTTCGTGGAGGCAGCAGCCGAGGGCGTAGAGGTCGGCTTTGCCGGAGATCGAGGCGGCTCCCATGATTTGTTCGGGGGCCATGTAGGCGTGGGTACCGACGGTCAGGCCGGTATCGGTGAGTTCTTTGGAGCGGACGTCGCGGGCGATCCCGAAATCGCCGAGCTTGATTGAGGCGTCGCGGGTGAGGAAGAGGTTGCCCGGTTTGAGGTCGCGGTGGATGATGCCGTTGTTGTGGGCGCACTGCAGCGCGGAGCAGATTTGGACGGCGGCGCTGACGACGATTTTCCAGTCGAGGCCGGAGGAGCGGCTGGCGAGGAGGTCACGAACGGAGCCGCCATCGACGAACTCCATCACGTAAAAGAGGTTCCCTTCGGGATCTTCGCCACCCCCGAAATAGCCGACGATGTTGGGGTGGGAGAGCTTTTCGAGGATCCCCATTTCCCGCCGGAAACGTGCACCGATCAAAGGGTCACGGCTGACCGTGGTGTGAAGCCTTTTTACAGCCACTTTTTGGCCGGTGTGGCGATCGGTCGCTTCGTAGATCGTCCCGGCCGAACCGATTCCCAGCACCTCCCCGAGCTCGTAGTCGTCGAGATTGAGCCTGGGCATATCTGGCCGGTGGCTTCAAGGGTGGTTAAGCCAGCGGTCACGCGACCGTTGGCTTGGGATCGAAAGCCCGACGAGGCAAGGGGATGCGAGGGAGGGGATTGCCGGAAGGACGCCCGTAGGGCGAATCAGGCCCCGGTGATGCCGTCGATACGAACGCGGGTGTACAGCGGGCGATGTCCGATCCGCTTTTTCCAGGTCTTACGGCGCCGGAAATTGCTGACGTAAATTTTTTCGCCCTGCTTCGGGCCGAGGACCGAGGCGGTGACCGCGACCCCTTGGAGCGTCGGCGAACCGAGTTTCATGCCCCCGTCGCCGCCCAAGCAAAGGACTTTTCCGAGCGTGATGTTCTCGCCAGCCGGGATGTCTCGATAATCCAGATCGAGTTCCATGCCGGGTTCCACGCGGTATTGGCGTCCACCGTCGACGATGATGGCGTACATGCTGACAGATTCGCTGCTTGAGGATCGATGAAGGACAAACGCTCGGCCGAATGGCGGGAAAACCGCAGGCCTTCGCCAATCGCCCCATTCAGGCGGTTGATGTTAAGCCGGGGCCATTCGACCGTTCAAAGGGGGGAAATCCGATCGCCGGCACCCCATTTCGGGAGGCATGGCGGGTGAGATGTTACCTTTGACCAAGCGAAGATTCTAACGTCGGGTCGAGGATATCGAAAGGCCTAGTCTCAGACAACTCGCGGTTTCGGCCTAGGGGCTTTATACTTGTGAGCTTGATACTTGGGCGGCCGATTCCTCCCCTACCCCATCCTCCCCACAAAAGTGCGCGTCCGGAATGAGCTTCAAGGTTTCGATCAACGGCGAACTGTTTGACAAAGAAGACGCGAAGGTCAGCGTCTATGACCACGGTTTGCTTTACGGCGACGGCGTTTTTGAGGGGATGCGAACGTATAGTGGTAAGGTTTTTAAGCTGGCGGAGCATCTCGATCGGCTTTATGAGTCGGCGCGGGCGATCGCGCTGACGATCCCGATCACGAAAGGGGCGATGGCGGATGAGGTTTATCGGACGTTGAAGGTCAACGGGTTGACCGACGGTTACATCCGGTTGGTCGTGACGCGCGGCGCGGGGTCGTTGGGTTTGGACCCGAATCGTTGTTCGAACCCGTGTGTGATCATCATCACCGACCACATCGCGCTTTACCCGCCGCAGCGTTACCAGGAGGGGATGGAGATCGTGACGGCGTCGACGATGCGAAACCATGCGGCGGCGCTGAGCCCTCGGATCAAGTCGCTCAATTACCTCAACAACATCCTGGCGAAGTTGGAAGGGTTGCGGGCCGGGTGCGACGAGGCATTGATGTTGAACCACAAGGGTGAGGTCGCGGAGTGCACCGGGGACAACATCTTTATCGTCAAGCAAGGAAAATTGCTGACCCCGCCCAGCGATGCGGGTATCTTGGAGGGGATCACGCGGAACAGCGTCATTGAGCTGGCCCATCAGCTCGGCATTCCCTTTGCCGAACGGACGTTGGTCCGGCACGACGTTTATGTTTCGGACGAGTGTTTCTTGACCGGGAGTGCCGCGGAGGTGATTTCGGTCACCAAGATCGACGGACGTCCGATCGGTGATGGCAAGCCGGGGCCGATCACGTTGCGATTGGGCGAGGCGTTCAAGAAGCTCGTACACGGGTCGTGAGCGGTTGGCAGATAAGTTGAGCTGGAACTACGTCGAGGCGAAGCGGGTGTTGGTCGCTTGTTCGAGTTGTCGCTCGTGTTTCGATCGTTCGTGGTAGGACGCGTCCGATCGACTTTTTGGTCGTCCGGTGTCGGTCATATGAATGGTCGTTGGTTGCGGTTGCGTGCGGGTCATGAGCATCGATCGCTGAGCCTCGTCGCGCGATACGCTGATCGTCAGCAGCTTTTCATCGAATCGGATTCAAATTAGTTAAATAAACGTCCCTCCCCTGCCCCGATCGGAGACCACGGCGGTGCGAAAACGAGTTCAACCTTTGTCGTTTTTCATTCTTTCGCTAGCGATATCGGTCGTGTCGATCGGGGTTGGCGGATGTCAGCCCCCGGCGGAGGAGGCGTCGTCGGCGGGCAAGGGTGCGCCAGCGGGAGCGGGTGATGGGGCGAAGCGGTTGCAGATCGCGATGATCCCCAAGGGGACGACGCATATCTTTTGGCGTTCGGTCCATTTCGGGGCCTTGAAGGCGGCCGAAGAGTTGGGGGTCGACGTGCAGTGGCGAGGGCCGCAGAAGGAGAGTGATCGCGACGAGCAGATCAGTTTGGTGCAGGGGTTTGTCAACAAGCAGGTCGATGGGATTTGTTTGGCGCCGCTGGACGCCGATGCGTTGGTCGGGCCGGTGAAGGAAGCGGGTCGGGGCGGCGTGCCGGTGGTGATTTTTGACAGCGGGTTGAAGGCGGAATCGGATGCGTTTGCCAGTTACGTCGCGACCGACAATTTTCGAGGAGGCGAATTGGCCGCCAAGGCGCTGGCCGACAAGTTGGGCGGTAAAGGGAACGTCGTGATGCTGCGATACAACCAGGGGAGTGAGAGCACGCACCAGCGTGAGGAAGGGTTTTTGAAAGGGATCGCCGCGTACCCCGAAATCAAGGTATTGAGCGGCGACCAGTACGCCGGGACGACGACCGAATCGTCGATGGACAAGGCCCAACAGATGCTGAACCGATACGGAGACGAGATCGACGGGATCTTTGCCGTTTGCGAGCCGAACGCGGAAGGGGTGTTGCGGGCGTTGGAAGATCGTCAGTTGGCGGGTAAGGTGGCCTTCGTCGGGTTCGATTCGAGCGAGGCGATGGCCGATGCGCTGCGTGCCGGGAAGTTGTCGGCGATCGTGCTTCAGGACCCGGTGCAGATGGGATATTTGGCGATCAGGTCGATCGTCCAGGCGATCCGGGGCGAGCAGGTCGAGGGGTTTGTCGACACGGGAGTCTACGTCGCGACACCGGAAAACATCGACAGCGACCAGATTAAAAAGCTGTTGTTTCCGGACAAGGCTTGAACCGCGATGAGCGCAGGGGCACCGAACTTATCGGCGAAGGGCTTGGGGAAGCGGTACGGCAAGAACTGGGTCTTGCGTGAAGCGGACCTGGAGTTGGCCCCGGGTCAGGTCTTGGGATTACTGGGTGAAAACGGTGCGGGGAAGAGCACGCTCGTCAAGATCTTGAGCGGGGCGGTGACCCCAGACACGGGGGCGGTCGAGATCGGAGGCGAGGTGCTTGCTCATGGCCGCCCCGACCTGTCGCGTCGCGCCGGGTTGGCGATCGTCTATCAGGAATTGAGTGTTTGTCTCGACTTGAGCATCGCCGACAACATCATGCTCGGACGTGAGCGATCGCGAGGCGGGAGGCTTGATCGGCGAGAGCAGGATCGGTTGGTGGTGGACGTGTTGCGGCGATTGGGGCATGAATATCTTGACCCTCGCATGCCGCTAGCCGCGCTGTCGATCGGCCAGAGGCAGGTCGTCGAGATCGCGCGGGCGCTCGTTGACAAGGCGCGGGTCTTGATCCTTGACGAGCCGACCAGTTCGCTCGCCGCGGCCGATGTCGCGAAGCTGTTTGAGACGATCAAGCGGTTATCGGCCCAGGGGATTTCGGTGATTTACATCAGCCATTTCTTGGAAGAGGTGCAGCGGATTTGCGACAGCTATGTGGTGCTGCGTGACGGCCGGGTCGCGGGTCGCGGGGAGCTCGCCGGGGTGAGCCAGCAGCGGATCGTCGAGCTGATGGTCGGGCGGAGCGTCGATGAGCTCTTTCCGCAGACGAAGCATCATCCCGGTCAGCCGTGGTTGGTCTTGAAGGGGGTAGTCGGCGAGTCGCTGCCGAAGTCGGTATCGCTGGAAGTGCGGCGTGGTGAGATTTTGGGCTTGGCGGGCTTGGTCGGGGCGGGTCGGACGGAGACGTTGCGGGTGATCGCGGGGCTCGACCCATGTCGGCGGGGGGAGATTCATGCGGGGGGCGAGCGGCTCGTCGGGTCGCCGGCCGAGCGGATCGCGCGGGGGATCGCGATGGTCAGCGAGGATCGGAAGCACGAGGGTTTGGCGCAGAACCTTTCGATCGCCGACAACACGGTCTTGAGCCGTTTGGGGCCTTATTCGGCGTCGGGATGGTTGCGGCGATCGGCCCGGGACGCGGCGGTGCGTCGGCTGTCCGATCGGTTGCGGATCAAGTCGGCGGGGATCGATCAGCCGGTCGCGACGTTATCGGGAGGGAACCAGCAGAAGGTCGCGATCGCGCGGGTGATTCACCAGGACGCGGTTTGTCTTCTGTTTGACGAGCCGACGCGTGGGGTCGACGTTGGGACGAAGGCGGAGATTTACCGGCTGATGGGAGAGGCGGCGGCGGAGAATCGGGCGGTCGTCTTTGTCAGCAGTTATTTTCGGGAGTTGCTCGAGCTCTGTGACACGATCGCCGTGATGGCCCGGGGGGTGATTGTGGCGGTGAAGCCGGCGGCGGCGTGGACCGAGCACGAGCTGTTGTTGGCGGCGATGGGGACGGCGGAAGCGGCGGAAGTGCCGCGGGTTGTCCCGTCCTGAAATTGCACCGCGGGCACCCTTGGGCTATCTTGAGCGGAAGTTATTACGGCCCTGAGGTCAGGGCGACCCTTTTTTTGTCCCTTGTAACGCTGTATTCCCCCCCCAGTAATCGAGAACCTAACGAAATGGAAACGCAACCGAACCGCCGAGGCTTCCTCAAGTCCTCCACGACGGCGGCCGCCGGCGCGGCGCTGCTCTCCTCCGGGATTGCCCGATCGGCGCATGCGGCCGGTGACGATCAGATCAAGTTCGTCCTTGTCGGCTGCGGCGGCCGCGGCGCCGGTGCCGCGGACCAGATCATGAATTCCAAGGGGAACGTGAAGATGGTCGCCGTCGCTGACGCGTTCCAGCAGAACGCCGAGATGACGATCAAGTCGGTCAGTGCCCGTCACCAGGCGAAGGTCGATGTGCCGCAGGACCGCGTCTTTGTCGGGTTGGACGCCTACAAGAAGGCGATCGACGTCGAATGTGACCTCGTGGTGATCGCGACGCCACCCGGGTTCAAGCCGCAGCAGTTCGAGTATGCGGTCAACAAGGGGAAGCACGTCTTCATGGAGAAGCCGGTCGCATCGGACGCCCCGGGTGTTCGCCGTGTCTTGGCGGCGGTCGAAGAGTCGAAGAAAAAGAATTTGCTGGTCGGGATCGGGCTGCAGCGTCGTCACGAGCCGCAGTACATCGAGACGGTGAAGCGGATCCACGAGGGTGCGATCGGTGATGTCATCGCGATGCGGGTTTACTGGAACGGCGGCGGGATTTGGTACCGCAACCGTCAGCCCGGCCAGACCGAAATGGCTTTCCAGACGAACAACTGGTACCACTTCAATTGGCTCAGCGGCGACCAGATTTGCGAACAGCACATCCACAACATCGACGTCGGGTGTTGGGTCAAGAACGCTTACCCGGTCGAATGCAACGGGATGGGCGGACGGGAGATGCGTGAAGGCGGTGACGCCAAGAAGTCGCAGATCTTCGACCACACCTTCTGCGAGTACACCTTCGCGGACGGGACGAAGATGTTCAGCCAGGGCCGGCACTTGAAGGGGTCCTGGAATTACGTCGGCGAATTCGCGCACGGGACCAAGGGGACGGCCGACCCGTCGGGTCAGATTTTTGGCGCGAACCCGTGGAAGTTCGAAGGGCAGGCGCTCAACGGGCACCAGCAGGAGCAGCTCGACCTGGTCGACGC
>Ga0164292_10005894_pt1 | contig 10023 bp, 6 predicted proteins | sample GEODES117metaG_FD_111486 | JGI IMG/M metagenome (GOLD analysis project Ga0164292, IMG submission 111486) | Eutrophic lake water microbial communities from Lake Mendota, Wisconsin, USA - GEODES117 metaG | ecosystem: Environmental > Aquatic > Freshwater > Lake | place: USA: Lake Mendota, Wisconsin... | reverse complement strand
GCCCCGACGGTCGCCGTGGCGACGGTCACCGTCGATTCCAGGCTGGCTGCCGCCATCCACCAGTGGGCACGCGGGTTTGCCGCCGCGGCGCCAACGGCGCTCGCCGCAGTCACGCTTCCCCCCGACACCGCAGAGACCGTCAGGGCGACCGCCGCGGCTGCCGGTGTCGACCCGGCGTTGCTCGAGGCGGCCATGGCCGCGCCGACGGCCGCGCTCGGCGGCCTCGACGTCTTCCTCCGGGGAGGCGGCGACGCCCCTGCGGGGATCGCCGTGGTGTTCGGTCGGCATGCTGTGCCATCGTGCGAGGCATTCTCGGCCGATGGGGTCTCGGGCCACCTGCTCGGCGTGCCGGGTCTGCCCGGCGGGATTCTCTCCTGGAACGATGCCGGGTTGATCGCGGTCGCCGGTCACGGCGGGGGAGTCCCCGGCGGCCTGCCGGTGGGCTGCGCCATCGAGCGACTCTCACGTTGCAAGACGGTGGTCGAGGCGGGGCGTCTCGCCGCCGCGCTGACGCCGATCGCCGGCACCGTGCTGCTGTCTGCCGGTGGCGAGATCGCGCTGATCGAAGGCGACGGTCAACTGGTCGACGGGGGAGCATTCCGCTGCCAGACCGCAGCGCTCTCGCCCCTGGTGAAGGTGGCCGGCGACGCCGCGGGGAGCGTCGATCTGGGCAGATTGCTTGCCGCAACGACCGGTGCCGGCGTCCGGGACGGGCTGTCGGCGACGGCCACCTGGCTGGCGGCTGGGGCCGAGGCTGGAGCCTCGGTCGTCTACGCCGGCGGGCCACGCGGTCCATGGCTTCCGAAGGCAGCGACCGATGGGCTGGCAGAAGCGTGGCGCACGGTCGTCCACACGCGGGCCGCGCAGGCCGCCACGCGGGGGCGAGCGACCGTCGCCGAGGTGACTGGGCGGTTCGGCCTCGCGTTGGCCGACCTTCCCCCGGCCGTGACCTCGCGGACGCTCTCCGGAGAGCGGATCATCGTTCTCGTCGGGGCCGATCCGGCAGGTGAGGCCCTCGCCGAGGGGCTTCGTGCCGTGTTCACCGCGCACCGCTGTGAGGCGATCGCGGTGACGACCTCCAACCCTGCCGACGTCCTCGCGGCGATCGATGCGGCCGAAGCCCGCGGTCCGGTCCGCCATCTCGTCGTCGCCACCCCATGGTCGGCGGCCCCCGATTGGGTGGCCGGTCGGGATGCGTCGCTGAAGGCCGGCTATCTGGCCTGCCAGCGGTGGTTGACCGCACGGACACGAGCCGGCGATGCCGGCCGATCGACCCTCACGGCGCTCACCGGTCTGGGGGGCGATTTCGGGATCGGCGGCGCGATCGAGAGTCCCGTCGGTGGTGCCTATGCCGGACTCTTCAAGGGACTTGCCCGGGAGTATGCCGACGTCCAGGTGCGTGTGGTCGACGTCGCGACGACGGCACCGATCGCCGAGATCGCGGCTCGTCTCGTCGGTGAGATGGGGAGTGTCGGGCCGGTCGAGGTGGGCTGGCAGGGGAATGCCCGGCGGACCGTGGTGGCCGTCGAGGGCCAGCCCCGCACGGTGGCACCGTTGGCCGGTCTGGCCCGGGGAAGCGTCTGGCTCGTGACCGGTGGGGCCCGCGGTGTCACGGCGGCCTGCGCCCGGGCCTTCGGGGCGCGTCATGGGCTGAAGCTGATTCTCGTGGGATCGACGCGACCGCAGTCGATCGACGAGGCCTGGCTCACGCTCGATGAAGCCGGGCTGAAGTCGTTGAAGGGCTCGGTGATGCTCGATGCCAAGGCACGTGGCGGCGACCCGCGCCGGGCATGGCGCGACCTCGAGAAGTCGATCGAGATCGCCGGGGTGCTGGCGTCGTTCCGGGCCGCCGGCGTGGAGGTCCGCTACGAGGCCTGCGATCTCGCCGATGATGCCGCCGTCCGGCAACTCGTCACGCGGGTGGAACGTGAAGTCGGGGCGATCCGCGGTATCGTCCATGGCGCGGGCTGGGAGTCGGCCTGCAAGTTCGAAAAGAAGACGGCCGACGGACTCGATGCCACGCTCGGCCCGAAGTGCGTCGGGTTGGAACACCTGATCGCGGCGGTCGAGCCGAGCCATCTCGAGAGTGTGATCGCCTTCGGGTCGACCAGCGGACGCCTCGGAGGTCTTGGTCAGGCCGACTACTCCCTGGCCAACGACATGCTCGCCAAGATCGTCGGACGCCTCCGTGGGGGTGCTCGAGCGCTGCGGGCGACGGTGTTCCATTGGCACGCCTGGGACGAGGTGGGGATGGCCAGCCGGCCCGAGAGCCGGTTCGTGCTCGAGCAGTTCGGGATGAAGTTCATGCCGCTGGCCGAGGGGGTCGGTAGGTTCCTGACCGAGGTCGAGGCGGGGCTTCCGGAGGCCGAGGTGCTGGTCACCGAACCGGTCTTCTGTCTCGACGTGCCCGGTGGATCGCCCGCCCATGCCCATGCGTCTGCGGTGGCCTCGGCGCCGGTGGCTCCCGGCAGCCTCGTCGCTGCCGTCGAGCGCAGAGGAGCGGTGAGCGATGTCCGCTTCGTCCTCGATCCGACGGCCGATCGCTTCCTCACCGAGCACCGTCAGCACGGACGTCCGTTGCTGCCTGCCGTGATGGGGGCGGAATTGCTCGCGCAGGCCGCATCGGCCGCCGTGGGATGTGGGCCGTGCGGAGAACTCCGCGACTTCGTCGTCGAGCGACCGATCGGATTCCCCACCGACGAGTCACGTGACGTGCGCGTGGAGATCGAGCCCGGGAAAGCCGGCATGGTGACCGCCCGCGGTTGGGCGACCGTGCGGGACGCCGCCGCCATCCATCTCTCGGCGACGATTCTGCCCGGTGCGGCGGAGCCGATCACCGCGCGGCTCGACGACCTCCCGCTCCCCTGGAACCCGATGGTCTATCAGGACGACGGACCGATGTGGCACGGGAAGTCGTTCCGGACCCTCACCGGTCTGTTCCTCGACCGGAGTGGCGGCTGGGGCCGGCTGGTCTCGCCGGCCGCCGACATCGTCGCCCATCCGCGCGGCGCCGCCGGCTGGACCGTTCCCGTGGCGATGCTCGACGGAGCAATCGTCGCCTGTGCCGTGTACTCGTACATCCTCTGCGGCAAGCGGGTCGAGATCCCGGTCCGCTTCGACCGGCTTCGCGTGGTCGACCGGGCCGCGGCCGGGGAGGCGTGCCAGGTGCGTCTCTTCTTCCGCTCCCAGGATGCCCAGATGACGGTCTACGACCTGGTGATCTTCGGGGCAGACAGTCGACCGATCGTGGCCATCGACGGCCTCCATCTCGCCGTCCTCTCCGCGGACCGGAGCCGCACTTCATGACGTCAGCACCGGTGGCTCCCTGCGGCCGGATGGAGCGCGACTTCGTCGTGGGTCCCTGGCGCGTGGACGTCGCGACGGCGGTTCCGGCGCCGGGAGAGTCGCTGTCGGCGGCGGCCCGACGGCTGGCCGAGCGGATCATCGCCGACCGTGTCGGCCTGCCGGTCGTCTCCGTGCGGGTCGCCTCTCTTCTCCCCTCCGGACGCCCCGTGGTGTCGGCGGAAGCCGGCATCCTCCCACTGTCGGTCTCGGTGGCTCACGAACGCGGGCTCGTCGGGGCCGCGGTCTGCGACGGGGCCGGAGTGGGCATCGACATCGTCGACGTGTCCCTGGTCCGGGCGGGAATCGACCATTGGCTCGACGATGCCGAACGTGCCGTGGCCGCACCGGGCATGATCTGGGCCGCGAAGGAGGCCGCCTACAAGTCGGCCGGGCTCGACACCACGTTTCGGCCACTGCGGGTGTCGATCGAGCCGATCGACGCTGCGGCTTTTTCCTGGACGCTGCGAGACGAGTGGCGCACGGTCCGCGGGACGGGGAGGTTCCTCGACGCCGGCCGGCACCTCGTGGCGGTGGCGTGTGCGGAAGCGTCGTCCGAGGTGTCTCCCGAACGAACCGAGCAGGGGGGGCCGGCTCGATGTTCGTGAGCGACACCCACCTCCCGCAAGTCCTGCCTCCGGCAGCCTACACCGATCAGGCGTGGTTCGAGCGCGAGCTCGAGGCGGTCCTCCGCCCGGCGTGGTGGGCCGTGGCCCTCGCCCAGGAACTCCCCGGCGAGGGGAGCTTCGTGACGTTCGATCATCTCGACGGGCCGGTGCTCCTGCGCCGCTCGGGTGGAAGGATTCATGCCTACCGCAACGTCTGCCCACATCGTCTCGCCAAGCTCACGGCAAAGTCGTGTGGCACCTGTCCGGTGCTCCGCTGCGAGTACCACGGATGGGAGTTCGACGAGTCGGGGGCGACACGCCGCATCCCGGAGGCTCCGAACTTCCGGCCGCTGGAGAAGGGACGCCTCGGTCTCGATCGGCTGCGGGTGGAGATGGTGGGAGCCGTCGTGTTCCTCTCCTTCGTCGCCGATGCCCCGTCTGTGCGCGACTGGCTCGGCGCCGAGGAGTACGCACGGATCGCCGATGGAATCCCGTCGAGCGCGTTTCCGATCTGGCGGCAGGATTACGACGTGCCGGTGAACTGGAAAGTGCTCGTCGAGAACAGCCTCGAGAGCTACCACGTCGGCACGGTGCATGCCGGATCGATCGGCGCGTCGCCCGGCGAGGACGATTGCCGTCACGAACTCTGGGACGGCGGTTCGAGGTTCACCGTCCGCAGTCCTGCGTCGACCTGGGTGGGGCTCAAGGGCCGCGTGGCCCGATGGCTCGGGAACACCGGTTCACCCGACTACAGCCACAGCCACATCCATCCGGGGCTGTTGCGCGTGTCGATCGATCTCGGAGGGGGATTCCAGTCCGTCGTCCCGACCGGTCCCCGGTCCTGCCGGATGGTCTATCGGAGCGTGATCGGCCAGTCGGGCACGAATCGAATCGGTGATTTCCTCGCCCGACGCATGGCGGCCTCCGAACTCGCCGTCTGGAAGCGGGTCGTGGACGAGGATCTCGCGATCGTCCCTCTGGTGCAGGCGGGGTTGGAGTCGCCCACGCATCCCGGAACCGGGCTGATCTCCCGTCGTGAGGAGCGAATCACGCATTTCCAACGCTGGCTCCTCGCGCGGCTCGGTGGCAACGCGGCCGGTGCGGATGCCGTCCGTCAAGGAGTCTTCACGGCCAACGGGGCGGCGAGCCGCAGCGCCCAGGGGAGCATTCCATGATCCGCGAAGGCCGTGACTCCGTCACACCACCGACCGAGAGGGGGCTGCGCACGATGTCCCTCCCCGACGGGCGGACCGTCGCGACCCACTGTCCCGAGAACACCCGCATCGCCTACGGCGAAATCTTCGAAGAACGGATCTACGAGAAGTTCGGCATCGAACTCGCCGACGGGGCGACCGTGTTCGACGTCGGCGCCAACATCGGGCTGGCTGTGTTGTGGGTAGGCGACCGCATCGGTCACGGCACGGTCCATGCCTTCGAGCCGATCCCCTCGACGTTCGCAGCCCTCGAAAGGAACGTGGCCCGGCATCCCCGGCTCGACGTCCGTCTCCACCACGCCGGGGCCGCCGATCGTGACGGCACGGCGACGTTCACGTTCTATCCGCGGACGAGCACCAGCTCGTCGATGTACCCCGACGACTCCCCGGAGGCTCGTGAGGAGTCGGTCCGCTTCATTCTCGCCGACATGCGGCGGCGGATCGGCATCGGTTTCGCGCTGCTCCCCGGATGGGTCACCCGGAACGTCGCCGAGGCGGTCCGTCGGTTCTATCAACGCTCGCAGACCGTCACCTGCCGGCTCGTTCGCCTCTCCGACGTCTTCCGTCGGGAGGGCATCGAACGCGTCGACCTGCTCAAGATGGACGTGGAAGGGGCCGAATTCGACGCGATCGACGGGATCGATGCCGCTGATTGGCCGCGCATCGCCCAGGTGATCGTCGAGGTCCATCAAGGAGAGGAGTCGTGTGCCCGCATGGAGCGCCTCCTTGCGGCACAGGGGTTCGAGACGGATGCCTGGCAGCAGGCTCCGAACGTCTTCGCCAGGCACTGGCTCGTGTACGGTCGTCGCGGCGTCGTCGCATCGCAAGCAACAAGCACCACTTCCCAGGAGAAGCAGTCATGATCGATCTGAGTGGAAAGGTGGCGCTCGTCACCGGGAGCAGCCGGGGCATCGGCCGGGCCTGTGCCCTCAGGCTCGCCGCGGCGGGGGCGGACATCGTCGTCAACTACGTCACCAGTGGACGCGAGGCCGACGCCGTGGCGGCCGAGATCGCCGCGATGGGGCGGCGGGTGGCCTGCATCCGCGCCGACGTCGGCGAGGAGGAGGACGTCGAGGACATGGTGGGATTCGTCCGGGAGCAGTTCGGAGCGCTCGACATCCTCGTCCACAACGCCGCGACCGGCGGTTTCCGGCCACTCGCCGCAACCTCGCAGCGGCACTTCGACGCCGCGATGCACACCAACGTCCTCTCGCTCGTTCATCTCCTCAAATGCTCGGCTCCGCTCCTCGAGGCGGGGAGCGGCCGAGGGAAGGTGGTCGTACTCTCCAGCCACGGCACGCACATGGCGTTGCCGATGTACGGCCTGATCGGTGGATCGAAGGCGGCGCTCACGGCGCTGGCCCGCCATTGGGCCCTCGAGCTCGGTGACCGGGGCGTGAACGTCAACGTCGTCGAAGCGGGCCTCGTCGACACCGACTCGACCCGGCGGCTTCCCGGTGCCGATCTGATGTTCGCCGGTCGGACGAGCAAGACGATGGTGGGGGAGCGCCAACTCGAGGCGGCCGACGTCGCCGATGCCGTCCTCTTCCTGTCGAGCCCGCTTTCGGATCTCGTCCAGGGCCAGACGCTCGTCGTCGATGGCGGCGCCGCGATCCATGTCTGAACCGTTCTCCCCGTCCACCCCGGCAAGGACCGTCGCCATGGCCGCAAACCCGAAATACCTCCTTCTCACCGGTGCCACAGGCCTCCTCGGCCGGTCGCTGGTCCGCGATCTTTCGGCCACCGGTCGCCGGGTGGCGGTGCTCGTCCGCGGATCGAAGACCGCGTCTGCCGAAGCGCGGGGCGACGAGATTCTCGATGACTGGCGGGAGGTGGCGGGCGTGACCGTCGAGGCACCGGTCGTCCTCGCGGGCGACATCACGTCACCGGGGCTCGGTCTCGACGCCGCCCGGGCGGCGTGGGTTGAGCGGAACGTCGACGAGGTGGTGCACTCGGCGGCGAGCCTGTCGTTCCAGATGCGCGAGAGCGACGGCGAGCCTTGGAACAGCAACGTCAACGGCACCGCCCACGTCCTCGATCTCTGCCGTGATCTCGGGATCCGCCGCTATCATCACGTGTCGAGCGCGTACGTCTGCGGCACACGCCGGGGAAGAATCCTCGAGAGCGAGCTCGACGTCGGCCAGACCCCGGGCAACGACTACGAGCGGAGCAAGATCGAGTCGGAGAAGGCGGCGGTCTCCGCGCCCTTCCTCGACGTCTGCACCGTCCACCGCCCGAGCATCATCGTCGGCGATCTCGTGGCGGGCTTCACGAACACCTTCCATGGCTTCTACAAGCCGCTGCGGATCGTGCAGCCGTTCGTCGAGGCGTTTCTCGAGGCGTCGCTCGAGCCGGGATCGCTCCTCGATGTGCTGGGAATGACCGGTGACGAGGTGAAGAACCTCGTGCCGGTCGATTGGGTCTCGGCCGTGATGACGCGGATCATCGGTGATCCCGCGCTCCACGGCCGCACCTACCACATCACATCGACCCGACCGACGCCGGTGCGTCGTTTGTGCCGCGTGTTCGAGGAGCTCGTCGTCGAGATGGCGGCGGAACTCGCCGCCGCGCGGGCCTCAGGTGGTGCGGCGAAGGGGGGCGGCGGCTTCGATCCCGCCACACTCGCCCGCCTGTTCGAGGACCAGATGCACGTCTACCGGGCCTACTGGAGCGACGATCCGCGGTTCGACAGTTCCGCATGTATCGCCGCCGTGCCCGATCTCCCCGCGCCGGAGCTCGATGACGAGACGATCCGCCGTCTGTGCCGGTTCGCGATTGCCAATCGTTTCCGGTGGCCGCCGCCGGGGCGTGCCGCGCGGCTGGTGACGGCCCGTGGCCTTCTCGAGGCTCGCCTCGGGGCCGCGTCGTGGAACGCGCCGACGGGGGGCGAGCTCGTCGGCCTCTCGGCTTCCGGCGGCGGTGGCGGGCAATGGACGATCCGCTGCGCGGAGGGCCGGCCGGTCGAGCTCCACGTCGGTCTGCCAGTCGGTCAGGCGCCGGTGATCAGCGTCGCTGCCGACGTGCTCGGAGACCTGCTTGCCCAGGGCGGCGACAGCGCCACGCTGCGTGCGCGGGGGGGCTTGTTGATCGTGGGGAGCGATCACGCCTCACGCGGATTCGCCGCGAAGGTACTCGCCGGGCTCGCGGATGGCGGTGTCGGTGGAGGGGGCCGTGTGACGATTGCAGCCCCCCGGTTCGGCGCGGAGCGGGCCGTGGCCGGGATCGGGGCCGGATGGTGACGGCGAGGACCGGCGAAGCCCTCGATTCGCGCGTCGGGGTCTTTTCCGATCAAGAACAGGCCCGCTTCACGTACTCGTGAAAGCACCAGATCCGCTCCTCTCGGGTGCCGATGCACCCCCGGAACGGCGTGGCCGCGATGCCCTTTTGCTGGGCGGCGAACACGCTCGCATCCTCGCGCTGGATCGCGGAGTTTGCCTTCACGCCGTGACGCGCCGTGAGTCGGGCGATGACTCGCGCGAACGGGTTGCGTTTCGTGCCTTCGAGGCTGAACATCCAGGCCAGCGTGCGGGAGGTGCCGGGACCGGTCGGCAGATAGACCTGGCAGTAGGTGAACAGATCCGAAAACGTGAACACGAGGTTCGGGAAGACGTGATGGTGGACGTACTGGTCGGTGGTCGTGCCTCCGCCGAGCCAGCCGACGACCTGCCGCTGCTTCCTGACCGGCTCGCTCTCCTTCCCGAGGTCGAACACCAGCGTCGTCGAGCGATCTTCCAGCCAGTGTTTCTGGGCTTCCTCGGGAATCAGTCCGAAACCACCGAGCGTGGAAGGATGCACGAGGGGAAGGTGGTAGGTTTCCACCGTGTTCTCGACCGGGATCTTCCAGTTGCATGCGAAGTCGGCGGCGTACCGCCAATTGCAACCGTAGGGAGGGGCGAAGGCGGCGGCGACACGGTCGTACCATTCGCCCAGCCAGGTCCGTAGGTCGGTCCCCTCGGCGGTGAGGCGGACGAACACGAGTTCGCCACAGGTCTCGACCTGAAAGACGCGGAGGGCGGCATTGTCGCGATCGAAGGGTTTGAAACACCCACCGTCGGGGACCTTGTCGATTCGTCCAGTCGCCTGGTACTCCCAGCCATGGTACTGGCAGACGAGTTTCGGGGAATGCCCCCGGGGAAGCTCGGTGAGCATGCAGTGGCGGTGGGAGCAAACGTTGAGATAGGCGTGAAGACGCCCTTCGTGCCTCCTCAGGAGGAGGGGGCGACCGACGAGGTCGAGGGTGACGAAGTCCCCGTCATTGGGCAGGTCGCCGGAGAGGGCCACCGGGTGCCATGCGGGGAGGAAAAGCCTCTCCACCTCCGTGCGCAGCACCGTCTCGGAGACGTAGTCCCCCGGGTCCAGCACGTATTCGAGCCGCTCTTTGTGGACGAACATGGAGCCTTTGACGCTACTCTCGCCCGCTCCGCCGATCAAATCGGTCCATCGGGGCGGGGGGTGGTGACGGTGATGCCTGTCGTGCCACCGAACTTGAGCGCGCGTCGAACGTGTTCTACATTTGTCATGCCTGTTCGGAGGGTAAGCGAATTGGCCAGCGGTCTGACTCGAAATCAGATGTCCCGAAAGGGATTGTGGGTTCGAATCCCATGCCCTCCGCTTTGTCGATCCTGATCGTGTGTTGGGTCGGTGTGTTTTCCGGGTCTCGGGGTGCCCGGGCCCGGTCCGGTTCACGTCTTTGAACCGGATCCGTCGTCGCCCTGGCCTTCTGCCCGGGTGATCGTTTTCCATCGTTCTGCTCGCCGCACCCGGTCTGCCCGGAGCGGCATCCTTTCCCGTCTCCGGTACCACCATGGCCGCCCGCCGCGTCAATCTCCGGTATCTGACACTCGCCCTGCTCCTGCTCG
>Ga0164292_10005891_pt1 | contig 10030 bp, 7 predicted proteins | sample GEODES117metaG_FD_111486 | JGI IMG/M metagenome (GOLD analysis project Ga0164292, IMG submission 111486) | Eutrophic lake water microbial communities from Lake Mendota, Wisconsin, USA - GEODES117 metaG | ecosystem: Environmental > Aquatic > Freshwater > Lake | place: USA: Lake Mendota, Wisconsin... | reverse complement strand
CAGGCTCCCGAGGCGCTCGTGCAGAAGTACGAGAGGCGTTTAGGCAAAGACGTCGCCAAAGCTGTGGCGATTACCTATGCGATGATCGAGGCGATGGATACGGGTCTGGCGCGTGTGTTTGAGACGCTCAGGGACGAGGGCGTGTGGGAAAAAACGATCATCGTTTTCACCAGCGACAATGGCCCCGTGCTGCGGCGCGATGCGGAACTCGGTTCGCAGATGCGCTTCAATGGTGTCTTCTCGGGCGAGAAGGAGTCAGTTTTGGAAGGAGGCCTCCGCGTGCCCGCCATTGTCGCCTGGCCGGGACATATCCCAAGCGGACGAGTCGAGTCCACTCCGGTGCATGGATGCGATTGGCTGCCGACGCTTTACAGCCTCACCGGAGAGTCTGTGCCGGCCGGTGCCAAACCATTCGACGGTCTGAACCTGATGCCCTTGCTCGAAGGAAAACCAGCGCCCGCAGTGGCCGGGCGTTTCCTGCCGTTCCAACGCAACCGCTACGCGCCAGTGCGGCACGTCAATGCGTCCATTCGCGAGGGCGGCTGGAAACTGTATTGGCCCGGTGATGAGGCATCGCTCAAGAAAGACAGTGGTCGCGACAATCCCTCCTACCTGCGCGGCGTCGTGATGCCGCATTGGGAAATGCCGCTCGACCGGCACCTCGACCCGCCCAACACCGCACTGCAACCTCCGCCACGCCTGTACGATCTCGATGCTGATCCCGCCGAACAGCACGATCTCGCCGCCCAGCACCCCGAGATCGTGAAGTCGCTCGCCGCGAAACACGACGGCTGGTTCAACGAAGTCAGCGCCAACTGGCAGCAATCTCGCGCCCACATCGTCGAGCAGGACCGAGCATACTGGAAGGACCGCACCGCGCCGGATCCAGCCACCTTGTTCAAAGACTACTGGCAATGGAAAGCTGCCCCGAAAGGCACCAACCCAACAACCGCCGACCCGCTGAAAATCTTCCGTGGCTATTGGGCCAACAGCCAAACCGAGCAATGAACACTCCCACACTATGAAAAGCACCCTCACAATTATCACTGCCCTCTTAGCTTAGGGCCGCGCGTGGGATGACATGATCGTACTGACTATGCGCGACAGCCGCACGGTAGCGTTCGAAGTAGGTTTGCAAAACGGTGGTATGGCCACCGGCCTCGCCTTCAATGTTCTTCACAGTCCTTCCGCCGCGCTCGCATCCGCTACCTTCGGCCCTTGGAGCGCCATTACCAGTTCCGCGCTTGCCTCGTGGTGGGGCCGGCGTTCCATTCCTCAAGACACATGAAACCGGCGATCCACATGAAATACTCGATTCTTCTGCTGGCGATCTTCAGCTCGCAACTATCACTCACTTCGGTAAGATGTCTTTAGCGTACGTCTCATAGAGGCAATGGCGCGACCGAGCATGATTTGGTACCTGAAAAAGCAAATAAGACCAATTTCCTGGTACCAAATCGCCTTGCGGCGGGAAACAACTCAGTAGGACGGCACTTTCAAGGCCGTCGTGAATGGTGCCGACAACCTGGAAAGGCCGTTCTACGCGAGAGAGTCTATGATACAGAAAATGCTTCTTGTCGTCGTTCTGGCCTCAGGTAACCTATTCCTTACCGACACCAGCGTCCGCGCCGAAGACCTGTTTCGTGATCGCGTTGCTCCCATTCTGGGCCATCGCTGCGTGAGTTGCCATAACTCGATCGATCGCAAGGGCGACTTCTCGTTGCAGTCGCGCGACGACGTGCTCGATAGCGGCTTTGTCGAACCGGGGCAGCCTGATGACAGCGAGTTGCTTCAGGTGCTGATCTCGCACGGCGGCCAGAAGCCGACGATGCCGAAGTCGGGCGAACCGCTTGAAGCCACCGAAGTCGCAGCGATCACCGACTGGATCAAAGCCGGTGCAAACTGGCCGGACGGGTTTACGATTGAAGATCCAGTTATCGAAGGTTCGGACTGGTGGTCGTTCGCGCCCATGATGAAACCGGACATCAACGCATTGATGGCGGTATCCAGTCCAAACGTCACGAATCCGATCGACGCTTTCATTCTCAAAACGCTCTCTGAGCAGAAGCTCACTCCATCCAAGCCCGCTGAACCGCGAGACCTGATTCGGCGACTGTACTTTGATCTCATCGGTCTGCCGCCGACGCCGGAGGAAGTCGAAGCGTTCGTGAATGAGTCACAACGGGAGCCCGCTGGCACGAAGCCCTCGGCGTATGAACGGCTCGTCGATCGTTTGCTGGCGTCGGAACATTATGGTGAACGATGGGCGCGGCATTGGCTCGATGTCGTGAAGTACGCAGACACGCACGGCTATGACAAAGACAAATTGCGACCAAACGCCTGGCCGTATCGCGACTACGTCATCAAGTCGTTCAACGATGACAAGCCGTATGCACGGTTCGTTCAGGAACAATTAGCGGGCGATGTGCTGTTTCCCGGCACTGCGGACGGCATCCTGGGATTGGGCTTCATCGCCGCGGGACCGTGGGACTGGATCGGGCATGCCGAAGTACCGGAATCCAAGATCGATGGCAAGGTGGCTCGGCACACCGATCGTGATGAAATGGTCAGCAACACGATGAACACGTTTTGCTCAGTGACGATTCAATGTTGCCAGTGCCACAACCATAAGTTTGATCCGTTTACTCAAACGCACTACTACAATCTGCAGTCGGTCTTCGCAGCGGTCGATCGCGCGGAGCGGGCTTATGACCTCGACCCACAGATTGAAAAGCAGCGACTTCAACTTGCCGATCAATTGAAGTCCACTCGCGCGGCACTCACAACATTGAATGCGGCCATTCAGAAGGACGGCGGGCCGGAGTTAGTCGCACTCGAGAAGCAGATCGCAGAACTGAAACCCAGAGCCGCTCCCGCCGCCAAGCGACCCCAGTTCGGCTATCACAGCGGCATCGCTCCGAAACAAGACGTTGAAAAATGGGTGCAGATTGATCTGGGGCGTGAGGTTGATATATCGAAGATCGTGTTACGTCCTTGTCATGACGAATTCAATAACATTGGCGCGGGCTTCGGCTTTCCATCACGCTTTAAGATTTCCGGCGGCATCACGGCCGGCGACACGACACTGCACGATGCCACTGCGAAGGATGTCACGAATCCTGGGCTCGTTCCTTATGAAGTCGAGCTCACGAAGACCAAAGCGAGATTCGTCCGCGTCACGGCCACCAGGCTTGCACCGCGACAGAACGATTTCATTTTCGCATTGGCCGAACTGCAGGTGTTCGATCAGGCTGGCAACAACGTGGCGTTGCAGTCGGTGGTGACGTCATTGGATTCGATCGAGGCTCCGGAGCGATGGAGAAAGTCGAATCTCACCGATGGCATCTGGGCAAGCGCAGGTGATGAAGCTGCGATTACGCAGTTGGCAGACGCCCAGCAGCAGCAGCGGCAAGTCATTCTTGATCGGATTACCACTGCCGAACGAACGGCCGAGCGCGAACGGCTCGGCAAGGAGATCGCATCGCTGGAGAGCCAGCTCAAAGGTTTGCCATCAGGCAAGTTGTTTTACGCGGCAGCAACTCACTTCACGCCGAAGGGTTCTTTCAGTCCGACGAACGGCAAGCCGCGTTCGATTCACCTACTGCATCGGGGCAATGTGCTGCAGCCGCTCTCACCGTCGGTACCGGGAACCCTGCCAATTCAAATGAGCTCGGATTTGTCGCTCTCGGAAGCTGGTCACTTCAACCTGCCGCCGGGTCACACCGAAAGCGATCGTCGCGCAGCGCTCGCTCAGTGGATCACTCGACCCGATCATCCGCTGACCTGGCGTTCAATCGTCAATCGCATCTGGCAGCATCATTTCGGTCGCGGATTGGTGGATACGCCCAATGATTTCGGACGCATGGGGAAGCTGCCGACGCATCCCGAATTGCTCGATTGGCTGGCGTTAGAATTTCGAGACAACGGTCAATCATTCAAGAAGCTGCATCAATTGATCGTGACCAGCAAGACGTACCAGCAATCGTCATCACACGACGCATCCAACAGCATGATCGATTCCGACAACCGCTTCCTCTGGCGCATGAACCGCCGCCGGCTCGGAGCCGAAGAAATCCGCGACACAACGCTCGCCGTCAGCGGCAAGCTCGACACAAAAATGGGCGGCCCCGGCTATTATCTGTTCGCGCTTGAACGGCCCGAACACTCACCGCATTACGAATACCACAAGTTCGATCCTGACGATCCAGCCTCGCATCGACGTTCGGTCTATCGCTTCATTGTCCGTTCGCAGCCCGACCCGTACATGACGACGCTCGACTGCGCAGATTCATCCCAGAGCACGCCCCAGCGCAACGAAACGCTGACGTCGCTTCAGGCACTGTCGCTGCTCAACAACGGCTTTTCGCTGACGATGTCCAAACACTTCGCGAGCAGGCTTTCCACAGAAGCATCATCGCCACCTGAACAAGTCACTCGCGCCTTTCAGCTCATCTCTGGCCGATCACCAACGCAAAGCGAACTCGCCGAATTGACCACCTACGCTGACATGCACGGCATGGACAACCTGTGCCGAGTCCTCTTTAACCTCAGTGAGTTCGTCTACGTTGACTAACTCTTGCCCGTTCTGCATTGAAGGAAGTTGCCATGATCCATCGACGTGATTTTCTCTCGCATTCGGCGCACGGCTTTGGTGCATTGGCACTGGCTTCCCTGTTGCAGGTGGACGGACAGACCGCAGCCGCAGCAGGTGCAACGGATATTGGTTCAGGAGGCACGCTGAAGACCCTGCATCGACCGGCGAAGGCAAAGCGAATCGTGCAACTGTTCATGTCCGGTGCTGCATCGCATTTGGACCTGTGGGATCACAAGCCGGCACTCGAAAAACACCATGGCGAAGCATCTGACTTTGGTGAGCATGTCGAAGCGTTTCAGAATGGGCTTGGCCCTTGGATGAAGTCGCCGTTTAAGTTCAAAGCCTATGGTCAAAGCGGCAAGATGCTCAGCGATGTTGTTGCGCCGCTTGGTGACGTCGTTGACGAGATGGCGTTTATTCACAACGTCGTCGGCAAGACCGGCGTGCATTCTCAGGCGACGTTTCTGCAGGCGACCGGCTTTCAGAATCCAGGCTTTCCTGGCATGGGAGCGTGGATAAGCTACGGCCTTGGTTCGATGAACGACAATCTGCCAACGTTCGTTGTGCTGCCGGATCATCGTGGCTATCCGTCGAACGGCCCAAAGAACTGGTCGTCGGCATTTCTGCCGGCGAGCACTCAAGGGACCACGATTTTTCCGCAGCGCGACATTCCCATCGAAGACCTGTTGCCGAAATCTGACTTCGTCACCGCAGCCAGTGATCGTGACGGACTTGCACTGCTGAACCGACTGAATCGCGGCTTTGAACAGCAGCGCCCCGGCGATTCGCGACTGGATGCGCGAATCAAGACGTATGAGCTTGCCGCAAGAATGCAGCTCAGTGCGCCGGAAGCTCTCGATCTCAGTCAGGAACCCGACCACATCCTGAAGATGTATGGGCTGGAAACAGCGGGCAAGACCTATGGCAGCGAGATCAATGTTCCGGAAGAGGCCGAGTATTTCGGTCGCAAATGTTTAATTGCGAGGCGGTTGCTGGAACGAGGCGTGCGGTTCGTGCAAATCTGGTCGGGCAACGACAACAGTTTTCCACGCCGCAACTGGGACAGCCATGAAGACATCCAGCGCGATCATGGCCCGCTGGCGCACGGCATGGCGATCGGTGCGGCCGCGCTCATCAAGGATCTCAAACAGTGCGGTCTGCTCGAAGATACCATCGTACTGTGGACGACCGAGTTCGGACGCATGCCATCGACTCAAGGCAGCAAAGGGCGCGACCACAATCCGTATGTTTTCAGCAACTGGCTGTGCGGCGGCGGCATCAAGCCCGGCATCACCTACGGCCCATCCGATCAATGGGGCTACAAGCCGCTGGATCGAGACAACCCGACTCAGGTCTACGACATCCACGCCACGATGCTGCACCTGATGGGCATCGACCACACAAAGCTCACGTTCCGCAGCAACGGCATCGATCGCCGACTGACCGACGTGCATGGTCACGTGTTGACGAACATTGTGACATGATGGATAGGAATGCGGCATGTCGCGCATGTCAATATAATTGTCAATGCTTGATAATCGTTACTGCGTGAAGATGAGGAGTCATGCGAACGCAACTCCGAAGCGAAGCTGTACTGACTCGGTCGCTGCCCTATGTCCATCAGATAGTCGAACTGAGTTTTGCTTAGCCGAACCGCGCGAGCATTGTGTACTCGGGATCTTCAGAACTACCGCTTCGCGTGACCAGAAGATGGTCGTCAACCGAGGCTTCCAGCAAGGCTGCCCGCAGTTTCGAGATGGCTTTGCGAACGCGTTGATGTGACTTTCTTATTTCGGCTTCCTCTGTCCCTATATTGCGTGATGATTCCTGGAGGTCGACCGCTCGTTGGACTTCGGCCAAACTGTGAGCGCGGCCTACCGGTGAGGCTAACAACCAAAAGAGCCGGCTGACTTGCGTGTCGTTACCGAGATAGACTCGTTTGCCGATGCACCATGCGATAGTAGGATCATTCTCATCGCGGAGGATGCTGGCTTCTTCCGAAGAACGTACTGCTGGATGAAGCTGTTTGGGGGTGGTGACAATCTGAGGCGATATTTCACCTCGAGCAATCTTAGCTCGTATCAACTCGCGTTTCGCCCACGCAATAGCCCAACGGTAGATTCCTTCCATAGTCATCGGGCCTGGTTCTTTCTCGGTGATACGAGCCAGTTCTTCCCACGATTCTAAATCATCTGTCAGTGGTTCGAATCCGTACTCCTTCAATTCGTTGTTGAGCATTTGAAGCTCGGCTTCTGCTTCTCGCCGGAGTTCGGAAGTCAATCGCAGCTGTTCGGCTCGTGCTTCTTCTGAGTGCTCGCCCACGAACTCCTGAACCTGTTCCTTGAGTGCTTTGTTAAGCTCTTCTGTAAAGGTTGCAAACTCGAAGGGCGCCTTCAATCCCTTGGGAAGCATGATGGTCGCAAGCTTGACGCTTTCAGCGAAACTGCGGAGTTGCTTCAACGCTGCGGTGAGAGCCTGTTTCGACGCCAGATCCGACTCGATTGCGGCCAAGTATGCCTTACCCGCTCCCATCGAGGGCTGTTTCTTTGGGATATCACTCACTGCTTATTTTTCCTGTTGCCGAGAACCACCAAAGCCAGATTTTACCGCAATATTCGTGTATTCGAAACGATCGTTCGGAATTCCCATCAGAAGGTCACGATGTTCCCGGCCACTGTTCACAGAGTTCCCCTCTTAAAGGAATAGAGGGACGATTGGCCGATTCGGAGTAAGCCATGTCCCTCATCCACTCAAGCAAGAAGAGGGAAAACATAGTGAGGAATAAACCTTTGCTCACAGTCGGCGAAATTGCTCGAAGGCTGGGGCAACCCGTTCATCGCATTGAGTACGTCATTCTATCACGCAAGATTCAGCCCGCTGGGTGGGCAGGTCACGCTCGCGTCTTTACAGACTCAGACCTTGGCCGAATCGCCGGTGAGCTGCGACGGATCGCCGAGGATCGCGGTGATTCAATAGTCGTGGGCTTGGCACAGGAGCAGCCAACCGATGGACAATAGCGAACCCCGCTCTCAAGCGCATGAGCCCGCTGAGTTAACAGCCAGGAAGGACCAGCATGCGGCACTATCTGTGGCTGCCGTCGACAATATACCTGATTCGTTGCGAGCCACACCACAGTGGGTTTGTTGGCGATACATCACTCGCGACGGCAAGAGAACGAAGGCTCCGGTCAACCCGAATGATGGCGGTTTCGCCGATTCAACTTCGCGGACGACCTGGGGCACATTCGAGCAGGCACTCGAGGCGAGTCGGAAAGATCGACCGCTGGCAGGCATCGGGTTTGTCTTCACCGCTGACGATCCGTACTGCGGTGTGGATCTCGATGACTCAGTCGATGAGTCAACTGGCCAATTGAAGCCATGGGCTCAGCAGATCGTTGATCGCCTCGATAGCTATACGGAGATCAGTCCTTCGGGTTCGGGTTTAAAGGTATTCATCAAAGCCAGCAAGCCAGGCTCGCGCTGTCGTAAGGCATAAGAGGATGGTGAAGTAGAGATCTATGATCGCGATCGCTTCTTCACGGTGACTGGGAATCGCTTAGCGACCATCCCCAGTGAAATCAACCTTCGTCAGGAATCGCTCGAAGCTGTTTATTCGCATGTATTTGGAAATGACGAACCGGGAACTAACGCGACTCCATCCGCCAATCGAGGACCGCGGCCAAGCGATAGCGGCTCGGTTTCGCTGAGTGACGATGAGATCATCGAGCTTGCATGTAAACGGCGATCCACTGGCATGAAGTTTCAAGCTCTCTGGAATGGCGACTGGAACTCGTATTTCAATTCAGCTAGCGAGGCGGATTCATCCATCGTTTTCACCCTTGCCTACTTCACGAAGGATGCGGCTCAGATTGACCGCCTCTTTCGACGCTCACAGTTGATGCGTGAAAAGTGGGATCAGAAACATGGCAATGAAAGCTATGGACAACGGACCATCGCCAAAGCCCTGAGCAAGGTCACGAAACAGTACGAACCGAAGAATAGACGTCCTTCTGCTCCCAAGCAAGGAAGCCAACCTCCAGCCAACCTTGGCTTTCCCAAGGCCGCCATCGATTGGGATTTCAAAAGCGACCAGACCGAGAACGCGATGGCTGTGGAATTCATCGACGGCAACCAATCCAAATTGTGTTACGTTCCATCCTGGAAAAAATGGCTCGCCTGGGACGGAAAGCGATGGAAGGTCGACATCGATCAAAGCCGAACGACTCGTTTGGCGCGTAGGCTAGTCCGCAACTACTGGGACCGTCTGCTGGCTATCCAGACTGAAAAGCAACAAAAGGAGTGGGCTGATTTCTGTCGCTGGGCCAATCGAAAGACCACAATCGAGAATGTCGTATCGCTCGCCCGATGCGATGCAAGAACAACGATTGATCACGAGTTGTTGAATCAGAACACGTACTTTCTGAATTTGCAAAACGGAACTCTCGATTTGTCCACATGGGAGTTCCGCGATCATCGCCAGACGGACTCGATCACGCAGATTGCAAACGTTGCTTACGATCCCAAAGCTCAATGTCCCAAATGGCGAGCGTTCATCGATCTGATCTTCGGTAGTGACGATGAAGCCAAGCGATACATCCAGGCGTTGTTGGGTTATTCGTGCTCTGGCGATGTCGGCGAACATATTCTGCCAATCTGCTATGGCTCTGGTGCCAATGGCAAGTCGACGTTGTGGAATGCAATCGTCGAGTTGCTTGGCGACTACGCCATGCTGGCTCCTAGCAAGCTTCTGCTGGGCACGGCGAATGAACACGACACCGTCATCGCGTCGCTCTACCAGCGGCGTTTGGTGGCCATCAGCGAGCCCGATGAGGGTTCAAAGCTACGCGAGGCCCGCGTCAAGGAGCTGACTGGCGACGAGCAAATCACCGCTCGGCGGATGCGTGAGGATTATTGGAGCTTTCGGCGGACGCATAAGTTCTGGCTCAGTACGAACCATCTGCCGCAGATCAATGGAACCGATGAAGGCATCTGGCGTCGCATTAAGCTGATTCCGTTCCGCGTTGACCTCCGGAAGGTTACCGAGCCCATCCCTGACTACCACAAACTGCTGGTTGGCGAAGAAGGTCCAGGGATCCTGAATTGGCTCTTGGATGGCTTCAAAGACTGGCGAGCCAACGGATTCATCGAGCCGCAATCGGTCGTCAGTGAGACGCAACTTTATCGCGGCAAATCAGACGAGATCGGTCGCTTCATCGACGACTGTTGCAACGTCTCGCCCGAGCTAGTGGTCGTTTCCAGCGACCTGTATCACGCCTACAGGCAGTGGGGCGGCGAGCAGTCGCAGACCCGTTTTTCGACCGCGATGCAAGCGCGGTTTGTGTGCGCAAAACGCACCTTCGGACGCCTTCGAAACAAGCGTGTATTCGAGGGCATTTCAGTCGCAGAAATGGATGAAATTGAGTAATCGAGCCATGTT
>Ga0164292_10005889_pt1 | contig 10031 bp, 10 predicted proteins | sample GEODES117metaG_FD_111486 | JGI IMG/M metagenome (GOLD analysis project Ga0164292, IMG submission 111486) | Eutrophic lake water microbial communities from Lake Mendota, Wisconsin, USA - GEODES117 metaG | ecosystem: Environmental > Aquatic > Freshwater > Lake | place: USA: Lake Mendota... | reverse complement strand
TGTGAAGGTCATCCAGCTAACACAACTTACCATTACCATATTGAGCCTCCAGCGATTTCTAATAATGATTCAAATTTTATTGGGGTCATGCGTGATGGATTTCCTGTTTATGGAAAAAAAGATGCAGATGGAACAACTCCCACTTTGGACACTTACGGTGGTCACACGGGTCCACTTCCCAGTGATACGGGAACAAGTCTTTATCATTACCACTTGAAATCCGTTTCTGGAACTGACGGCGATGGGAATGCAGCTTCAGAATATTTTTTACTGACGACTTATTATTATGGGACTCCCGGCACCACATGTTCAAATTGCACTCCTTAAGGCAATCGCGGCAACTTGCATTTGCCCTTTTGATTATTTGTGTCTTGGCCATAGGGTTTCATTATGGAAACTGGCGCATCGTTAATTTGAATCATTCTAAAGCTGCGGTTGCGCCTTTCGGATTTTCCTTTGATAACAGGCCTTTTTCTGGATTGGTTTATCGCCAGGATAATCGGGGTCAGTTAACCCGTCTGGCTTTTGTTCTGCGCGGTCATCTTCATCTTTGGGAAGCCCAGTGGTACAACAGCGGCCAAATCAGAGAGCTCAGCCAATATTCCTATGGACTTGAGCACGGTCCTCAAAAAACATGGTTTCAAAATGGAAGCCCTAAATCTTATTCTATTTATAACCAAGGAAAACGAATTGGCGAATCCTGGAGTTGGTATGAAAACGGAGCAGTTAAAAACTTTGCTCTTCATAATGACGGTGAAGAATTTATTATTCGAAGCTTTACCTCAACTGATAAACCTTTCCACAATTACATACACACTGAAGATGGCCATATAGGACTGAAAGGAGATCGAACGTGCGATCCAGCCAGTTTTTCGCGTCGATAATCATTTTGCTAATTCTCACTGCCTGTTCAGAAAATAAATTTGAAAGTCTGATAAAAGCCTCACGTGGTAAGGGTTACGAAAGCCTGGTCAAAGTCGGAGAAGGTTTGCCCTATTTAGAAAAACCAAGACTGAATCCAGTTTGGGATATTGAAAATAAAAATTTGGCACGTGTTGGAAAACTGGATTTGATCGATCACAATGGAAAGCCAGCAGTGGAATCTTTATTTCGAGGAGGACCTGTTTTTGTTGCCTTTTTTTACAGTCAATGTGCTAGTTTCTGTCCGGTTGTTATTCGCAATATGGCAGAAATGGAAAAGAAGCTTACGACAAGCTCAAAAACAAAAGCTCGTTTTATTGCGATTTCCGTGGATCCAACTCGAGATAAGCCTGCTGTTTTACGAAAATATTTAAAAAAGCTTTTTAAAGGTCAAGAGAAGTCAAATTGGACGATGCTAACCGGTCAGCTAAAATCGATCGAAGCCATTGCTCACAATGTTTTTTTTATTGATACTTTTCAGCAACTCGAAATAAGCCGGATCGTTCACTCTGAGCGAGTTTTTTTAGTGGATGATCAGGGATACATTCGAACAGCTTTTAACGGCGCCGGAAATATGGCACCCAGCGCTGATAAGGCATTGCAGTCTCTGAATTAAGTAAACAACTTTTTTTTCAATTCTCGGTAACAACTAAACGTAAACACACAGCCTTCAGTATCAAAATCAGGCTGTTGGCTTAAAAATAAGGCTGTGGGTGTTTGGCTAGCAAGCCCCGCTTGCAAGTCATACAAATAATCCCCGATGAAAAGCATTTCGGAATTCGGGACTTGAAAAGTTTTAGAAATCGTTCGTAGGCCGTGGGGTTGGGGTTTTGCGGGGCCCTCATCACGGGTCATTACCAAATCAAAAGACAAACGATGGGATCTTAAAGTCAGGTCTGCAATCAATCTTGAGTTTCGTGTGAACAAAGCTTTGGGAATTTTCAAAGTGTCTAAGTGGTTTAAGAAATCCATGGTGCCTTCATAAAGTTTGGATCTTCGGGCACCCTCGAGCTCAAACTGATGAATGATTCTCATTGCATTTAATTTTTGATCCGTAGGCCAATCGTGAATTGTTTCAAGAAGTGGTGTATCCTTTGGAACTCCGATGGCTTTCTCAAGTCCCTCAAAGTCAATTTGAGAATCCACCAGGGTTCCATCTAAATCAAAAACAAAAGCTCTATAATTCAAAGGCCCGGTCCCACCAATAAAGTAGATCCGAGTAGGATATTCTTTGATCCACACTAGCAAATCGAAGAGCACGGAAGAAGACAGGGCTTTGCAAAATAGCTTTTTGGCGTCTAGCCCCTTTGCGTTTGAAGGTTTCAATTTTTTCCAATTGATTGAGCATCAGTAAAGTGTGGTAAAACTCTACAATTTCCTGTTTGAATACATTGAATTCGAATCTTAAGAATTTGTCCCAACCTTGGTTGCTTTCAATGGCATCCACATTAAAGACGGATTCTTCAAATTGAGACCTAAGAATACAAAATAAAAAAGCACTGACCAGGTCTTCATTGGATTTTTCGGGGCCTGCGAGCTGATCCATTTTTTTGAAGTAGTGGTAAAAGTTTTCTCTGCGTTCTGGTGAACCTAAAAAATCAGAAAAATAAGGAAGAACGGTTCCCAGAATTCCCAAATCCTCAAGCTCTAAAAAAGCTCGAGCCGGGTCAGGCAGTTTTAAAAATTTCAGGTACTCTTCTCGTTTTCGAGGGAGTGCAGAGCCGGCCAATGATGTATGGGTCTGCACGATGGCTTCTCGTAAACTGGGTTCCAGTGTGAAGTGAAGCTTATGAGACAGCCTCACAGCGCGAAGGATACGAATGGGGTCCTCGATGAATCTTTTTTCAGGATCACCGATCATACGAATCATTCGGTGATCAATGTCTTTTAGGCCATGGATATGATCCACCATTTTGTCAGAAACAGGATCGTAGAAAAGTGCATTGATCGTGAAATCTCTGCGAACTGCGTCTTCCTCGCAGGTTCCAAAATAATTGTCGCCTTTGATTACATTTGTTTCGTCTTCGACTTCAGCCTGGCTGGCACTTCTACGAAAGGTGGCCACTTCAAATTGATCATCACCACGTTTAGCTAATACCAGTTTAAATCTTTTACCGATGATGTAAGCGTTAGGAATGCAGCGTCTGGCTTCTTCAGGAAGTGCGCTTGTGGCAATATCAAAATCCTTCGGCTTAAAGCCGGCCAAAAGATCGCGAACACAGCCACCGACCAGGAAGGCTTGATGTCCTTTTTTATGTAGAGATTGGATGATCCTGAGTGCGTAGGGATCGATCCATTCAGTCTTTAGCTGCATCACTTAGTTTTGTCTGATGATGGTGTCCAAAAGCAACGGATTTCAATATGTTGAGATCACTTTTCTTTTCGAGTACAATCTGGAAATGTTAATTTTAGAGCAAATTCATCACAGAATAGAAGGCAATCCAGATGGACAAAAGTGGGTTTTTATTCACGGTCTGATGGGCTTTTTAAATAATTGGAAAAAAATCACCTCAAATTTACAGTCGACTGCAGAATGCCTAGTTTATGATCAGCGGGGTCACGGCAGATCCTTTAAACCTGACTCTGGATATGCACCCGAGGACTATGCTCGTGATCTTTATAAGTTAACGGAAGCGCTGGGCTGGCACAAATTTCACCTTGTGGGTCACTCCATGGGGGGTCGAAACGCGCTTGTGTTTGCAAATCTTTATCCAAAAAAAGTTGAAAAGCTGATCATTGAGGATATCGGCCCAGAATCCAATCCCAATGCCAGTCTTTACTATGAAAATTTGCTGGGCTTCATTCCCACGCCCTTTGAGTCTCGAGAAGCAGCTCGAAAGTTTTTTCATGAGGATTTTATTGAAAAAGCCGTGACCAAAGATCCCCCTGCAGTTTTGGGTGCTTTTTTTTATGCCAACTTGGTTGAAATCGATGGCAAGTGGGACTGGCGATTTTTTAAGAAGGGGATCTTGGAATCAGTTTTGGCAGGCCGAGACCGAGATCGATGGCAAGAAGTCGAAAATTTAAAGATTCCTACACTTTGGCTTCGAGGTGAAAACTCAAAAGAATTCTCTCGAGAAAACTTTGAGAGGGTTCTGAGTTCCAACAAATTGATTCAAGGTGTCGAGATCCCAGAAGCAGGTCATTGGATCCACTCAGAGAAACCAAGTGAATTCACAGAGGCCCTTCGGAATTTTGTAGGCGGCTTTTGACAATTGAAGTGCACGTGAGTACCAATGATGGCCTATATGAAGTTGACTGAATTAAATCTGCATCCTTTATTAATGACTGGCCTTGAATCTCTCGGGTTTCAAGAAGCCACTCCCATTCAAGCTGAAGCCATTCCTCTTGTTTTAAAAGGTCAGGACGTGTCCGGACTTGCACAAACGGGAACAGGTAAAACAGGCGCCTTTCTGATTCCTTTGATGGAAAGAATTCTTCGCACAAAAGAACCTTCTGCAGAATACCCCGAGCGTTCCTTTGATTCCTGGAAAGCCGGCAATTTTATTTTGATTTTAGTTCCCACTCGAGAACTGGCCGAGCAGGTTTTTGAAAATGTACAAAAATTAGGAAATACGGCAGGACTTCGTGGAGTCAGTGTTTATGGCGGAACAGGTTACGAAAAGCAAAAAGAAGGCTTTCGAACCGGTGTGGATTTTGTTGTGGCGACTCCGGGACGATTGTTGGATTTGTACAAAGAAAATGTTGTGGATCTTAAGCAAGTGAAAGCTTTGGTCTTTGATGAAGCAGATCGCATGTTTGACATGGGTTTTAAAGACGACATGAGGTTTTTATTGTCTCGAATCCCTCAAGAGCGTCAGTTAATGGTTTTCAGCGCGACAATGAATCTAGATGTGATGACCACTGTTTATCAGTTTGGCTCAAATCCAGTTGAAATCAACATTTCTAAAGATGCCACTAAAGCTGAAAACGTCACGGATGTGATCTTTCATGTTGGTCAAGACGAAAAGCCTCAACATTTATTATCTTTAATTAAGCATCACAAGCCTAAACAAACAATTGTTTTTACAAACTTTAAAAACAGTGTCGAGCGAATTGCACAATTTTTGATCGATAACGGATTAGACGCCGTTGCGATTTCAAGTTTACTTTCGCAAGGCCAGCGAAACAAAGTGATGGAGCTTTTCAAGGCTCAGGGTAACCAATGGAATATCATGGTGGCCACCGATGTGGCTGCTCGTGGTTTAGACATCAAAGGTGTCGACATGGTTGTGAACTATGAAATGCCTCAGGATTGCGAATCCTACGTTCACCGCATCGGAAGAACAGGTCGTGCGGGTCAAGTGGGTCAAGCTTTTAGCTTGGTGAGCGACCGGGACATTGATTCTTTATCTCGAGTCGAAGACTACTTACAAAATAAAATTAAAGTGGATTACCTCGACGATACTCTATTGATTAAAGATTTTAAGCCCCTTCCTTTTGAGCCACGCTTTAACAAAGCGCCCTCAAATTTCCGTGGTGATTCTCATTCGGGCGGTGGTCCAAGAAATCATTCGAACTCTGACGGCGGAAATCGAAGGCCTCCTCGTGATCAAGACCGAGATCGTGATCGTGATCGAAAAAGCGGACCTCGAAGGCCCCACGGAGACAAACCTCATGGTAATAGACCGAATAGCCAAGGGCCCAATGATTCAGCTCGCTCGGCAAGACCACCAAGAAATGATTCGGGGCCTAGACGACCACAGGGACCTGCGCATTCGGGACCTCGACCTCAATCCAACGGGAAGCCCTATGCAGGTGGAACTAAGCAACAAAATCCTAATGCAAAAAGACCCGAGTTTAAAAAATCAAGCCATGTCTCTAAGCCTTTTGTAAGGAAACCGAAGTCTATCAAAGACAAGGTTTCAGGATTTTTCAAAAAGCTATTCGGATAATTTATTTGGTCCCAAGTTCAGCTAGGACTTTTTTCATCTTATCATTTTCGGGGGTCAGATAATCTGCGGGTTTTTTACCCTCGCGATTCTGATCCTTCAGGGATAATCCCCTTTTTACATAATACTTCACCAAATGAGATTGTTCGGATCTGACAGCTTCAAAAAGCACAGTTTCATCCAAGGAATTCTTTAATTTCAATAATTTCGAATTCTTCTTTAAAAGGATTTCAATTATTTTCACTGAACCCAGGCGCGAAGCTTCGAACAGAGCAGATTCTTTTTTAGAATCGTAAAGTCGATCGACTTTGGAGCCTGCACGGATCAGTTGGCTGACAATTTGAGGCTCGTTTAAGCTGACAGCATGAAAAAGAGCATCGTAGCCATTTTCATCTGTATAACTTAAATTTGTTTTATCTTTGAGAAGCATTTTTACTTTATCAAATTGTCCCAGGTTGAGGGCCTCGACAAGAGCTGGGCCCGCAAAACTGATCCGGCAAATGAATAAAATCAGAAGTAGTTTCACTTAAGAATTTCCTTTATTTTAGTTTCAGAAAAGCTCTCTGTGTCGGCAGTAAAGAAGCTGTAACTTTGTCCATTGATGGGTTTAGCTCCTCCATTTTTTGTGATCAGCTCAAGCAAATGCTTCTTAATCACTCTTCTAGCCTCACTAAAGTTTCCCTGAGGTTCTACGATAAACATGAAAAAGATGAAACCTTTTTGAGTAGAAGCCATTCCACCAAGTGTCACCGATGGATTCACTGTGCCTGTTTTCGCAACGACCGAATCCCGGGTTAAGTCATTATTATAAAGTTGAGTGGCACTTCCCGAATTGGTTCCCACGATGGTTGCAACTTTTGCCAAAGAAGACTTTCTTTCAATTAAATCCATGTGTAAGTCCATGATGATTCTGAGTGTGGCTTCACAGGTGGCCTCGTTGTACTTTGGACCTTCCGGAGTGTCGACTCGATCACCAGATCCATTGAGCATTGAAATATCTTTTGAAGACATCTTCAGATTCTCTTGAATAAATTTTTTGTAAGCTTGTGCTGAGCCTAAGTGTTCGAAAATCTGATTGGCTGCATGGTTATTTGAGTTGCGGTTCATCTCTTTTAAATAATCAGCTGAGTTACGTGAAGCCACCGAGAAGGTCATGCCTTTAGGTGCCATAACGAATTCGCTGGATTTCAAGAACTCGATTCGATCTACTGTGAAAGTAGGATTCTCCTGCATGGTAAGATTTAGCTTTCTCGCTTTAGCTAATGTCTCATCATACCCTTGAGTCAATCTTCCATAGGCTCGAAGTTGTTTGAGGACAATGTCTGCACTGGGTTCAGAGTTTATATAGAAACCAACCGCAATTGATTTGTTGACCTCGGGGTCATCAGAAAACCAAAAGAACTTAAAGTTTTCATCGAAAGTCATATTTCGAATTTTTGATATACCCTTCTTGTTCAGTTCAGAGATCAAGTAGTGAAATTTTTCAGCTCCAAAGTAGGGATCACGGCTGCCTTGAAAGTGAAGATCGTACTGATCAGCTTCAACTTTAACCACATGAACAAGGGTTCGAAATCGGTAATCAAGACCCTTTGCTTTTATGATCCAATGAGAAGTCAAAAGCTTGGAAACAGAGGCAATCGGAAGGCGCTCTGTGAAATTTAAACCTTCGATGGCTTCGGGTTTAGACAAAGGTGCAAAACAGACAGCTCCCAACTTTGAAGCAGAAGAAAGAGATGAAAAACTTTGAAATCCTAAAAATACTGATAATGAAAGCAAACGCCCCAACATAAAAAACCTCCACGATTAGGTACTACAAGTTGTGGACCCATGTCAGATCGACGACAAATGACTTCAGCTGCAGGCGTAGGAATTTTTTTTAGGATTGGGACTCAGAAGGTTGAACAGAAAAAATTTACAATCTTATTTCAATTGTAAGTTGATCGAAGCATCATCAGAGCCTGAATCATAAGATATAAAATCTGTGTCACGGTAGAAAAATTCAGAAACAGAATTTTTATATTTAATCGCAAGTTTTTCAATCTCTTCACCAAGCAACTTTCGAGCAGGTCTACGAGCCTCAGGATGCCTTGGTTTCACATTGATCATAAAATAGATCTTTTCTGGCTTTGAGTTGAGAACACCACCAAGTGAAATTGAGACATCGATAGTTCCTGTTTTTGCCACTCCCTTTTGACTTGTAAAATCTCCGGAAATATTCGTTCCAATGTCGACAAGCCCCTCTTCGCCAATGACAGAGATCACATTTGTAAGATTCAACTTGAGTCGATTCAGTGTTTGATCCAGAGCTTTGAAGATAGTTAACAAAGCTCGACAACTGGCTTCGTTATACTTGGCCATTTCAGAAACACGGTTTCCAGATCCTTCATAAAACAAAATTGCATCAGGACCTAAATTAAGATCGTTTTTGATAAATTGAGCAAATCGCTCTTCGCCACCTGATTTATTAAAAATTTCCACTGCCGCAAAGTTGTTTGAATTTCGATTCATCTCTTTGAGTAAGTGGACGAGCTGGGCGGATTTAACCGAAAAATTTAAGAATCCTTCCTTAGGTAGGAACTCATGGGAAGAAAGGAAGTCCAAATTTTTGACCTGAAATTTAGGATTTTTGAAAAACTGGATTTTATTTTGAAGCGCCTTCGCTGCTGTTTTTTCGTAATCTTTCAAGAGCCCTTTTTTCAATTCTATAAGAGTTCTTCTAACAGTTATTGGGTGCATGTGCCAGTTGAACCAAACCCAACGATTGGCCTCTCTCTCAAATGCATTATCAGCAAAAGGGTCATTTTCAATATCGAGGTGTTGCAGGTATAAGAAGTTTTCATCAAAGGTCATATTTCGAATCTGAGTCAGGCCTCTTTTGTTGAGTTCTGAAATGAGGTAGTGCAGTTTTTCTTGTCCAAAGTAAGGGTCGCGTGAACCTCGCAAATGCAAATCAAAATGACCTGAACCTACAGGTTGTACATAGATTCCGGTTGAATATTGAAACTGTGGTCCGAGTGCCTTCAAAGCCCAGTAAGAAGTCACAAGCTTGGAAACCGAAGCGATGGGAAGCCTTTTATCCAGATGGGTTCCGATAATTTCATTCTGATTTTCGGGCGTTGTGTGACAAATGGATTGCACAATTTGCGACCAAGCCATCGGACTGGCAAATGCGGTGAGGAGTAAGAAAAAGACCCTGAAAAAAATCATTATTCGAGTCTACCTGAAACGCTTTAAAATGAATGATTTTTAAGTAGATTCGAGATGTTATCGTTTTTTCAGTGAACTAATTTTTCACCATGAATAGAAGTTAAACAAATATTTTTAAAGAACTTTCAATTACTGACCATGATTTCGTCAGTTCTGCGAACCCGAGAGTTCAGAAGCTCACATTTCGAGTGAAGCTCCTGAACTTCACTTTGGGGTCCCACACAACCAAAAAACACCCACAGATTTTTGCTGTAGGTGAAATACTGTAAAATTTGTCTGCCTGTTGGATCCTCTAAATGAATCCATCCCTTTTGTGGTTTTCTAGAGCGAATGTTTTCTTGAATGATTTTAAGTCCGCTTTTTTGGTAGTCCTTCAGCCAAGTCTTAATGGATTTTTCATAATCGAGGTCAGTTTCAAATAACCTTGACCGCATGGTGAACAGGAGCTTTTGGTCAGGAAAGGTGACAACCCACTTTTCGGGGTCATTGCTTTGAAGATTGAGTCGAGCTTGAGTTTTTTCTAAGTTCAAAGAAAATCCAAGTGGTGTCAGGAAAAGATTTTTCTGTGTATCTAAGAACAGACTGGAACCAGTCATCGGGTAGGGGGCTGCCATTATTAATTGGTAGCTTAGAATTAAAAGTAAAGCTTTGATCATAGTACAACCACTCCAAGACCTGTCGGGCTAGGCTGGCAAACCTGATCATGGGTGCTGTTGGGGCGAACTTTTTGAATCGAGAATTGATTTTCTTTTTCAACAGAGATGTACAAAGTATCTACGTCTATGATTTGAAAGCGATTCCATTTCGATTGTGTTCTTAGAATACTTTTCCAACAAAAGGTGTCTAGCTCGAGGCTCCAAAGTTCTGTCCCTAGATCGGTGGCAAAAGTAATAAGGACCTGATTAAAATTTTGTCCTGGGGCTAAACGAGTCATTCTGGTTGGTGATTGAAAAAGTGGTTTTGGCTTTCTGTTTTTTTGAGCTTTTATCAGAAAGAAAAGTTTATTTTGCT
>Ga0164292_10005888_pt1 | contig 10032 bp, 12 predicted proteins | sample GEODES117metaG_FD_111486 | JGI IMG/M metagenome (GOLD analysis project Ga0164292, IMG submission 111486) | Eutrophic lake water microbial communities from Lake Mendota, Wisconsin, USA - GEODES117 metaG | ecosystem: Environmental > Aquatic > Freshwater > Lake | place: USA: Lake Mendota... | reverse complement strand
TGAAGACCGACCCAATCGGTGATGTACAGGGTCTGGCCGGTGGCTGCACGGACGTGGGCGGCCACGATCCATGTTCCGTCGCTGCACGGCAGATAGAGCAGCAGGTCGGCGAAGCAGAAATCGGCGAGCATCCCCCACTCGGACACGAGATTCTGGAGATGAGAGATCTCTTCTTTCGTCAGGGTGGTGTGTTGCCGTGCGAGATCACCGAGTGTCGCCATGGGAAGAAGTCTGCCCCATTTCGTCGGCGAGACTTCTGATCCCCTCGAGGTCGTGGATCGCGCCGGTCAACTCCGCAAGGACGAGCGTCTCCCTGCCCGGTGATACCAGCGTGCGGATCTGCTCACGCTGATCCTCGATCGACACCACGACGTCGGCCAGCGCACCCGAGACCCGGGCGACGAATGCAGGGTCGAGTGCCGCAGTGGCTGACTCGTCGGCGAGGAGTTCTCGTGAACGATCCGCGGCACGACATATCCCTGGTGCGATGACCCGGTTGACGATCATCGTCGACGTGCGGTGTCCGCGTTGCGCGAGGGCGGCCTCGAGGTATTCCGCCTCGACCACCGGCGCGGGCTCGGGCGTCGTGACGACGACGTACGACGTGTCGACCGCGTCGAGAATGGCCTCGACCTCCCGTGCATGGGCGACGAAGGTCGGCTCCATCCGACGAAAGAGGTCGAAGAACTCCGCGATGTCCGACAGGAAGCGGGCACCGAGCACCCGATCCGCGAGCGCAAAGAACGGCTTCGATGCCACACCCACGAGGCGAGACGACGAGGGGACGGTGAGCCAACGCAACAATCGACTGGCGAAGAAGTCGCACATTCTCTGCGGCGCATCGAGAACACCGATCGCATTGCGCGACGGTGGCGTGTCGACCACCACGGTGTCGTACTCCCCCGACTCGATCACGCTCCAGAGTCGTTCGATCGCGATGTAATCATGGCTGTTCACGAACCGTTCGGTGATGTTGCGGTAGAGGTTGTTGGCCAGCACCTTGTCACGCGTGACGGGATCCGGGGCGTGGCGCGCGATGAGTTCGTCCCACCCCTGCTTGGTGTCGAGCATCGACATGTCGACTCGCCCGTGGACGAGACCGTCGAACGGAACCTGCACCACCTGATTCCCGGTTGCGCTGAGACCGAGCGCCGAGGCCAGACGCCGGGCCGGATCGATGGTGATGACGAGGACGCGGCGACCCGTGCGCGCGATGTGCAGAGCGAGGGCGGCCGAGACCGATGTCTTCCCTACTCCCCCAGATCCGCACACGAAGATCGCACGGGCAGAGCTCAACTGCTCGAGGCTCACGGTTCGCCCAACTCGTCGAGAAGATGCTCCGCCAATTGCCCGGAAACCGATCCGTCGCTGCGAACGAACAACGGCGCCACGATGATCGGCGGTGGCGACGACACGCTGTCGCGCAGTCGCGTGACTTGGTCGACTGCAAGAGAACGACGCTGCATCGCATGCCGCGACAAGGTGACGACATCGACCCAACGCGGGTCGAGAACGGCACGATCCGCGAGGTCGGCCAGCTGCTCCCGGTCGCCTTCGGCGGCGAACGCTGCCGGCATCCGGTTGACGAGAAGCGCAGCCACGTCGACCTGCGCTTCGCTGCGCAGTCGACCGACGAGATCGATCGACTCGTCGACGGGGGATTCCTCGGGCGTCGCCACCACCACGACTCCGGTCGACCGCGCGTCGGAGAGGATGTCGATCATCCAGCGTGTCTGGTCTCGCAACAAGCCGAACTGGACGAGCGAGGAGATGACCCGGGGTGAAGCGATCTGGCTGACGACGTGCCCTGAGCTCTCTGCATCGACCACCACCAGGTCGTAGCGCGCTTCGCGCACTTCGTAACAGACCTTGCCGACCATCAACACTTCGCGCACACCCGGCGCCGCATCGGCCACGAAGTCGAGCGTGCGCGACAGAACGCCGAGTTTCGTCAACAGCGGAATCTTCACGTAGAGCCGGACGTACTCGTAGAGCGCGTTCTCCGTGTCCACGGCCAGACCCCAGAGATTCGGCTCGTCAGGATCTGGTTGTGCCGCATCGAACGAGAACGGTCGCGGCTCCCGGTCGGTGCCCTCGGCGAGCGCCGTCGCCAGTGCGCCCTTCGCGTCCATCTCGCACAGCAGTGTCTTGCGCCCGCTGCGCGCGGCCGCCCGCGCCAAAGCGGCGGCCACCGTGGTTTTGCCCACCCCGCCTTTGCCGGTGACGAAGATCAGCCGGCGCGCGAGAAGATCGAGCAGGGTTAGCCCCCGAAGCCGATCTTGCGATCACCTTCGGGCGAGCCGAGCTCGACGTAGGCGATCTTGATGCCGGCAATGGCCACTTCGCGACCCTTCTTGTCGGTCAACCACAAAGTGTCGGTGGCGCCTTTCATGGCCGCGTCGATGGAGGCCTTGATGTGGTCGCGGACCGATGCATCGTCGCTCACCTCGACGACAACCTCTCGTGGTGACTGGGTGACTCCGATGCGAATTTCCATGTGGGGAACCCTAGTCGCCCGTCACGAAATCTTGAGTGCCGCGCTGAAGATCTTCTTCGGCTTCATTTCCGTGGCGACACGTTCCGCAAGCACGTGGAACGCACGGCCTGCTTCGCTGTCGGGATCGACCGCCGCGATGGGACGTCCGTCGTCACCGCCTTCGCGCAGCGACGGCACCAACGGAATCTGGGCGAGCAGGGGAACGTCGAGTTCGGCTGCGAGTTCGGCGCCACCACCGGAGCCGAAGATCTCGTATCGCTTTCCGTCGTCACCGGTGAACCACGACATGTTCTCGATGACTCCGCGCACGGGCAGGTTGACCTTCGCCGCCATGGCGGCCGACAGACGCGCCACTTTCTGCGCCGCAGGCTGCGGGGTGGTGACCACGAACACTTCGGCACGCGGCAGGTACTGGCTGAGACTCAGCGCGATGTCGCCGGTTCCGGGGGGCATGTCGATCAAGAGGAAATCGGGTTCGTCCCAGAAGACGTCGGTGAGGAATTGCTCGAGCGCCTTGTGCAACATCGGTCCACGCCAGATGACAGCCTGTCCGTCGGGCACGAAATACCCGATGGAGATGCAACGCACTCCGTAGGACTCGGGAGGCAGCAGCATCTGATCGATCACGACGGGGTCACGATCGGCACCGAGCATGCGCGGAATCGAAAAACCGTAGATGTCTGCGTCGACGATGCCGACCGAGTGACCACGTGCAGCGAGTGCGACGGCGAGGTTGGTGGTGACGCTGCTCTTGCCCACTCCACCCTTGCCCGAGGAGATGAGAAGCGGTCGGGTCTTCGATCCGGGTTGGGCGTAGGGAATCGTCCGGCCCTCGGCGTGACCGTGAGCCGGCTGGCTGCCGGCAGTCGCCGCGGCGTCGCCGTGCACCACCTGGCGCACGTAGGCACGCTCTTCGTCGTTCATCACGCCGAACTGCAGCGAGACACCCGCAACCCCGGGACGGGTCTCGAGGGCATCGGTGACACGCTTTTGGATTTCGTTGCGCAACGGACAACCGGCGACGGTGAGCACCACCGTGAGAGACACTGCCCCGGAGCCGGACACCTCGACGTCGCGCACCATGCCGAGATCGACGATCGAGCGATGAAGTTCGGGGTCATGGACCGGCCGGAGGGCCTCGATCACGTCGTCGATGGTGGGGGCTGTCGTCATGGGGGTACTCGCTTCAGATCGGGGGATGACCGGCCGGCGTGTCGGGGATTTGCACTACGGCCATAGGTAGAATACTGCCATGGCCAGCGAGCGCGTCACCGTGCGCCACCAGAGTTCCGGGGAAACGTCACTGTCCCCCGGATCCTTCACGGCCACCGTCAGCGCCATCACCTCGGCCTTCGGCGATCCCACGCGTCGGGCCGTCTATCTCTTCGTCCGTGAACACTCTGTCGACGGCAACAACCAGGGCGTCACCGCCGTCCAGGTGGCAGAGAAGTTCGATCTTCATCCGAACGTTGCGCGCCATCACCTCGACAAGCTCGCAGCCGGCGGGTACGTCGAAGCGTCCGTCGAAAAGCCACACGGTGGCGGAGCCGGTCGACCTTCGAAGCACTATCGCTCGGTCGGTCCCTCACCACTCGAGACACCCGTTCGCAGCGACGACCTCGTCCTCAGCCTCCTCGGCAAGGCACTCGATCTGCTCCCCCGCGAACAGGCCGAACTGATGGCCGAAGAGGTGGGCGCGCAGTACGGACGTGCACTCGCGGGCGGTCTCGTCGGTACCGACATCGCAACGGGTCAACGGTCGTTGCGCACTGCCATGCAGGCCGTCGCCGATGCACTCACCGCGCACGGTTTTGCCGCGCACGCCGACCAGCGCAACAACCAGTTGCGTATCGTGAACAATCACTGCCCGTTCGGCGACGTCGCCATCGAACATCCCGTCATCTGCGCAGTCGACCGCGGCATGGTCAAGGGGATGCTCGGCGCTCTCTACGGTGACACGTCACCGGAACTGCAGGCGTCGATCCCCCAAGGCGACACCTTCTGCGCCACCACTGTCTGACGCTTCACTCAGTCCGGCAAGTTCACTCAGTGAAGGTTCAGTCACCCCAAAAGCGCTGCTCGAGGAACGGATCTCCGTACATGTTGTATCCGTTGCGCTCCCAGAAACCCGGTGTATCACCGGCACGCACCTCGAGGCCGCGCAACCACTTCGGAGACTTCCAGAAGTAGAGATGAGGCACGAGCAAGCGCACCGGACCGCCGTGAATGGGTTCGATCGCTTCGCCCTCGTATTCGTACACCACGAGTGATTCGCCGCGCAGCACGTCTTCGAGCGGAAGATTGGCCGTGTAGCCGTACTCGGCATGCCCCATGAAGTGGGTCGCTCCGCTCTGCATTCCTGCACGGGCCAGGAGGTCGCTGACCTTCACACCGCGCCACCGCGTGTCGAACTTCGACCACTTCGTGACGCAATGGATGTCGGTGACCAGCTCCACGCTCGGGAGCGCGGTGAGTTCCTCGAAGGTCAGCGTGTATTCGTTGTCGACCAAACCGAAGACACGCAGATTCCATTCCCCCGGTGCGTACTCCGGTACGTCTCCGACGTGCAGAACGGGGAAACGGTCGGTGAGGTACTGACCCGGGGGCAGTCGATTCGGGTCGTAGCCGGCCTTGGCGACGTCGTCACGGTTGCGTTCGAAGAATCCCACTACGCCAGTCTCATCCAGCAGCTTCGATCTCGGCAACAACAGAGTCGACAAATCCGCGAACTTCTGCAGGTGGGTTCGTCTCCTGACACTTGGCCAGTTCCGTCTTTGCGGTGTCGATGTCGTTGGCGAAGCGGAAACTGACGATCCCGAGGAAGCAGTGGGCATCGGGATAACTGTCGTCGATCAACGTGGCACGACCGAGGCCGATGATGGCCGTCTGGATGGCCGCATCGCGCACCGCGTCCTCGGCCTCTCGCGCGGTCAGCGCCAACAACCAGGATCGGTACGTGAGTGCCTCGACGTTGTCGGGGTCGGTCTTCAACACGTCGCTGTACAGACGGATCGCCGCGATCGGATCGTCGAAGTTGAGCTGTCGGGCCTGGGCCAGCTTCGATGCCGTGGTGTCGGGAAGTCCACCGGTGGCCGTGGCTCCGGGAAGTCGTTGGCCGCTGTTGCGCGCCACGAGAACCCCGAGGCCGATCGCCAGTACGCCCACGAGACCGAGCACCGCGAACCGACGCCTCCACTTCGATCGCTGTTGCGAACCGTTCGATTCCGCAATGTCTTCTGTGTCTTCGGACGCGGGCTCGTCGCTGCCGGCCAACTGCCGCAGGATGTCGGCGGTGCGCTTGGTGTAACTGCTCTTCAGCGTCTCGTAGTCGGCCTCGTCGATGTCGCCGGCTTCGCGCTCGCGCTCGAGATCACGGAGAGACGAGAGGAGAAAGTCGCGTTCCTCTTCGAGAGCGACACGCTCGGCGTCAGTCATCGTCACGATCGTTCTTCTCGGATGACTCGGTCGTGCCCAACGATTCGGCAACGAGCGCCACGTCGGCTTCGGTGGCCTGCGCTTCGGCCTCGTCGCGCCACTTGCGGAACGCCAGTGCGAGGCCGCCGAACCCCAGCACCAACACCACGACAGGCAGGATCCACACGAGAGAGTCGACGCCCTCGGCGCGCGGGAGGAGGAGACTTCCGGGGAAACGTTGTTCGATGTAGGCGACGATCTCGTTGTCGGCGCTCTGCCCCGCGGCCACCTGGCGGGCGATCTCGTTGCGGATCGCCTCGGCCGCCGGAGCACGGCTCACGTAGATGCTCTCACCGTCGCAGGTGGGACACGCCAAACGCTGCGCGATGGCATCGACGCGCTCGGCCTGCGTGGATGGCCCCGAGTCCCGCAGGGCGCCGAAGACGAGCATGACCACGACGATGATCCCCATCGCGGCCCACACAGGCCAGGACTTCAACGAGCTCTGCTTGGTGCTCACGGAGTCGCCTTCATGCCGTTGATCCGGGCCGTGAGTTCGTTGCTGGTGACTTCACCCGCATAACGCACGCGCACGAAACCGGCCGGATCGATGACCCAGGTTTCGGGAACGCGGGCCACGCCGAACGACACCGCGATCGTGCCGTCGGGATCGCGTACCTTCGGCCAGCCACCGCCGTTCTTCTCGAAGAATGCCGCCACCGCGTCGTCGGTGTCGTCGTTCACGATGGTGACCAATTCGGCACCATCGGGAAGGGTCGACTGTTCTTTGTCGAACACGACGAGTTCGGGATGCTCGTTGATGCACGGCACACATGTGCTGTTGAAAAAGTTGAGAACGACCCACGACCCTTTGCGTCGCGACAGGTCGAACTCACCGCCACCCACGAGGTCGGAGACGACCTCGGGTGCCGGCTGTCCGAGAAGCGGCGTGGAGATGTCGGTGTCGGTGCGCGGCTTCGAGACAGCCAGCACCACGAAGAAGGCCCCGACCACCACGGCCACCGCGATGGCCACGTTGCGGGAAATGCGTCGGGAGGTCACTTTCCGGTCGCTCACGTCAGACCCGCTCAGAGTCTTCTTCGGCCGGATCGACGGGGACAGGCGCAGAGGTCGGATCAGTGGGTCGACGACGACGCTTGCCAGGGAAGGCCGCGAGGATCGTGCCGATGGCCATGAGCCCGGCGCCGATCCACATCCAGAGGATCAACGGCTTGATGTAGACCTTGATGCGTGCCGTTCCCGAATCCATCTTCACCGGAGGTTCGAGGGTCAGATAGATGTCGTGGGTGAACGTGGTCTTCACCGACGGGGTACCGACGTTCATTCCCATGTTGGTGAACTTCGTGACGGCGGGTGCGTAGGCCTGCCCGCCGTCGATCGATACCAAGGCCTTCACCGCGGAACTGCGCGCATCGGTCTCTTCCTTGAAGCCGATCAGCTCGAACGTATGACCTTCGAAGCTGGCGGGAACTCCCGTCTCGAGGCGGAGATCCTGCGACTTCGTGTACGAGTTCGATGCGGACAATGCTACGGAGATGAGGATCACCCCGAGGTGCACGATCATCCCGCCGTTTGCCCGGCCGACGAGTCCGCGCCAGCCCTGACGCCGGGTGGCGAGAACCACCTGACGCAGCGCCGCACCTCCGGCGAAGCCACCGAGCGTGAAGGCAAGCAGAGGCGCGAGACCCGATGCACCGACGACGAGACTGACCACGAGTGCGGCGATGCCGCACCACGCCGGCCAGAACAGTCGTTCACGCAGGAGTTCTTCCGATGCCTTGCGCCACGGCAGGACCGGAGCGATGCACATGAGAGCGAGCATCGCGATGCCGAGTGGAGTCGACATCGTGTCGAAGAACGGCTCGGCGACCGAGATCTGGCGATCCTGCAGTGCCTCGACGATCAGCGGGAACACCGTTCCGAGCAGAACCACGAAGGCAAAGACACTGAAAAGCACGTTGTTGGCGAGGAACGCGCCTTCGCGCGATACGGGTGAGTCGATGGCGCCAGGCGAGCGCAACGCATCACCGCGCCACGCAATGAGTCCCAACGACACCGCCACCACGATGCCGAAGAAGGTGAGCAGAAACGGCCCGATGCCGCTTTGGCTGAAAGCGTGCACGCTGTTCACCACACCCGAACGAGTGAGAAACGTGCCCAGAATGGTGAGGCTGAACGTGGCAAGCAACAGCGAGAGATTCCACACGCGCAGCATGCCTCGACGCTCCTGAACGAGCACGGAGTGGATGTAGGCGGTTCCCGTGAGCCACGGGAGGAGGCTGGCATTCTCCACCGGATCCCATGCCCAGACGCCCGACCAACCGAGAACTTCGTAACTCCACCAGCCGCCGAGGATGATGCCAATCGAGAGGAACCCCCAGGCGAAGAGTGTCCAGCGACGCGTTTCGATGAGCCACCCCTCCCCCACGCGCCCGGTGACCAACGCGGCAATGGCGAAGGCGAAGGGAACGGTGAAACCGACGTATCCGAGATAGAGGATCGGCGGGTGGAACATGACGAGGATGTGGTTCTGAAGCAACGGATTGGGACCCGGACCGTCGGTGACACCGGGAGCACCCTCGGCGAAGGGATTCGCCGGGCCGAAACTGAGCAGGAAGAAGAAGAGCGTCACGATGAACATGACCGCCATGGCCCACGAGATCATCGGGTCGTTCAACTTTCGGCGGTAACGCCACGTGACGACGGCGAGCGAGACACCGAGTGCGAGGATCCAGAGCAAGATCGATCCCTCGAGGGCACTCCACACGGCAGCGAAGTTGTAGAACGCCGGCGTGGATCGCGATCCATGGTCCTGCACGTACTGCAGCGAGAAGTCGCGCGTGATCATCGCGTACTCCATGGCGACCATCGCTGCGAACGCCGCGGCGAACGCGAGTGCCGCGAAGCGCGGAATCAAACGAGCGGTGCGAGCCTCTTCACCGGCGGCAGTTTCGCGGGCCGACACGATCGACGCCACCGCCCCGAAGGCAGCGGCGATGACCCCCACGAGGAGAGCAGCGCGCCCGAGCGGGCCAGCGAGACCGTCGTTCACGAATCAACCCGCACTGCTGACGTCTTCGCTGCACGCCGCGGCTTCTGCATCGTCGATGCGTGCCTCGTTTTCGGCGACGTAGGTGTTGGAATGTTTCACCTCGATACGATCGCTCAACAGGAGGCCGTTCACCAGTCGCCCGTGGGCGACCACCGGAATGCATTCCTGAAAGACACCGCCCGGATCCCCGTCGTAGCGGACATCGAGGGTCTTGTCGTTGAACGACAGCGAGAAAGTGGTGACTCCGGCGGCTTGCTTCAGACTTCCCTCGTCGACGGCCCCCTGGACACGCAACCGACGGTCACCCTCGCATCCGCTGCGCACGCCCACTTCGTCGACGTTGCAGTAGTAGTCGATGGCCGAGGTGAGGAACTGCGTGACGATCACGCCTCCGGCACCGAGCACCACCACCAAAAGGAGAACCGGCTTCCAGCGCCGCTTCTTGCGATTCTTCTGGCCGGCAGCGGCCGTGGCTTCGTCCCTCGGTGTCAGGTCCACGGCTTGTCCTTCGGATCCACCAGCGGGTCGAGTCGGCGTGCCTGGCGCGCGGTGCGACGGGCGTACACGGCGAGTGCGCCGAAGGTGAGCACCCAACAAAGAACGATGAACTCAACGTGATCCATCAGCGATCCGATCCATCGATGCCACTTCCATCAGTGCCATCTTTTCCATCAGTGCCACCTGCTTCGCTGCGACGCATCGCCACCGCCGCGTCGAGACCGCTCGTCTCGACAGCATCGGCCATGGTGAGAACACGCTGGCGGTGCAGGACCAGCCAGACGAAAGCGGCGGTGAACACTGCGACACCGAACAACAGCGTGAAGAGCATGAGGCCATCCATCGTGACGTCACCGTCGGGGCGCAGAACGGACGCCTCTTGGTGCAGCGAACGCCACAAGACGACGCTGAAGTGCACGAGCGGAATCTCGAGCACGGCCAGCAAGGCAACCACGGCGGAACGCTTGGCGCGCTGCTGATGGGTGCCGCCGAGTCCGCGCACGGCGAGATAACCGATGTAGGTGACGAAGAGGAACGCCGTGGTGGTGAG
>Ga0164292_10005883_pt1 | contig 10037 bp, 10 predicted proteins | sample GEODES117metaG_FD_111486 | JGI IMG/M metagenome (GOLD analysis project Ga0164292, IMG submission 111486) | Eutrophic lake water microbial communities from Lake Mendota, Wisconsin, USA - GEODES117 metaG | ecosystem: Environmental > Aquatic > Freshwater > Lake | place: USA: Lake Mendota... | reverse complement strand
CGCACCAAACCCGAGCGACTCTCTTGCTGCCCGGGCAGCGTTAAAGCCGCGGGGGAGAAGCTAGGTTTGGGGGTTGGGTGATTCTTAAAACGCATCAGGTGAAAATCCTTTGAACTGAGCTCGTTACAGGTTGACAGATAAAACGATGCTTAAACACCACACTCAGGCCGGATTTTGCGTGGCAGAGCATGATTAGTTTGCGTATGATGTCAATCTTGTAAAAAAGTATGTTAGCCGATTTCAAACGATCCAACAGCTTTTTTGTCACTTTCACCGATCAAATTGGCTTACTTCTTTTATGTTGCCTTCAAAATACGCGATTACACCTGAAGTTGAAGCTAATTTACGAATAGTCGAGCGTGGGTGCGACGAGCTCTTGGTCAAGACCGAATTTGCACAAAAACTCGCACGTAGCCATGCCACTGGAATACCGCTGAGAGTCAAGCTGGGCTTGGATCCTACGGCACCTGACATTCATCTTGGGCACACCGTCGTGCTCAACAAAATGCGTCAATTACAGGACCTTGGCCATACGGTCATTTTCCTAATTGGCGACTTTACTTCCATGATTGGGGATCCGTCGGGGAGAAATTCAACCCGTCCGCCCCTCACGCGGGAGCAGATTGAGGAAAATGCCCGCACTTATTATGCGCAGGCGAGCTTAGTGCTGGATCCTGCTCGAACCGAGATTCGTTACAACTCGGAGTGGTGCGATCCTCTGGGCGCGCGTGGGATGATTCAGTTGGCATCGCGCTACACCGTGGCACGGATGATGGAGCGTGATGACTTTACCAAGCGCTTTAAGTCAGGTGTGCCAATCTCCGTGCATGAGTTTCTGTACCCCTTGATGCAAGGCTATGACTCGGTTGCGCTGAAATCGGACCTCGAGCTTGGTGGAACAGACCAGAAATTTAATCTGTTGGTCGGCCGAGAGCTGCAAAAAGAATATGGACAAGAGCCTCAATGTATTTTGACCATGCCTTTGCTCGAAGGCACGGACGGCGTGGAAAAGATGTCCAAGTCTAAAAATAATTACATCGGCATCGGCGAAGCCCCGGAGTCGATGTTCGGCAAAATTATGTCAATTTCTGACACGGTGATGTGGAAATACTTCGATTTGCTGTCGTTTCGCAGCATCGAAGAGGTTGCGGCCTTGCGTGCTGAGACCGAAGCCGGACGCAATCCTCGCGATGCGAAAGTCATGTTGGGTCAGGAGATCGTGGCGCGATTCCATTCTCAGGCGGCGGCTGAGACTGCATTGGGGGCTTTTGAAGCGCGGTTCCGTGATGGTGCCGTGCCTGAAAACATGCCTGAAGTCGCCATTGCGGGCGCTCCAGCCGGGATTTTGAAGGTATTGCGCGAGGCTGGTCTGGTAGCCTCAGGAGCAGAGGCTCAGCGCAATGTTGAGCAAGGCGGTGTGCGGGTAGATGGTGACCGGGTCGAGGACAAGTCTTTGCAACTCGGAGCAGGTACTTATGTGATCCAGGTTGGAAAGCGCAAGTTTGCCCGTGTGACCGTGGCCTGATCTACCCTGCGCGGTCTGTGCCATCTAGGTTGGCGCATCGCAGTACACTATACCCATTCGGTTTTCGTCCTTTTATTTTGCCAGGATTCCTATGTTTGATCGCAAGCTCACGTTAGACCGCGTTGACCCTGAAGTTTGGTCCGCCATTCAAAAAGAAGACACTCGGCAAGAGCAGCATATAGAGCTGATCGCGTCGGAAAATTACGCTAGCCCCGCCGTGATGCAGGCGCAGGGTACGCAGATGACCAACAAATACGCCGAAGGTTATCCAGGCAAGCGTTACTACGGTGGTTGCGAGTATGTGGACATTGTTGAGCAGCTCGCCATCGATCGTCTGAAGTCCTTGTTCGGCGCTGAGGCTGCCAACGTGCAACCGAATTCCGGCTCACAGGCCAATCAAGCTGTTTATTTGGCTTTTTTAAAACCTGGCGACTCTGTGCTCGGGATGAGTTTGGCTGAGGGTGGTCACTTGACGCATGGCGCTTCGGTTAATTCCTCGGGCAAACTTTACAACTTTCATCAGTACGGATTAGATGCCAACGAAGTGTTGGATTACGATAAGGTCGAAGCGCTCGCCAAAACTCAAAAGCCTAAGTTGATTGTGGCGGGAGCGTCTGCGTATTCGTTGCGAATGGATTTTGAACGTCTTGCACGTATCGCCAAGGACAACGGCGCCTTGCTGCTGGTCGATGTGGCCCATTACTCAGGACTGGTAGCAGGCGGGGCCTACCCCAACCCCGTCCCCCACGCTGACTTTGTGACGTCCACAACGCACAAATCTTTACGCGGCCCTCGCGGTGGCGTGATTATGATGAAAGCCGAATATGAAAAGGCCATCAACTCCGCTATTTTCCCCGGCATTCAAGGGGGACCGTTGATGCATGTGATCGCTGCTAAGGCGGTGGCTTTCCGTGAGGCTGCAACCCCAGAGTTCAAAGCATATGCAGCGCAAGTGGTGAAAAACGCGCAAGTCTTAGCTGAAACACTGGTCAAGCGTGGTTTGCGCATTGTTTCCGGTCGTACCGAAAGCCACGTCATGCTGGTGGATCTGCGCGCCAAGGGCATTACAGGTAAAGAAGCCGAAGCTGTGTTGGGCGAGGCGCACATCACGGTCAACAAAAATGCAATTCCGAACGATCCGGAAAAACCTTTCGTGACGAGCGGTATTCGTTTAGGAACCCCGGCGATGACCACGCGTGGTTTCAAGGAAACTGAAGCGCAACTCACGGGCAATCTTATTGCGGATGTGTTTGATAATCCGCGTGACCCCGCAAACATTGCATCGGTGCGAGAGCGTGTGAATGCACTGACTGCTTCTTTCCCGGTTTACCGTTAATCAGCGGGCAGCGCAGCGCGTTGCCCTGAGTATTTTGATCAAGGCGACTTCATGAAATGTCCCTTTTGCGGGCATGCCGATACACAAGTCATCGACTCGCGTGGCGCGGATGAGGGAGACTTTATCCGTCGTCGAAGGCGCTGTCACTCCTGTGATCGGCGATTTACAACCTACGAGCGCGCCGAGCTCGAGATGCCGACAATCGTCAAGAGAAACGGCAGCAGAAATGAGTACGAGGCTTTTAAGCTTCGTGCAAGTTTGTCTTTGGCTTTGCGTAAACGTCCTGTCAGCACTGAAGAGGTTGACGCAGTGGTGGCTCGCATCGAGGAGCGCTTGCTGACCAGTGGACAGCGAGAGGTATCGACCGAGTTCTTGGGTGAGCTTGTGATGAATGAATTAAAAAAGCTCGACAAAGTGGCCTACGTGCGCTTTGCCTCCGTTTACAAAAGTTTCGAAGACATCGGTGAGTTTGTCGAAGCGATACGCGAGATGCAGGGCCCTCCTGCGTTGCGCAAAACTTGAATATGAAATCCTCCCAGTTCGTTGACACGCGTAATCCCGATCAAGACGTATTTTTTATGCGCCAGGCGCTCGTGCTTGCTGAGGGTGCGTTGTATGTGCCCTCACCCAATCCGCGAGTGGGGTGCATCATCGTACGCGATGCACAGGTGCTTGGGCGGGGTGCTACGCAAGCGGTGGGTTCGCATCATGCGGAGGTGATGGCTCTGCAAGACATGCGCGCTCGTGGCTTGACGGCTGAGGGTGCGACAGTCTACATCACGCTCGAGCCTTGTAGTCATCATGGCCGTACTCCACCCTGTGTGGATGCGTTGATTGCCGCGGGACCTGCGCGCGTTGTCTTTGCACACTTCGATCCTAATCCTCATGTGGCAGGTCGCGGCATGCGCTTGCTGCGCGAGGCTGGCATCGAGGTCAATGTGGGCGTGTGCGCGGATCTTGCGCTCGCCATCAACCCAGGCTTTGTATCGCGCATGACGCGAGGTGTTCCGTATGTCTGGATGAAAATCGCCGCTTCGCTTGATGGGCGAACCGCACTTTCCAATGGTGTTTCGCAATGGATCACCGGACTGGAAGCACGTGCGGACGGACATCACTGGCGAGCACGGAGTTGTGTGGTGCTCACCGGGATTGGAACGGTGCGCGCAGACGATCCTCAGATGACGGTCAGGCATGTGGCGACCGCGCGGCAGCCACGTCGGGCCGTGATTGATCCGGGTTTTGACATTCACGAAGATGCTGCCATCCTCAGGGGTGAGGGAGCGATTATTTTTACGGGTGATCAAAACGAAGAAAAACGTGCACGCTTAACGGACCGTGGCGTGCAGGTGGTTTACGTGCCCGAAGACGAAGCGCCTTCTGGCGGTGGTCGTCAGCGACGACGCGTCGATATGCGCGCCATGATGCAATGGCTCGGCGAGCACGACGCGAACGAGGTGCATATCGAGGCGGGTTCGGGATTAAACGGGGCGCTCCTCAATGCTGACTGTGTCGATGAGTTGCTGGTGTACTTGGCTCCCACCTTGTTAGGCGAGGGGATGGGTATGGCGCAATTGCCAACGCTCACCAAACTCGAGGGTGTGCAACGCTTTGAGTTTATAGACCTTAAGCAACTCGGTCCCGACGTTCGTTTGCGTGCTCGGTTGCCTGAGCACTGGCGCGAGTTGATGCAAAAAATCCATTTGACCGAACACAGGACAGGACAAGCACTTTAATGTTTACAGGCATCGTCGCGGCCGTGGGTCGCATTGAAAAAATTGAACCTTTCGCGGGCGATCAAGCCGCTGCGGGTGTGCACCTGACGATTCATGCGGGCGGCTTGGATCTGAGCGATGTCGGTTTAGGCGACTCGATTGCGATCCAAGGTGCTTGTATGACGGTAGTATCCAAGCATGCCGAGGGATTTGCCGTCGACGTCTCGCGTGAGAGTTTGCGCCTGACCATGGGGCTGGATGCGCAAGGTGCGGTCAATCTTGAAAAGTCTTTACGTGTGGGTGACCAGATCGGTGGTCACATCGTCTCTGGCCATGTTGATGGCTTAGGCGAGGTGGTGAAGTTTGAGCCGGTTGGTGAGTCTTGGGAGTTGGTTGTGCAGGCTCCCGCGTCCTTAGGTCCTTTTTTGGCCTACAAGGGCTCAATCACGGTCAATGGTGTGAGTTTGACGGTCAACCGTGTCGAAGACTTGGCCGGCGGGACGCAGTTCAGCATCAATCTGATTCCGCACACGATTGCCGTGACGACTTTGCAATATCTCAAGGTCGGCGAGAGGGTCAATCTCGAGGTGGATACGATCGCGCGTTATGTCCAGAGGATGCTGTCTTTTCCCCGTTGATGCTAGAATAGCGGGCTGTAGTGAAAACGGACAGGTGGCCGAGCGGTTGAAGGCGCACGCCTGGAAAGCGTGTATACGTTCAAAGCGTATCGGGGGTTCGAATCCCCCTCTGTCCGCCAGTAAGTCAAGTAAATCAAGCACCTTCGGGTGCTTTTTTTATTCCTCACCTTACCCCCACCCCCGTAAATCGACGGCTTTATTATGCAGTCCTATGACTGTATTTTGCTCAAACGATGCTGCTCGGGTGGCAGCCTTACTTAGTGCCCACGACCAAGGTTATGGGTTACCGGCGCAGCAGAAGCTAACACACCCAATAAAAATTCGTATCAGGCGTAAAAACTCCTCTCTGCGCACCACCCGCAGCCAGCTCCAGCGCATCATCAGAAACATCCATTGCAACAACTTCATCCAGTTCAATGTTCATAGCAGACTCCAAGGTTGTGAGTGACAGGCGCAGCGATGGCTAACACCCGTTAAGAATGCCATCATTTTGTAAAGCCAATGTTTAATGGGCGTCAATCATTATTCGCATTATTTGTGAGTGACTGCGAGAGTTCGCTAAGTCCCCTCTGACCGTCAAAACTATTTCGAATCGATTCCAAGTCGTTCGGTCCTTCTTTGGCGTGGTCCTAGAGTATTATTTTCCTTAAACGCTGCGCTTAGCTTGCATTTCAATCTGGAGGATGCTTTGAAAGTAAACGCTTTGCTCTTGGGTCTATTGATGTGCATGCCTCTTTATACATTAGCGCAGCATAGTCACGGATTGCAGACACCTTATGCAGGAATGCAAAACCGAGCCATAAAGTCGCTGTCCGACAACGATATCAACGAGCTTCGGCGTGGAGGTGGGTGGGGACTAGCCCTTGCCGCTGAACTCAACGGTATGCCCGGCCCCTCTCACCTGCTGGAACTCAAGGACAAGATTCCCTTGGCTTCTGACCAAGTAGACAAAACACAGGTGTTGTTGGACGAAATGCGCAAGGCGGCCATACCGATTGGCGAGCGTTTGATTGCGGCAGAAAAAGCCCTGGAATCCGCATTTGCATCTGGAAAAGTGGATGAGTCTATTTTGCGCCGCTTGTTAGCCGACGCAGAGCGGGCAAGGTCGGAACTGCGCTTCATCCATCTTTCACAACACTACAAGACTGTGCAGTTTCTCACGCCAGAGCAAATCAAGCGCTACAACATCCTTCGCGGTTATGCCGACGATCCTTGCAAAAATATCCCCGCCGGGCATAACCCTGAGATGTACAAGCGTCACATGGGATGTCACTGAGGAAAAGAGTGACTGTTCGTGTGGCTTGCGATAGCAGCGGGCTGGAAATCCGGATCTATGTCCACCTAAGGCGGTTTATGATGAGCTACGTTTTACCCCGCCACTATTTCGAAAAATATCACCTCTAATGGAACATTCATGATGACAAAAGCTCAAGTCTACGGTCCAGGTCACTATCGTTTTGTGCCCGGTGTGTTTCAGTACTCGGCGGGCGTTGCTGCTGAGCCTGGATTTCGGATCGAGCGAGTCCGTTTGTCGAAGGTTGTTCCTTTAGCAGAGGGATTCCGCCTGATTGAAGCGACTCTTAAAACGGCTGGACGGCCGCTTACTGCTTTTTGCGCATGCGAATTGCGTTCGCCGCGACCGTTTGATGAGGTCGGTTTTGAGGTATTCAACAAGGAATACGTCGGCACGCTCGAACGTTGGGGGCTGTTTGATGGCAAAAGCAATCCTGTTGCACGCAGTAACGTTTGTCCGGCAATGGATCCTCCAAAAGAGCCCGGATTTTACGCATTTTCTTACACGGTTCCAGACAATTTTGCCGCCCCCTCTTTTGTCATTGCCGGCAGCGGCGAAGCTCCGGAAGGTCTGGGCAACTACAAAGACCACATCATCAGTCTTGGAGATGTCTCGCCTGAAGGCTTGAAAAACAAAGCGCGCTGGGTGCTAGATGAAATGGAAAACCGGATGCGTGTACTTGGCTTCAACTGGTCAGATGTCACGGTCACTCAGCTTTATACCGTGCACAATATTTACGCGCTTATGGCTGAGGAGATCGACCGGCGCGGAGCGATGCGAGGTGGATTAACGTGGCATTTAAATCGTCCGCCGGTTGTCGCACTTGAGTACGAGATGGATTGCCGTGGCGTTTATGTTGAACGGGTACTCGCAGTTTAGAATCAACACTCAACAAAGATTTCGTCTAAGGCCAGTCTGCGCGGGATAAGTCCCTGCTCAAACGACCAACGAATCTGCGTTTCAAGCGTGCACCGGTTTGCTTCTAGGCCATACTTCCAAAAGTCCTGTCCCATCAGGGTTTGTGTCGCTTGTAATTCTGCAGTCATCCACGGCAGCATCACAGGAAGCGCGTGATGCACATCTAATTGTGCCTGTGCCAGTTGTTTGGCCTGATCGAATGCCTGAACAAGTGCACCGGCAAGCGTTGGGTGAGCCGCCAGAACATCGCGGCGGATGCCCATGATGTGCATGATCGGAAATAACGTTGTTCGCTGGAAGTAGTTTTGTTCCACTGCCCGCCACTCGGGAAAAAGCCGCAGCATGGAAGCGTCCCTGCCGAAAGGCTCAGGGGGCGAGTAGGAAATCAGTGCGTCCAAATCGCCAGTCATCATCAAGCTGGAGAGTGTGCGTCCTACGATTGGCTGAATCGATACAGCGTTAGCCGGCCAGTTTTTGCTGTCGATCGTTTGCCGCTCTACGTGATCGATATCGCCGATCAGCCAATCATTGGCTTCTGGTGAGAAGCCATATTCGTCGGTCAGTATTCCGCGAACAACCAAGGACAGCGTATTGGAATACTCACGTGTGCCAATGCGTTTGCCTCGCAAATCGGCGGGAGATGTAATGCCAGCGTCCGATCGAACATAGATGGCCGAGTGACGAAAAGATCTAGAGGGAAAGATTGGCAGCGCGATATAGGGGCAAGTGCCACGCGCGCTAGAGATTAAAAAATTACTGAAGGAGAGTTCAGTGACTTCGAAAGGTGCGGAAGTGAAGGCTTGAGCGAACATCTCTTCCAAGTTGCCCGTCATGAAATGCGTGTTAAAGCCTTCAACCTGGACCGAGCCGTCCAGCAGTGCCGCAGTCCGATCATAGGCGCCTACAGCGATGCTGAATTGGGTCGCAGGGTTGTCAAGATTAGAGTTATTCATAGTTTTTAAGGTCTAAAACGCATCACCATCATCATATAACGCATGACCCCGCGGCGATGACATACGGTTAAAGCATTGCCGCCAATGATGTTTGCAAACCTTGGAATGCGGGCCATTCCTAGCCAGTCGAGCGGCGGTGCTACACCGTTGAGTACAAGGTCCCAGGGTTGGTATAGCCGCAGAAACTCGCCCAAGTCTCGATGTGCTACGACCTCAAAGCCGGAGGTATCCGCTTGGTCTAATACTTGGCGCACAGTCGGAACATGCCCCATACGCCAACCGCGCTTAAAGGCATCGAGCAGTTTCATATCTTTGTGCGTCAGATTTGAACCATCCCCAGCGAGCATGTCATCCACCAAAATGACGCTGCCCCCAGGCAAGACATGTTGGCGGGCAGCTTGAAAAAAATCGGCTAGGCTGGGCAGATGGGTATGGCTTTCGATCGCGATCACGAGTTCGCTGCGAGGCGCAGAATCGACGACCATGAAATCCCCTTGCTTGATTTCACATTGATCTTGAAGCCGTCGTTGAGAAGCCAAGGATTGAGCGATTTGTACCTGAGCGTGGCTCAAGGTGTACCCCGTTAACCTCGAGTGCGGCCAGCACCGTGCTAAATGAAACAGGCTGCCACCCACACCACAGCCAAGGTCTGTCACTGAGGAAGGTTCATGCCCCAGTGCGTCGACGGCGGCTTGAGCCACCAGATCATTAATGTGAGCAGCTGCCGCTGCAGGCGTCTCCATGCCGGGTGCCCAAAGCTTGCGGTGAATCGCAACCGCTTCGCCCGTGTCACTCATTGCCAAGAACCGTCGCGTATTGGAGTCGTAGTATTGAGCGACGTGATCAGAATTTGATTTGTTTCTCAACTCAGGCGGCCTGCTTACATGAATAGACTATTGTTAACACAAGTAGCAGTCTTGCGTGCGTTTTCTTCGGAGCTTATTTCGCCGGCACTTGGGTTTCGAACCAGTCAGCGATTTGCTCTGGCCGCACAAAGGTCGTTTTCGGACTAGCGATGAGGCTATCGAGCATTTGTTCAAACTCGCCGAAACGATGGGGTACGCCCATGAGATGGGGGTGCAGCCCAAGGGCTAAGACTCTGGGTCGTCGGGCGGACTCTTTCTCGAACAAACTCAACGTCCGTTGCGTACGGTCGAGAAACTGTCCTGTCGCGTGTTTTTCGATAGCGTAAATGATCGAGTCATTGAGCTCAAGGTTGTAGGGCATGCTCAAGAGAGGTCCGTGATCGGTACGCATCCAGTTGGGCAGATCATCCATGCACCAGTCAAGCACGTAGCGCACGCCTTGAGCCTTGAGAATGTCGGGACTGCGTTCGGTCTCGCGTAAACCGGGGCTCAGCCAGCCGGTCACGGCTTGACCACTAAAACCTCTGAGCTTAGCGAGCGTTTGAGCAACGATATCTTCTTCGGTGCCGGCTTGTTGAATCGACTTTTGGTGCATGCCGTGACCAATAAACTCCCAGCCAGCTTCCAGCATGGCTTCGGCCGCACCGGGATAGGCATCAATCACGCTGGCATTAATGCTGGTCGAGGCGGGTAGGCCTCGCTGTTGGATCGCCTCGATCATGCGCGGCAAGCCAGCACGCATGCCGTAATCAGCCCAAGAAAAGTTTGGGATATCCGGAATCGTTTCTTTGCCGT
>Ga0164292_10005882_pt1 | contig 10037 bp, 12 predicted proteins | sample GEODES117metaG_FD_111486 | JGI IMG/M metagenome (GOLD analysis project Ga0164292, IMG submission 111486) | Eutrophic lake water microbial communities from Lake Mendota, Wisconsin, USA - GEODES117 metaG | ecosystem: Environmental > Aquatic > Freshwater > Lake | place: USA: Lake Mendota... | reverse complement strand
GACATCGTTATTGCTATTTCTCAATCGGGCGAAACGGCCGATACCCTTGCCGCCATTCAATTGGCCAAACAACGCGGCGCTACCATATTAGGAATTTGCAATGTGGTTGGATCTAGCATTCCTCGTGCAACCCATGGCGGGGCCTATACCCACGCCGGACCTGAAATCGGAGTTGCATCTACAAAGGCGTTTACGGCTCAAGTGGCCGTTTTAACTTTGATGGCCATTGTTATTGGTAAAAAACGCGGACATTTAAACGAGTCTAAATTTCGTCAGTTGCTCTATGAACTGGAACGCATTCCAGAGTACATCACTCAGGCTTTGACCACAGATTCCCATATTCAGACGCTGGCCGCACGGTTTAAAGACGCACGAAATTTCTTATACCTAGGTCGGGGTTACAACTTCCCCGTGGCCCTAGAAGGTGCATTGAAACTAAAAGAGATCAGTTACATCCATGCCGAAGGCTATCCAGCTGCTGAAATGAAACACGGCCCTATTGCTTTGATTGATGAGGAAATGCCGGTGGTGGTTATTGCCACGCAAGGCGATTCGTACGAAAAAATAGTTTCTAACATTCAAGAGGTTAAAGCCCGTGGGGGTAAAATCATCTCCGTTGTAACTTCGGGCGACGTCGAAGTAGCTGCCATCAGCGATTATGTGATTGAAGTCCCCGCTGTTTCAGAGGCTTTGTCGCCCATGGTGAACTCCATTCCCCTGCAGCTATTAAGTTACCACATTGCCGTTCTAAGAGGCTGCAATGTGGACCAACCCCGTAATTTGGCGAAGTCGGTAACGGTGGAGTAAAGACAAGGCATGCCTTGTCTTTACAAAAAACGATTTTTTCCGTTCTAAAATGAAACCTTAATTCTAAAATTCCGTATAAGGGTTGAGATGTTACAATGCATCGAAACCTTGGGAATGAATGAGAAATACAAAAACAAATACCGAATTGCTTCTGCCCGCGCTGCATGGTGGGATTATGGATGGGCGGGCGCTTATTTTATTACCATTATCACCCGCAATAGGGTTCATTGTTTCGGAAACATAAAAAATCAATGCATGATTTTATCTCCGGTAGGGGTTTTGGCCAACGTGTTTTGGCATGAAATTCCGAATCATGCACCGAATGTGGATCTAGGGGCCTTTGTGGTGATGCCCGACCATTTCCATGGAATTTTGATCTTGTCGCCCCCCGATCCCGTCGTAAAGACAAAGCATGCCTTGCCTCTACAAAAACCGGCGGAAAATCGATTTCAAAATCAGGGCAAAAACACGGTTTCATCTTTGGTCGGTTCCTATAAATCGGCGGTGACACGGCATGCAAATCGCCTTGGTTTGGAATTTGCTTGGCAACCCCGATTTCATGACCATATCATTCAAAACGATGCAGAATACCAACGAATAAACGATTACATCGAAAACAACCCGTTGAAATGGATGGGCCCGTAGAGACAAGGCATGCCTTGTCTCAACTCAACAACGACAAGGCAGGAATTTTAAGAAATGAAATCCGTTCAATTCAACGAGGCATTGCGGGCCGGATTGAGCAAGGTTGCCCGCAAGGTTGGCGGGGCCTGGCCCGCGAGGTGCGGAGGCGACCTTGGGAGCCCCCGCAAACCCGCTGGGCCAGCCCCCGCCAAACGCGGACTACCTGCGAAAGCCGGATTGCCCGCCCACCCAAAAAACACCTAAATCAAAGAAAAAAAAAGGGGGCCGAAGCCCCCTAATAAAATCTGTTTCGATTAATTCGATTTAATGACTTTATGAATAGACCGTTCTTCGTTGCGGTTTACCACATGGACAAAATAGGTTCCAGAAGCCACATTTATGAAGTGCTGATCCAAAGCAACGGTGTGGTTGCCTTGATTCATCATCACAAATGGAAGGCTGGCCAAATTGCGTCCCAACATGTCTTTGATTTCAATGGCATATTCCGAAGAAACAGGCAGGGCAAAATCTACCACTACGTTTGACTGGAATGGATTCGGATACACTGCAATGTGGGTTCCATTGGCAAAGGATGCCAACGAAGTACTGTTAATAACCACTTTGGTGGTAAAGGTGTCAGAACCACAAGAGTTGATTACAATCAACACAACATCGTAGGTTCCAGGGTTTGCATAGGTGTGAGCGGTGGTGGCTCCATTTCCGGTGTTTCCATCTCCAAAATTCCAATTGTAGGTAACTCCATACTGCGATATGCTGCCATCAAAGTTGTAGGTCAATTGGCCCACTTGCTGAAGGGTAACTGTGCCATTTGCTACTGGAATGTCGTTCACAACAACTTGCATGGTGTCGGAATCTGTACAGCCATTCACGGTTACAGTATAATACACATCGTAGTTTCCGCCGCCCGCTGCGGGGTCAAAGGTGTTGTTAATTACACCGCCGGAACCGCTAAACACGCCGCCTCCAGTTGTTGGGGTAAGGTTAACCGGATTGTCGGTAACGCAAAGGGGAGAAGTTACAGTAAAGCTTGGGTCTGGAGCGGGATTTACCAAAACATCTAAGGTATCTGTGTCGGTGCACTGCCCAAGGGTTGCGGTATAGGTTACGAGAATGAGACCAGGACCTGAAATGGCAGGATTGAATGTGCCGGCCGATGGACTAGTTACCCCTGTTCCAGCCCATGTTCCACCTGAGGGCGTTGCCGATAAGGTAATTATTGGACTGTTATCGCACACTGCGTTTTGGCTTGCAATTTGGACGTTGGGGGCTGCATTTACAACAATGCTGTTGGTAGAGGTGCTTGTACAACCGTTGTTGTTGGCTGTGTAAGTGATTTGGTAGGTGCCGGGAGTAAGCAGGGTGGCATCAAAGGTGCCTAGGGTACCATTCGAAACACCAGGACCTGTCCATGTTCCACCAGGGGTTGTAGGGGTAAATTGAACCAAAGCCGCATTGTTGCAGACGCTAGGAGGAGAGGTGAAGGCGGCATTAGGAAGGGCATTAACCGTAACCGGAACAGTATCAATTTTTGTACAGTTGAAGTTGTTGCTTACCGTGTAAATGGCATTGAAGGTTCCAACTCCAGAATTGCTTGGGTTAAAGAAACCCGTAGACGGATTTGAAATTCCTGTTCCACTCCAAGTACCACCGGCAGGTGTTACCGGCAGAATAGCGGCTTGGCCGCCTTGGCAGAAGGTGGGTATAGTTCCAAAAGCAATTACAGGAGATGGGTTTACTTGAATGTTGTTGGTGGCTGAGTTGGTGCAACCGTTTTGAGTGATGGTGTAGGTTACTGGAATGGAGCCTGAACCCGAGGTGCTGGGGTTGAACTGGCTGCCTGTTACTCCGCTTCCAGAAAAAGCTCCACCATTAACAACGGGTAATAGGTTCGCAATAGCATTGTTGTCGCACAATACACTTGGGAAGGTGAAGTTGGCGTTGGGTAAGGTATTTACCGTGATGTTTTCGTTGTCGGTTGAAGTACAACCGTTGACCGTTACAGTGTATGTAACTTGGAAAGTGCCTGTTCCAGAAACGTTGGGATTGAATGTTCCTGCCAACGCATTGGTAATTCCAGTTCCCGACCATGTTCCGCCAGGAGTAGCTGAGGTCAAATTGCTTGAATTCCCCCCTGCGCAAAGTATTCCGGGAGGAGTTATCGTAGCGTTTGGATTGGGGTTAACCGTAACAGTTACGGAGGCCGAGGTGTCAACACACACTCCGTTGCTGCCTATCAATTGGTAAATGCCTGATGTGGAAGCGTAAATGGTGGAGGTGTTTTGTCCAACACCCGGAATTGGGTTTCCGTTTAGCAACCAGTTGTAACTTACATGGCTAAAGTTGGAAGACAACCCCACCGAGTCTCCTTGGCAAAGGGTTGTAGAAGACAAAGGAGTAATTCCGCTTGGAATGGTGTTGATGGTTAGGGCGGTTGGGGTGTTGGTGAAATTTGCAACACTTGTGTTAACGTAGCTCAACTGGGGAGAAACGTTTGAGGTCACCGTAGAAGTGTTGGGCACCGTCCATCCTGATTGGGGATAGTTCGCCATTCCGGTAAATAAGGTGTCTGTTGTACCGTCAAAACCAATAGCCAGGGTTGCGGCATTGTTGCCGGCCAACCTTGCCACTTTGTGATACCACTTGTTGTTCACATAGCATGCAGGGGCATTGGCGTTGCTGGTTAAAAAACCATCGATTGTAGGGTTGTTGTTGATAAAGCCAATTCCAAATTGGTGTGCAGAAGCGGTAGAAGGAGAAACCTCAATGGGCCGATACCGAACGGTGCCTACAGGGCTACCCATAGGAAAAAGGTACGCAGAAGTAGTGTTTGTAGCACGAACAAAGGCCCCGTTTAAACCATTTGAAATATATCCGATGGAACGTGTCAATGAATTGGCTACGGGGTTAGAAAGGTAAAGGGTGTCGTTCGCCAAAGCGACCTCTGAGCTATCGATCATTAGAAAATCTGTTACTCGAGTATTAACCGAAATGGTCTTTACCGAGGCATTTTTCATAGAAAGCCGTGCAAAATGGGTAGAACCTGTACCCTGAATGGTTTGGGTGCTTCCTTCTAAAACAACCAAACCGGTATCGCCGGGGGTAAATACGGTATTGCTGGCATTGTTTTCCCAATCGCCAGTTAGCGTAATTGTTCCATCGCTGCTCACCTGACCACTCCCCTGATTCGTAAATCCGCCCTGAATATAAATGTGAGCGCCAGCTTGAACGTGGACCGAGGCCCCATTGTAAAAAACTTGCTGAGCTGAGGAAAGGCTGGGAAGAAGACCTAGACTAAAAAACAAAATGAAACGGGAAAACGTAGCAGTATTCATAGGGTTGATTTTCGGAATGGATGAACGTTTGACGTTATGAATTTATAATGGTACTGAGCAAATTTACATTTTATTGTCCAATTTGAAACTCCATAATTTCAAAAGTGTAAATAATTTCTGTTTGGTCTTCCGTAAGAAGAGCGGCTTCGGCTGAAAATGAAGGTGTTTTCAGGGTTTCCCCGGGGTTTAATACACTTGGGAAAGGAATAGATTTAACCAAAATTTGATATTCACCCAATCCTGCCGAACAGGTTGCCTTGCGAATTTTCCATTGTTTTCCTGCTGGAACCTGAAACGAGGTTCCCACAAATCCGCTCATGGTTTTCATTTCTGCCCCAGGTCCATTGCTGGCCTGAATGCCCATCTCAGAGGCGGGGGTATTCTTTAACTCGTCTTGCGCCTTTCGAATGCGCAGGTTCCAATTTTCCAAAACAGCCGGATCAATGCTCTCGCCCTTGGAAACGCGTTCGGTTATCCAAGATTGCAAACTGTCGATTTTGGCTTGCACCTCAGGATGTACGCCTTGGGCGCTCAAGGGGGCAAAAGCCATTATTAAAAGAAAGAAAATCAGTGGTTTTGGCAGCATATTGTTTGAAATCTTAGGGAATAATGTTGAACTCAATAATACTAGCTAAAATGGAGTTGGGTACCACCCCGGCGTTGATTGCTCCGGCGCATTCAAAGTAATACGTTGTACTGCTTGTTTGATCCTGTACATAATATGGGGTGTTGGCAGTAATGTCCGGGCTTAGAGTGTTAACACAAGGGGTGGTTGAAATTGAAAGGGTAGTGGCCGCTGGAAGCCAAATCGGACCATTGGCTCCCATTTTTGATTTAACACCATTGATAATCAAAAGATTGTTCGAGGAGGAACAACTGCGCTTATATAGGTAACGAAGCGTAGCGCTCCCACTGGTGGCTCCTGTACATGGATTGGGATTGGTAACACTCCAGCTTGTACCTTGATTTGATGCCCAATTTTCGTAATAAACGCCCCCGCTGGTTCCCTGGCTGGTGATTTTCCAAACTTTGTTCGCGGGTACGGTGAGCTGCCCAGAAGCCGAGGTTGCAATCAATACCTGATTGAATTGAAGGCTGCCTTGGGAGTAAGCAGCCAACCCCCCCAAAACCAAAAATAGAAGTGAAACGGCTTTTTTCATGGTTATGGTATTATATTGAATTCAAGAACAGAAATCATGCGCGTGTCAGCGGTTGAGAAGGGCAAGGAAACCACCGTGCCTGGCGGTAACCACAAGGGAAGGCGGAGTTGGAAGCGGCCTTGGTCGCTGCTTATGCTGGGCATTAACAAATAAGATACTCCATTAATAGAAATGGATAGATAAGCGCTGCTTGAGGTACTTACCCCAGCCGTTTCCACCTTCCACACTTTATTCGCCGGTACAGTAAAGGTCGTATTGTTGGATGTGGCCGTAAATAGTTTTACGTCGTTAAACTGCAGACTCCCTTGTGCCCTCAGGCTTGCAAATAAAGAACCGAAAATTAGGACAAGCAGAAAAGGCCTCATGGTACGATGGTAAATTCAATGACAGAAATAGACAGTACTCCCGTTGAGGCGGCCAGGGTGCTGCCGGCTTGCAACCACATTGGCCATGCCATTTCCCAAACAAAACCCGCCGCGTGGTAATACCCCCCGCCTGAGCGGCTGGAACGAACCGCAACCGACTGATTGTTCACAAGGATATAAGCGTCAGAGTTCGAATAGGTGCCCGAGCCGGAACCGGAACTCACAATTCCAGAAAGCAGGGCATTGTAAAAGCACCCATTTAGTTTCCAAACCTTGTTTGCCGGAACAGTTTCAGCTTGACTTATCGTTTTTACCTGGCTGAAAGCCAAGCTTTGAGCCGCAATCCTACCTTGTAAAAGGAGAACAACCGCGATAAAAACCCAAAAAAGACTGCTTTTCATAGGCTAAAGTTAGGGAAGAACATTGAATTCGATGCCCCAGAAGGCAGCATTTCTGTTGCTGCCAGAATTGGAAAAGCCCAAAGTGCTTCCGGCGGGTAGCCACAGGGGGAACATCAAATGAACATCAAAGCCTGCATAACCGGCGGCATGATTTGCAATTATGCCTAACTCTTTGTTGTTTAGCCAAAGGCGAACGCTGTTGCTTGAATTTCCTGAGGCGGAAGTTAGTTTCCACACTTTGCCCGCCGGCACCGTCCAACAACTGGTGCAAGAAGAGGCCGAAGATTCCAGCAGCAAAGCCTGGTTAAACTGCAGACTGCCTTGGGCATGCGCCAAGCCGAACCCAATCCAAACTGCGATGAGAGCAAAAAGGCTTTTCATGGGATTACATTAAATTCTAGGACAAAAAAGGTGATGGCCTGGTTGTTGGACATTCCGTTGTAGCCGAAGGTCGCTCCAGCAGGCAACCACATGGGAAATGGGTTTATATACCTTGGGTCGACACCCGCATAGCCCGTACCAGCCAAAAATCCCAACTGCCTGTTGTTCACAACATAATAAATGGTGTTTCCACTGTTGCAAGTAACCGATCCAATTTTCCAAACCTTCCCCGCAGGAACGGTCCAACACGTTGGGCAGGTTCCTTGGCTGCCTTCCAACAGCCGAGCCTGATTAAATTGAAGAGTCCCCTGACCGTTTATGTACAACGAAAGACAGAAAAAAGCGAGCAGGGTAATTCTTGTTTTCATAGGATTTAGGATTATGGAATCACATTAAACTCAATGCCCGTAAACGCAATGTTGCAACTAGAACACATTCCCGTAAATCCAAACGTAGCTCCAGCAGGCAACCACAACGGAAACATTTGAACAGGGTATAAAAGATTCGCGCTGTTGTTGGAATTGCTGCCCAAATACGAAAGCGTTTTATTGTTTATTACAATTTGAGGGAAACCACTGTTTGGCCCCCCAGCAACGGCATTGATTTTCCATACTTTGTTCGCGGGAACAGTCCAGCATTGAAAGCAGTTTTGCTGGCTGTTCTCCAACAACAATACCTGATTAAACTGAAGGCTGCCTTGGGCCGATGCGGCCTTAGAAAAGAAGGGCAACAGGGCCCCAATGAATAAAAGGAAACGCATAATTTAAGGAATTATATTAAACTCGATAACCGATAAAAACACGTTGGGTCCCACAGTTTGAACCGTGGCCCCCGCAGGCACCCAAATGGGCAAAATGTTGGGGTCGCTTTCGAAGTTCAATGGACTGAAATCGTAATTCCCCAAACTATTTGCCGAACAAGTATTGCTGTTGTTGTACATAGTTTGGGTTAAGAATTTTCGAAAGGACAAAATTTCCACATTGTTCAGGCGAAAACCGGCGACTAAAGCTTTTGACCAGTAGACGGGGCTAAATAAGGGCACTACCTGCCGGCATACCTCATCTTTTCCATAAATGGCCGTTATTTTCCACACTTTATTTGCCGGAACGGTTTGAAGTTGGTCGGTTGCGATTTTAGCCTGATTGTACTGCAAACTCCCTTGGGCGTGTACCCCCTGAAAAAGGAAATGACCTACAAAAAGCGAAAAACAAAAGAAGGCTGTTTTCATTAGGGTACGATGTTGAATTCGATGACAGATATTTTATTGTTGCAGGGGCCTCCCGACAAGGTGGCTCCGGCCGGTAGCCAAACAGGTAGGCTGGTGGTCATGAAATAATAATCCCAAGAACTGTTGGCATAACCAGAAGCCAGATGCCCTACCTTGGTTAAGGTTCCATCAATCGAAATTGCATAATTCCGGCGCGTGTTGAAGGAACAACCCGTAGAGCCAGAAGTAACAAACGGAGGATCGTCCGCAGGAATTGGAAAAATGACCGATTCCACCTTCCAAACCTTGTTGGCAGGAACGGTTTGAGCCGTTGTTACCAGTTTTACCTGATTAAATTGCAGACTTCCCTGGCCTAGAGCCGTTAAGGGCATAATCAAGCATGCCCACAGTAGGTGTTTTGACTTCATGGTATTAGATTAAACTCGATTCCGTAAAAGTGGATGTTCCGATTGGAGCCTATATTTTGAAACCCCAAGGTACTTCCTGCCGGCAACCAAATAGGGAATACGGGTTCGTGCCAGCGCCCTGTTGCATATGAAGATGATGAATTGCTGAATGACCGCCCCAACAAATATCCGCCCTCTAGCCCATTTATGCTGATGGACCCAATGTTGTTGGAATTTGTACTGAAACCTGTGATTTTCCACACCTTATTTGCGGGAACCGTCCAACAGGTATTGCAAATATCTTGGTTTTGCGAACTGACCAATAGGGCCTGATTAAATTGAAGGCTTCCTTGGGCATTGGCTTGGTTTGAAAAACCAAATCCAATCAAGCTAAGGAGTGCAAAAAAGTACAGAATGGATTTCTTTGTCATCGCTTTTGTATTATTGATATGCCAGAATAACAATTCCACTGCCCCCTGCACCGCCAGGGCCTGAGGTGTCGCGGACTCCGCCGCCCCCTCCGCCTGTATTCGCTTGTCCGTTTTTGGGTGCCCCCGGATTTCCATTTCCAGTACCGCTGCCTCCGCCGCCAATACCTCCTGAAACCAAAAATCCTGAACTGTCGTTGCATCCCCCGCCCCCTCCGGCGTAATGCTGTGGACTGCCTGTAATGCTGCAACTAAAGCCTGGCCCTCCAACACCACCAACAGCCGGAGTAGCATTCATTCCAGGTCCGCCAGCTCCACCGCCGCCCCCGCCTGCCCATAGGTTGGCCCAGCCATTTCCACCGGAATTGCCTTTACCCACATTTTGATATTGTCCAAAACTGACTTGCTGGGTTGAAGTTCCTCCAGCTCCATTAAAATTGTTGGAATTCCCCGAACCTCCGCCACCGCTACCGCCTGGCCAACCATTTCCTCCGTTGTTGGCGCTCATATTCCAATTTGAACCCCGTCCACCACCGCTTGCAACTATGTTTGCAAACGAGGAATTAGCACCGAATTGGGCTGGTGTGGGTTCGTTGGGTGCTCCCCCGCCACCGGCTCCAACCATTACGGTGTAGCTTTGTCCGGGGGTTACGCCATACTTGGGTATATAAACCAGTCCACCTCCGCCACCCCCTCCGCCAACTTGAAATCCACCTCCGCCACCGCCGGCAACCACCAACAGTTCTACGCTGTCCACCCCTGCTGGGCAAATCCAAGTCTGACTGCCGGCATTGGCGAATTGAACCAAGGTCCGAATTTTAAAGCTATCTACGCTGCTGTAGGTTACTCCGATTGAGTTTATGGCATAAGCCCGAATGTAGAACCAAATTCCATTGGGTAAATT
>Ga0164292_10005881_pt1 | contig 10038 bp, 9 predicted proteins | sample GEODES117metaG_FD_111486 | JGI IMG/M metagenome (GOLD analysis project Ga0164292, IMG submission 111486) | Eutrophic lake water microbial communities from Lake Mendota, Wisconsin, USA - GEODES117 metaG | ecosystem: Environmental > Aquatic > Freshwater > Lake | place: USA: Lake Mendota, Wisconsin... | reverse complement strand
TGAACATGACGGTGGTTACCTTTGCCTTGCCCAAAGCTTTTCTCCAATCACTCAAAATGCCTGGTACTAAAATCTACCCTGTAATCATTCAACGCATCAAGAGAGACGCCTCTCAAGCAAACTGGGCTATCTACCAACGTTTTCTAGCTATGAATCCTATTCTTATCTCATGAGCGCTAATAATCAGATGCCCTGTGATTTCTGTCAGCGTCCCTATGACCCAATAGCAACAAGGTGGCTATGCCCTCATTGCCATATGAAAACTAATTGCTGCGACGGTGCTCCATGCCCATTGCCTGACCAATCAGAGCTTAAAGTAAAGAGTGAGAGCTAACTCAAAAGATCTTAAGCGGAAATTGCACCGGTTGATAACAAGATAAGTAAGAGCGTTCCAAGTAATAGACGATAGATGACAAAAGGCATAAAACTCTTAAGTTGAACATATTTCATGAGCCAGGAGATGACTAAGTATCCGACAGTAAAAGCTGTAAGAGTGGCAACAAAAGTCTCTCCAAGAGAAAATGAGTTTAAAGGCTTTGAAAGTGAGTTAAAGAGTTCAAAGGCTCCACTGCCTAAAACTGCGGGTATCGCGAGCAAAAACGAATATCTAAGAGCTGCCTCCCTTTTATATCCCAGAGCTCTACCCATAGCAATGGTTGCACCAGAGCGAGAGACCCCCGGAATTAGAGCAAGTGATTGCGCAATTCCATATGCAATGCCATCTCTTGCACCCAAAGCATCAAGGTCTTTCATCTTCTTGCCATAGTGATCCATCACGCCAAGTAGAAGGCCGAAAATGATTAATGTGGCTGCAATTAGATAGAGGGAACGAAAATTCTGACGAATATACTCCTGGCCAAAATATCCTAAGAAAAATACAGGAAGAGAGCCCAACAGAATTAGCGCTGATAGACCCGCATCGCTTCTCTCGCTGCCCACCAATTCACCTCTTCTTATAAGCCATCTAAGAGATGCAGAGATGAGCCTTGCAATATCAGCCCTAAAATAAATGAGAACTGCTATCTCTGTTCCAATCTGCATTATCGCTGTGAAGGTTGCCCCGGGATCTGCCGCCGAAGGCAAGAACTCACCGAAGATTCGAATGTGGGCGCTAGATGAGACAGGAAGAAACTCAGTTAAGCCCTGAATAATTCCAAGAAATATTGCCTCAAGCATTACTTACTAACCCTCTACGTTTTAATAGCGGCTCAATAACTGCATCTCTACCTCTGAAATTTCTAAACATCTCTAGAGAATCAATAGAGCCGCCCTGGCTCATAAGTTTGCCTCTGAGGTGATCACCATTCTCTCGAGTTAAACCACCATTTTCTTTAAACCACTCGCCAGTATCGGCATCAAAGACCTCAGCCCAGATATAGCCGTAATAACCAGCAGAGTATCCCCCAGCGAAAATGTGAGAGAAGTAGGAAGAGCGATACCTTGTTGGAACGCAATCATAGGCAAGGCCGTAACTTTCTATCGCCTCTGCTTCAAATTTTTCAACATCGCTTACAACTTCATCTGATGAAAGCGAGTGCCAAGCAAGATCAAGGATTGCTGCAGCCATGTAGCTAGTTGTGGCATGGCCCTCATTAAAGGTTGATGACTCTTCAAGCTTATCTATCCAGCTCTGCGGCAGGCGCTCCCCACTTTGATAATGGCGGGCATAGTTATCAACGATTTGGGGATCAAGGATCCACATCTCATTAACCTGGGAAGGAAACTCAACAAAGTCTCGCTGCACCGCTGTTCCTGAAAACCTGGGATATTTCACATTAGATAGAAGTCCATGGATAGCATGGCCAAATTCGTGGAAGAGAGTAGTTGTTTCATCAAGAGTAAGAAGGGTTGCCTCTCCCTCTGGTGGCTTTGGAATATTTAAGTTATTTACTACAACTGGGAATTGATTAAGTAGGTGGCTCTGTTTAACTAAAGAGTTCATCCAAGCCCCACCTCGCTTAGAGTCTCTAGTGTAGAAATCAGCGATATAGAGGCCAATCTTTGAGCCATCTTCGTTAAAGACTTCAAAAGCTCTCGCCCCTGGATGATAGGTAACTAGATCTGGGCGCTCTTTAAAGCTCATTCCATAAAGTTTGCCAGCAGAGAAAAAGACGCCTTTAAATAAAACGCTCTCCAGTTCAAAGTATGGCTTCATCAAGGAAGTATCAAGATCGTACCTCTCCGCTCTTACCTTCTCGGTGTAGTAATCCCAATCCCAACTCTCTAGTTTTTCAATGCCATCTAACTTAGCTAGCCGCTCAAGATCTCTGCCCTCAGCTTTAGCATTTGCAAGCGCAGCAGGAGCAATCTTTCTAAGCATTGCGTGAACTCTCTCAGGAGAACCAGCTGTCTGCTCGGAGAGCGAATACTGAGCATGACTTGACTTGCCAAATATCTCAGCGCGTTTCGCTCGCAATTTGACCATCTTTAAAAGCACTTCTCTGGTATCAAAGCCATTTCCACGAAGACCTTTACTTAGAGATGCTTGCATAACCTTTTTTCTAAGTTCACGATTCTTTAGTGAGCGCAGGAGAGGATGGCCTGTGAAATTAACTGCGCCAATCATGTATTTATCTTTCATTCCTCGCGCATCTGCCGCTGCCTTGCAGGCCTTTATTTGATTCTCAGAGAGACCATCTAGCTCTTTAACTTCATCGACAAAGAGAGCTAAATCATTTGTCTCACTTAATACTCTCTTACTAAATTCTGTTTGAAGAGTAGATAGCTCTTCATTAATCTTCTTGATCTCCTCGCGCTGGGAATCTGATAGCCCGGCTCCAGCATGGAGAAAGTCGCGGTGATACCTCTTTAGAAGCCAAGAATCTTCGCTATTTAGATCAAGACCTGAATCAACTAAATGAGTAATCCGAGCAAAGAGCTTCTGATTTAACTTGATTTTATCGGAGTGAGCTGCAAGCCTTGGAGCAATCTCTGCTTCAATTTTATCGATTGCCTCATTGGTATCACTTGAGGATTTATTATAAAAAACAGCAGCGACTCTACTTAATATCCCCCCACTTGCCTCTAGGGCAACCAAGGTATTTTCAAAGGTAACTTCAGCTTGGCTAGTGATCTTTTCAACCTGCGCCAGCTGTTCTTCCATTCCGGCATAGAAAGCTGGCAGATAATCCGCCTCTGAAATCACTGCAAATGGAGGTAGTTCATACTCAAGGTTTGATTTGGCTAGAAATGGATTTTGGCTCATTTGCTTCTTTCTTCAATGAATAGGCGTGTGTTTTCAAAGATTATATCTGCGTCATAATCAAGAGTTGCAACGTGATAACTATTTAAAAGCTCAATTCTCTGCTTATTGATCGACCCAAGTTCATCAAGAATTATCTCGGTATTAGAGACATCAAGGGTATGGTCATCAACGCTATGAAAGAGTAACACTGGCGTCTTAATCCTTGGCAGGCGCTTTCTAGCTAGCTTTAAATACTTATATAACTGAGCTACTCCCTTAATTGGCAGAGCGTCATAACCCCACTCTGTTACTCCTGGTTTTTTTATATCATCTCCCACCGAGGCGCGAGATTTCTGTATTTTGGAGATAATTGAGACAAATTTGATTTGTAAACCTGGGATATGAATCATTGGGTTTACCAGAACAATTCCATCTACCTTATCTTGATGCTCTGCTGCTACATAAAGACTATTTCCGCCGCCCATTGATAAACCAACCATAAATATTTTTCTACATGTTTTCTTTAACTCAAGTAACTCGTACTCAACCTTCTCTGCCCAACTTGACCAGTGCACCTTATTTAGATCCTGCCACCTACTTGCATGTCCAGGAATCAAAGGAACCGATACTTGGTAGCCCTTTTCATTGAGAAAATGCGCAAAGGGTCGCATCGAAGCTGGAGATCCGGTGAAGCCATGCACAAGAAGAACTCCAATATCGCCATTTGCACCAGAGCCCGATGCTCGATAGTCAGATAACCAACCTTGGGGCGCTCCTTCAATGGCCATATGCGCACCCTAAAGTTAATCGCGCTAAATGTCATTTATCCCATCTATCTTTGCCCCATGAAATCAGAGCGAGAGCGCCCGCCGGCTATAGCGTTTCAGCCAAGCTTTGATGAGATATCACCGAGCCTCTATGAAACTACCTTTGTAGTTCTTGATCTAGAGACCACCGGAGGCTCATATAACAGCGCATCAATTACTGAAATTGGCGCAGTAAAAGTTAGAGCGGGAGAAATAGTTGGAGAATTTCAAACTCTAGTAAACCCAGAGAGCCCTATCCCGCCATTTATTACCGTTCTCACTGGCATTACTGATGCAATGGTTATTCAAGCGCCAAAATTAGGAGAGGCGCTACTTTCATTTCTTGAGTTTATTGGCTCCAGTAAAGATAGCGTTTTGGTTGCTCATAACGCTCCCTTTGATATTGGATTTCTAAAGGCAGCTTGCTTACAGCTAGAAGTTATCTGGCCTTCCTATCAAGTTTTAGATACGGCAAAGATTGCAAGGTATGTAGTAACAAGAGATGAGGCTCCCAATTGCAAACTCTCAACTCTTTCTACTTTTTTTGGCGCAACGACAAGCCCAGATCACAGAGCTCTCTCTGATGCTCGCGCAACAGTTGATGTCTTCCATGGAATCTTAGATCGCCTAGGAAGCTACGGAGTGAAAACTCTCGAGGAGTTAAAGTCTTTTAGCTCTCGTGTTACTAGCGCCCAGAGAAGTAAGAAGTATTTGGCAGAGGGTCTTGCAAATAGCCCAGGTGTTTACATATTTAGAGATGAGGCAGGAACTCCGCTTTATATAGGAACTACTAGAAACTTAAGAAATAGAGTCCGTTCCTATTTCACTGCAGCTGAGACCCGAAAGAGAATTCACGACATGATCTCACTTGCGCATTCTCTTGATGTCATTGAAACAGCTACCATCATCGAAGCTGAGGTAAGAGAGCTACGGCTAATAAATGAGAAACAACCTCGCTTTAATCGCCGTTCCAAGTTTCAAGCTAAGTCTCTATGGATCAAGCTCACTAAAGAAGCCTTTCCAAGATTAGTTGCAGTAAGAGGGGCTACCGGGCTAGATGATGAGAGCGGTTGGGCAGGGCCCTTTAATGGACGAGATGAATCAGCAAGAGCTATTGAGGCACTCTATGAAGTAACTCAGATAAGACAGTGCAAACCAAGAATCACTTTATCCTCCATGAAAAGCGCTAGCCCCTGCGCACTTTTTGATATGAAACGCTGCGGGGCTCCATGTATTGGCCAGGAATCAATTGATTCTTACTCATCTCATGTGACAGCAATTCATCAGAGCCTGCACAACGATTCTCGCCCAATTCTTAACTCACTTAATCAGCGGATGAGAGAGCTGGCTAATCAAGAGCGCTTCGAAGAGGCCTCTGAGGTAAGGAATCGTTTAGGGGCGCTAATTAGAGGAAGCGCTAGAGCGCAGAGCATCAGGAGCTTAACTAGAGTCAAAGAGTTAATCGCTGCTATTGCTACCTCTACCAATACTTGGGAATTTGTAGTTATTCGCCATGGCAAACTTGCAGCTAGCGCTACTGCAAAGAGTGATAATTACAAAGAGGTAGTTGAATCTCTGAAATTTACTGCTGAGGTAGTAATCGACAATGGCGAGATACTCCCCGCAAGTCATCATGAAGAAGTTGAGGTTCTCCTTCGTTACTTGAATCAAGAGGGAATTCGAATTGTTGAAGTTGATGGCATCTGGGCGCTTCCAACTTTTGGCTCAGCAGCGGCAAGATCAGAGATTGAAAAAGTTAGAGCTCAAGTTGGCGCTAATAGCTACAAGGAAGATTTTGCTAATTCAGTAGATAGATTTGCCCAGCGCTCAACTAATTGAGCAGCAGCGCCAGAGTCAACTGCTTGCTTTGCCAAGGTATAGCCATTTGCAAGTTGCTGGGTAAGCCCTAGATGAAAATCTGCCTTAAAGGCAGCAATTGCAGCTGCTGCATTTAACAAAACCGCTTGGCGATAGGCACCGCCTTTCCCAGCGAAAATTGCTCTAGTGATATCAGCATTCTCGCTAGGTGTGCCGCCTCTTAACTCCTCAATTCCTACTCGCTCAAGGCCTAACTCACTTGGATCAAAGATATGCCTTGTTATCTCGCCATTATTTATCTGAAATATTGTGCTCGTTGTGCTTAGTGATATTTCGTCTAAGCCATCATCGCCCCGGAAGATATAGCCTTCGCAGCCTCGCTCGGCGAGCACCGTTGCAACAAGTTCCAATAGCTCAGCTCTAGCAACGCCAATTGCCACTGCCTTTGGTTTTGCTGGATTGGCTAGCGGGCCAAGGATATTAAAGACCGTTGGAGTTGCTAACTCTCTCCTTGCGCTAGCTGCATTCTTCATTGCAGGGTGGAAAACTGGAGCAAATGCAAAACCAATTCCAATCCTCCTTACACACTCCTGGATCTGCTCAGCTCCAAGTGAAATATCAATACCGAGAGCCTCTAGTAGATCTGCAGCTCCGCTCTTTGAACTTGCAGCGCGATTGCCATGTTTAATTGTTCTAGCTCCAGCGGCAGTTGTAATAATGGCGGCAGTTGTTGAGATATTAATAGTTGAAGCGCCATCTCCCCCCGTTCCCACAATATCAACGGCGCGATCAGGGATATCGATAGCAATACCTCTTTGATACATGACATCGACTAGCGCTCTTACCTCACTTGGCTTTTCGCCTTTTGCTTTTAGGAGAAGTAGAAAGTTCTTTATCTGATCATTGTTTGCAAGGCCATCTAGAATTTGAGCCATTGCCCAGGTAATTTGCAAATCAGATAAATCTTGTTTTTCTGTTAACTTTTCAAATATCTCATCCCAGGTAAGAGGGCGCTCGATCATCTCGTTATCTCTAACTTAAGAAGCGATGGGATTTTTAACAAGAATTTCTACAACGCTTTTTGCAAGGGTAAAGGGATCAATGGGATGAGTAATTACACCCTCTGCTCTAGACCAACCAGCAAGCCAGGCATCAGCGCTTCTTGCTACCAAAACGATAACTACTCCACAGTTAAAGACTTCATCTTTTAACTGCTTAGCCACTCCCAGCCCACCTTCAGGAACTGCTTCACCATCAAGAATAAATAGATCGAAATTCTCTCCAGAATCAACGGCCATTCGCAGGGCCTTAGCGGTAGCAAATTCAAAGATTTTATGTACTCCTAAATCAGGAGAAATCTGCTTGCCCAGCGCAGTTATCACGCTAGCTCTGACGCTTGAATCATCTGAGTAAAGCGCGATTTTTAGGTTTTTCTGGCCTCTATCCATGATTGGCGTAATTCTAGGGGTTTACTCTCTTTCCACTTCGCTCAATCTGAGCCAATATCCCGTGATGCGTTTCACCGGCTATACCTACTTATTAGCCCCTTCAAAGAGAGGGTATTGCCCTCTTTTCGGGAATAATCCCCCCTATGAGTAGCGCGCTCTCCACAGCACCAAAATTGAATCGCCCCAATGTCGTTGCTGTTGGAACGATCGTCTGGCTCTCAAGTGAGTTGATGTTCTTCGCCGCTCTCTTTGCCATGTATTTCACAACAAGATCTGTTCAAGGCCCCGAAATTTGGGGCGAGGGCGTGGAGATGTTAAATATTCCATTCTCTGCCCTTAATACCACTGTCTTAGTACTCTCCTCAGTTACCTGCCAATTTGGTGTCTTTGCTGCTGAGCGTTTCCAGAACGCCCGAACTGGATCTCTTTTTCAGATTTCAAAGTGGGGAATGCGCGAATGGTTTGCTTTAACGTTTGTGATGGGTGCATTTTTTATTGGCGGACAAGTTTACGAATATGCAGAACTTGTTCATGAGGGGCTAACCATTTCATCAAGCGCTTATGGTTCAGTCTTTTATCTAGCAACTGGATTCCATGGTCTTCATGTAACTGGCGGTCTGATTGCCTTTCTTATCGTGATGATTCGAGTCTCTAAAGCTCGTCGCTTTGGCCACTCTCAAGCAACGACAGCGATAGTTGTTTCTTACTACTGGCACTTTGTCGACGTTGTTTGGATTGCTTTGTTCTCCGCAATCTATCTGGTGGCATAGATGAGATTTATTTCAAAGTATCGCCGCCATAGATTTGCAGGCCCGCTACTTTTACTCGGCGCTCTACTCTTTGCAGGTTTTACCTATAGCGCTGCGCAGGCAGTTACCGAGCAGGCCACGCTCTCTCAATCTGATAAAGCAACTTTGATCGCTGAAGGTAAAGAGATATTTGCACGTGGTTGCTCCTCCTGTCATGGCTTAAATGCAGAGGGCGCTGGAGTTGGTCCATCACTTATTGGAGTTGGGGCTGCATCTGTAGATTTTCAAGTGGCAACAGGTCGTATGCCAGTGGCTGATATGAGCCAGCAGATCGCTAGAAAGAAGCCGGTTTATAACGATCAAGAGGTAGCGGCTCTAGCTGCTTATGTTGCATCCCTTGCACCTGGCCCTGCCGCTGTTACCAATGAAGAACTTGCTTGGGAGCGCGATGGAAATATGGCCCAAGGCGGAGAGCTATTTAGAAATAACTGCGCGATGTGCCATAACTTAGCTGGACAAGGTGGCGCGCTCACCCAAGGAAAATATGCCCCAACGGTTATGGGAGTTGAAGTAAAACATATTTATGAAGCGATGATTACTGGCCCTCAGGCTATGCCAGTTTTCTCTGAGACTATCTTGACTCCACAAGAGAAACTCTCAATTATCAAATGGATTAAACATGCTGAAACGGAACCACAACTTGGCGGCGCAGCACTTGGCCGAGTTGGCCCCGTAACAGAAGGTCTTGTTGGCTGGGTATTAGGTCTTGGTTTGTTAATTGGCGTGGCAGTATGGCTAACAGCAAAGGCTCGGTAGCTAGATGAGCAAAGAGTTAGCTCCGCTTTCTGACCCAGGACTTCCAGAGCATATTCATCGCAAGGCAGATGTTGATGTTAAGGCTGCTAAAAGAGCAGAGCGACAAGTTGGAATTTTATTTCTCTTCTCAGTCTTAGGAACCTTGCTCTTTATCTATGCCTATCTGGGAATTGAGGAAGATGCCTTTGTCTTCGTTCCTGTACTTGGAAGCACAAATGCTCACCAACTATTTTTAGGTCTTGGCCTTGCAATGGCGCTCTTTTTTATTGGGATGGCAGCAGTGCATTGGGCAAAAACCCTTATGCCAGATCATGAGGTTATTGATAATCGAAAAGAGCAACGCTCTAAAGATGAAGACCGTGATGACTTTGTCTCAACAGTTAAAGATCGCGCGTTAGAAGCTGGCCTTGGCCGTCGCCCCTTTATTAAGCGAACCATGCTTCTCTCACTTGGTTTAGTTGGCATCTCCCCTGTTCTACTTCTTGGAGATCTAGGGCCACTTCCAGGTAATGACCAGAAAGAGACGAACTGGAAATCTGGAACAAGACTTGTCACTGATCCAGGAGATCGCCCGATTCGCCCCTCAGATCTTGAAGTTGGCGGCGTTGCTCAGGTTCAACCTGAACTTCCGGCCGGAAAAGTGCGCCACTTAGATGACATCGCAAAGGATTCTGTTCTTTTAATCCGCATCCGTCCTGAAGAATTCAACTTAGATGCTGAACGTCTCTCCTGGACTTATGAGGGAATCATCGCCTTTTCAAAGATCTGCTCACATATGGGATGTGCTGTAGCTCTCTATGAACAGACTACAAAGCATCTTCTCTGCCCATGCCATCAATCAACCTTTGATGTGACAAGAGCTGCGAAAGTTATCTTTGGACCATCTGCCCGACCCCTGCCACAATTAGCTGTAACAGTTGATAGCCAAGGCTATCTAGTGGCAAAGCAGCCATTTAGCGAACCTGTTGGACCAAGTTTCTGGGGGCGGAATAAGTAATGAGCGCAAGAGAGAGAGTTGCTGGCCAAGTAGCCAATTACGTTGATGAACGTACTGGCTCTGCTAAGTGGCTGAAGAAAACTCTAACTAAAGTTTTCCCAGATCACTGGTCATTTATGCTCGGTGAGATTGTTCTCTACTCATTTATTATTTTATTGCTCTCTGGAACCTTCTTAACTTTCTGGTATGACCCATCAATGCGCGAAGTTGAGTATGAAGG
>Ga0164292_10005879_pt1 | contig 10039 bp, 6 predicted proteins | sample GEODES117metaG_FD_111486 | JGI IMG/M metagenome (GOLD analysis project Ga0164292, IMG submission 111486) | Eutrophic lake water microbial communities from Lake Mendota, Wisconsin, USA - GEODES117 metaG | ecosystem: Environmental > Aquatic > Freshwater > Lake | place: USA: Lake Mendota, Wisconsin... | reverse complement strand
TTCTATAAAACTTTCGTATGGTCTTTGCCATTCTGGAAAAGTTGCTCCATAAACATTTTTTCTTTCCCAATCTTCTACTGCAGTTCTTTTTTGTAGAAATTTAGTATTAAAAAAAGTATCCCTGTGAGCTATATATTCACCAGCTCTGTTTAAAGTGTGTAGAGCGGGATTCATCCCCATTTCTTCTGGAGTTGTACCCTTATACTTATAAGGACTGAATTGATACTTGGTAGTTGTGTCTTCTACCTGTCCTCTTATCTCGTCAACTTTTATTCTTTCTGCCGGAGATAAATCACCCATTTTTATAGTTCTATTTAAAGATCTAAATTGAGTTGAATAAGGCGCAACATCGGCTAATATGTCTAACTGATTTACCTTACCATACCTTCCTGTTTCATCTCCATATAAAGTATTAAATCTTTCATAGCCTGTTCCAGGAAGTCTTATTTCACCCTCTTGAACCTTAGTGTATGGGTCACCTCTAGTAAAGTCAGTAAAATAATCTGCGCCTGGAAGGAAAGGATATTGTTGACCCATTGTATTTTTAATTGGGTTTAAGTAGGTAACGTCATTTCTTTCTTTTGGTATGAATCTTCTAACTATTTCAGAAATTTCAATATTACCCATTGGCCCTTCGCCAGCAGTTGGAAGGTCGCCTAAACCACCAAGGTTCAAATCCCAAAAAGCTCTAGTAGTACCGTACCCTTTAGAGGCTGATTGAAGTACAGATACTTGAGGAGACATATCTTGATTTCCAAAACCAAGGCCCTCTCTAAGAGATCCAAATGCAAATCCATAGATACCAGCTGTTTCTTGAAGTCTATAACCTAGCTCGCTTGCTTGAAACTGAGTTGACCCATAGGATATGGGTTCACCAACAGGAATAATATTTGGAGGAATAATTCCTGATACCTTTGGAGGACCATAAGAAATTCCACTTCTTAATTGCTGGTTATAAGCGCCTATTTGACCAAGAACAGCTCTTGATGCAGTTGCAGTTGGCCCTGCTGCGTCAACCATTCTTGCGTTAATTTGCCCTATGTCATCATTTCCACCATATGCAAAACCCCCAGACGCCTGCATTGATAACGTGTAGGAACCCTGTGATGCTGGAGTATTTAACGCTGTAACTTTTCCTGAAGTTAATAATCCAGCAGAGTTGTAGGCACCTCTTTCTCCTGCTGGAACATAGTTAGCTAAAGCAGCATTAGTTTCTCTTTCATGCATCTGAACTTGTGGTTTTAATAATCTTCCTATTGTAAGATTTGCAACAGATGTAGCTGGACCAAATGGCCCAGTAAAGTATTCTCCAGTTACAGGATAAGGTCTATCAGAATAATTTTCTCTTTCAAATCTATATGGATCAAGAGGTCTAAGTGGAGAAAAGTCATACCCAAAAGCCAGTTTTTCTATTGGACTTTCAAATGCAGATTCCGGAGTATATGCACTTCCTTCGGCTAATTTTCTATAATAAGAAGGTCTATAGTAGAGTACTTTTCCACCCTGAAATGGAGTAGTTCCAAGTGGCCAATATCTTCCTTGCCTAATTGGAACTTCGCCTTCAAGTAATTGCTCTTTTTTCTCTTCATACGACATTCCCCCTGGTATTAGGCCTGCACCGATTGATTGGCCCTCTACGGCGATTCTAGCAGCCTTTGTGGTGAAGAACGGAGAGTAAACCCTGTTGCCTTTTTCATCTCTTTCGTTTACTGCTCCACCTATGGTTCTATCTACAGCTAGTGCTGTTGCTCCAACGGCAGTAATTGGAAGAGCTCTTTTTGCAATCATTCCACGCATATAAAGATCTACCGGACCGCCATACTGACTTTGGTCAAGTTGCATGCCGAATGTTCCAAAGTATTTATTCAGTCTTCCAAACATATGAGACATTGGAATAGAACCACTTGAGAAGTTTTCTGGATTTTTATAAGTTCCAAATCCTAGTGCACTTTTTGTTGCTCCAAATGGATCTCTTGAAAAAGCTGTTCCAAAAGTTGGAAGCATAGTATAACTTTGACCAGAACCCAAAAGGTTAACTGACATGTCATTTAATTCATAAGGTGCAGTTCCAAATTTACTGCTTAAAGATGGTAGAACTCTTGAAAGAGGTCTTCTGATCGATGTGTCAACCATGGACACTTGACCCTTATTGAATACATTAAATAATGATCTTATTTCTTCATTATTCTCAGAAAGGTTTAGCACCTTTCTTAATGCGCTAGCTGCATTCTGTGTTGCTGTTTTTTCTCCAGCAAAGCTTGTAAATGCAGAAAAGTTGAACAAGGTAGATATAGCATAAGCTCTTGCTTCGACTGCAGCGTCTAAGCCTATTTTGCCCTGTGATTGAAGATCTCTAGTAATTTTAGATACTTGAGTAAATATGTCTTCAGTACTATGAGTTGCTCTAGAAGATGCAGGTGCTACCTGTCTTAGCATTTGATTTTTTTGAGCTATGTATCTGAATATTTCGTTTTTTGCTTTATCGACATTAATTTCAGGTGAGTCAAGATACTTTTCAATTCTAGAAAAAGATCCTTGAAATTGCCTTACGTCAAAATCTCCACTGCGCAAAGTGGAGATAGTTGGAGATTGATCAAGTTTTAAAGACCTTACTGACTGTCTAACATCTTCACCACTAGCTATGGAACTTGTTTTTACTCCAGCTGATGTAAATAAATCAGGTACATCATCTTCAAGTTTCTTCATTATCTTTTGATTTATATTAAACTTGAATGTGCTTTTTCTAAATGACTCAACAGCTTTTAATACTTCGGATTGGTTATACCTTATACTTCCAGATTCGTCAGTAATATTTAAAGAATTTTTATCAAGAGTAAGTTTTGATTTTTTAACACCTCTGCCATAAGAAAGACTTTGTTCTTTAGAGGAAATAATTTGTGAAATTATTCTACTATTGTTAATGTCAGAAGCTCTGTCTTTAAATCTTCTACCAAGTCTAAATAAAGAGTTAGGTTGTTCTGCATCTATATCAAATGCTTTTTTAAACCTAGAAAATTTACCTACTTGACCACCAACTTGATCGACTCTTTCGCCAGCCATCCCTGTTGCATTTCTGGCTTCACGGCTAAATATTTCTGTACTAGAAGAAGGAATTGGCCTATAGAGACCAGCTAAGTCTTTTATTCTTCTATCACCAAAAGCTCCACCAAATTCTGTAAGAGTTCCTCTTGTTCCTTTGTTCTTATTTAAGAGAAAAAAGTCTGGCCTAGATTGGCCCTGAGGGACAAATGGCTGAACTGATCTTGAGCTTACATACTGCAGCATTGGAGAATTTCTTGCATCAGCAAGAGATCTCGCACCTAGCATGTCAGCTGGGTTAAATCCAACAATAGGTATTTTAAAATCAGAAGCTATAAAATCTTTTGCTCTAGTTAAAACATTGGAAACTTGAGTAAAGTCTAGTATTTCTCCAGACCTAGTTTTATACATTCCTTTAATTGCACTTTGACCCATTGTTTGAGTAGCACTGCCGAGACCTCCAGTTACTGGATCAAACGTTGCTTGAGCAGAAGCTATTTGTCTGATTGCAGCTTGTTGCTCTTCTGGAAGATATCTAAAGACTCCTCTTTCAAGAGCATCATCAACTAATACTGGTTTTAGTCCAAGAATATTAGATTGACCACCAAAGAATCCTGTTGATAATTTTCTTTGATTAAGAAGAAAATCTCTCATGTATCCAAAGTCAGTTGGGTCTATTCCCTTTTTGGCGATGTCGGATCTTAGTACACTTGTCGATAATGACTTACCGGTTGAGTCAGTTAATTTAATTCCAAGAGTTTGTGCAGTTTTTCTAGTAAGGAAAGATTGTTTTCCTTCAGAAATATCTCCAATAAAATCAAGATAACTTTGTTTAGATGGCTTTAAGGTTTGTGATGCAGCTTGGGGTAGGTAACTAGATCTAACTTGATTCCAGTTAGATGCTATTTTTTGTGATAGATCCTTCCTGAACTCTTGGCTAAGAAACATGGAATCTATTTCTTTTATAGAGTCAGCTAAAGCGTTTCCGACTCCCTAATGCTTCTTGAAAATCTTTTCCACCTCTAACAGTTCTAAACTTTTCTAGAATGTCATCAAAGAAACCAGATGACTGGACTTCAATATCCATTGCATCATCAGTGAATGTAGATTTTCTACCTAAGGTTATTCTATTTGTAATGTCAGAAGGAGATCTTCTTGAAGGCAGTTGCTTAATGTCTATGTTGGCAACAAATCTATCCGCAAGAGTTTCATTTACTCCTTTTTCCTTGATTAAATGTCTAGCTAATTGATTTTTATATTCATCTTCTAATTGACCTTTATAAAACGTACTTCCCCTAAAGGCTTCATTTGAATAGCCTCCAGTTGTTAAGTCTCCTGGACCACCTCTACCTAGAGTGTGGTAACCTTGTGCAAACTTACTTAGTTTACTTGAATGTTGGGATTGAACGGCATTAATAGACTTTTGCAAAAGATTTTCTGCACTAGTGGCATCTAATCCTTTTTGCTTTAGGTTTAGGGCATTATTAGATAAAGCGTCATCAAGAGCGCCTCTAGAAGAATATCCAAACTTTTGAACTATTTGACCAAGTGCAGCCTGTTCTGAAAGCCTGCCAGACACAACATCATGAGCAACTCCTAAAGCTTTAAATTGATTTTTTGCTACTACTGATCCAGATCTAAAACCCTTAAAACCTGGCATTGTATCAAGAATGCCAAGTCCATCATCTGATTCTCCAGTAAAAAAACCTCTAGCTCTTGCTGTGTTAACTTTTAGTCTATTTTTTGGATTCTTATTATAAGCTTCTTGAGCTGCTACTGAGGCGCCATGTCTAGCTGCCTTTAAACTTTGAACAAACTCTGGTTGCGAGTTTTTTACTTCGCCAATCCCAGCGGCAAAAGCTCCAGATGTTTGTGAAGATAACTTTAATGCCTTACCTGTTATATTAGATATATCTTGCCCAACTTCTGCAAGTAGGGATCTTAGATCAATTGCTGTATTTGCAGCTTTTCTTTGTAGCGGGGATAGAGCCCTGAGGTCTTCCATTGAAGAAGCAAAAGTTGTTAAAGAACTTCTGCCTGCAGAACCAGCTGCACCTATTGCCTCAAATGGCAACATCATTGTTGTTAAGTTTATTGTTGATTGTTTAACAAAATCGCTTATTACGTCTGCGGGGTTGTACCATTTAAGTCTTGGTTTATCTTGATCCTCACCAAATAGTGGATCTATTACTGCCCTCTGCGTAGCATACATTGCCGGGAGTTCATATGGGAGCCTTCTTGCTAGACTAACCATCCTAGTTTGTATGTCGTCCCTAAGCGTCCATACTTCCGCTGACTCAGATGTTCTTCCTCTGCCAGTTGTTCTTCTTCCATCTGCGCTTATTGGTCTTCTAAAGTATCTTCCAGAAAGCTTAGGGTCATAACCAGTAGTAAGTTTTCCATCTACTTCATGAACTACTTTTGAATACGGGTCATCAACTCCGTCTATAGTTCTAGATACTCCACCTAGTTCATCAAAAGCCTCACGTAAATCTCTAACAGATTTAACAAGCCTTGTTGAAGTGGCATTAGTTCTTCCTGCCCCTACAGCTTTATCTGAAGCTGACTGCAGAGATTGACCAAGTCTAAGTCCAGCACCTCTTGAGACTCTTGAGGCTATTGTAGTAGCAACCATTGTAGTTGCTGCTGCTCCCAAGAATCTCATTATTGGGTGTTGATCTAAAGCTTTTGCTATGTAACCAGAATTAGGACTAGGGGTTTCTGTTTCCCCTTCCTTGGAAGGCATGTCTCTTGATGAGACGCCGTATCCTATATTTTGAATAGGTCCTTTGTCCCTAAACATTTAATCCTCCTGATTAAATTGATCCCCATAATTTTTTTGCCACAGGATCTTGGTAAACAGCTTCGCCTTCTTTTTTCAGAGCATTATAATTAGCTGCTCTTGCTTTTTCTTTTTCGATCTCTTCTTCTGGATCTATTAGATCAAGCCTCATGTCTGATGATTGGATTCCATTCATTGTCTGAGTTACTTCTATAATTTTCTCAGCTAAAGCAACTTTATCTGCTAACTGAGAAAAGGTCATATTGTCTAGATCTTCTGGAGAATATGAATGTATAGTAGCTAGAACAAAGGCTTTCATTAAAGTTCTTACTTGACCAGCATTAGATCTTTTTTCATCTAATATTTTTTTTGCTGCTTTAGCTGAGGCAAAACCAGACCCGTCTAGTATTTCTTGAGAAAGACTTGATACTGCGCCAGCTGGAATTCTGTCAAGGGCTTTTAGATCAGGGTAAACAAGGGTTGCTTCTAAAATTTTATCTTCTGAATCTGCTGAAGAAAAATATCCACCATCTTGGATTTTTATTATATCATCAAATTCTTTAAACGTTAGTTCCCTGAAAAGCAGGTCGATCCCCTTAATGCTAATTGCAAAAAGGGGACCGTACTTTAGCTTAAGTTCTATGAGAACTTCGGGATCTATCATTTATAACTGACGAACCTCAAGAGCAACGAAGCCTGATGCTTCTAGAATTTCTTGAGAAAGAAGAGATGGCAATCCTGCCATTTCGTTTGAAAGAGCCATTCTATCATAGGCTGGGAATAACAAGCATATTTCGGTAATGGCTTCTTCGTTCCAAAGGTTGGCTTCTGCTGAAGAAAGCTGACCAGCTTGAACAAGCTGCTCCATCTTTTTTACTAGCTGCTTGTATTCATTTCTTGTAAGAGTTCTCCATACAATATGTTTATCATATGTAATTGAAGTTACGTATACATCTCCGTGAAGGCTTTTCCAATTTTTAATCTGACCAGCATTGGGTCCGCCTTCCCATATCTCTTCATTATCATCTAAGTCTTCGACTTTCATCGAAGCATTATCGTCATTAGGTTCTTCTGTTACATTTTCGCCTACATACTCTTGATCTGCATCTTCGGTAGACATGATCTTGTAATCATCAAAACCGTATTCATCTCTCGTAGCCTCATCTGTAGTGATAACTACTTTTTTTTCATTTGACATTAGTTACTCCTTTTGCGCATGGACTTGTCAATATACAATATATCATAATTTAAAATATAAACAAAATAAATAATATTTTATTATAACTCAGAAGCAATGCGAGAAGCGCTTTTGGTTCCAGTCGTAATTGTTTCAGTCTTAGTGGTAGCTTTAGGGCTAGACTTAGACTGCTCTGATTCAGAATTGCTAGGCACTGATGCTCTTTGTCCTTTAAGTGGCTGATCGCCAGTATTTTTATCTGTAAAATAAAAGTCTCTTGCAATAAATTGATAATTTTCGACCAATGGCTGACCACCACTTGTGTATGACGTAGACATAGCAACTAGATTTACATTCTGTAAAACTATTTTCATAGGACTGCTAATACTAGTAAAAGTTTTTCTTTCGTTAGTATCTGTTGCCATAATTCTATCTGAATTTAGCTGCCTATTAACCTCATTACCGGAAACGTAAGTGGCAATAGACGAATCTGTTACTGCACTTGATTCTAATCCATAGAATATTACCAAGTTAAATGGCGGATGAGCGCTGAAGATATTATGACTTGGATCACCGGTGTCAACCATTGCATTCATCATTGGATCTGCAGTTATTCTATCTAATTCAGAGTTAAGCCAATATTTTTCAATATTTAATTCATCATCTTTTCTTGCAGCATCAACTCCAAGAGTAGAAATGACAGATCTAGAAGGGTTTGGATTAGAACTTTCGCTTCTTACCTTAGCTGCTTTTTCTAGCATCTCAGTCATTCTTCTTGGGTATCTAGAGTATATGGATAGCTCACCAGTAATTAGTCTGGTTCCGAGCATCATTGCATCATAGTTATATGACCAAAATCCATATAACGGTTGCTTCTCTTGCTTTACGACATATCCTAGAGCTGCAATATCCATTTCATCTGAATCATCAAACAGTCCATCAATATAAACTTTTACATCTTCGCCAGAAAAGAAGTAATCAAAATAGTTATTGAATTTTTGATCTTCTCTTGTTCCGCCCCACTCTAAGTCTATGGCAGCATTTAAAGGGTCAAAAAAATCTCTTCCGTCTTTATCTCCAGTTTTTAAGTTATTAGGCATATAGGCAGTGAAGGGCCTATATGGGTTTCTTTTACTGGTTCTTTCTGCCATTATGAAATCCTTGTGTTAATAAAATTTTTGTACAGTTCTATTCTATCACCAAAAAAATTAGTAGAACCCTGAAGATCAAGAGCCTGTCTAGTTAGGTCGTCTTTACTGTTGGAATACAAATTTCTATCTTCAGCTGTATCAAGGTGCATTAGTGGCTGTATTCCTCTTGCCATGTAAGTGTATGTCTGTTCAGTAATTAAGTCATCTACAGACATTGTTTGACCTTCGTCTACTATAGTAATTCCGAATAGTTTCATTTTAGCAGCTAAACCATATTCATTGAAAAAACTTAGTACCACATCAAATGGTGGAAGCATGTCAGCTAGTGGTGAATAATTTCCTTCTGCAATAGCTGTTTTAAACTGTTTAATTCTATAGAACGCATACTCATTAAATACTGTAAAAATTAAAGATCCAGCTATTGTTCTTGATCCTTTTACAAATCCTCTTGGGTTTACATGACCCAGAGTTCTTATTGGACTGTTTTCCCTGTGTATAGAATATGATATTGTTTGTAATTCTCCAAGTTCAATAAAATCGCCATCATCACTTGATTTTCCATCTCCCATATGTTGGGAGAGTTTTGGCAGTATCATTGTTGCCTGAATATCAACTCCGGCAAAAGACATATTAGAGAATGGATCAGGTAGACCTCTTTCTCTTCTAGCAGATTCTACTTGGTTAGCATAATCTACTAATTGTCTTTTTTCTATCTTTAACTGTTCATTATCTCTATACATGTTACTCCTAAAATAAAAACGTGGAGGACAACAAAGTCATCCTCCACGCTTTTAATTAACGTTTTTAAATATTAAGGTCTGATAATTTCAGAATTAAGACCGCTGGAAGTTACAGCATCCTTTGAAATTATATCAGAAAGGCTTCCGCCAAATCTTGTAAGCTGACTGTTTGAAATGGTATACATTGGTCCGATTTCACGGGCAACGTAGGTCATGGTTTCTTCAATGACAATATCATCCATTGAAGCCCCTGATCCTTCATTCAAAAGCTCTACACCATAAATTGATCTTACTGCACCTTGGCCGTATTCGTTGACAAAGGTGACTGTGATATCAAATGGTGGGATTTGGTCTGCGTAATATGGAACTTTGCTGACAACATCTCTGGCCTGATCGTCATGCTCTGCAATTCCTCTTCTGTGATTTGGATCACCAGGAAGTGTGTTGCTTGATCTTGTCCAGTATCTCATTTCCTGAGAAGTACCGTGATGTGTTTCAAGCATTTGGTATAGAGCTGGGCGATCAAAAACAGTGAAGATTAAAGAGCCAGCAATGCCTCTTTTTCCTCTTGAGAATGATCTTGGGTTTGGTGAACCCATTGTGTAAATAGGTGCTTTTTCTCTTGTGACTGAGAATGTAATACCCGAAAGTGCACCAATCTCTTTGCCGCCGAAAGTAGCAACTATATCTGCACCAGAGAAGGTGGTGTAAGTGTTAAGGTATTTATTAACCGGTGAATCGTAGTACTCGCCTCCAGGCATCTGTGTACCCTCCTATCTAATTATTAAAGGTTAACTGCTATCGAAATCTCAATTGACTTGAGTTCGAAAGCTGGTGTCAAGACAAGGTCAACTAGTGCCTTGTTTTCTGCTGGGATATAGCTAACTGTGAAGTCACTATCCAAGAGAGCGCCAAGTTGCTGCATTCCACGAAGACCTGAAGTAATTGCTGTCTCCATTGAGTTGCGAACCTGCATTGTTGAAGCTTCACCAACAAACTTCTGGCATACCTGACGAACAACAAGAGATGCTTCATTAACAATTCTTGAAGTAGAAATTCTTGTGTAGTCAGATACCGACGGTGCAAAAGTTACACCTTCTGCAAAAACTGGAACTTTATTAAAGTTAAGAACAATTGCATTAAGGCCCTT
>Ga0164292_10005877_pt1 | contig 10040 bp, 10 predicted proteins | sample GEODES117metaG_FD_111486 | JGI IMG/M metagenome (GOLD analysis project Ga0164292, IMG submission 111486) | Eutrophic lake water microbial communities from Lake Mendota, Wisconsin, USA - GEODES117 metaG | ecosystem: Environmental > Aquatic > Freshwater > Lake | place: USA: Lake Mendota... | reverse complement strand
GTCATCCTATTCTTCCCGCTCGCATTCACCGGCGTCTGCACCCAGGAGCTTTGCGACATCACCGCAGGTCTCAGTAGCTACAGTGATCTGAACGCCGACGTCATTGGCATCAGCGTGGACAGCCCCTTTGCGCAAGAAGCCTGGGCGCAAAAGGAAAAAATCGGCATCACACTGGTCAGCGACCTCAATAAGGAGGCCACCAGGGCCTATGATGTGCTGTTCCCAGGTCTGGCAGGGATCGGTGACACTTCTGCCCGCGCTGCTTTTGTGGTGGATAAGAATGGGATCATCCAATACTCCGAGCAGACCGCCACTCCGAAGGATCTGCCCGATTTCAATGCCGTGAAGGCCAAATTGGCCAAATTGGCCGAGCTGGCTTGAAACTGAAATCCGTTTGATATTAAAAAGGCGCGGGAGAAGCTCCCGCGCCTTTTATGTGCTCCTTTAAACTTAGGACTTCACAGCGGCAGGCTCTGGCGTGGCCGCAGCGCCTTTGACTGGGGCGTAGTAATAACTGGCGTAGTTATAATATGTGTACTCTTTCAGGTTCGAACTAGAACGATTGAGGATGACCCCGCCAATGTTCACCTGGCGCTCATAGAGCAAGTCGAGAGCCTTGCCGGAGAGACGGGCCATGGTAGAGGACATACGGACGACAAACAGCACAGCATCGAGTTTCGGCGCGAAGCTGGCGGTGTCGTCGGCGACAAGAACCGGAGCGCTGTCAAAAATAACGTAATCGTATTCTTCGCTCATCTCTTTGAGCATCTCCTCGGCAGTCTTGGAAAGAAGCATTTCGGAAGTCTGGTCAAACACCTCGCCACGGGCTAGAAGATCTAGATTGCGTGTGCTGGTTTCCTGGACGGCGTCCCGCCAATGGAGTTTGCCACGCAGAGCCTCGCTGAGACCAGGAGTGGCAGGTAGCTTGAACAACTCACTTACACCACCTCGACGAAGGTCACAGTCGGCGAGGAGAACACGCGCCCCAGCAAGAGCCATGGTTACCGCGAGATTCGAAGTCACGGTCGTTTTGCCTTCATTTGGCACAGCACTGGTGATCAAGATGGTCTTGGGGGGCTTGCCCTGCCAGTTCTTGAAGAGAATGGAAGAGCGCACGTTACGGAAAGCTTCAGCGTAAAGATGACGATCATCGTTGGGACGCAGCAGGGCTACATCACCGCGATTCCGTTGCTCAGGCACCTGACCCAGAACGGCTTCACCAGGGAACAGCGACTGAAACTCGCTGAAGGAGTTCATACGATCATCCAAGCGATCAAACAGCAGCAGGATAATGATCCCAGCACCAATACCAGCAACCAGACCAACCACAATGGGCATCACCCAGTCTTCAACATTTTCTGCAGCAACGGTGGCAGGCTCCTGAATTCCCACGTAGTCAGCCGAAGTATTGGCCGTTATGGTAAACTGCTCCACTTTTTCAAACATCTTCTCCCAGGACAGCTTTGCTGCTTTGGCTTCCTCTTCGAGCTGCTTGTACTGAGCAAGTTTGGCCCCTAAATCGAGTGCTTCCTTTTCCTTTTCGATAATTTGGGCATCCAACACCTGCACACGACGCTCTACGTCCGACATTTGGGCGCGCATCTCTTCCTGGATTTGCTGGGAATAAGAATTCAACAGTGCTCTCTGAGTTGCCAGTTCCTCTGACACATCCTGCACCATCGGATGCTGCTGTTTGAACTGAAGCTGCAGAGAATCCAATTTTGTCCGTAGCTCGGTGATTTTTGACTTGGTGCGCAAATAATCTTGTTCGGCCATCGTCATGCCCATGCCGCCAGGAGCACTTTCTGATTTTACCCCACTTGGCGGGGCTGTTTCCGAAGGCACCGGAACTGCACCTGACGTGGCAGCCGTACCCGCGCTCAACAAACGTTCGCGAGATTGCATCGCAGCATCGACATTCGCCAGCGCCAGTTTTAACTCGGCCAGCATGGTGCGCTGGCTTTCTCGCTGGGACTGAAGGTTGTTGAGAAACTGAGCGGCCGTGTTGTTGCTGTTGTTGATGGTGATGACATTGTTGGCGGCGCTGAATTTGGTCAGCTTATCATTGCGCTCCTCCATGACCTTCTGCTTGTTCACGACTTCCTGGAGGAACTGCTGAAGCACCTTACCCTGAGCCTGCTCACGAATGTTTTGGCGAAAGGCGATGAACTCATCCAAAAGTGCGTCGAGGAAGATCTTGGTGTATCTAGGTTCTGAACCCGTTGCGAGAATGTTGAAAATGGCAGACCCCTTGGTTTGAGCGACGCGAATCTCCACATCGGAATCCTTTAGATCGGGATGAAGCGCACGCACCCTTTCCAACGCCCTCCGCTTCATTTCTGCGCTTTCAACCGTTTCGATGATGGTGCCGTAGAAATCAGCCTGCTGCTCCCTCCAACTGTAGTTGTCATTCGCCACCATCTGCCCGCCAGCCACGAGTTTAGCAAGAGAACGAAACTCCTGGGGGCGACCTGTAATTCGTAACGCTTGGACACAAACGCCGATGCTAGCGGTCAGCAGCAAGAACCACCAGCGGCGACGCAGCAGGATTTTGTAGCGCTGAAATTTAGCAGATGCTTCGTGAATACGGCTCAGGGTGCTAGATTGCGCCTGACCTGGGAGATTGAGAGTGTTTTCCATGATACCGTGGGAGTGAATTAAGCGAAAATCGACCATCGTCCTGTCCTGAATGACGAATAATCAGATTCGCTCGACGCGGAGGTCAAAAGCCATTTGATTTTTAAACAGACGACATGTTCGATTTTAGGCTGCCCGATGACAAAAGAAAGAGCAGCCATCGTCTCTTTGCCAAAACAATTGCGTCAAAAAAAGACCCGTGCTCAAAAATTCCAGTTTAATTCCTCGACAATGATCACGTCATCCTTTCGGATAAAAATATCACGCTCCAAATCGCCCTTTCGCATGATGCCATCAACATTTACCAAGATGGTTTTGTTCCCCTGTGGCGTCTTGCGGACGATTTTCACCCGCTCCTTATTGGCGAACTGGGCAAAACCGCCGGCCCGCAAAATGGCCTGACTTATCGTGATATCTTCGTTACTAGGTAGATCATATTTGCCTTGCCGGGCCACGATGCCAAACATGACATAGAACTCCAAGTCAATCGCACCTTCAGCAATCTGGTCACGCTCGTTCAGTTTATCGATCGCGATCACTACGGTCGCCTTTGTGAAGAAGTTTTTCTCGAGTTCGTTTTTGATATTGTAGGCGAGATCACGGCAGGTTTTGCCCTTAGCGTTGATAAGACCCACGTAGGGAGCCTGAACTTCGCCTGTAACCGCCACTTGCTGCTGCAATGCCTCTCGGCGATCTTCAATAATCTTGATGCTGATCGTATCGCCTACCGAAATAGGTCGATTATTGTCCAACACGTCCATTGAGGTCAGAACGGCAGCACCTGCGTTAACAGAGCCTGTTTGAGTGGCTGCTCGAGAAGACTTAACAGCCTCAGGCACCCTAAAACCGGCATCTTGCGCATTAACTGACGCCAGTGATAAGGCAAGAAGGATGGACGAATAAAAAGTTTTCATGGATAACGTGAAGCCGGTGAGTCGTCAGCAGAGCAAAAAGCAGCCGAACTTCAGCTTAGGACAGACAGAATGTCCGAGTGTTAGAAATTGTAATTAAATCCAAGAATAACCCGGCTTTGAGTTGAATCGGTGTTGGCCCCCTTCGAGTCCGTGATGAAGTAGCGATAGCCAAAGTTCATGCCTGCTTTCGAAGAAATCGTATAATTCAAATCCAAGGCAAAACCATGTTGATCGTTGTCCTGGCCGGCGGCCTTGGAATCTGATCGACCAAAGTGATATCCAGCTCCCGCTCTCCATTTGGAGGAGATTTGGTGGCTGTAGTAAAAGTCATAACCATACTGACTAACATCCGCCTGAGCCCCTGCGAAAGCAGGATTGAAGAAAGAAGGCTCAGCACGCTCAAAGTAACCTGACAACGAGAAGCGACCACCTTTCCAAGCCACCATCGACAAGCCATAGTTGACAAAATCAGCCGTGACAAAGTTGGAGGACAGATTGATCGAAGACTCATGTCCAACGGTCAGTGTGTGACTGAATCTGGCATTGAGTTGATTGGTGATGCTTAAATTGTAGTAGTAACTGCTCAGGTCGGTGTTGTCTTCGGGGCCGAGGGGAGCCTGCACCGTCGGATCATCAAATTCAAAGATTTGCAGGCCTCCCGACAGCTTAATAGTTGTGGATTTACCAATCGGCATACTGACAAACATGCCCCAATTATACAAACTGGCGCCATTTAAGGCCGGCTGCGCATAATCAAGAAGAGAGACACCGCCCTCCGTTCCCAAGATCCAGGTTGCTGTGGGACTGTATGTCAGTGAAGCATGCAAAGAGTTCATGGTTCGGTCGAATTGTTCGTTATTCTTGCCCAGAGCATTTGACCATGTGTTGGTGTAATTCAGCAAGAGCGCCCAAGCGGAGTTGATCTGCCAGTTAGCCGCAATTCCAAAATCATTCTGAAAGACACCAAAACTTCCCGTGTTAGTTCCGCCAACGAATGCATTATTCGTAGCTGGGCGAACTGAGATTCGGTCATAAATGGTGATATAAACAGGTCCAGCTTTTACATCGAAAGCAAGCGTGCTTCCTGGCAGGACACTCATTAGGTAGCTACCGTTACCGTAGGCCGCGAATTCTGGATGATCAAAATAGTGATCCACACCAATGCCGGCTGTTACACTCAGGACGTTGTGTTGACTGACCCTGTAATTGGCACTGACGTTGAACATTGTGCTGCTGATAAAATCAGAAACAGGCTCCGGAGCACGCTGCACATTGCTGTTGTATTCAAATCCCTGATAGAGTCCCAGGCCGATGTTTACCGGACCCAGTTTCATGTTTCGCTTGCCAGAAAGGAACGGGTCCGAGGTGTAGGAGGGGGCAAAGTAGCTCAGTGCTTGAGAATACTGGCCAGAATACGTTGTGTAGTCACCCACGGAGCGCGCTGCGAAAGCCGAACTCCCGCTGCGTATGGAAGGCTGGGATATTTCGCGGTCTGATTTAAGGAGTTGCTGAAGGCTTTGGAACCCCTCCTGGTCCTCCTGGCTTTTATAAGCACCGCTCTCGTAGTCATAAACCACATCACCACTCCGTGCAGCAGGCGCAGAGGCCTTCATCTTGCTGGAGCGACCACGGAAATCATTGAAAAAGTTGCTGGTCTGGGAGGGAGAGACGCCAAACTGTGCAGATGCAGTCTGTGGGAGGAGGCAGGCTGCTGTGATGGACATCACCAGCGACAAAGCGCCGATAAAAATGCGATTAGAGTGATTGATCAGCATAACAGGGGAGTTAGGTCGGGAGATTAAAGTGCGATAGAAGCAATTCCAGACACGCTTGTCCATCCTAAAATTGATTCCTTTTTGCCCCATTTGTTACTTGAAAGTCCATTATTTGGGCCTTTACCGTGGCAAAATCTCTCAATTTGTGGCATTCCGCAGGACAATCATGAGCGGTGACGAATACGAATATCTCTCCGAGCACAGAGGTCGAGTTCCAACTGAATTTCGCGAGAGGCAGCATTTTCCCATGATCTCCGAGGACTATCGAGAGGGGGAGGCAAAAGAACAATGTTGCGTAGCTTGCCGAGGAGTTTTTGAAGCGGAGGAGTGCGGGAATAATTAGCCATTACGAAATTAAATACTGTTCAATGTAACATGTTCAATTGAATTTTGCACTTTCACCTTCTCTGACTTGAGCATCACTTGACGCCCCTCATGCCGGACGCCACATGCGGAAATGAATAAAGAAAAAAGTTTGGCCCCTTCCGCCAGCCGTCTATCCATTCCCGAGTACGCGATGGCCCTAGCCCATGTGGCTAGCCTGCGTTCTGAAGACCCGTTTCGCAAAGTTGGCGCAGTCGCCATCGACTTTGACAACCGCGTTATCGGCACTGCTTACAATGGTCTTGCCCCAGGCTACAACGCCGATCCCGAGTTTTGGGCGGACCGCGATGCGCGGCGTAAATACATGCTGCATGCAGAAGTGAACCTTTGCAGCTTATTCACGCGTGGAAACGTCCGCCTGGTGGCCTGCACCACCAAGCCCTGCACTAGTTGCATGCAGATGTTGTGCGCCTACGGCGTAAAAGAGGTTTATTTCCGCGAAGATTACCCGGAATCGGAAGCGGATGCGATTGCAAAACGTTATGGAATCCAGTTGGGACAACTGACAAACTACCCTCAGATCATTCCATCAGGTGAACCCCTTTCCTAGTCCATCTCAAAGCGAGATGACAACTCCCTTGGCGTCCGATTCCAGCGCAGCGGCAAAGATTGACTGGGTGGTGACCGCTTCTTCCACTGTGGCACAGCCGAAACGAGCGCTTAGCTTGCCGTCACGCTCCGTGAGATAGGCAGCCAACATTTGCTGGATCACATCCGGGAATCCTGGCTCGAAAATTCCTCCGGTAACTGCCTTGAATGGCATGCCAAAACCGAGATCGGTCTTTTTCCAGAATTGCTCCTTGCCGTTTTCGAACATCCAGAACGTCTTCGGCTCCTTGGTGCTATAGCGCACACCACTCTCGGTGCCAAGCACCTCAATAAACCACGTGTTCGTCTCTCCAGGGGCCATACGCTTCATTTCCAGGCGCATAGGCACTTCTTGCTCACCAATCCTCGTCCAACAGTTCAGCAAAGCGTTATCCCAAGTGTCGCACACCGCTATTCCGCTCCTGCCGTCAGGACGCTGCGGGTAACCTTTCTGAAGCCGGGCAAACAATCGCTCCGGATGCCAGCCCAGACGAAGTGGAACATGGCAGGCACGCATGCCCAGATCACCGAGAACACCGATCTCACCACAATAGGCTGATTTCCGCTTCTAATTCGCAGATTTGCTAGCGTCTAGATCACTGCTGTGATGGAACCCAGAAACCACTTCGAGGATTCGGCCCATTTTACCTTCGGCGACAGCTTGAATCACACGCTGAGCGCCAGGCATGAAGGGAAACTCAGAGCTGCAGCGCACAAAACGCCCAGATGCCTTTACCGCGTCAGAGATGCGGCATGCCGAGGCCAAGTCGATGCCAAAGGGCTTCTCCGCGAACAGATCCTTTCCCGCTGACAACACATCACAGTATATCGCCTAATGCAGGTGATGCGGCACCGCCACATAGACCACATCCACCGATGATACCAATGCCAATCTTTTTCATGTCTCGTTCAAAAAATTCTCAATCAGTCTAGGGCCTTGGCGTTTTTCACTGCCAGTTCGTGCTGTGCCAGCTTCAAGTCTGCATCCACCATGATTTTGACCAGTTCCTTGAACTTCACTTTCGGTTCCCAGCCCAACTTCCTGCGGGCCTTGGCTGGATCGCCAATGAGAAGGTCCACTTCAGCTGGGCGCTCGTAGCGTGCGTCATAACTGACATATTTCTCCCAATCCAATCCAAGCAGGCCAAAAGTCTCCTGCACAAACTCTTTCACACTGTGTGTCTCGTTTGTTGCGATGACATAATCGTCCGGCTCATCTTGCTGGAGCATCATCCACATCATCTCCACATAGTCCTTGGCATAACCCCAGTCGCGCTTCGCATCCATGTTTCCCAGCAGCAGCTTGTCTTGCAGGCCCACTTTGATGCGGGTCGCTGCGCGGGTGATCTTCCGGGTCACGAAAGTTTCCCCCCGGCGTGGAGACTCATGGTTGAAAAGAATCCCGCTGCTCGCATGCAGCCCGTAGCTCTCACGATAATTCACTGTCAGCCAGTGGCCGTACACCTTGGCGCAAGCATAAGGCGAGCGGGGCCAAAACGGGGTCGTTTCCACCTGCGGCACCTCCTGCACTTTGCCAAACATCTCCGAGGATGAAGCCTGATAAAACCGCACCTTCCCAACCAGCCCAGTCTCGCGGATCGCCTCTAAAATCCGCTGGGTGCCTAGGCCCACGATGTCACCCGTCGATTCTGGCACATCAAAAGACACCCGCACGTGGCTTTGCGCCCCTAGGTTGTACACCTCGTCGGGCTTCAGATCATACAGCAGCTTCACCAGCGCCACCGAGTCCATCAGATCCCCATAATGCAAGTGTAATGGCTTGCTCGTATCCTGGTAGATATGCTCCAGCCGCCCCGTGTTGAAGGACGATGCCCGGCGGATGATCCCATGCAACTCATAGCCTTTCTCCAGCAGCAGTTCCGCGAGATATGAGCCGTCCTGACCTGTGATGCCGGTGATGAGTGCTTTCTTCATGGTTGAAATTCGATTGGCGATGAGACAATACCGACCCCAATTCCGCAAGGGGAAAACCAGGAACATATCAGTTGCGCCCTGCCCTGCTTCCCTTATCCTCTGCATCCCAATCCCAGACCCCGTTTATCTGCCATGAGAGCTGACCTCGTTGAACAAGCCGCGCAAATCATCAAAGACCCGCCCATCCTCATCAATATGGTCTCTAAGCGCGTCCGCCAAATCGCCCAAGGTCATGCGCCGCTGGTAGATCGCCGGCCCGGCCTGCGTGAGGCCGATCTCGCTCTGCTGGAAATCATTCAGGGCAAAATCACCGTGCAGACCATCAATAGCCTCTGATCCAATCGGCAGTCTGATCCTTTTGTGGGGTCCATGCGACACATGGAACCCATTTTTTGTACTGAGCGCCCCTCCGCATGACCTCCATCGAGATCGCCACCAACCGCAAAGCCGCGCGCGATTACCACATCCTCGAAAAATACGAGGCAGGTGTCGAATTGCGTGGCACCGAGGTCAAATCCATCCGCCTTGGTAAACTCAACATCTCTGACGCCTTCGCCCGGGTCGATCGCGGTCAAGTCTGGCTCTACGGCTGCGACATCCAGACCTACGACAAAGCCAGCCACGAGACTCACGAGCCACGCCGCACCCGCCGTCTCCTCCTGCACAAGAATGAAATCATGAAGCTGCTCGCCAAGACGCAGCAGAAGGGTCTCGCCCTCCCCGTTCTCCGAGCCTACTGGAAAGGCCACCGCATCAAATTCGAGATCGGTCTAGGCAAAGGCAAGAGCCACGGCGATCAGCGCCAAGACCTCAAAGAAAAGGCCGAAAATCGCGAAGCCGCCCGCGTCGTGGCCCACTTCAACGACAAAAATCGACGCTGAAACGCGGTCTGATCCGCTGGTTCAATGCGTCAGCGCATAGAAGATGATGTTGATGCCTAGCGGATAGGCATACTTCTCGGAAAACTCGCGAAAGTACCACGGATCGGTGCCTTCCTGCTCCCAGCCTTCGCCAGTGTCCGTGTTCCAGCAGATGATCATCATCAGGCGACGTTTGTCGTCGAACACACCACGATAATGGACATGCTCGGAACCAGGCTTGTCGAACTCCCAGGTGATGCCCTGCTGGATCACATACTCGGCATAGCGAATGTGCGGGATTTGTGGTTTCACCTTGAGAGGAAAGACCATGTGGAAGATCTCGTGCTCGAGGGGAATCTCCTCGATCTTGCGGTCAGGCCAAATTTGCTTCAGAGCGACTTCGAAGTTCTCCCAGGCCTCGGTGCCCCAAAAATCATCGACCATGATAAAGCCACCGTTGAGCATATACTCGCGCATCGTCTTGGCCTCTTCGTCAGCGAGTTCGATGTGGCCCACCTCAATCATGTAGAGAAAGGGATAGTGGCGCATCTGCTCAGGGTCGATGTCCACCACCGCACCGTTTGGGTTCACTTGCAGCGAAGTGAGCTGTTGCAGGCGGTAGGACATGTTGAGGTCGGAATCGGGGTAATCCGTGGACCACTGACGACCACCTCCGCGTCCATAACCACCACGACCGCTTCGACCACCGTAGGCAGAATTGTAGCGGATGCGGGCAAAAGTGAACACGTCATTCGGCATCTCCTTGCTCACCGGCCAACTGGGATAAATGTCCTGACCGTTGCGCCGGAACTCACGCGGATTCTCCGGCATGCTTCCATCCTTGATGCCGAAATTCGTGGGAGTGCCACCGAGGCTGTCATTATCCGCAGCCCAGACGAGGCAACCGACGAGCACAAGGACAGCGACGAGGGTTTTCGCGGCTTTGT
>Ga0164292_10005874_pt1 | contig 10043 bp, 11 predicted proteins | sample GEODES117metaG_FD_111486 | JGI IMG/M metagenome (GOLD analysis project Ga0164292, IMG submission 111486) | Eutrophic lake water microbial communities from Lake Mendota, Wisconsin, USA - GEODES117 metaG | ecosystem: Environmental > Aquatic > Freshwater > Lake | place: USA: Lake Mendota... | reverse complement strand
TTCGAAGAGATCAGTAAGTAATCAATCATGTGGCTCTTTACAACCTCAGGTTTTATTAGCATCGTAGAAAAAGATGCTAATCACCTAGCAGTTCGTGCCAGGGACTCTTTATCCCTTTCATCCCTGGCGCAGAGCTACGATGTGGTAATCCGCAAAACCCCTACTGCGGATTACCCATATCGAGTATTTATTACAAAGGATCAGTTTAAGAACTGGTTATCAAATCAACCTGGTCAGATTCAATATAAAAACTTTAAGTCACAAGTATCAGTTACTCGCGGTAAGAAGTTCTCTAACGCATTACTTAAAGTCTGGTCAGCAATGCACCTAGTAGAGGACAAAAAAGCAAGGAGTAAAGATGAAAATAGATAATGTTGATGATTTACTTATAGATATCCTGGGCGTGCCCGATCATGCGCTAAAGGAGGCAAAAGGTTGGCTTGAGATCACCAATCTATTTGAAAAAGCTATCTCATCTGCAAATGATCTACTAGTTATTGATACTGAAACCACTCATTATGAGGATTGTCAGCCATACCTGCAGATTTGTTATGAAGATGATGGAGCTATGACAATAGAGGCAGTAAGTAGTAAATTTTTAAGTCCAGCATTATCTCCTGATGCTCAGAACAGCCTTGCAGAACTTGGCTGGCAATTGAGTGAACAGGAGGGTTTGCCAAATTACTTCCAATTTCTTCACAAAGAGGAGGCAGATCCAAAGATAATCGCTCAGCTATTTGCTCAAACATTTCGGACTGTTTACGGGGTAACACCTAGCGATACAATTGAAGTCAGAGCTGGAAGAGGGTTGCACTCCAATGAGAATTAAAAGACCAGAAGTTGTTCTCGGGAGAATGAATCAGCCTCATAAATCTTGGTGTGTTGTGCCAAAAACAACACCAGTTCCGTTTTTTGGAAATATTGAAACTGCTAAATCATTAACCATAGGCATTAATCCCAGTTTTAAGGAGTTTCTGTCAAATAATGGCGAATTACTCACAGGTACTGACAAGCGACTTGAGGACCATGAAACCTTGGGAATCATTGAGAGTGAGTATTACGAGCAAGTTGGATTTGAAAATGCAGAAAAAATTTATGATTCCTGTATCAATTACTTCTCCAATAATCCTTATAATTGGTTTGAAAAAATAGAAAAAACAATTAATTCGGCTTTCAACACCAGTTTCTATGATAACTCAGCTGCTCATGTTGACCTAGTCCAATGGGCAACTAAACCTGTTTGGAGTTTGCTAGAAAAAAAAGATCCCACAGTTGCAAGACATCTAATTGAAATTGAAAAACCTTGGCTTCTGGAACATTTATCATGGTTGAAGAAAAACAATTTACAGTTATCTGCAATTTTTTTATCAGGGCGAACAGTTATTTCCAATCTTACAGAGGAATTTAATCTAAAGTCTTCAGGTATGACAAAAGTTGAAGGAAAAAATCGGCAAAATGAATTATTTACAGGAGTATTTCAAGATGTAAAAGTTTTTGGATCAACTATGAATGTGTCAGACTCATATACAAGCAATTCTCACCGAATGTATCTTAATCAATGGTTGAGAGATACAATTACGTCATCATGAATTCTCCCGGCCTACATTCAATAGTTGATGAGTGGAAACTTCGAGGAAGGCCTGAGCAATTAGCAACAGATTGGGACCCAGTTCCATGGATTGAACAGTTTCCTGGATACAAGGAATTTCTTTTAGACCTAAAATCATATGATTTAGGATTTCTACATCGCAATTTGATTAAAGAAATAGTGATTTTAGCCAATAATGAAGATGAATATTTGAATGGTCTACTTGCTGTAATGATCTGGGGGTACTCTGGGAATAGTGTTGGCCCTGCTAGAGCTAGACGTATTTTCGATGAGTCTGGCGTTGCTGAAAATCTTGAAAAAGCTTGGAACTTAATTATGGAGGCAAAGTATGGTGAGTCTACTCTTCAGGATTTAAAATTAGGCGAGGCTTTTGATGTAGTAGTTAAAGATATAAAGTACTTGGGCCCTTCTTTTGGTAGTAAGTATTTATATTTTGCTGCATCAGATCTTGAGGGCAATGAAATGAGTCTTACTCCGGTGATTTTGGATAAAAGAATTGTGACTGCTTGGAAATACTGGTTTGATGAAGAAATTGAGCTTGGGTCCATTGATGAATTTGGATATGTGGAGTTTCTAAAAAAAATGTCTACTATGGCTAAGCAATTGGGTATAAAGCCCGAAGAGCTTGAGTTTATTTTATTTTGCAACACAGGTGAGGTTGGTTCAAACTCAAACTGGGCATCATTACAAGTATTTAATGAAATTAATGAATTTGAAACAATAGTATGGGCATTAGCTTTTGCTGGAGAATTAATGTTACAAAACTCTCGCTTGTTCCCCGTATGGACCCAACCAGGTGGCGGTCAATACAACTGTTTGTCGATCTATCACGAAGAAAATTCGGAGATTCATCTTGATCTCAATCTTGATGGCAGGATTCATGCATTTTTTCCGCAGCATTCTGTGACAGATTGGGGTTCATTGGTTCACAGGGGTGCTTACCAGGCGGCAAAGTATTTCAGCAAACTTTTGCCTTCAAGTTCAGAAACTTTAGCCGTCTCTTCACCTTGGGCAGTTGCGATGCGCTCGTTAGCTTCAATGCTTATTAATGATTCTCAATTAAAGGATGCAAAGTTAACCCCATTCTTTACAGATAATTCAACTTATGGTCAAAGCACCTCAATAGACTTAATTACAAAATATCAACATTTGTTACCATCAGATAAAAGATCTGCTCCTCTTGGCTTGCCATCTGAGATTTGGCTCTATGAATTAGAAACCTCATTTGGTAGAACTGGGTTAGTAGATCTTTTTGATGGTTCAATTATCTGGGATGGGGCCAGAAAAGAAGAACTGTATTGGCCCAGGCTCAACTTAGCGTCGGGAATTGACTCAAATCGCCAATTTAGCTGAAAACCTTAAAAGGATAATCCAGATATGACAACTCGGCGTGATAAGGAAATACTTGCGATGCGGATGCAAGGTAAAACCTTAGAAGAGATTGGATTAAGTTTTGATCTTACACGTGAAAGAGTACGACAGATTATTTCAAAATTTGGCTCAGATCTCAATTTTCCAAATGTCACCGAATTGCGTAATAAAGAAAAAGAGGACAAACTAACAAGTATCGCAATTGAGATTTCTGCAAATTGGAGTTCCTTTCGCAAATATGATTTTTCAATGCTTGCTCGTGAATATGACTTGAGTATTCCAGTGATTCGACAAGTTGTAACAAAAGTGCAGCACGCCTACTTAAGCGCAAATGAGGAATCTCATATTGAAAAGCAATGGACAGCAGATGACTGTATTAAAGTTTTGAAAGAAGCAGCCACATATGCCTTTCCGTTGACTGTATTGGAATACAGAAGATTGATTGATAGCAATTCAATAGTCGGACCCACTCTGCCAATTTTTTCCTCAAGGTTTGGTTCATGGGTAGATGCATGCGCAGCTGCTGGCGTCGAAACCGGAATCGCACAACGTGAATATGATTCAGCGTGGTCTGACTCTGATTTAGTGCGAATTGTTAGGCAATTCTTGTGGGAATCCCGAGAAACAAGTTGGTCGATACAAAATTATGATAAATGGCGTGCAAGCCATGAGTCCCAAATGCCGTCCATTGGCTCACTTAGAAATAGATTAGGTACGTGGTCAGAGATAAGAGTACTAGCTCTCGATGCAGATTTACCAGAGTTTGATATGTCTATTTTTGATACATTGGAGGTGAAAAATGCTTGAGCAAACTATTGTTGATGAACTTTTTTCAAAAAATCTAGGCGAATTAGAGCGAAACAGACTTTGGAAATCTGCGCAAAATATCTTAAGTCATCGTCCAGTAGAAGGCTCTAGCACTGGTCTTGCGCTTGGTTATGTCCAATCGGGCAAAACTACCCAAATGATTGCTTTAACTGCTGCTGCACATGACGCAGGTTACAGAATTGTCATAGCACTTCTTGGAAGTACCAATTTGCTTTTGGATCAAAACTCAAATCGTTTTGAGGAAAATTTACAAATAGGAACTAGGGATGACTTTCGCTGGGTGTCAATTAAGAACCCGTCAGGCAGATCTGGAATTACGAAAATATCTGAAAACCTAGATAAAGGCCGGACAATACTTGTTCCTGTTTTAAAACATAAAGGTCGCATTACGCAACTCGCAGAAGTTCTTGCAGCTTGTAGTTTGTCAAATATACCAGCCTTAATTTTAGATGATGAGGCCGATCAGGCCTCTTTGAATGCTGCGGTTAATGAAGAGACTGAAAGTAAAGTTTATGAGGCAATAGGAAAGCTTCGCGACACATTACGACAACATTTGTATGTGCAATTCACGGCCACGCCATATGCACAGCTTTTGCTTGAACCCAATGATCGATTGTCACTTGAATTCGTGGAGTTCTTGACACCAGGCAGGGGCTATGTCGGTGGGCGGGAATTCTTTATTGATAACGCAGATACAGTGATTAGGTCAATTCCAGTTATGGATGAACAATCTGCAAACACTAAATTAATTGACTTGCCCACAAGTTTGAAAATTGCAACTGCAAACTTCATTGCTGGTAGTGCTCTCTTGCTTGTAAATGATCTATCTGCAAAAACTATAAGCATGCTTGTTCATTCTACGCATAAGAATAAAGTGCAGAGTGTTTATCATTATTTGATCAAGAATTTACTTCGCAACTGGCGAGAAGTTATAAACGGTGACTATTCTAAAATTCCAGAGTTAATACAAATAGAACGCTCTAGATTAGTCTCTAACGGTGCAAAAGATATTTCTGACGACTTATTTCTTGAAAAAGTTGAGTATGTTTTGAAGGAGGCAATTCTTTGGCTAGTCAATTCTGCCTCAGATGTAAAGAAAATTAACTGGTTAGAAGGACCCATACATATTCTTGTAGGTGGAAATAAATTAGATCGTGGATTTACTGTTGAAGGTTTAACTGTTACCTACATGAATAGACCAACTTCTGATCAAATTGATACATTAGAACAGCGAGCAAGGGCTTTTGGGTACAGAAATGACTTACTTCCCTATTGTCAGTTTTTCGCAACGCTAGCCACGGTTCGGATGTTAAGAGGCATTGTGCATACTGAATATGATTTGCGGGGCCGCCTAGATGATTGGATTACATTAGGTAAATCACCAAAAGATTGGTCCCGCGATATCGGCTTATTGTTACCATTAGGAGGAAAACCAACTAGAAGTTCAGTAATAAAAGCCATTACAACATTTAACAACGGTGGAGGCTGGCATCAGTTAAGGATGCCGAGCTTGAAAATCGATCACATGAAGAAAAACAATGAACTAGTAGCAGATTTAGGGATACTCACTGCTGATCGTGAATATTTCGGACGTATTTCCCACAGAACAATAGAAATTGCCTCTTCTATATTTTTTGATAATTTTTTAAAGCAATGGCAATGGGATGGGTTTAGTCCTGGGTGGGAACACGAACATATTTTGCAACTTTTCGAATCACTAGGTCCAAGGCATGTCAACAACAAGAATGGGACCATCAAAGTGACATTAATGCAGTATGAAAACGAAGACTCGCCTCGTGAACGTGAATGGCGATCGGATACTGGTTTTGTTAACTTATTTCAGGGTATGGATGCCGGGTTCGAGCGCGGGGTTACTTTAGATAAGTACCCTGGAGACCGAATGGTGCCTAAAATTGATGAGAATTTGAATTCTTTAGCTGTTCAAATACATAGAATTGCCCCTAAGGGTATTGAAGTGGACGAAATATTCACTTTGGCAATCTATCTTGGAGATGCCAAAATTGTTAGAGGAGGAAACTAATGAGCGTTCTTTTTGGCGAGACGAAGTTATTAAAGATTTCAGACTTACTTCTAGACCCTGAGAATCCACGCATTCCAGAATCAGATGATGGCAAAGAGAGAAGTCAAGCAGAATTGGCGCGGATTTTAGATATGGGCTTTGATGCCTTTACCGTTGCTGAGTCGTTAGCAGTGCATGGTTATTTTGCGAGTGAACCGATGATTGCTATTTCAGGCACCAATGGAAAGTGGATAGTTGTAGAGGGAAATAGACGCCTGACAGCAATTCTTGGTTTAACTGATCCAGAGATTCGTGGTAATTTTTTGGAATCGAAGAAATGGGATGAAGTTGCGGCAGCCTCAATAATTACCAGTAATGACAAAATTCCTGTAGTCATAGCCACTAGCCGCCTAGATGCAGCGCCAATCATTGGCACGAAGCATATTGGTGGAATATTGCAGTGGAAGCCTTATCCGCAAGCAAGATATATTGCAAATTTAGTAGATGTTGCAAAAGTTTCATTTGGCGATGTTGCAAAGATGATTGGCTTGAAGAAAAATACCGTAATTGATCTTTACCGAGAACAAGCGATTTCTAATCAGGCAAAATCTCTTGGAATAAACACAGGAAATGTTGAAAGTGCTTTTTCACTTCTCACTGTAGCTATGAAGAATTCAAAACTTAGAGAGCATGTTGGTGCTCCCGTTGGTACAGCTGTCAAGCAAGGTGTAGATCCAATTCCGGGAGAGAAAGTCAAAGAAATTAAAGAAGTTCTGACCTTCATTTTTGGCGACGAAAATACCGAAGCAATTATTACCGATTCACGACAAATAACTACTCTTGCAAATGTTGTTGCTAATCCTGATGGCTTAAAAGCACTTCGTGCTGGAAAGAGTCTTGAAGAAGCAAAGCAAAAAATTGCATCAAGCGGTCAGACCCCACTTGAACGCTTAGTAAACCGCCTCACAGCTGGCAAAAACGCTTTAGTAGCAGCCGCAGATGACATTGCAGATTCCCATGGCGAAGATGTGGTAAAAACTCTCTTAACTGAAATTGAGGATGCGCTGGGAACATTGAAAACAGCAGCCGAAGAAGATGCTTGATGTAGCGCCTATTGGCAATGAAGAAATTGCTGATTGGCTTGAAATAGCGATAATTGCTTCTGGTCAAAAAGGAAATACAAATCATAAGCTAGAGGAATGGGCTAGCAGTCTTTGTGGGCTCGCTGAACACCAGGTTGCGTCAGCATTGAAAGTTATCGAGCGGAGAAGCGCAATACTCAAGACAAAGTATCCGTTTGAAATTAATGAATATGCTGTGGTTTTCCATTCTGAACGACTGTACTGCGGTTATACATACCTACTTGCAATTTCGCGCCCAAGTTATACAGCTACTTGGCAAAATCCATCACCCACGCAAGAAGATAGCGATTTATTTGAGGATTTTGTAGCGAGTGTTTTAATGGTTTATCTCGGTTCAAATTCGCATGCATTGGCTTTTGGATGGCCATCAAAATTGGGCCGGCCTCAAGAATTTCACAAAGCGGTTGAATGGCTGGCAACAAAAATGGGAATAGAGCCTGGAAACGCATTTAGGCCTCCACGCCGAAAAGATGGTGGCGTTGACGTTGTCGCTTGGAAGGGCTTTGGTGATAGGAGATCTGGATTCCCAATTTACCTAGTTCAATGCACATTACAAAGGGATTTCCTAGCGAAATCCAGAGATATAGATCTGCGGCTTTGGGCTGGCTGGTTGGAAATGGATAGGGATCCCTTCGCAATCTTGGCAGTACCAAAGACTATTGCGCCAGGCGAAATTTGGAATGAAATCTCAGCAAATGCAATTATTTTGGATCGAATCAGACTTACAGAGAATTGCAATTTTGATAATTCGCCTGAAGTTGAATCCTATCTAGAGAAGATTTTGAGTAAATGGAAACTTGAAGGAGAGAGTCATCTTACTTAAGTCTGATGTGGCAAATTTAATAACAAGTAAATTGGGCCTGCCCAAAGTTCATTTCTCGACAGGTTCGACTGAGCCAAAGGAGCTATTTCTTCAAGTCGCACATTGTTTGGCAATTGATATAAGTGATGTAAATACGAAGCCAACAATCGCAAGAAGAATTGTTGAAGTGAGTGGTGAGATTTGGTTACCAAATTATGAATCGTCTGGGAGTACTGTAACTATAGACGGACTAAAGGCAGTTCATTCAGCTGTTGAATTTTTCTTATCTGGTAGACCTGAAATTAATTAACTAGCCTTAATTTTGGTTTAACTTCTAGTTCAATTTCATAATGACTTGCTATTCGAACATTTCCTGGATCCTTAAGTACAAGGTCTGGATTGTTAGGTGCCAACGAAATAGACTGCAATAGTTCAGGGCTATCCAAGAGCTCGTCATAGTCCCTTACGCAAATTGCTTTCATAGTTTGATAAATAACGCCGATATTTACAGCATTTCCAAGTTGCTTGTATGAAGCCGAATCCTTTTGATCAAAAAAGTCGAACCAATCTGGAAAACCTTGAAGTCGAGCAGCTTCACGTACAGTAAGTCGTCGTTTGAATCTCTTACTGCGTCCAACAATTGAAGTTTGGGTGATGGCGACCAGGGCCGGTACGTATGTTGATTTCTTTGCGCGAATGCCAGATGGCCTAAAATGCATCACGCACCCCCACAAATTTTTTGCGTCTTGTGCCTGCCATTCAAACTTTCTGCGACTTGGTGGAAATTCTGCTAGGAATTTATGTTTTTTCAGCCAAGGATCGAGAACCTTCTTATGCGCAATATAAAAAGACTCGTTTTTGTCTAAAAAATCATGCTTCCAATCAGGCGTATCAGATGGCCTTTTGCTAATTTTTTGAAATGGCCATGAATCTACCCAAACGGGAAACCCCGGCATTGGCCCGTTCTCTGAATCCTTCTTAATTAGATCAACGAATTGAGCCCAAGCCTCAATCCACCCTATTTCATCGGAACTTAATTGAACTTTATTCAACTCTGATTTAGAAAGATCAACTTCGAGTGGTAAATGATTTTCTAATACCCAATCTGCAGGATTCCAACCAGCGGTCGCCCACTGCAAGTCAGGCAAACCAGGGTCCTCTTTAGAAACTTTAAACCCAATCGGGAGTCTCGTCGCAGCGATCAGAACGCGTTCACGGACTTGTGGGCGACCGCCAAAATCTGGTCGAATTTTATGTGGCGAAACTATAAATGGTTTTTCGCTAACTTTATAGCCGTTTTCTCGCAAGGTACGGATAATAACTTCCCACTCATGTTTGTGACGTGGACCTGTTAAATTTCTAACATTTTCAAGAAGAATAATTTTTGGTTTTTTTCCCTCAATAATACGAGCAATATTCCAGAATAAAGTTCCACGAGCTTCATCCATCCCTTTTTGTAGACCAGACTTGCTAAATGGTTGGCATGGAAATCCTCCAACTAAAACATCATGGTCCGGAACGTCCACGATATTGTCATTGGCTAATTGAGCTATATCACCTTTGGGTTTTATTCCCCAATTTGATTTATAAATCTTGACAGCATCTTTATCAATTTCAGACGCCATAACACACTCGCCGCCAAGTGCGCTAAGTGCTGCGTGAAACCCACCGATACCAGCGAATAAATCAATGTATTTAAAACCCATATGTAGATCCTAGAATATGCTTCTGACATGTGGAGTAAAATTGACTTTAGCCACGAAGGTTTACATTATTTAGTTGCCTTCTGGCGGGGGAGAGGAGGTCTAGCCGTATGCGGTATTTTGCAAAGCTAGGCGCAAACAATGAAGCGATAAACATTTATCGTTTTGAGCGTGGTGAAACAGCCATGATCGAAGATAGATGGGATATTCGTAGTAAATCTTGGGTAGATAATTCCGATGCCGATGTTGTTCGTTACTTGACTCAAGGTGAAGGTGAGTTCCAAGAAGTTACCGAAGATGTAGCCCGTCGAATTTTTCCTGATGTATTCGCAGGTAGTAACGGATAAACCAAAATATATTTATTGTTTCAAAGTTAAATCTGTCTCGTATTTCCACCCTCACCCAACCGCAATCAACGCCAGCGCCCCACTAGTGGCAGCAATTCCTGCCCAGTTAATTAGGGAGGGTTTTTGGTTGAGCAGCTTTATGGCAATTAGGACAGATAGGGCAGGGGCAGAGGCCATAAAGATTCCCACCTTACTTAACTCTAAGTTATTAATTGAGATCA
>Ga0164292_10005870_pt1 | contig 10046 bp, 16 predicted proteins | sample GEODES117metaG_FD_111486 | JGI IMG/M metagenome (GOLD analysis project Ga0164292, IMG submission 111486) | Eutrophic lake water microbial communities from Lake Mendota, Wisconsin, USA - GEODES117 metaG | ecosystem: Environmental > Aquatic > Freshwater > Lake | place: USA: Lake Mendota... | reverse complement strand
GAGATCGTGAAGCGTACTTCCGAGTCGTCCGAGCGGAACAAGCAGACCCAGGAGATGATCCGCGGGTTCTACTACAGCCCCGAAGGGAAGGAGAAGCAAGGCAGTCGTCTGCTTCGTCCTGCCCAGGTGCTCTACCTGATCAAGACGTACGGAGCGGCCGACTGGTACAGCTGGAACATCCAGCACTGGGGCACGAAGTGGGACATCGAACCGGTAGGGCCAGAACTCTCCGGTTCCGACGCGGTGTTCTACTTCGAGACGGCTTGGGGGCCGCCCGAGCAGGCGGCGAGAGCGCTGTCCTCGATGTTCGGCGGCTGTCGAGTCACGCTCGACTACATAGAGCCGGGCTGTGACTTCGGTGGACGGTCTGTCTACTACAACGGCGAGTGCGGGTTCGAGGAGCAACTGACAGCACGGGAGTCTCGTGACATCAGCGAGTGGCACGAGGACATGTACATGCCTGAAGACGACGACGAAGACGAGGAGGAGGAACCATGATCGAGGTGACTGAGTCAGGCGCCACCGTTGTGACGGGGGAGCACACCAAACTGTTCGCTCTGATTTCCCTGAAGCACGCCGTCGTGCTCGAGGGCAAGGGGATGAAGCTCAGCCGTGGCTTCTCGGCCATGGCCATCGCCAAGAAGCGGTACGGCCTCAAGGGCAGCCGCGAGAAGATCGTCGCCCAACTTCAGGGCCTGATCGACGCCTTCGCACCCGGGAGCGAGGAGAGCGAAGCGTGACGGGCCGACAAGCGTTTCTCGCGATGGCGGAGTGGGCTGAAGGCCGAGCAGAGCACTGGCAGAACGAGATGCAACGACACCAAGCCCTGGTGGGCGGATCGCTGCATCGCATCAAGTTCCACGGTGCTTCCCGGATGGCCCGCTACGCCATGTACAACATGACCATGTTCCAAGAGTGTGCCGCAGAAGCCCAGAGGCGGGCAGAGGAGGAAGACAATGGGTGACAGGTGCTACTTGCAGATCACCGTCCGCAAGCAAGATGAGCAAGCGTTCCTCTCTATCGTGGGGCGCAACTCCGCAGACGAGCGAGAGGAGAACGACCTGAACGTCAATCTGACCTTCGAACAAGCCAACTACGGGTTCGGGAACGACCTCGATGAGTTCGCCGCTTCGGGACTCGAGTTCTACGGGTGGCACGGTCAGGGGTCCTCGTACGACTCGGCAGAGTTCTTCAGTCACGACAACAAGGCCCGCTGGATCTACACCGGCTGCGACGGCGGGTACGTGATTGACGGTAGAACGCCGCAAGAGAGGAGGAACTCACTCAGGCGACTGGAACTGCTCGTCAAACAGCAGGAGGCAATCAGGATGAAGATCGACAACCCACTGTGCGCACTGGCGCTGGCAATGGAGGGACAGACCAATGAGTGAAGAGACCATCAGGCAAGAAGGCCCGTTCAAGTTCATCAACCGCACCAGGTACAACGGGGAAGACCTCGCCAGCCTGTTCAACCTCACCCGAGAGTGGCTGAAGCGAGAACTGAACGACCCCAACGCGGAGCCGCGCAGGAACAAGTACCAGCCGACCGTCGAGGTCTTCGACATCAACGACTTCAACCCCGGGAACGTGTTCACCACCCGGGGAGAGTGGAACGAGGAAACTCGACGCACCGTTCATGTGCTTCGACCCACGTACATCTCCGGCCCCGGCTATGCAGCAAGCACCTCGTGGAAGCTGGGCATCGTCCCGCCCCACCGGCTCTACGCCAATGAGGTTGAGATGCTGACGGCGGCAACAGAGAACCTGGCGCCCCCGGAGCTGAGCAAGCAGGTCGCGGTGATGTTCCGAGACCTGTTCCCCGACAGCGACTTGGACTACGACTCGAGCAAGCGCAGGAACGCGTGGATCGACGCTGAAGCCCTGAAGATCCGGGTCCGGATCAGGCCCGAGAGGGAGAACCCGGCGTCCAGCGGTGACCGGAAGCTCCGAGTCGCGCGGACCCGCGTGGCCAACAACGTGGCTCGTTTGGCCTACGACGTCGGTGATGTCCGCCACAGGATGCAGGCGATCGACCACCTGTCTCGAGGAATGCAGGGCGACTTCGTGAAGGCGCAGCTGAGCCCGACGTTCAGTCACGAAGAGATCGCAGAACTGCTGGACAAGGTTCGAGACCTGACAGCGCGCATCGAGGCTTACAAAGAGGAGTTGATGGCATGATGTTCTTCACGGCTGGCCGAGTGGGCTCGACATACAAGCCGTACCGTCACTTCTTCGTCATGCACATTGGCGTGAAGGTGTACGAGATCAAGGTCGGTCGTGACGGCATTGCCCGGTTCAAGTACGCCGGTGTGGTCGAGGGGACGGTGACCCTCGACCGCTACGTCCGACGGAAGAAAGAGAAACTGGCCGAGGAGTGCGCGGCCGCTCGAGGCGGAACCTACATCAGGGTTCTCCGCCACAACATGCAAGCCCCGCCGCTGTACGCACTCTCAGCGGCTGTTCAATCGTGACCCTCAATCTGGAGTACCTGCACATGACCACCAAGACCCCCACCATCATCACCATCAAGCTGCTCGCCGCCACGGCCCCGAACGTGAAGGAGGTCGAGGCCAGCCTGGCCCAGTTCGGCTCCATCCTCCAGTACGAGGCCGTGAACCTCGTGTTCGACGGCAACGCCCTCGTCCCGGCCCCGGTCGCCATCGCGGGGAGCAACCAGAACGACGCTGCGATCTCTCCGGCTCCCAAGGCCAACAAGGAGAAGGCTCGCAAGGTCCAGGCCGCGCAGGCGACCAAGCGGGCGAAGGACAAGCAGCCCGCCGAGTCCAAGGCCATCAACCTCGAGGAGGGGAGCAACCCCGAGCGGATCTTCAGCCTGATCCGCAGCGGTCCGGCTCTCACCAGCACGCAGATCCGCGAGAAGCTCGGCCTGAACAGCAACGTGGTGAACACCACGGTGTACCGCCTCAAGCACGCGGGGATGATCCGGCCGATGAGCCACAACGCCCCGAACGGCGACACCCTCTACACGAGCACGGAGTGGGACCCGAAGCCCGCGGTGGAGGTGACCGATGACGCGGAGTGAGAACGAAGCGTACTGGCACCTGCTCCTTCCCGAGGAAGTTCGGGTGTTCTGTGAACTCGTCAGCAAGTCCGTCGGCCTCTCGGCCGCGGACAAGAACCTGATGGACACGATGGCCAAGCGCCTCGTGGACGAGAGGGACGAGCAGCAAGAGGAGGACAGGCAGGCGGCCAGGGAAGTGGCCATCGACATGGTGGACGACGACGATGACACGGCCGTGGACGACAACGCCACGGTGAGCGTCACGGAAGACGGCTACTGGGTTCAGGCCTGGCTGTGGGTGAGCGACGACGAACTCGAAACAGGAGACTTCACATGACGGTGTCAGCAGACAAGATGCGCGTGTTCAACTACGCGACGGCCAAGGCTCGAGCATCTCGGGCGCGGAACATGAGCAACGGTGCTCCGATGGGCGTGCGTACCCGAATCGTGGTGAGCGACTCCAGCCGTGCCAAGCACGGCGAGGACGGGTGCATCTACGCGATGGAGTACTGCTACAGCGAGCTGGTTCGGTATCACCCGAACGGGCTGCTGGAGATCAACTGCAACGGCTGGGACAGCAAGACGACCAAGGAGCGCATCCGCGAGTTCTCGGACATCTACGTCCACCTCCACCGGGGTCAGCTCAGCATGATCCCGTTCGGCTGGGGTCGCGTGGAGCTGCCGATCAACGGCTGCGTCTCGTACTTCGTCGACAAGGAGGCCAGTCTGGTCTACGGGCCCGAGGGCGAAGTCTACGACAAGTCGATTCGGCGTGTCGGAGCCTTCAAGCCTCTCCCGAAGTCGCGCCGTCCCGAGAGGACGATGTTCCTCCGAGACGTCCTCGTAGACCCGGAAGGCAACGACTGGATGGTCGTCGATGCCTCGCGCGTGTCGGCGATGGAGGGCAAAGCTCTCATCCGGTACTACGGCGACGACCCCAACGACCGCTCCTACGCTCACCTGGGCGAAGAGTTGCGGCAGGTCAACGACCTGTTCCTGCTCTCCATGGGTGACGGCTGGACCGCGAAGGAGAGGTACGTCAGGGTCTTCGAGAAGCGTCCCATCCCGCGTGCGGCATGAAGCCCGACTACACCGACAAGTGGTTGGCGACCCAGATCTACTGCGACGACGGGGACGTGTACTTCTGTGCGATTCAACTCGACCAGAAGACCAAGTCCAGCATCCGTCGTGCGGTCAAGGCCTGGCACGCTGCAGCCGCTGACTACGGCAACGACGACGTCGACCTGAGCGTGCACGAGGACAAGGCCTACTGGGTTCGGGCCTTGCCCAGCGTCTGGGAAGACGTCACGGTGCAGGTCAGGTGGGGGGTGATGGACACCTCCCCCATCGCCGCTCTGGCTTTCGCCGGGGAGGACGGTGACCTGAACGGACTGATCTCGTCCAGTCTGCTCTCGGAGGAGGAGATCATGGGCAGCACTGAGGTGAGAGTGGAGGGGGGCCCGCGTGTGATATTCAGCGGCAGGGCGAAGTAACTCACGGGGGACTGGGCGACCCCGGCGTTGCCAAAGGAGGTGGTGGACTGGGTCATGGGATAGTCTCCCGCGTACTGCCGGTTGACAAAGATCACGGATAACCGATAAGGGGAGCAGGGCGCACCGGCCGCCCGCGCTCCCTTTAGCCATTCAGGAGAACAGGACTATGGACAAGATGAAGCTCAACTACGATCACTACGCCGTCCAGCTCGAGGACGGGAAGAAGTACCTCGGCCCCTTCCGCTCGTGGCGCGAGGCCGACATCGCCCGCAAGTACTCGGACGGGACGGTGTTCATCGTGAAGTGCACCGGCATCGGTGAGCTGCAGCCGTTCGAGAAGGCGGACGGAACGCTCATCGACCTCGGGACGATCAAGCAGCCCAAGCCCCTGGACCTGAGCGCGCCGATCCCGTTCCCCAGCCGTCCGTCCCCTGTCACCGCGGCGCCCGTGGCCGCGGATGATGTGGTCGGTGCCCCGATCATCTCTCCGGTTCCCAACGAGCCGCAGCGTCAGTCGGGTCAGGTCACGTACACGGCCGAGCACGCGAAGGTCGACGCCGATGCTGCGGAGCGAGTCAAGCGCCAGGAGGAGCACGTGAAGAAGTTCGGCATCGCCATGGCGCCGCCGATCTACGCTCCCGGCTTCGTGACCGAGAAGCTGGGCGGTGAGAACTTCACCATCTCCCACCAGAAGCACCATGACATGCCCCGCACCAGCGAGGGTCTGCGTGGCATCCGTCAGGCGGTGACCAACGAGAAGCGTGCTGACCTGGTCGTGCGTCCGAACCTGCTTCGGATGACCGACACCGGTCAGGTCTACCGCCTCAACGGGGCCCGGGACGCGGAGGGCAACCCCAAGACCATCCTGATGGAGCAGAACGGCATCCGGCAGTTGGCCGCACGCATCAACGACCAGTTCCCGAGGGCCGCGGAGTTCCTCTCCGTCCTCGACCCGGTCGACCGGGCGTACGTGTTCAACAAGCAGATCGCCAAGGTCGACCCGGAGGCTGAGCTGAAGCTCCGCACCCGCGTGACCGAGACCGGGGACCGTGCTGTCTACGCCGTGGTCGGCAAGTCCTACTCGGTGTTCGACGCGGACCGGATCGCAGACCTGCTGGTTGATCCGTTCGCTCGGCTCGACAAGCAGTTCGGGGAGGAGCAGGCGCCCCGCGGCATGGCAATCTACCGCCCCGACGATTCGTCGATGCGGGTGGACGCCATCTGGCACGCTGACAGCATCGTCAACCTCGCGGCTGGCGATGTCTTCAAGGCGGGTCTGCGGTTCCGCTCGTCGGACTCCGGCGGCGGCAGCATCAAGGCTGACCTGCTCGTGTGGCGCAACCTGTGCAAGAACCTCATCATCATCGACAAGGCCTCGGTCGAAGTGCTCCGGCGCACGCACCGCGGCTCGATGGAGGGGATCACGGTTGACCTCACCGCAGCCACCGCGAAGGCGGAGGAGTTCATCAAGGGCTTCGCCGCTGACTGGGGCTTCCTCCGCAAGGCGCCCGTGAGCCAGGTGGAGATCTACGGCGAGAAGTACGAAACGGTCCCCTCGGCGCTGAAGGCGCTCGTGGATCAGGGTCGTATCGACGGACTGACGGCGACCAACGCCGCAGTCGAGGCGCTCCTGAGCGGCTACGCCGCTGAGCCGGGCAACGGGAGCCTGGCTGACATCATCAACGCGGTGACCCGCGCCGCCAACAGCTCGAAGTTCGACTTCGAGAAGCAGGAGAAGATCGAGAAGGCCGCAGGGGAGCTCGTCCCCGTCCTCGTCAAGGCTGCTCACCGGGCCTTGGACTAGTCTTTCACGCACCCTCAGTCAGTCAGGAGTAACAATGGCAACCGCCAAGAAGAGCAATGTCTACGCGTGGGAAGTCGCGCGTACGAAGATCCATGACTTCATCGTCAGCGTCAACAACCAGCACGTGTTCACGGCGTGGATTCAGGCCCAGTTGGTGATCGAGGCCCAGGCTCGATACCACCACCACGTCGGGCACAGCGTCGAGGATGCCGTGGCAATGGCATGGGAGGACTTCGACGTGGCCGCGCGTGGGAAGGGGTCGCCGCATGTCGCCGGCGCCATCTTCCTCCTGTGGTCGCGCCTCCCGTCGAAGCGAGACCGTGAACTGCAGCAAGTCTACACGGAGGCGTTCAAGGCCGCGCAGGATGCTACCGCAGCGGGTCGGCTTCGGTACCACAGCACCGTGTTCAACTCGCGGGTCCTCACGCTCAAGGATGACTTCGACCTCGTCGAGGCCATGCCGATCGACTTGACGCCTATCTCGGATCGGCTCAAGAACGCGAAGGACATCAAGCAAGTCCTGGACGCGGCGCAGTCCTTCAAGGAGCGTGGCTTCACGCTCGTGGAGGGCGGCGCGTCGAGGTCGGAGCCTACCGCCGACGCGAAGCCGGCAGCGAAGCCCAAGGCGAAGGCGAACGCGACCCCGAAGGAGGAACCGGCTCCCGAGCCGAAGATCTCTCCGGTTCGTCTCGTGGACCCCGACGACGTGTTCTAGGCGATGCCCGCCGAGCACACGAAAGCAGAGATCGCTTACGCAACGCATCGTCTCCTGGAGGCGATCCACACCGCGGAAGAGGTCTTCGAGGGTCATTCGACCCAGCTCCGTGCGGTGGACGGCCCGGGCCTGCACATCCAGCTTCTGCTGAATGGCAAGGTTCTGGCTTCCTTCGCCGGGGATCACCCGGTGGAAGTTGCTGACGCTGTCAGCGCTTTCCTCATCCACGAGACCACTCGCATCATCGAAGAGTAGTGGTCGCCGAGACTTACCGTCTCGGTTATGCCGGTGCAGGATTGCCAGTCGGCAGTCCTGCACCGGTTCTTCGGTGGCTCCCCGTCAGTAGTCAATCAATCATCACGCAGAGGTACATCATGGCAACCGTCAAGCCCTACATCATCACCGTCAAGTACGTCGCCGTCTACAGCAGCCGCCCCACCATGGAAGAGGTGGCCAACGAGATCAACGTGGACGCCATCGACATCAGCATCGAGGAGGCGGTCGTGAGCGCGAAGCCGACGTTCACGGAACTCCGTCCCGTCGAGACCCCGGTCGCAGCCGCCCCCACGAGCCCCTCGGTTCCGGTCAAGGCTGTGGTCGAGGGTGACCTCAACCTCTACGGCCTGGAGCGCAACGGCACGAGTGAGAAGGTGCTCCGTGCTCTCAAGCTCCGCGGCCCGCTCACGGTCGGGCAGTTGAAGGAGTTGACCAAGGTCAAGAGCCCCAACATCAACGTCACGGTCAACCGCCTGAAGAAGATGTCCAAGATCAAGGTCGTCGGTCGCGAGCCCAGCGGCTCCGTCTACGGCCTCGTGGAGTGAACATGAAGAACAACAAGCCAAGTGCCGGGGCAATGGCCTGGCTCGTGGGGGAGGCCCTGCGAGCCGGGGGCATCGCCATCCACCAGACGAAGGAGAAGTTCGGGAGCATCCGCGTGTACGTGGCGATGCCGAACAACCACGAGGCTCGGCGTCACTACCGAGAGGTGTACCTGACCGCGATGGCTGCCTGTCCCGAACTGGCAGACGACCTCCGCGGGGGTGCTGATTACAGCGAGTGGCTGTTCCCGACCGAAGCGGATCTCGATGACTACATCGTGACCCACTCGGCGAAGGGCGGCGCAAACGCTCTTGGACAGTGGGATCCGCGGTTCGCTCTCGCCCGGCAGCTCATCCGCGGTGAGGACACGTCAGACTACCTCGATGGCGACACCGAGGTTGAGTACGTGTCCGCGGCACCAACGACGGTGAGCATCGACAGCGAGCTCTTCCAGGCCGCCCACGCGGCCGTGGCTTGGGCTTGTGTCCAGTCTGGAGGTGGTGACTGGTCGGACGTGTACCACCAGATGAGCGACGCCCTCAACAACAAGGGGAAGAAGTGATGCTTACCCTCACCGGAGAGTGCGAGAACTGTGGCGGCCTTGAGGAGCGGACCTTCCGTGACTCGTGGACCGGCACGGACCTGTGTCTGACGTGTCTGGCGCCGATCGCCAGTCAGATCACGAACTCCCCCGCCAGCGAGGGAGACAACCTGAAGACCCTGCTCAACAACGACAACGACACGGAGGTGCCCAGTGGGACCTGAACTCTGGCAAACGATCATGGGACGTCAACTCATCGACGGCACGATGCCCCGCATCGCGAAGGCCCTGGAACGCATCGCAGATGCACTGGAGGAAGCAAACAAGCGTTCGGCCGAAGACACGGCCGAGATGAACAAGTTCAACGAAAGCGTTCGTGAGATCATCAACACCCCCGTTCTCGGCTGACCAAGGAGACAACAACATCATGTCCAGCAACAACATCAAGTTCGCCCTCTACGACTTCACCGGCACCCCCAAGGAGTTCTACTTCGTGGACGAGGTGGAGGTCCCCAAGCCCGTCCTCGAGCCCACGGTGAGCCACCACATCGTGGTGGTCGACCGTTCCGGTTCCATGTACGGGGTCATCGAGGACACCAAGACCATGGTCGAGAAGGTCATGACGGTCGAGGAGTTCGCCAACTCCGGGCTGCTGCTCACGCTCATCTCGTACAGCTCGAAGGGTGACTACACCATCCACTTCGCCAGGGCGAAGGTGGAGGACGTCCTCGCCCCCGGGAGCAGCTGCGTGAAGTCGCTCCGCTCCATCCGTGCAACCTGTCTCACCAGCGTGAGCGGGGCCCTGACGGAGACGCTGAACCACATCGCCCCCGCCGAGACGACCTGCATCTCGGTTCACACCGACGGCTACTTCAACGACGCGTCCCCGGGCGCTGAGGCGAAGCTCGTCGACAAGTGGATCAAGCAGGTTCAGAAGGAGCTGCCCAACGTGTACGTGAACACCATCGCGTACGGGTCGTGGTCCGACTTCAAGATGCTTGACCGCATCTCGCAGTCGCTCAGCGGCAAGACGGTGATCGCCAAGAACGTCAAGCAGGTCTACGACGCTCTGCACGACACCAGCGCGCTCCTGGCGGGCCGCGTGCTTCCTGCCATCCATGTCCCGAAGGACGACAGCGACTTCCTGGCCGTGCACAACGTCACGCAGCGCAAGGTCAACGGCAACACCGTCGACTTCGCGGTGAAGGGCGTCGGCCCGGACGATGTGACCAAGCTGTACCGGTACAAGAAGGTCACGCAGGAGCGCTGGGACAAGGACACGAAGCGCACCGAGGCCATCGCGGCTCACGCCACGCCGGTCTACGTGTTCGCTCGTAGCCTTCTCGCTGCCGGCAAGCTGAATGAGGCCAAGTTCGCGCTCTGCGGTACGGGTGACCAGACCCTGCTCAAGAAGCACTACAAGGACTTGACCTCCGAGGCTCTCGCCGGGTTCGCGGACGACCTCGACAGCCGCATCTCCGGTGACTTCTCGGTCATCGAGGTCACGCAGTCGAAGGGGCTGGCGAGCAACGCCGGTTCGGTCATGGAGCTCTGTCAGGTGCTCGAGCGTCACCGCAAGGACTTCACGCTGAACCTCGAGGAGACCATCAACGGGTACAAGCGGCGGAGCGTGAAGCGGCTGTCCGGCGAGT
>Ga0164292_10005869_pt1 | contig 10046 bp, 8 predicted proteins | sample GEODES117metaG_FD_111486 | JGI IMG/M metagenome (GOLD analysis project Ga0164292, IMG submission 111486) | Eutrophic lake water microbial communities from Lake Mendota, Wisconsin, USA - GEODES117 metaG | ecosystem: Environmental > Aquatic > Freshwater > Lake | place: USA: Lake Mendota, Wisconsin... | reverse complement strand
TAGAAAGGCCTTTTTTTACTACCGTGACGTTGTAGTCTCATTTTTACTGCCATGTTAAATAGAAATTTATAGGCGTTATTAAATAGGGTTAACCGGCTGCAAAGATAGTCAAAACCACTGAATAAACAAAGTAAAATGGGGTTTAAAACCTATTAATATATGATTATCAATGACTTAGTATAAAATTAGCGTCTCAAACCAGGCATTTTACCTGCCATTGCCCCTGATGACATCTGCTTCATCATCTGCTTCATTTGGTCGAACTGCTTTATAAAAGCATTAATTTCTCCAATATCCTTTCCTGCCCCTTTTGCAATTCTTTGTTTGCGACTTTGAGAAAGTAAATCTGGATTTCTTCTTTCCAAAACAGTCATCGATTGAATGATGGCTTCTACTCCTTTAAAGGCATCGTCTTTAATGTCTACATCTTTTAAACTCTTGCCCATGCCTGGAATCATACCCATTAAATCTTTTAAATTACCCATTTTTTTAATCTGCTGTATCTGTGTCAAGAAATCTTCAAAATCAAATTGATTTTTTCGAATTCTCTTTTCTAATTTTTTTGCTTCTGCTTCATCAAATTGCGATTGTGCTTTTTCTACCAAGGAAGTAATATCGCCCATGCCTAAAATTCTTTGGGCCATTCTCTCAGGATGAAAAACAGTAAGGGTATCTAATTTTTCTCCACTGCTCATAAACTTGATAGGTTTATTCACTGTGTACTTAATAGACAAAGCCGCACCTCCTCTGGTATCACCATCTAACTTGGTTAATACGACTCCCGTAAAATCTAAACGTTCATTAAATACTTTTGCTGTATTCACTGCATCCTGCCCTGTCATTGAATCTACAACGAATAATATTTCTTGTGGTTGAATTTCATTTTTAATTGCAGCCACTTCATTCATCATCACTTCATCCACCGCTAAACGACCTGCTGTATCTATAATGATTACATTTTTATTATTCGCTTTTGCATAGATCAATGCGTTTTGTGCAATAGAGACAGCATTTTTATTTTCTCTTTCAACAAAAACATCTACACCAATTTGTTCACCTAATAATGTGAGTTGATCCATTGCCGCTGGACGGTAAATATCGGCAGCTACTAATAAGGGTGATTTTTTTTGAGCTTTTAAATAATTAGCCAACTTACCTGAAAAAGTAGTTTTACCAGATCCTTGTAAACCTGCTACTAAAATAATGGTGGGGCTTTTTGAAAGGTCCATCAAAGAGGCTTCATTCCCCATTAAAGCCGTCAACTCGTCTTGCACAATTTTTACCATCAATTGTCCAGGACTAATGGCATTGATTACCTTGGCGCCAATGGCCTTTTCTTTGATACTATCTGTAAATTCTTTAGCAATTTTAAAATTGACATCCGCATCCAATAAAGCCTTTCTGATATCTTTTAAGGTATTGGCAACATTCAATTCATTAATTCTCGCCTGCCCTTTTAGGTGCTTAAACGCAGATTCTAATTTTTCACTCAAACTATTAAACATACTTACAACATTAAGGGGAGCAAAGATAAGTGATCATAACGAGTCAAACACCATCAATTCAAAAGGTATAAATTCAATAAAATATGGAAATAAAGTGCTCATTAAATATAAACTAATATATTGATTTTCATATACTTATGCTAATTTAGAGTATACGCTAAATATGTCTTGACAGTTTGTTAACTAATTAATATTAAAAAATACTTGGAACCTAACCTTTATTTAATATTATTGCATCAAACGTATCCTTTTTTAAAGAGGTGCTAGTTATATATGAGTAAGAAACAATTATTTACACTTGAATTTCCGGTGAGATGTTCACCTAATATATTATTTGAATTTTTATCCACTGCCTCTGGGTTGCAAGAGTGGTTTGCAGATAAAGTAGATGAATGGGAAAATGTTTTTAGTTTTTCATGGAATGGCGGTGTACCAGATAAAGCAGAATTAATTGACCAAGAACCAGATAAATTCATAAAGTTTAGATGGTTACATGGAGAGAAAAATGAATACTTCGAATTTAGAATTGAAAAAACTGAAATTTCAAATCAAACTATTTTAATCGTGAAAGATTTTGCTGAGAAAAACGAAGTCAAAGACCAGAGCCGACTTTGGGAATATCAGATTAAAGAACTCTTTCATCGTATAGGTAGTTAGCACACACATTTTGTTCAAGAAATTAGACATACTAATTCTTAAAGCCTTCATTGGCCCTTTTTTGGCAGCACTCACTATTTCAACTTTTGTGCTGACCATGCAATTCTTTTGGTTATACATTGACGACTTGGTAGGAAAAGGTTTAGACTTACTTACCATTTTACAATTAGTAGGCCTTGTCTCTGTTAGTACTTTTACTACTGCCCTTCCCTTGGCCTTATTATTTTCTTCTATCATGACCTTTGGTAATTTAGGAGAAAGCTTTGAACTCATCGCCATTAAGGCGGCGGGTATTCCACTTATTCGTTTTATGCGTCCACTATTCATTTTCACTATATTTTTAGCGGGTATTGCTTTTTTATTTTCTAATAATATTATACCGGTAACGCAAATGAAGCTTACCAATTTAAAATATGAAATCATTATTGCCAAGCCTGCCATAGATTTAAAAGAAGGAATTTTTTATGATAAAATAGATGGCTATGTGATTAAGTTAGGCAAGAAAGAATCGAATGATAGTGTCATGCATAATATTACCATCTTTGAAAAAAGATTTGGATTGCAAGATAATTTAATCATGGCCGAGTCCGGTGTAATGCGTGTATCTACTAATAAAAAGTTTTTAGAATTTATCATGTATAATGGTTGGCGCTATCAGGAAAGAGGCCAGCGTAGCACAACTAATACAGAATTCACCAGACTTTATTTTAAAGAGTATAAAAAAATATTTGACCTGAAAAGTTTTCAGATGAATAAAACGGCTGATATATTATACGACCCTAAAATGTTAAGTGTTCGACAACTTGACAAGGCCATGGATTCAATACAAAACAAAGACGACTACTTTATTTCAAAAACCAATGTCGATATAGCTTCCTATTTAAAGTTCATGAAATACAAAGACAGCAGTCATCTTTTTAACGCGAAGCAAAATATTCAGCCCTTGAAAAAATTTAGCGCTCTTATGCCCGATTCTTTATTAACGAGTATTCGACTTAGTGCAGATTACCTGCTTCCTTCACTTACCTATAACCTTACTGCTATATCAGAAACTTATAATGAAAATATAAAAGCAAATTCTGCACTTGGAATAGAATGGCATCGAAAATTTACTTTATCCTTTGCCTGCTTTGTACTTTTTTTAATTGGCGCCCCACTGGGTTCCATTATACGTAAAGGTGGGTTAGGCACACCCTTGGTATTAGCTATTATCTTTTTTGTGCTCTTTTTCTTACTCAATAATTTTGGAGAAAAATTAGCCAAATCAGGACAGTGGGATGTGTTCTATGGCATGTGGATGTCCTCCCTTATTTTAATACCTGTTGGTTTATTCTTAACCTATAAAGCTATGCGTGATTCACAGTTATTGAACCAGGAATTTTACTACCGACTTTTACAGCCAATTAAAGTAACTTTACAGAAGTACTTTAAAAAATAAAAGCATGTCAAAATCTACTCAAAACAGACGTCAGTTTATAAAACAAACAGGCAAAGCGGGTATTGCAATGGCTAGTATGCCAATCATTCATACATTCGGCGAATTCCAATTGAGTCAGGAGATAAATTATATACAACAACCGTTGCCCTATTCCTATAATGCATTAGAACCATTCATAGATGCTATGACAATGGAAATTCATCATACAAAGCATGCTGCAGGTTATACAAAAAATTTAAATGACGCTAGTATTGCAGAAAAGGTAGATATCAAAAACACATCCATCACAAGCTTACTAGAATCCATCTCAAAGTATTCTACAAAAATGCGTAATAATGCAGGCGGTCATTATAACCATGAATTATTTTGGCAATTAATGAAGCCAGCTCCTACCACAACACCTACTGGTGCATTAGCAGATGCCATCAATAAAAATTTTGGTTCATTAGATAATTTTAAGGCTGCATTTAGTGATGCGGCAAAAACAAGATTTGGTAGTGGATGGGCTTGGTTAATTGTGAAAGCAGATAATAGTTTAGCTGTTTGTTCAACGCCTAATCAAGATAATCCATTAATGGATATAGCAGAAACAAAAGGCATGCCCATTCTAGGCTTAGATGTTTGGGAGCATGCTTATTATTTGAAGTATCAAAATAAACGTCCGGACTATATCAATGCATGGTGGAACTTAGTCAATTGGACATTGGTAGAGAATAGATTTAAAGAAGCAAATCAGGCTTAATTCATTTCCAATTTTATTTAATTGCAAAAGTCAAAACAAAATTTAAAGATTCAGTTTTTTGTAACAAGTTTAAGTATCATCTTATTTGTACTTAAATTTATTGCCTATTTCATGACGCATTCTTTGTCTGTTTTGTCAGATGCATTAGAAAGTATTGTGAATGTCTTAGCTGGTTTAATCGGACTCTATAGTTTATATGTAGCATCAAAGCCAAAAGATAAGGATCATCCTTATGGACACGGAAAGGCCGAATTTATTTCTGCAGCTTTTGAAGGAAGTTTAATTATTACAGCTGGCTTTATCATTCTTTATGAATCTGTCATTACATTTTTCGAGCCAAGTACCTTACATGGATTAGACAATGGTATTTGGATTTTGCTTTCCACCGCTGTATTAAATATGGCAGCAGGTCTTGGCGCTAAAGCTATAGGAAAGAAAAATAAATCTTTAGCCTTAAGCTCAAGTGGGCAACATTTATTAATTGATAGCTATACCACTTTTGCAGTTACCATTGGCATAGGCCTAGTTATTTACACGGGGTATAAAATTATTGATGCTATTATTGCTATTGGCATGGGTCTTTGGATTATTTATAATGGTTATAAAATTATTAGAGAATCGCTGGCAGGTATTATGGATGAAGCCGACATTGCTTTATTAGAAGAAGTGATTGCAGAAATAAATTTATCAAGAAATGAAAAATGGATAGACCTGCATAATTTAAGAGTTATAAAATATGGTGCCTTAATGCACATTGACTGTCACTTAACCGTGCCTTGGTATTTTAATGTGAATGAAGCGCATGCTGCGGTAGATGATTTTACAGGGCTCATAAAAAATAAATTTGGGGATAGTGTTGAATTTTTTGTGCACACCGATGGCTGTATGCCATTTAGCTGTCCTATATGCACTCTAGAAAATTGCGAACAAAGAAAATCGAATTTTGAAAAAAAATTAAATTGGAATATAGGAAATGTTTTATCAGATAATAAACATCAATTAGTATAAATTAGAATAATAAATAAAAATAATAAATTTTATTTTAAAAGTATAGAATATGAAAGCATGGTCTGAATATCAAGAAAAAAACAAAGATCGTTTCTTAGAAGAATTACTAGCCTTATTGCGTATACCCAGTGTAAGTGCTAAGAGCGAACACAATGGTGATATGCTTGCCTGCGCTAAAGCAGTAGAAAAATCTTTACAAGAGGCAGGCGCTCCTATTACAAAAATTTATGAGACAGAGGGCCATCCCATTGTATACGCTGAAATTAACGTAGACCCTAAACTACCTACTGTACTTGTTTACGGCCATTACGATGTGCAACCTGCAGAGCCTTTAGAATTATGGCATAGTAATCCCTTTGATCCCACAATTAAGGATGGTAAAATATTCGCACGTGGTGCTTGCGATGATAAAGGACAGTTTTATATGCATGTGAAAGCCTTAGAAATTATGACTAAGACAAATTCGCTTTGTACCAATATTAAATTTATTATTGAAGGTGAAGAAGAAATTGGTAGTCCTAACCTGGCAGCCTTTGTGAAAACACATACCGACTTATTAAAGGCCGACGTTATTTTAATTAGTGATACGGCTATGATTAGCATGGATACCCCTTCTATTGATATTGGCGTAAGAGGCTTAAGTTATATAGAACTAGAAATTACAGGACCGAATAGGGACTTACATAGTGGCGTCTATGGTGGAGCGGTAGCGAACCCCATTACCATTCTATCTAAAATGATTGCTTCTTGTCATGATGAAAATAATCATATCACTATTCCAGGATTTTATGATGATGTAATTGCATCCACCGATGCAGAAAGAAAAAAAATGGCCGAAGCGCCCTTTGATGAAAATGAATTCAAGATTGATTTAGGTATACAAAATGTTTGGGGTGAAAAAGGTTATAGCACCAATGAAAGAACGGGTATACGCCCAACCTTGGAAGTGAATGGAATTTGGGGCGGGTACACTGGAGAAGGTGCAAAAACAGTTTTACCTTCTAAAGCTTTTGCAAAAATATCTTGCCGCTTAGTACCCAATCAATCATCAGAAAAAATAACGGCCATGGTACTGGCGCACTTTAAAAAAATTGCACCTGCAAATATTACAGTCAATGCTTTTGAACATCATGGAGGAGAGCCTTATATCACACCTATCGATTCTCATGAATATAAAAGTGCCGCTAAAGCCATTGCTGCAACTTTTGGCAAGGAACCCATTCCTGTGCGTGGGGGTGGAAGTATTCCTATTTGTTCTTTGTTTGAGAAAGAATTAGGAGTGAAAATTGTATTTATGGGTTTTGGACTAGATAGCGATAACTTACACAGCCCGAATGAAAAATATGATATTGTAAACTTTTACAAAGGCATTGAAACCATTCCTTACTTCCATCAATTTTTTGCAGAAAAACAAGCCTAAGCATGAAAGCTGCCGCAGATATGATTAAAATGGAAAAGAAAAAAGTACGCTTAGATAAGTACTTATGGTCTATCCGTATTTTTAAAACAAGATCTCAGGCCACAGAAGCCATTGACAAAGGTCGTGTTAAAATAAAAGGAGAGCCTGTAAAAGCATCTCGTAATGTAGTAGTGGGAGATGAATACGAAGCAAGAACTGAACATAAGAACTGGGTAATTAGAGTAACCCAAGTACTAGAAGGAAGGCTGGCCTATGCGGAAGCTATCAAATATTATGAAGACCTGACTCCTATTGAAGAATTAGAAAGAGTAAGACAAGTGGCGGCAACTTTTCAAACAGGTAAGCGTTTGAGTAAAATAGGAAGGCCTACTAAAAAAGACAGACGCGATTTAGGAGAATTATTAGATTAAAAAAAGTCCATAGGTTTCTTTTATCTTTACAATATGACCATTGAAATTTTAACAGTACTTCCAGAACTATTAGCCAGCCCCTTTGAACATAGTATGATGAAAAGGGCGCAGGAAAAAGGTTTACTCCATATCAAATTGCATAACCTCAGAGATTGGGCAATTAATAAACATGGTCAGGTGGACGACTATCAATATGGAGGAGGTGCTGGTATGGTAATGGTTTGTGAGCCTTTAGCCAACGCCATAGACCAATTACAAGAAGCTGGGAAGTTTGATGAAATTATTTTTATGACCCCCGACGGCGAACGTTTTAATCAAAAACAAGCCAATACCCTTTCTTTACAAAATAGAATTTTAATTATTTGTGGGCATTATAAAGGTATTGATCAAAGAATTCGAGAGCTGTATGTCACCAAAGAAATCTCCATTAGCGACTATGTTTTATGTGGTGGGGTATTCGCAGCTGCTGTAGTAGTGGATGCCATTGGAAGACTTATTCCCGGTGTATTAAATGATGAAACTTCAGCCCTAAGCGATTCTTTTCAAGATAATTTATTAGCACCCCCCGTTTACTCAAGACCCGCTGAATTTAGAGGTTTGGCCGTGCCCCCCATTTTACTCACAGGCGACCCTAAAAAGGTAGATCAATGGAGAACAGAACAAGCATTGATTAGAACCAAGCAAAGACGTCCAGATATACTTGACAGAGAGTAAGCATTTAATTTTGCTATTCGGTAGCTAAAATACCACTTAAACTTCCTATTGTCAATTTGTAACAATCACAGTCACTATGTCGTTAGAGAATAGGATATTTGCTACTCCCAAATGAACCCATGAATAAAATAGTACGCATAAGCCTTCTTTTTGTCACACACCTAATGAGTCTGTTAGCTATTGCACAAACCAATACCAGTCTGCAAGAAGATTTTCAGCTGACGATGCAGCCTACAAAAGGACCCATTAAATTGGATGGGATCTTAGATGAGCCTTCATGGAATACTGTTAAAGCCGTTAGTCAGTTTAACAAAAAATTTCCTAATGATATTGGCCCACCAAAAAAACAAACCGAAGTAAAATATTTATACGATGATAAAAATTTATATTTTGCCTTCAAAGTATATGACAGCGGCACGGCCATTATCAAAAGTTTAAAAAGAGATATTGGACATGATGGAAACGATGGAGTTGCCATTGTTTTAGACCCCTTGAATCAAAAAACAAACGGATTTTATTTTGTAGTAAGTGCATTGAATGTGCAATCTGAAGATCAGTTGACAGGGAACTCAGATAATGGTCCAAGTTTCAGCTGGGATACTAAGTGGTTTTCTATGACTAAAGATTATGGTAATTATTGGATTGCTGAAATTGCTATTCCTTTAAAGTCTATTCGTTATAATGCAGAAAATAAAAATTGGGGCGTCAACTTTGTACGAATTGACGCTAAAAATTTCGAGTATAGCACTTGGACAAGAGTTGGGCCAAATTTTAGATCTTATGACCTAGGGTATACAGGACTGATGAAATGGCCAACCAATCCACCAGCTAGTAACAATAATATAATTCTGTTGCCCTATTTAACAGGTGGCATAAGCGAAGATAAATCAAACAGCAAGACTGAAACAACTGGTAATGGGGGGTTCGATGCTAAAATTGCCTTGAACTCTTCTTTGAATTTAGATTTAACAATCAACCCAGACTTCTCACAAGTAGAAGTAGATAACCAAGTGACCAATCTAACTAGGTTTAGTATTTTCTTACCAGAGCGAAGAGCCTTCTTTTTAGAAAATGCAGATTTATTTGCTGGATTCGGTATCCCTCCCATTCGACCATTTTATTCTAGAACCATTGGCTTAGATAAAGAAGGTAATACAATTCCAATCCTATTTGGTGCAAGACTTTCTGGTAATTTATCACCGGATGTAAGGATTGGTGCGATGAATATGCAAACTGGCAGAAAAGGTAATTATGCCCCAGAAAATTTTTCTGCATTTACCTGGCAAAAAAGAGTTTTAAAACGATCTCTGATTAAGGGGTATTTTTTAAATCGTGAAAATTTCATTTCAGTGGAGGAAGAAAAAAAGAATCCACTAGACAAATATGGACGCAATGCAGGTATTACATTTGAATATTCCAATCCAAATGGAAGTTTTGGTTATTGGGCTAATTACAATCAATCCATGAAGCCTATCATCAAAGACTTAAATAATTATGCAGAAGCTGGATTAAGTTACAATGGACGAAATTTTGCTTTTGTAGTAGACTTAGCCAATGTGGGCAAAAATTATTACACTGATTTAGGATTCGTTCAAAGAATAAGCAATTACGATGCCCAAAGAGATACGAGCATTCGTATTGGCTACAAACATATTTTTTCTGAAATTAGTTATACATTGATGCCAGCGAAAGGAAAGGTTGGCAAGATGGAACTTACCACCGAAAATTTTGTAGTTTTCAACCCAGACAATAGTTTCAATGAATTAGAAAGTTCAGTGCGGTTAAATACTGATTTTAAAAACGCATCTAATTTTAATCTAAGCTTAAGTAACAATGTCACTAATTTACTTTTCCCAACGAGTTTTACAGACGGAATACCGCTGCCTGCAAAGCAATACCAATATGGACAATTTAGATTAAGTTATGTATCCGATACAAGAAAACTATTCGGTTGGTTTTCTGAAATTACAGTGGGTCAATTTTATAATGGACAAGTAGAAGGATATGGCCTTGGAATCAATTGGAGGAACCAGCCGCACCTTAACCTTCGTTTGAATGCGCAGTTAAATCAAATTAAGTTGCCTGGAGCTTATGGCAGTACTAGATTGGTCTTAATCGCACCAAGAATTGAATATAATTTTAGTACCCAACT
>Ga0164292_10005867_pt1 | contig 10048 bp, 13 predicted proteins | sample GEODES117metaG_FD_111486 | JGI IMG/M metagenome (GOLD analysis project Ga0164292, IMG submission 111486) | Eutrophic lake water microbial communities from Lake Mendota, Wisconsin, USA - GEODES117 metaG | ecosystem: Environmental > Aquatic > Freshwater > Lake | place: USA: Lake Mendota... | reverse complement strand
TATCTCTACAATCTCTTTCATAGACAAAGAAATTCTTTTTAGTTATTTCTGTGATACGACTACAAATTTGTTTTTTTGAGTTAGAAAAGTTATCAATTATCACTACTTCATAATCTCTTTTCAATAGTTCAACAACTGTATGTGAACCAATATAACCACAACCACCAGTAACAAGAATTTTTTTCATAATTTAGTAATAATATCAGATAGGTATTCACCTTTATTTAACTCAACTTTATTACAACCTGATTGATTTTCTAGTTCAGTCATCCAAGTGTCCCAATTGTTTTTTAGTAACTCAACGAATTTATCATCATTGCCTCTATCGACATATCTTTGGATATACTCATCTTTGATATCTCTACTTGGATAAACTAATGTGAAATTAATTTTTTGATTTTGTAAAGCGTCTCTTACCTCTTTATGTGAAGAAACTAAGATAATATCAACATTCCCTATATTTGATTTAATGTGATTAATATAATTTTCCGGAAAATTTGACTTATCAAACGTTGAGGAATCACTGTCTAATATTTTTTTATCACCTTTATTTCTAAATAGATGTGATTTACCACAACCTGGAAAAGCAGATACAACTAATGTATCTGATGAGTTATGTTCATTAAACTTTTTGACTTTCATTTTCAACTATTTTTTTTAAATCTGCTGGAGAATAATTAATAGATTTTAGGACTTTATTGTCATCTTTTCTGTAGACAATGAATTTTCCATTAATTTCTTTATAATGTCCTTCGGTACCGTCTTTCTTTTTGTAAGACGATAGTGTTGATAAGGCTTCTTTTTGTGATTTACAAGCTTTCGACATATTACTTCGTTGTACCTCATCAAAAAGTTTTGGAAACTTCTTACCCAAACCAAATTCAAGTACTGTTCCTGAAAGAACATATTGAAGGTCACAAAGTGCATCAGCCACTTCAACCATGTCATTATTTTCTATAGCTTCTTTTAATTCGTTTAGTTCTTCTTGAATTAGTGAGATTCTTAATTCACATCTTTCTTTAGATGGAATTTCTGGATTTTTTAATACAGGTACGTCAAAAGTTTTGTGAAACTCTTTTACCTGATTAAGTGCGTCTAATTTTTTCATAAATTATTAATGTTTTAAATTATATTGAAGTTTTGAATTTAGTTTTTAATATATAAATGGTAAAATTAAATTTTAGATATGAAATACATAAAAACATTTGAGTCTCACAGAAACAAAAAGAACACTGTTGAAGAACCAGTTAATGAAGAGTTTTTTGGAGCAGTTGTAAATTTCTTTAAGAACCTTTGGAATAAAGCTATGGAAGAATTAAAAAAGTTAGGTGATAATCCGTCAGCTGAAAAGTTAGATGAGTACATTGAAAAAAATGCTTTCAATCCTGCGGATGATACATATCTTTTTAAGGGTGTGATTGATAACTTCAAAAAGAATCCTGAAGCTGAGAGTGAAACTTGTCTTAAATTAGTTGGTGATATTATTGACCCTGCTACTGGTACATTGGGTGATCAAGGAATGGGAGAGTTTATTAAGAACTTAAATAAAAACTATGGTGAAAATAAAAGACCAGTTGAGACTCTAAAATTTTACATCGAAACAGCTAGAAATAAAGTTATTAAAGAATTTAAATATGCGGGTGGTCCTGATCTTAAAGTAGGACAACCAGTAAAACTTGATCCTAAGTTAATTAAAATGGATCTGACTGATATGACTCACTTACCGGATGTTAAAAAGTTATTAACGGCAGCTGGTCAAGATGCTAAAAAGAAACATGATTCTACATTAGCTTGGGTTGAGAAAACATTGATACCTAAAATGATAACATATGTAAAAGCAATAAAACCAGAAGAGTTAATTGCTTATTTAGAAAGTAAACAAATTGAACCAAATGCTGGAGCTTCTGAACTTAAAGTTGGTGATACAGTAGTTTATAAAAGAAGTAAATTTGATGAAGCTAAGTGGAAAAATGCAAAAATCGAAGGAACAACTATCACACAAGAAGATTTAGATAAAAATCCTGTTATTAAAGAATTAGAAGATGCTGAGGGAATCGGTATTAAGAAAATTTCTAAAATTGAAGGAGATAAGATTTCATTTGAGGGTGCTGACTTCACAAAAACAAAAGAAGATGTTCTTATAACCATTGAAGGAGTACAAGCAGAGGGCCAAGAAGAACTTGTTAAAAAACTCGGAGAAATTAAAACTAAGAAACCAGAAGATATTAAAAAAGTAAGCGACTTTGTTGATTTCATCAGTGATGAGAAGAATAAAGATAAAGTGGTTGAAATTGATAAAATAATTGGTGGTGGTGAGACAGCTGGAGAATAAAATACTAAACTTCAAAACGTTTGAGTCTACTGAATCAAAATATTTGAGCCAAGATGATATTCAAGAGATATTTCTTGACTTAATAGATGATGGTTATCAATTTAATTTTTATTCTAAAGTAACGACATTGTATCCAACTTCTTACTACTTTGATTTCAGAAAACAATTTAATGAGGCATTTAATTTTAATACAGAAACTTTGAGATATGGGTGTCAGGATTTAGATTCTATGAGTAATGAAATACAAAAGGTTCTTTCAATATTAAAAGATGCTAAAGAAAGAATTAACTCAATGGGTTATGATATAGGATTTGAGCCAGAATTCAGTTTCTCAGAAGATACACTATTTTGTATTACTTGTCATATGTCACACGGGTCTATCAAAGATGAGGATGGTGAGTATTAATATATAATTCATCATGGACAAACTCTATAAAAGAAAATTAGAAAAGATATTTAATAAAGTTGATTCAATTGCCACAAAGGGTAGAGATTATTATATGGACTATAATAATTACATCAATGAGTTAGTTGAAAAAGGTGATTACGGTGCTTTTCAACAAATGCTTTACTACTTCTATCAAATAGATATCTTAGACGCATCATCTGTATCAGATATTAAAAGATTTACTTGGAAAGAAATACTTTTTCAGACTAAATCATCGTTTCTTAAGAAATTAAAGAAAGTTTATGATGACTCTCAGGTTTATCAAATATCTTATGATGTTTTTACTACAAATCCAAATTATGTTAATGTTTCTTTTGGTCAACCTCTTTCTCCAACTTTCTCTACGACATCTTTTACACAGTCAATAACTTTTGGTAGAGTAGGTGATAGAGTTAATCTTTTTATACTCAACCCTGATGTTTACTCAGTAAGTATTTATCATGCTGTTTGGGTAACACAATCCGGTGTGTATCAACCAGACGAGATTAAAGTTGTTCAGAGACTGTCAACTACAAGCTCAAACACATTCATAACTGACATACCAACATCAACTGGTTCTGAGTATTTAATCACTTCTGAACAAAGAGATGCTTTGGTTCCAAATAGCTATAGATTCTCAAATTACAGACTAAACGTAGTAAAAGAATCTCTTTTAGGAACTATCAAAGAAGTTGAAGTAGTAACTCCAGATTATAAATACTTAGTACAAAACAAACAATTTGGTTCAGTTGTTGGAGCTAGAACAACATATTTAGAAGTAAAAAGAAGTATTGACGCTACTGCATCAAATATTTTTGTAGAAAGTCCATCGCTTTCAGAAGAACAAAATTTAATAAACAGATACAAAATAGCTGTTGCGTATCTAAACTCTTAATATTTTTATTATATAATAAATAAAAATCAAAATTATGCAAATAAGAGTTGTTGACTTCGAGATTCTAACTAGAAATTTTACTAAATACCAAGAAGGAATTCAGAAAATTGAAAATCACAAACAAAAGTTTTTAGAACAAGTAGAACCATATCGTAAAGAAATGGAAAATATTCTTATGATGTCTCAATCAGGTATAATTATTGATCAGATGACTCAAAAACAAAGAGCTGAGAAGTTCCAAAAAATGCAACAGGAGGTAATGGATTTAGATAATGATTTTAAGGTTGAATTACAAAAACTAAAATCAAAGCTTAGTTCAGAATCTTACAGCTATTTAGAATCTTATATTACTGAGTGGTCGGTTAAAAACGACATAGATATCGTTTTGGGAACTGCTGAGGTTGTTTTCTCTAAACCTGAATTGGATATCACAAATCAAATTCTTGATGTCTTAAAATCAAAGGGTTTATATAGTGAATATGTTGAAGAGTCAGAAACTAATATTTAATTATCTAGAATCTTAGATATTTTCTCATTTCTTACTTCACTAACATTGAATATTTCTATACATCTCTGTATTTCATTCTCAAATTTAGCACTATTTGCGTAAGTGTATTTTAATTCTTTGTCTGGCATTATTTGTAGTAGTGAAGAACTATTGTTCATAAAGAAGTAAATACAACTATCACTTTTACTACAACTAATTTCTACTGACTCTCCTTTATTACTTAATATTAATGATTTTAAGGTTTCAGTAAACCTTTCAATTCTCATTTCATCATTATTAAGATAATTAAATAGATTGTGCATTAAGATAGTTACTTAATTTTTCTCTCATATCAACTACTTTATGTAGGACTGCATCTTCTTCATTTGGTCCAATGTGTACTAAGTAAGCACCACCAACTTCAAATCCCCACTCTTCTAAAATTAAAGCGTAAAAGGAAAGTTGAATAGAGTATTCTGATAAATGATTTTTGTAGTGGTCTTGAAATGGTTCTAAAAGTTTTTCGTATTTACCTTTTGGATGATCGTCGTGTGTGAAGTCTTTATTAGTCTTCCAATCTAAAATGTATATTTTTCCTTTGTATATAAAAAGAGAGTCAATCATTCCAGCGATTCTCCACTTTTTAGAAAAAACTCTTACCTCAAATTTAAGTGGTTCAAGCTTATGTAATTGTTTTGCAAATATTTTATTGAATTTATTAATTCTATGTATAACATCAGGATTACTAGGTAGTGGTTTCCAAATCTTATTAAAGTAATCCTCTATCCATTCGTGAGTTTCTGTTCCAACTTCATTTGCATAATCATTTAGTTTTTTCCACTCATTTAGAATCCAATCTTGAGGAACTCCAGCCTCTTCGGCTTTTTTCTTAGACCAATAGTCTTGCTCAAATGGTTTATGAAATCTCTGAATGAACTTTGTAACTGATGTGAACTCTTGACCTAAATATGTGTATTTGTGGTACTTAGAATTGAATTTAAATTCATCATCGTTGAAACACTCTAATTTCTTTAGAAGTAAATCCTTCATTAATTAGTATTTTATTTTTCTATTTGTTTATATATAATAAAATTTACTTTGTTGGTATGGAAACACTGATGTTAGTTCTCAAAGACTTTATAGTACCACTTTTAGCAATCTTAACTTTTATAAAAGCAATAGTTGAATATGTTAAGGTTCTTAAGTGGAAAAAATCTGAATTTTTATCAAAAGAGATTAAAGAATTTTACTCTGATAAGGATATAAACTTAATCTGTAAATTGTTAGACTGGAATGTTAGAAAAGTAGAACTTAACGGTGAGACAGTTAAAATAGATGATAATTTTTTAGAATCAGCACTTCTAACACACAGAAAGAAAGCTAAGTTTTCAGAGCACGAAGCGATAATTAGAGATAAGTTTGATTATTTTTTTGATAGACTTTCTTATTTCAACATATACATTGAAAATAATCTTGTTAGTGAAAAAGAAACTTTGAGATACCTTTCTTACTATTTAGATATATTAGTTAATACAGGAAGAAAAGATAAGAAACTGGTGGATGAATTCAATGAATACATAGATTATTATGAATTCGAAAATGTTAAATCTTTACTTTATAAATACACTAAACAAAAAGAAAGTGACCAATAGGTCACTTTTTTTATTGTTCAACTGGTTCAGGTGTAGGTTCATCACTTGATCTTCTTCCAAGTAAAGAATAGATTCGTGACAAATCTTCTTGTGTAATTGGTGACTCAGGAGAGAAAGCGTCTCGATTCAAGTATTCTGTAATCCAACTTGAACTCGAAGATTTTTTTCTTCTTGAAGCTCTCTGGTTCATATATTCAATTCTTTCTTGAATACGAGCTTGGTTATTCAATTCAGATTTTTCTTCATTGAAAATATAATCATTCAATTCATCAGAGTAAATACAGTCATTGCGAAGAATGTAAGTGTCATTTATTTCAGACCATTGAACATTATTACTGTGTGTGTACATTTGAGCGTATTCAACCCAACAAGCATCGTGTTGATATCTGAATACTTTATTTATTCCATCAAATCTCAAGTAGTCACGAGACTGTTTAGATCCATCTGTTGAACAAAGTGTCCAAAATGTTACATCTGGTTGGTAGTTATAAAGGTACCCATCGCGGTCAATGAACTTGAACGTATCCATATAAGGGTAGTAGTCATAACCAGAATTAACTTTAACACACATCTTTAACTCTTGACTCTTTTTATCTTTTGAGTCAAAGAATAAAGTATTGTACCAGTTTTGTTCAGCTTTATGTAGATATCCATTCTCATAACCCCACTTCTTTAATTGATAAGCATAATCTTCATCACAGACAGTGTAGATACGGTCCATAATTTTATATGAATCAAAGTGCCAAAGTAAAGCTCGACCTACAAGTTTATCATACTCGTCAATAAGAACTAACATAGAAATTTTATCAGAGTTATCAGAGTAAATGTCAAGTAATCTTTGACAACCATCATGCTTCATACAGGAAGCACCTAAAGTACCACGGTCAAAGTTTTGATAACTTTCCCAATGATAGTAATGTTTGATTTGACTACCAGTCACAACTTTCATTTTAAGACCAGCTGTTTTTTGAGCCGATCTAAAAAAGTTAGAGAATTTTTCAACCTCTCTTGATGGTACATTTTTGAATATTTTAGAAACAAAAGCGCCTGGCTTTGCTTGAAATCTACGAGTAGAGTTCCAGTAAGCATCTTCTGTTAATGACTCAATTCTTTCAGGTGTTAGATAAGATACTTTAGTCTTATCTTGAGTAGAAAGTGAGATATAATTCACAGGATTATCAACTAAATCTTCTTTGTTATGACGCCTTTTAAGTAAAAGATGTGCCACATAAGAGTCGTGCTCAATTTGAGACAAAAATTGTTTCAGTTCGTCAGAAACAAAGATGTCAATAGTTTTTCTTTCGTATGCCATAAATTTTTTTTTTACAAATTTAAGAATAAAATCTGATTAGTCAAATGATTGTTAATAACTTTAGCAATTATTAAATGTTAAAATTCTAATCTCTTTATTATTGTGTAGTTTTTTAATTGAATAGTATAATTTCTGACCTTCATTAGTCAAATCTCTGAAATTAGCGTACCATTGATCACCGTTTTTGGTTTCAATTGTTTGGTCAAACCAACCAACTAAAATTGAGGTAGTAAAAGGAATTGAAAGTTCTTTATTTGGAAAATACTTTTTCACAAACTCACCTTCTTTAAGATGTTCTTTGATAAAATCATCTAACTCAGAAAGATAATCTGGGTGTTTTCTTTTAATAAAAGAAATATCATCAGAAACAAAATTACCAGGTATAGTTAATTTTGTTTTGGATAGTTCATAAGGAACATTGGTTAAGTCTACCGGATCGAAAGCAACCAGATAGACTAATGTTTTACCACCATCAACATAATCAAATATCTTTCCTGGAATTGGAAAGTTTACAAACCCGGTATTATCTTCTCTTAACATATTCCTAAATTATTTAATTTATTATCTCTTTCTTTTTTTTAATCATCGCATAATAATCATTTAAAGGTATGGAAATCTTCTCGTCAAATGGCCATTATTCCACACCATAAAAGATTTCTTATCTTCTTCTGGGATAAACTCAAATATCGTGATCAAACAACTTCATTAGATACCAAGTGCTTCAAGTGCTGAATTACGAACAGCCCACTGTGTCATATTCATAATACGAGTAGTCTCGTTTTTAATAACGTGTGAGTCTTGTTTACTGAATAGTCTCATATATACTTGAAATGCCCAGAAAGCGTCTAAATAGAAGTCGTGTTGAACCGATTTCATACTTTCTGAAGCGGTATAAAGTTGTTTTCTTTGTTCATCAGTAAGACGAATTATTCTATCAGAGTCTGCGAAACGAACAGAGTTCTTGAACGCATCAAACTTACGATGGTTGATTTGTGGAGTTTCTTCTTTTTCACCTAAAATCACTTCTCTGATTTTAGAGAACTGAATACGATGTCCTACAAGTGAGTTAAGTGATTCAATTTGTTCGTCAAATGTTTCACCTGTAAGAGCATTAGATGCTTCTTCAGCAGCTTCGGTAACACCAGTAAGATGTTTACGAGACATACCAACATTGTTGGCTCCAATGAAGTAAAACTTATCAGTGTGTAAACCAGCATAGAAACTAAGTCTACGTGATTTGTCAGATGAATTTAGAATGTAGAATGATTTATAGAATTCAACACCACCAATATTTACGGTGTCTGAAAGAAGTTGTAGGTATTGTTGACCTCTAGTTATGGTCAATCGATATTTACTTATTCTGAAATTACTTTCAATAAGTTCGATTTTTTCTTTGAGATATTTTGCGATATCAAATACTTCATATCGATTAGATACATTTGAGATTCGCATTACACGTCCACCATATTTGGTGATGACTTGGTTGTTCACCTTTTCAATTGAAATGTTATCAATGAAGCTGAAAAGTTCTGTTTTGTTGTAGTTTCTAAAGTTTCTCATAATTATTTTCTCAGACACAAATATACAAAAATTATTTTAATTAAAAAGCGATGTGTCAAAAAAAATATATACTTAATATGAAATTTATTAACAAGTGGGGAGATTTTGTAAATGAAGAATGGTCTATGAATGATGCTATACCTGAACTTCACAGAGATAAGGAAAAACTAGGTATAATATTATTAGGTGTTCCTGGTTCTGGTAAGTCTACATTTGCTAATAGTTATGTGAAACCACACAATAGAAACATTAAGAGTTTTTCCACAGATGATGTTTCTTATATGTTTACGAAGGATCCATCAAAATATTATAGAGGAGCTACTGAGTTAAATTTATCATATCTTGACAACTACATAACAACTGGTCAGAATTTTATCTATGACACAACTGGATCAAATCAACAAGGTGTTTTTAATGTATTCAAGACAGCAAAAAAACAGGGATATAAAGTAATTTTTATTTTGATACTAACTGATTTAGAAACCGCTAAGAAACAAAATATTTTGAGAGGTGAGAGAGGTGGTCATATGGCTGATGAAGATTATATTGATTTTGTTTATTCGATGCAAAGAGATACTACAAGAGATTATCTTAAGTACTTAAAACCTGATAATTTTTACATAGTTCTTAAAAAAGATACTGGTTATAAGTTTATGAAATTCTCACCAGAGGGTGAATTGTTAAAAAGAAAGGTGAATAGATATGTTTCTACTATCAGAGAGTCGGTTAATAACAATAATGAAGTTGATAAGATAGTTGATATTATGTTAGATTTTATTGATGAAGGTGAGAAAATAACATTCAAATCTTCTACTGGTGAAATGACATATTCAGATTATCTTGAAAAAAATGAAAGATATCAAAGATTCAAACCAGTTCTTGTATCTAAAAATAAAACTGTTAGTAAATTCACTATTATTTATTCACCTAAAGATGGTAGTTATAATAACTTAATGGTAGTGCTTGATAACATGCAATCAACAATTGGTAGATTAGGTGAAGATGGTTGGGTTCTTTCTACTTTTAGAGTAGGGTCTGATGGTTCTTGGCACAGTGAAACTAGTGAAAAAGGTAAAGAAGTTAAAATTGATTGGGTATTTTTTGAATTTAGTAAACCAGATATTGAAAATGATAAATTTGAATTACCTGATGAAGATGAGTTAATAGAAGAAATTGAGAAGTTAGGATTTAGAGTTGATAATATAAAAATAGGTGATTCCGAAACAGAATTAGAATTTGGCTCTTATTCTTATGACGGTGAACTACCATCTGAAGAAAGTTGTGAAGATAAATTTCAAAGAATCTGTGATATCTTTGGATTTAGTTCATTTCATTTAATTTACAGAAGAGCTGAAGTAACATTTGAGTACTAATCTAAAATCT
>Ga0164292_10005866_pt1 | contig 10049 bp, 22 predicted proteins | sample GEODES117metaG_FD_111486 | JGI IMG/M metagenome (GOLD analysis project Ga0164292, IMG submission 111486) | Eutrophic lake water microbial communities from Lake Mendota, Wisconsin, USA - GEODES117 metaG | ecosystem: Environmental > Aquatic > Freshwater > Lake | place: USA: Lake Mendota... | reverse complement strand
TTAGGCGTACCAATAAAGAGACACCACGTAGGAGCATCGTCTGTATTCCTATCGGCTAACGCTGGCCTGATGACCTCGTTCCAGATCTTAGGGTTTTGATCTCCGATCTTATCCAGTACAACACCATCAAAGTATTGACCACGCAAGCTATCAGCGTTATCAGAACCATAAAGACTAATCCGTCTTCCCCAGAAGTCAACCCGTAGCTCAGAGATGTTTGCAGTAGCTCCCAGAGGACGAGTAAACTCAAGCAAGTAATCCCAAGCGACACGCTTAGACTGAGCGTAAGTAGGAGCAATATAGGCGAACCGAGGATTAGGTTTCTTGCACTCAATGGCGGCCTTTATCAGATGGTTGATAGCGGATACAGTCTTGCCCATACGACGATGAGCCACTACCACCGTAAACCTGTGGTTATCTACTGCCTCATGGATCTTTAGCTGCTGATCCCTTGGCCTGTAAGCAATCTCGATTACCTCTGCCATCAGGCTATGACTCCCTGTTTTCTTTGTAAGAACCAGTATTCTTAGTATCTACCCAGTCATCCCCAACAAACTTAGGCTCTACATTATTGAGCCACTTTTGTATCGATAAGAAACATCCGCCACGTTCTCCAAACTTACCGCCATGCCAGCTATTAGGATAAACGCGAATAGAGTTGCCTATGAGATTCTGGTCAAACCACTCACCATTGCACATAAAGTTAATGTCACCGCCAATGTAGACCTCAAAAGAATCAACATTAGGGTGGATGTGAGGATCTATCTCTGAGTTAGGCTTTACCAGAAACATCTCAACTTGATAGCAGTCTTGCCTATATAAGACAACTCCATGCGTCTCAGCAACATAGGTCAAGGCATTTAAGTCTGGTGTGTTAATAGGTCTTGAGCCTAGCCACCAGTTCTTGAAGTTCTCAAGATCGTCAAATTGCATTACTTCTGCCATGTAACTACGTGCTGCTGAGGAGCACCGTCAAGTCCTGTTACCTCAGTCCTAGCCAGCTTAGGGATATGGTACTCAGAGAGCTTCTGGATAATGTCCAATGCCTTATGAGGATCCTTATCAGCCACCTCATTAAGCCATCTATCCATGTTAGGAGCATTGCGCTCTAGTAGGTTAGCTATAGCTTCTCTTACGACACTAGTAGCCTTATTAGGCATTCCTTTAGGCCTACCCGGCCCTGCTAGTCCTTTGCCGATTTCTGGCGTTTTAAAATCGTTATCTGTTTCCATAATTGCATTATCCTTTGGATGTCATGCTTACTTTTGAGCTTCTCTATACATTGTTTCTCTAGTAGAAAAATCTTTGTTTCTTCCCTTATTTTCTACAAAGCCAAACCGCTTATAAAAGTCTTTTAACCTTGATACTGATGTTGCACCAAAGTCAACAGATGGAGATAACGTAAGCCTAGTTCCTGTTGCGTCTGCGTAATCAGAAAGTTGACGCATAATTGACGAACCAACTCCAGAGCCTCTTTGTTCTTTTGGAACAACTATTTTTGAGATATTTAAAACGCCGTTTTTATTTGATATATCAAGTTTTACATTAGCATTTTCTGCATTTTTAACAATATCCTCTAATGGCAAAGCATTAGCAATTCTTGGTGGTTCTGCTGTTGTTGGGTTATTTGCCCAAGATAAATCTGTTGGAGTTCTTTCTGACTGAATTTTTCTAATTTCAGCCATTGCCTTCTGGTTTGGTGTTAATAATCCAGTAGGCTTAATACTCCCTTGAAATTGCGCTAAATTAAACATCTTGTCCATGTATGGCGTATTCATTGCTATACCGCCAGACTGCTCTAATGCTCTTTGCTGTGCTACTTCTTCAGGAGTCGGGAAATATCGTGCTGTTGCATTTCTTGCAAATTCCATAGGATCATTAACTAGCAATCCTAAGCCAGCCTTAGTAGCCTGTTTCTGGCGGTCAATAGCGCCAAGAATGCTAGTCAATAATCCGTCAGCCATAAAATGCCTCGTATATATCCGGTCTGTTAGCCTTTATCCACTCTCGTGGCTCTTCATGGCATTTCTCAAAGTCTGTTCCTACTGTCTGGCTTCCTGCGTGATGAACATAAGCCCTTGATACGAAATGCTCAAACCCTGCTTTTTGCAGGTCATGGCATATTATATTATCGGAATACCAATTCGTGCTAGGGAACTTAGCTACATCCCATGCCTTCTTACTAATGGTAGCAAATATTGGTGCTATGACTCCTGTGGGCTTAATGTAAAACTCGCTTTCCCACTTTAATCCGACTCGCTCATCTTCCTCTACCGGGAATCTAATGTTCTGATCAGGCAATACATAGTCCGATCTAGCTCCCAAGAATCCGACATTTACGCCGTTTGATTCCAGAATTTCCGAATCATTCTTCATCACATCTATGGCACTAGGTGTTATAACAACGTCATCGTTAGACACAATTACTGATTTATAACGTCCATGCTCAAAGGCATAATCTATTGCTGTATTGTAAGCATCGCCAAAGTTATCAGCCTGATTCGGCCTCCATACCAAGTTAGGCAGGATACTCTTAGCCTTATGCCAAAGATCTAAGCTGTTGCCAAATAGGTACACAGGCATCGTAGGCGCATAAACTCTAATGCTTTCAAGCAATATCGTTACGCCGGGATTCTTTACCGTACAGATAACTATAGCTTGCACAATGTCACCTTCATTGAGTCTACAGCTCGTGGAGTTCTAAGGATTTCCTCATCAGAAGCGCCTTTCTCAGACATTTCTGAGCCTAATTCCGACAGCTTAAACTGAAGCTCTGCCAACCTAAAGCCAGATTCCCAACCTAGATACCAGCACCACTCTGTATAGTACAGCCAGCTATTCTCGTTAAATGCTCTTACGTGCGTAGGATCTTGCCATGCACCTAGACTTAGCTCATAGGGTACGGATATAACGAACTCACCACCGACTTTAAGTAAGTCTCGGCAGTTCCTCATGGCACTAATTAAATCAGGAATATGCTCTAAAACGTCATTTGCGACGATTTTTTCAAACATCTCAGGCTTAATCTTGATCTGTCCGAACCGGGTATCTACTAGCTCACCCCATTGAACCTTAGATATGTCGCAACACCAGTCAGGGTTTACCCTAGCCTGTATGTCTGAGTTTAGACAATCCTCTCTCCAGTCTTTACCGGAGCCTAAATTAAGCGTTAATGGCTGCAATTAAATCCTCTACGTTACTTGAACACAACAATGGGAGTAATTCATTGATACGGCTCTCAGGTAGATCCCACCAAGGGTTTTTTAAAAGCCTGTTTATCTGGTCTTCAGTAAACCGTAACTTCACTACTTTGGCAGGATTCCCACCAACAATCGAGTACGGAGGCACATCCTTAACCACAACAGACTTAGCCGATATAACAGCACCATCCCCAATAGTAACGCCTGAGAATATCGTAACGCCTGATCCTATCCAGACATCGTTCCCAATAACCACATTGCCCTTAGTCGCTGGATGTCCTATGCCATGCCAAGGAAATGCCTCTTTATTGATATGACCAAACGGATAAGTAGTTACCCAGTCTGTTCTATGATTACCGCCAAGGAATATCTCAACATTGTCCGCAATAGAACAAAAAGCACCGATTAATACATCAGTGCCTTCTCCCCACTCCCTAACGTGAATGTTCTTAACCCCGTAGGTATGCTTCATTACTTTTTCTTGTTTCTAGCGGAAATAGCTGCTGCTTTCTTCTTAGCATCTGCCTTACTGCTAGCACCCCATGCCTTCAGGGATAACAGTAGGCGCGTAGGTTCACCGTTAGGCTTCTTCTCTGCACCCGGCATATTGCCCATACGTGCTAAGAAACTAGCCCTTCTAGGATTGTCTCCTGACTTAACGGGAGCCTTTAGGTTAGATCCGGGATTCTCAGCCTCGTAAGACTTACGTCCCTTCTCGTTCAATCCACCCTTAGGATTCTTCCCCGCCTTCTTCGTCCATGCTGCTGCCATATTCTTCCTTCATCTCCATCTTAGCCATTCTGAGCATATTCTTCTGTTTCTCAGTCATAGCCTTAGTGATTGGGCCACCTACCAGCCAAGCAGAACAAGTACGATCAGCCGCGCACTTGAACTCGAAAAGCTCACAGTAGCCTAAATCGGATTCCTCTACGACCTCATTGGCGTAAGTCTCAGCGTCTGATTCCTCACCCTGAATACCCTTGATAATGCAGTCCATCATCTCAGGAGTCTGGATAAATGCAGCACAGTTACCACAGCGCATTGTCTGTGCATTGTCTGGAGTCGTAGCCCATTCCTCAGCACGTTTATCCCAGAAGTCTTCAGGTTCCTCTGGGTTTGCCGGGCCATAGCCTACATTCTTAAAAGCCCAATCCCTATTCGCTAGGTTAAGCTGGATGTCTGAACAGACTTTAGGGCAAGGTTTCATTTTTTGGCTTTATTCTTAGATGTACGGGAACCACGAACAGGCATCGCAGTCTTAGCCGCTTGCTTGAAATCGGCCTTAGTAGGAGCGCCTTTAGTTCCCGGCTTCTTCATCTTCTCGCCAGAACCATCGGCTATGCGCTTGCGTTTAGCATTAATTGCAGCATACAGTCCGGTCTTCATTTCTTCCCCTTAGCGGCTTTACGGCCCTCTGATAGCATGATTGCGGTGGCTTGTTTCTTAGACTTAACAACAGGCCCACCCTTACCGCTATGCAGAGTTCCAGCCTTGAACTCGTTATAGACCTTGCTCATCTTCTTCTCGGCCTTGGTTTTCTTCATTGTAAATTCACCTCTAAATGACCATTGTCAAAAAGTAAACCTAATGTTTTCCTATGCGCTTCTTCCCACATTTCTATCCGTTCCTGCTTAGATAGATTTTTGCCTTGATCTAGCTCCATATGACAAATAAAACAAAGGCTAGCAATCCTGTAATCACTAGCCTTTATACCTTTTCCTTTCCCATCGCGCAACTGATTTGAGTGAGCAGCAACAACCGTTCCGTCTTGCTTTCCACAATGCTGACAAGGAAAATTTCGCACTATTTCAAGAATCTTCTTGTTTCTGTAAAGCATTCTTTTTTCTTCCTTTTGCCATGTTATCTATCCATTCTTGTGATCTTTTTTTCCCAAGATGAAAACTTAATAATTTAGCCTTATGCTCATCACTCATCTTTGTTCCATACATAGGATGATCTTTCCCAGATAAATATTTACCATGCTTTTTTCTGTCAAGATTGTTGTTTGCATGAGTATCCCACCGCAAGTTCTCAATCCTATTATCACTTGCTATCCCATTATTGTGACAACCTTCATGCCCGTTAGGAGGGTAACCAACAAAAGCAAATAGAACTAACCTATGTACAGCAACAGCATATTTCTTTTTATCAACACCAAGATGAACAGACATATGACCGTATTTGTCTGCTTTTGTAGAACTCAATAATCTTTCTTTATATATCTGCTCTACTTCTTTCCCATGTAAGCCGCAGAATTTCCTTATTTTCCTAGCTTTTACCTTGATTCTGCCAAGATTTGATGCCATATAATGACCACCATACCCCGGTATATCTTTCCAAATTTCTTCCATTGTCATCTCCATGATGATAGTGAAACCAATGGAATAATACATCATTTATTTGTTTTGTGGCGGCAATTCTTCCCGTCTTTTGTCGCTGCGTTTTCTCCAAAGTGATTTTTTAGGTTCATTACTCACGCATTCTTCTCCTTTAGTTTGGCTTCAATGGCGCTGGCAAACTTCACAATGTCTTTAGCCAATGTTGGCTCCTCCGCCGGATGAAACGGCCACAGTCGTTGGTATTCAAGCCAAATCACCTCATCCGTCAGACCCTGCCATTCACGCTCACTGCACTTGACGCAGTACAGCGCCCAACCGTCCGATGCTTTCTTGCCGCATTCGGCACAACCTTCTTCACTCTTAGGTGTACAGGTATGTATCTCAGCCGGGTTAGATTCTCCGCATCGCTCGCAAGTGGTCATTTATTCCTCTGATATTTCTTATGGACATCCAGAACCAGAGCTTTAATCTGGTCTGGATAGTAGTAATAGAGATTACCGAAGTGCTTGATACCTAACGCCTCAATTTCCCAATCAGCCAGCTTTCGCAAGGTTAGCGGCAATTCGCTGCTGTCGAGCAATGTTCGTTGGATCATAGTCGGCGAATCCGTCTACGTCACCGCACTCTGGACACTCAGTAAGAGTATCTTCTGTAAACGAGCATTTACCTTTAGGTATCTCATCCCAATCGTCTATAAATCCACAAAAGCAACATTGCGCTAGGTTGCTATCATCTACTATATTTGTGTCGTTCATATTATCCTCTTATTGAGTTGATCTATCTATATTCCGGTTACTAGCTTCCTGTGAGCGCCAAACGTCTACTCTCGCTTGCGCCGCAATTAATTCCCAACGTAACGTTTCCGCTTTTTCTACCGCAGCCCTTAGACCTTCAAGCAACTCTAAGTACTCTGGATGACTATACGCAAAGTTTTCTCTATCTGCAATAGTGTTCCCGATTGAATTATTAAATAGGATTGCCTTTTTTGATTTACGAAATTGCTCTAAATATGTAACTTCGGCTTTAGCTTGAGCATAAGCACTTGCACTTTTAATAATGTGATTTATTGCTCTATGCGGATCAATTGTTTTCATATGTAAAATTATTTGGCTGCGTGTTGGTAAACATAATCAATCGCCTGAGCAAATTGCTTTCTTGTTAACGATAGCTGTAAGTTATCAGTAAGCACTAGCCCGTCACCTACTTCCCTTAAGTCACTGCCAGATAAGCCCCATTTGCCCGTTCTATCGCACCTAGTCTGTACCTTTAGCATGGCATCTAGCCCTATCCTGATCTGTTTAGCTTGATCTTCCTTGCCAATAGCGTTAGCAGCCACTAACCCGATATTTAGCCTAGCAACTATGGTGTTCCAACTACCTTCGTCTCCGTAGCCTTCTCTTAACTTCATTAGCTCAGAATGAGGCGCTAGTTGTAAGGCTGTCTCTGACTCTGCGTTATGCCTAATGGTTAGTGGTAGCGTCTTTGGTATGTACTTTCTAGGCTTTCTTGGCTTCTTATTTGCAGGCATCGTAAACCGCAGTAATTGCGTCCTTTGCGTTATTAACCACCGCTACCTGACCTCGCCATCCCGCATGCCATATAACCTGCTGTGCCGTTAGCTTGCCATCCCCGTCTTTAAGCTCTAGCAGTACGTTATAACGTTTGCCGTTTTGGCTATGACCTATAAGCAAGTCTGGACAGCCTTCTCCAACTTTATGTAAGTGCTGGACAATAAACCCTTCTTCCCGCAGTGCAGCAACAATAGCCTTCTGATTTCCATCTACTCTGTAAGCTCTCAACGCCAATCTCCCTTTAGCCCTCTGTTTCCTTTAGCCCACTGCTCTTTGCAGTCATTGGCTAGTTTGTCTGCTACTACATCACCCCTAGCTTTTCTAACCCTAGCTAGGTAATCAATAGCCTTGTTCCTGTCTTCTGTTCTCCAGCGTAACACTTGCGAGACTTCACAACGATGCCTGTGGTCTTCAACTGAATGAATTTTCAATGAAACTTCATGCACTAAACCGTCCTTTATTATCAAAATCCATAGGCATAGCGCCAACCTTCTCTATAAATTGCTGGCTGTTACTATGGTAGTAAAGACCATACCACTCCTGAGCCTCACCGTTCCGCTGCTTCTCGCACATTAGGTAAGCATCAGGCTGTGTCTCGTCTACCTGTTCGCCCCGGTTCCTCATGTTCTCTTTTTTCTTATTTCTCCACATTAGAAACACATTGTCTACCTGATCCGAAATAGATCCAGAACCCTTCAAGTCATTCTTATTCGGTTGCTGCTCCTCATTAACCAGCTTACGGATATGGTGAACTAGGTGGATGTGTACCGAATGATCCCTAGCCAATGCCGTTAGCTCGTCGATAAAGTTCTTCTGACCGTTGAAGTCATCCTCACCCTTAACGCACTTCATTAGGCTGTCGATAAAGATATGCTTGATGCCTAGTTCCGTAGCGCAATACCTCGCCATAGCAATAACTTTGTCAGTTGATGTAGTTCCTTGTTGATCGTAAAGAAACAATTTGTCAGAAACATAGGCATCGAATCTGACAAAAAGGTTGTGGATATATTTCTCACGGTCATTACTTAACGGGTTATCTATGTACTCGCCAGAGAACTGCCTAACCATGCGCTCTAAGGTTTTCTCTGGTTTCATCTCAAACGAAGCTATACAAACCTTCTGACCTTGACGAATCAGGTTCAGCGCAATCTGACCTGTAGCCAATGACTTACCACCACCGTTACCACCAGCGTATACCGTTACCTCACCATCCCTAAACGCAAAAGTAGAATGTGTTTTAGGCCAAGGCAATACAATTTTTGTATCAGTTTTACTATTTAGATAGCTTTTCTTGATAACTTCCGACCATTCCGTAGCCCGTTTGACTTTAATGGTCACATCATTAGCGTGTAGATACTTCTCTACATCAATGACTTCTGACTTAATTATTCTGGCTTTTCTCGCCTCGTCTAAATCTATTGCTCTGTCTTCAAGGCTCATTTTTGCCTAGCCTCCATCATTAAGTCAGCTATCTGATACGCACTCTCAATAAGCGTTTTTGCAACATTATCCTTGTGCAGATCTTCCATTACTCGTTCATGGGTAAGAAAAGATTTCATTAAATCCGATGCAAAGTAATCACGTAAATCCATACCTTCATTGTCATCAAACATATTGACATTCTTTAATGGAAACGCCTTCATTATTTTTCTCCTAGTTAATATAATTAACTGCTTCGTTAATTCGCTCAAAAGCCGTTTTAAGGCGTTTTCTATCGGTGTCTGATACCTGCCTACCTTCTGACAAATCAAACGCCGCTATGGACGTAATAAGTGCCTCAAAATGGATTATTCGCAACAGGTCTGTCGCATAAAATGGTCTACGCTCAGGTTTTTGGGATTGTGTATCGTGTGTATAGCCTAATTTATTCTCTTTAGGAAACAAGTCTCCAATATCCATGCCGACAGCAGAAACTATTTCATGAACAGAACATCCTGCAAAACACTTGAGCAGAATGCGACCATCGTCAAGAGCCGTGATTGCTAGGCTAGGACTACGATCAGCGTGAGCAGGGCAGCAAGCAGTCCAGCGACCTTTGGAGCCTTTAACTTTCTCTAGGCGATTGAGTAGATTACCGATCATAGTATGCGCCTTCCCATATTCATAACGTTAGTTGTAGGTGCTGTTATTTCGTCTTCCCAACGTTGAGCATTAAGCCATGACGCTGGATGTGGAACAAATTGAATTTCTCTACTAGAAAGTCCTTGGTGATTGATTGCAGCTAACATTTTCTTTAATACATCATCGTCAGGCTTAATTCTGTTCCAAGCCTTTAAAGCATTAGGCTTTGCTACCTTACGAGGATATTGCTTCCAGAAAATATCAAATCGATCATCTTTAATATCTTTGTTTTTTGTTTCTTGTTTATTGTTAGTTGTTAGGGTTACGAATGGCAACCCATCTGTAACCGATTCGGTTATCTTTTGCTTTTTAGGCCTACCACCTGCTTTCCCATTGTTTTTATTAGCTTTTTTCTGATTTTTGTAAGCCTTTATTTTTAGGTCACAGTGTTTGTTTGACCATCCATCTTCTGTCTTCGTAAAAAATTCATTTAAAACAGTGGATACTTGTTCTTCATATCCATCAAGGCGCAATCGTCTAATCATGCCTTTTAAATCATGACCTATTGGCTGTTCTGTGTCGTAATAATGGTCAATCAAGCGGCGATAAACAGCCTCCTCAACTAACGTCAGATGAGCAGTATGGAGATTCCAAACGGAAATTTCAAACTTGTAATAATGCATTTTTGACCTTTTATCAGAAGGTAGTTATCACTGTAGGTGGGTCAGGCAGGACGGTGATAAAGCGTCTTTTCGGGTTGCACTCCCTAGCCATTCCCTTTGAACTATACCTTAACGCCTCTTAAGGTGCAAATTCTGCATACGTTGCTATCTTTGAACTGAGTAACAGTACGGCTTTTCTTACATCCTCGGCAAAAT
>Ga0164292_10005864_pt1 | contig 10051 bp, 8 predicted proteins | sample GEODES117metaG_FD_111486 | JGI IMG/M metagenome (GOLD analysis project Ga0164292, IMG submission 111486) | Eutrophic lake water microbial communities from Lake Mendota, Wisconsin, USA - GEODES117 metaG | ecosystem: Environmental > Aquatic > Freshwater > Lake | place: USA: Lake Mendota, Wisconsin... | reverse complement strand
AGGGCGGGCAGGTCAAAGTGAGCGCTCTTGAGCGGCACCAACGCGCCAGCCTGAAAGGCCAAGGTGGCCAGGGCATCGAAATGGCAGGTGCTTACCTTGGCCAGCGCTTGGTCGGCCCACAGGCGCTGGCGGTCGTGCTCGGGCCAGTCGTCCAGGCCCAGCATGAAAAAGCCGCCCAGGCCTCGGTAGGGGGTGTTTGAAAATTCCAGGGACTTCGAGCGCCGCAGCGCGCGGTCCACATGGGCCGGATGCGCCAGCAGCACGGCCGGCTGTTGGTACTGGCGCGGCCCATCGGCCCAGTCGTAGTCCAGCAGCTGTTGCACCCCGCCATCGCTGCCTGGCGTCCTGCGGCTGGCATTGCTCTGGAAATGCAAGGGGCAGCCCGTCTTGACCATGTCAGCATACAGCTGCGCCCGCAGCTTGGCATCGCTGAGCCAGCCCAGCAGCAGGCGGTTGGCGGCGGCATCGCCCAGGGCCTTGCGCTGGCGGTGAAAGACGCCGACGCTGGGTGAATCGCTCGGAGGGGCACTCATGAATAACTCCTTGTTTCAGTGGCCTCGGGGCTCAGAGCCAGCAGCTCGCGGGCCCGGCGCGCGTCCTGGCTGCTGCTGTCGGCAGGCAGCGCGCTCAAGCTCTCGGCCAGCCAACGCGCAGCGCCGTCTCGCTGGCCCAGCCATTGGCACAGCGACGGGCTCAGCCGCTCGCAATCGGCCATGGACAGGGCCACGCGCAGACGCAGGCTGTGCAGGCCGCGCTGCTGCGCTTGGGTGTAGGCCTGCTCCAGCAGGTGCTGAATATGGGTCTGCGATGCGGGCCCGGCTTCGACGGTCTTGAGCAGCCACAGCATGGCCTGGGTGCGCTGGGTTTCGGTGTCGAAATAGCGCTCGCCATGCCGTGTCATCAGGACCTGGGCCAGGTCCAGACAGGCCTGGGCCGCGTCCCATTGGCGCAGATCCATGTGGCACTGGGCCAAGGTGGTCAGGAAGAACGGCCGGGTCAGCACCGAGCAGCTGGCCGCCCATTGCTGCTCGGCCTGCTGCATCTGCGCCAGAGCCTGGGCCATGTCCAGCTCCGGCAGGGCCTGGCGCAGGCCCAACTGCACGCGGGCGGCGCCTTCCACAAAACGCGCCAGCGCGGCCCACAGGATGTACTCACCCTGCTCGGCCACCTCCAGGGCGGCCTGGGCCGCATGGCGCGCAGGCAGCCAGTCGCCGCGGCAGTACATCAGCATGGCATGGATGCCATGCGCCTGGATGCGCGCCAGGCGAAACGGATGGTGCTGAGCCAGGGCCAGGCCCTGTCGGCCCAGGGCCACCGCAGCCTCTGTCTGGCCCAGTGTCCACAGACAGAAGGCGCGGTACATCAGGCTCATCACCTGCGGGCTCTGGATCAGCTGCTGCGATTGCGGCACCGCCTCGCACAAGCGCTCGCAGGCCTGGAAAGTCTCAGCGCTGGTCCGCATCTGCCCCCGATAGAAGGCCAGCATGGCCTGGGCAAAGCACCAGAGCAGGCGGGTCAGGGCATCGCCTTCGGCACGCGGGCGTTGCAGGCCATCTTGCACGAAATGCTCGGCCGCATCGAACTGGCCCCGCAACAGGTGAAAGGAATGCAGGCCCAGCTGCGCCTTGGCACAGGCCTTGTCGTCGCCCAGTGCCGCGCCCAGGCGCAAGGCTTGCCGAAAGTGCTGGCCTGCACGGTCGGTGCCGTAGCCGTGCGTGGCCATGATCTGTCCGGCCGCCAGCAAGGACATGTCCAACTGCAGGCGCTGCAACGGCGGCCGCTCGGGCAGTTTTTCGATCAGCGCGAGCGCCGCCTCGCAGCAGTCGGTGCTGACGCTGTGCGCCGCACGCCGCTTGCTCGCTAGCGCAGCCAGCAGAAAAAACTCCACGGCCTTTTCAGGCTCACCGGCTGCCAGCCAATGCTGGGCCATGGCGCTGGGGTGGCTGTGCACGAACTGGGGCATGTGCTGTTGGTAGACCGAGAGAATCGCCGCATGCAGTCGCTGGCGGTCGGTGGCCCAGATGGATTGGTAGGCCACCTCGCGCAGCAGGGCGTGGGAATGCCGGTACAAGACCTGCTGGCCCTGCGGGTCGCGCACCAGAAAACCACTGGCGACCAACTCCTCGACCTGGGCCATCAGTCCCTCAATGGCTGCATCGTGGCCATAGGCAGCGACCACGTGCAGCAGCATGTCCAAGGAAAACTCGGCGGCAATGGCACTGGAGATCTGTCCCAGCCAACGCGCCGAGCCCAGCGCATCCATGCGCTGCATCAAGATTTCGCGGGTACCCTCGCCCATGACATCACCGGCCTGAGGGTGTTGCATCCAGATCAATGGCAGGTTTTTGCTCAAGTGGACCGGGGTGCCAGACGCCTGTCCCGGGCGCAGCAGCAAGCGCACCGCTTCCAGGATGAACAGCGGCACCCCGGCGGCACGCTCGGCGATCCATTCCACCGCCTTGGGCTCGGCCTGCGCGCCGCACAGGTCGAGAATGAGCGCGCTCGATTCCTCGAAGCCCAGCGCTTCGAGCGTGATGCACTGCCCCTGCAGCTCGGCCTGCGCGGCCCCGCCAGGCCGGCGCGTGCTCAGCAGCAGGACCGGCGTGCCAGCCAAGGCCTGCTGCAGCATGGCCAGCAGACGCAGGCTGGCCGAGTCGACCCAGTGCAGGTCCTCGACCACCCACAGGAAGGCCACATGCCCAGTTTGCAGCCGTAGCCAGGCCAACAAGCCCGGTAGCATGCGCGACTCGCTGGCTTGGGGATCCTCCAGCGCCGGCAGCAGCTCGCCCGCCTCGGGCAGTTCGAGCAGATGCGCCAGGGCCCAGCGCTGCTCCGATGAAAAACGTGCCTCGGCCAAGGCGGCATCGAGTTTGTCCTGGCGCGCCTGAGCCTCATCGTCGGCGACTATGCCAGCCCACCTGCGGATGGCATGGGCCAGCGGCTGGTAGGCGCTTTGCCGCCAATCGTGGACACAGGTCCAGGTCAGCACCGGCGCTTGGATCTGGCGTGCCAGCTCCTGCACCAGCGCGGTCTTGCCGATGCCGGCCTCGCCTTGCAGGTGCACGAACAGGGTCTGACCCTGCTGGGCCTGCATCCAGGCTTTGCGCAAGTCCTTGAGCAGCTGCTGGCGGCCGTGCAAGTGCGGTCGCGGGCGATCAGCGGCGGGCGGCCCGGGCTTGTCGTTGCGCGCGCAAAGCTGCAGCGCCTGCACCACACCGCTGAATCCCTTGCAGGGCTGCTGCAGGGCCTGCACGCGGTAGACGAAACGTTCACTCGTTTGCGCAGCCAGTTCGGTCGAGACCAGAATCTGCTGCGCAGCAGCCATCTTCTGCAACCGCGCCGCCAGATGGACCGAGGGCCCGATGGGCTGGTCCTTGTGTACCGCGACCTGCCCGTAGGCCAGGCCCAGGCGCACATTCCACTGCCGCTCGGCGGCCAAGTGCTGCATGGCCAGGGCTGCCAGCAAAGCCGACTCCTTGGCATGGGCCTGCACCTGACGGGCTCCGAAGTAACACATGCAACCATCGTCACCCTGGGGCAGCGCGGCCCAGCCGCCAGCGCCCTCGACCAGCGCCCTGAACTGCTGATGGATCTGCTCGAGCAAGACCGCATAACTTTCCACCCCCAGACGCTGCATCAACTCGGTCGAGTCGACCAGGTCATACGACAGCGTGGTCACCAACCGGTAGGTTCGATGTTCGATGGATGAAATCATCAAACTATTTTTTTATTTCAATGGAAAAAATGCAATGTAAATATTCACTAAGTATTCACCATTTTCGGGGCAGCGGCCACTTTACCCGCCATCGGCCGGGGCTCGCCTGGAGGTGGCCGCCGATCTGCAAGTCCTTGACCAAACGGCTGATCATCTCGCGCGAGCAGCCCAGGTGCTGGGCCAAATCAGTTTGGCTTTTGACCGTCACAGTCCGCCAGGGGTTTGAGGCGTCTTCAGGCAGGGCATGCTGCTGCAGCCAAAGACTCAGGCGATGGAAGGCATCGAGCAAAGCCAGGCTGCTCGCCTGCTGGGTGGCCAGACGGGCGCGGGCGATCACGCGGCACAGCAGGTCCATGGCGAATTCAGGCTCGCTAGCCATGAACTGCAACATGATCGCCCGGTCGATGCTGGCGCAACTGCTGTCCTCCAAAGCGAGCACACTGGCGCTGCGAACGCCGCCATCGAGCGACATTTCTCCAACCAGATCCACGGGCTGAACCAGTGCCAGGGTGTACTGCCGGCCTTCGGCGCTTTCGGTGTAGACACGCAGCCGGCCCTTGAGCAGCACCAGCACCTGCGCGCCCTGCGCGCCCTCTTCGATCAGAACCGCGTCCCTAGGGTGATGGCGGACCCGCCCCAATTGGGCTAGGCGCAACAGACGTTGCCTCGCCTCGGAGGCGGCGGGATCAAAGACGTTCATGGACTCTGTGTCAAAGCTGGGCCAGATTCAGCGCCAACAGGGCGCAATTATCTGCAGCGACGCCCACGCGCCAAGAGCCACGGACAGCTCATTCATGATTAATTGTTAACGGCGTGAATATTGCCGTGTCATTAGAACCCTGCTTGCGCACGATTCGGGCTCCGCAACCCCCAAGGAGTCCACCATGCCCTTCAAACCTTCCCCGCTGACGCTGGCGCTAGCAGCAGCCCTCAGCCTGACCCTCGCAGCATGCGGGGGCGGCGGCAGCAGCGCCAGCGAGTCCGACAGCTTCACACTGCCTGGCACTGCCGCCACTGGCGCGCCTTACCCGCAAGGCAGTGCCGTCACCGTGACCGACGCCTCTGGCAACACCTACAGCGGTACCGTCCAGGGCGCAGCAGGAGCCTATGCCGTGCCGGTGAAAAAATCAGCCAAGGCGCCGTTTGTGGTGCAGGTCAGCGCTGAAGACCTGCCCACCTTGGTCAGTGTGAGTACTGATGCGCAGCCGGCGCGCATCAACGTCACGCCGATCACCAACCTGATCGCAGCGACCCTGAGCCCCAGCGGCAACCCGCAAAAGCTCGCCGAAGAAATCAAGGCCAGCACCGCCACCGTCACCGCTCAAACGCTAAGCGCAAAAAAGGCGGTAGTGATGGACAACATCGTCAAGCCCGTCACAGACGCCTTGGCCGACAGCACCGACCCCATCAGCGGCACCATCGACATTGGCAAGGGCCACGACCTGGTGCTCGAAGCGCTGAAGATCCAGGTGCAGCCCACCAGCAGCGGCACCAGCACCGTCAGCGTCACACTCAAGGGCAGCTCGCCGGTGGACATGGCGCCCATCGCTCTGGGCACGGGCGCTGCCAGCAGCCTGCCCAAATTGGCTGAGGCCAGCGGCTACACAGCGCCCCTGGCCCGCGATTTGGCCGGAGACGGCCTGCCCGGCCAAATTGCGGCGCTGCTCGGCCGTATGAGCGACTGCTACGCCACACCAGCAAGTACGCGCATTAAATCCGGTGGGACCAGCGCTGCCGACATCACTACCGAGGTCTGCAAGTCGCTGTTTTTGAGCAGCGACCCGTCGCTCTACAGGCACAACAGCTATGCCGTTTCCAGCACCGGGGCGTTCAAGGGTATTTTTTCCAGCAGCCCAGTGGCGCAGTCGGTGAAGCTCGTGCTGCCCAGCTTCGAATACAAGGTCAAGAACGGCAACACCACCGACACCACCAAGCCCATGGACGGCGATGTAGTTTTCACTGCCAAATGGGAGGACAGCGAGGGCAACTCCGGCATCGAGGAGCACTGGGCTCGGCCAGATGCGAGCGGCAAGCTGTTTCTCACTGGCAATCTGAGCGGCCTGGACATTGAGGTCAGCCCACGCGCCGAGCTGCGCGACTTCCCCAATCTGAGTGGAAAGAATTTCTATTCCACCGGCTACAACCTCTTAGTCAATGCCAAGCATCCCTATGCCAAGGTGGTGGTGACCACGCCCAAAGGCACGCAGATCGCCCTGCTCAAAGCCACCGGCCTGGACTACTTTGTGATCGCCAAGAGTGGCGCAGCCACCAACACTTCCGTGTTGCGCCTTGCCGGCAGCTACCTGAGCGCAAGCGGCGCACCACGCACCGATTTTGAAAGCCTGATCTGGGCCGGTGAGGCTGACACAACCGACACCGACATCGCTGCCTTTCCCTTGCAAAGCACTTGGAATTTTGATCTGTACACCAACGCCAACGACAGCACGCCTGCAGTGGCGGGCGTGAAGCGCCGCACCCTGCAACGCGCGCCCATGCTGGCTGAACTCAAGGCAGCGGCTTGGCCAAGCCTGACGGCAGCCGCACGGGCAAACCTCAAGTTGGAATCAGCCGCAAAGGGCTACATCTTGAACGATGGCGCCGAAGGTCCCATCATCGTTGCAGAAGGAGGCGACAACGGGGATCAGCCCAGTTGGGAGGTGCCTGCCGGCGCCTGGAGCCCGATCAAGCTCACCGCCTATGGCCGCACAGCCGACGGCTCGAAAACCTTCAACGATTCGTCAAACGTCAAATCCAGCGCCCGGATCGGTAAGATTTTTTGCAGCCCATCTGGCGCTGCAGACACCCACTGCGGTACGCAGGCTGGCAACTTCGCGGTCAACACGCGCATAGGCTCGGTGCAGTTCAGCGGGCGCGACAACCGCCGTGTGCAAATGAGCTACAGCGTGGATTTCAGGAATCAGTAAGGCCGCGAAGCCCCGCTCGCGGCAAGTACACATCGCGAGCTGGGCTTAGCGGCGATTTCAAACCCTCACCCCTCATTTTTCAAGGAGTTCTTATGACAGAACCATCATTCACTTGGACCAAAGACAACGCAGCCTGTGTCGCTACAGACAAAATCCTCGCGGCCCTGCTGCAATTCAACGGCGATGCCACCAGCTTCGATGCTGCCGGCCGTCTCCCCATGCGTCAGCTGACCTATTTCCCCAAGGTGACACCGGATGCAGAAATCATTCGGGCCCATGCCAGCCAGATGGCCTGGCAATTCTGTGACCGCCTGCTCAAGATCACCCGGGTTCGAGAAGATCCTGTGACCACGACCCTGGGGAAATTCATTGGCAGCTTTGTGGAGTTGTTCAGCAATTCCGATGTGACGCTCAAAGACATCGCGGAGGCCGCTGATGGTTTCCTGCTCTTTCCCGGGGAGAAACGGTCATGAGGCTCAACTCCTTACCTCGCTGGTGCATTGTTGCCTGTGTCTTGGCCAGCGGACCAGTCAGGGCGGTCGACATTTCCGGCCTGGCTTCAAATATCCCGGCCGAAGGCATCCATTTGAAACCGGTTGTCGTGCAATCGAGCCAGGGCGGAGGGCAGTCGCTTGGCATTGACTACGATCTCTCAAAGGTTGTGCGCGGAGACATTGCCTCAAGTATTTGGCCATCGAGCGAGTCGAAGGGTCAGTTCTTGAGTCAATCCGTCATTGGCCTGAAGGGCCGCGGCAGTTTGAATTCGGGGACCCAGGGTGTTCACGCCGAGGCCCATGAGTGGGATATCACGGCAGCACAGGAGTTCCAGTCCTTACCCATTTATGTGCTGGTCGGACTGTCGGCCCAAGTGCAAGCAGCACAGAACCTGGACAGGCGCCATACCCTTTGGGGTATGAGGGGTCTTGTTGCCAAAGCGTCATTCCTAACACCTGGTGACACGGCGTCGATGCGGATGTTGTACAGCACCGTGAAGCCCGAGAAGGACCCGCAGCGGCTGGCGTTATTGGGCCATTTGGAGTCATTCAAGCGCTGGAACCTTGAGTCTAGGTATGAGCTGCCCGTCATGCGCAAGGGGGAAAAGTCCGATGACCCGGTTTGGCAAAAGCTGCGCAATCTGGAGTTTGGCTATCGGCACTCGCAGGAAATCGGTGCGCCTTCTTTGGTGCGAGCGGCTGGGCTCGTTCAGCACCGAATGGGCTATGTACGCCTGTCCCTCGCAGGCGACTACTTCATACAGTACGCACAAGGGCGACAGGCTTTTGACCCGGCAAGCGGTCGGTCGGTCAAGGTTGGCTGGGAGTTGAAGCTCAGTCACAGCACGCACCCCGGCGCGCACGAGTTGGAAGCCTCCCCACCCCTTGCAAGCAGCTGATTTTGAAAGGTCTTTGAGATGAACCACCTTCCCCATTGCCTGTCACTCCGCTTCACCCACCCCATGAAAGGCCTCGCCATGAAAACTCGCCACTTCCTTCCTGCCATCTGCATGCTCGCACTGACGATCTCAGCGCCCAGTCAGGCCAACAATGTCCGCTCCGACATTGAGAAAAACATGTATGGTTGCTACGACACCGTGATCTTCAATAACTCGAAAACCACTTTGCGCGGTGGTCGCGTGGATTGGCGCTACGACTACGCCGACGGCAGCTACAACCAGGGCTCCACTGAGGTGCCAGCCATTGGCCCGGGCCAACGCGCAAACGTGCAGACCTACAACGCTGCTGACATGGCTAGATGCGAGAAAACGCGCTACCAATTCAAGGTGCTGAACTGGCGCACCTACTGATCTGCAGCAGGCTTTCTTCCACCCATCTTTGCCAAACTGATACTTCACAAGGAAGTTCCTATGAAACACATTGTTCAAACCCTGCTGGCGCTGGCCGTCTTGTCACAAACCCCTCTCCAAGCGCAGGCGCAGAACGCGGACCCGGACACCCCGTCCAAGGTCTGCTGGGATGCGCTGGCCCAAAAGGAAAAGGTGTACGAGGCGATCAATCGCAAGCCCTTGCCCGACGGCGCCACACCGAGCTTGATGCGGGTGATGTGGATGACCGCAGACTCCATGAAGGTGATTGATGCCCAATGCGCCGGCGACGCGAAGGCGGCTCAATACCGCAGCCAATTACAAACCTCGTTCAATCAGGCCAAGACGGCCTGCGAACAGTTGTCGACTGGCACCTGCTCAGCCAATCCCTTTGATGGATCAGCGGTTCAAGACCCGCAAGCTGCGGCCAGACTGGCCGAGCAAAGGCAGGCGGCGGCCCAGCAGGCGGCTCAGCGCCGGGCTGCAGAGCAAGCCGAGAGGGAGCGGCAGGCCGAGCTCAAACAGCAACAAGAAATGCAGAACTTGACCAACGCCTTGGGAAACCTGATGCAGACTTTGCAAAATCGCAAACAGCAGGCTGCGCCGGCCAATGATGGGGGGCGCTGGCGCTGAGCCGATACCCCGTGGAAGCAGCACCAGCTTGGGCGGAGGTGGCGCATCCCCGCCCTGCATTAACCCCGCCACCACCACAATGACAGCATGGCAGCCCACCCCAGCCTCACCCACCTGCTTTACCTGCACGGCTTTCGCTCCTCGCCGCAGTCCATGAAGGCACGCACGATGGCCGCGCTTGTCGCGCAGCGGTTCCCCGCACTGCACTGGTGGTGCCCTCAGCTGCCACCCTCGCCCCGCGAGGCAGCCCAAATGATCGAGGCTGGCACCCGCGACTGGCCTTCTGCGACCATGGCCGTCATAGGTTCTTCACTCGGCGGCTACTACGCCACCTGGCTGGCGCAGCAGCGCTCTTGCCGGGCGGTGCTGCTCAATCCAGCGGTGGATCCGGCCCGCGACCTGGCGCGGTACATCGGCGAGCAGACCGCCTGGCATGATCCGAGCGAGCGGTTTTACTTCGAGCCGCATTTTGTAGATGAGCTGCGGGCGCTGCATGCAGGCCCGCTGAACGAGCCCGAGCGCCTGATGGCTGTCATTGCCACCGGCGATGAGGTGCTCGATTGGCGCGAGATGCGGGCCCGCTATGCCCAGTGCCGCTTGCGCGTCGTCGAAGGCAGCGACCATGCGCTGAGCGACTTTGAGGACCATCTGCCCTCTATCTGTGATCATCTGGCGCTGCAAACCTGAGGACAGCGCCATGCCGCGTCAATGCGTGACGTCAGCCTCCAGCAACATGCGTACATAACGGGTGTACGGTACGCCCTTGGCCTTGGCTTTGGCTTTGAGAGCCTCCAGCAATGGAGCGGGCAGGCGCATGTGCAAGGCCGCTGACTTGGCCTGCATTTCAAACCGCATGGGTTTAAAACCCGACAGGTCATAGGCCGTCAGGTCGGCGGTGGCCACAAAGGCCTCAGCCGACGCGTCGCTTGGCAAAGAGGGCATGGCCTTAGCTTTGGT
>Ga0164292_10005863_pt1 | contig 10052 bp, 11 predicted proteins | sample GEODES117metaG_FD_111486 | JGI IMG/M metagenome (GOLD analysis project Ga0164292, IMG submission 111486) | Eutrophic lake water microbial communities from Lake Mendota, Wisconsin, USA - GEODES117 metaG | ecosystem: Environmental > Aquatic > Freshwater > Lake | place: USA: Lake Mendota... | reverse complement strand
TTGGGAACCGATGTTTTCATTCACGCCAGCGATGTAGGCAGGACTCATATCCATCGATACCTCTTGAATTTGGCGTGGATGCCCATGGTGCTCCTCCAAACTCCGGGCAAAGGCCTCCCATACACTCTTGTCTTTGCCTTTCGCGGCAAAGAGGACTTTCCTGCCTATCATGTCGCAAAATACGGTGATGTAACGATATCCTTTGCTCACACTCATTTCATCACATCCCACACATATCGCGTTGCTCCAGTCGGTTTGCGGATGAGCCGCTGCAAAATGGGCTTTGAGTATGCGCCAAAGTCGCGCGTCGGTTTCCTTCACAATGCGTGACAACGCCATAACAGGCATTTCACGCATCAATAAAAGCGCAAATGCCTAAAAAGCTTTCGTGAAATGCTTGCTCAATCCTTCCCAAGGCGGCGTGACTCGATAAACCTTTCCGCTCTTGCTGCATTGTCCACGCGGCAAGCGGCATCGAATCTCGCAACTGTGTTCAAACACATTGAGATGTCTCCAAACCAACTCTTCCGTATGGTCATAGAGATTGGCTTTAGCTCCCTCACCAGGACTCAGCTCCATTTCCCAGAGGTGCGCCGTCTCCGCGATCTTTATTCGAACTACTCCTTGAATATGGTCAAATTCACACTCCTGAACCTACCAGTTCATTCCCAATCCCAGCAACTCGTGAAATAGCTTTTCGGTTTTCATCCTAAATCCTTACGTTCCTCCCACTGAAAATGACGAAGAACCGGAAAAGTAACTCTAAGGTTCTAGCTCTCAACAAGTTGAGACGTCAGACCCCTACAGCAGAGCTGTGAGCTTGGAAACAATGTCTCCTTTGCTGCTCACCCCAACTGTCTGGTCACGCTTAGTGCCGCCTTTGAAATAGATGAGCGAAGGGATGCTGCGAATACCAAATTGGGCGGAAACGCCAGGAGCCTCATCAACATTAACTTTGGCAATTGCGAATTTGCCGACATTCTCCGTGGCTATCTCATCCACCACCGGTCCAAGCATGCGGCAGGGAGCGCACCAAGGAGCCCAGAAATCAACCAAGACCGGGGCACTGGTGGATTCGACGAAGGAGATGAAATTAGCGTCGTTTAGTTCAGTGACATTAGGGTTAGCCATAAGAAAATATATTTGGTTTTCGAGAGAGAAGAATTAGCCGAGCATAGTCCAAACTTGGATGCCGAGCGAAGCCAGTGATACAACCGTAGCAGCGATGCCAAGAATGAGGTCGGAATTGACAGATTTAGCTTCTGCAACATCATCTGCTTCAGCTTCTGCAAGTGCAGAATCTTTAGCAATTGGAGCGGCTACGGCTGGAGCTGCTTTCTTAAGATTCATAGTGGCCTGAGGGACTGTCCTCCTTGCAGTCGCCGGAAGGCTGATCTTGGCAGTCACCTTTTTAGCCAATGCGTCAACGACTGATTCTGCGGCTGGAGCATTGGGAGCTTGAGCCATTGCGGCTGGCGGATTAATTGCCACAGCAGGGACTGAGGGAGCCAGCGGAACAACTCCGGGTGGTTTCGGCAAAGCAGGCGCGGCAGGAATCTTTGGTGCCTCCCCAGCTACGACTGGCGGGTTAATCGCCACAGCAGGGGCCGGGGGAACCTGCGGAAGCACTCCGGGTGCTTTCGGCGAAGCAGGCGCGACAGGAATCTTCGGTGCCTCCCCAGCTACAACTGGCGGCTTAGTCGCTACGGCAGAGGCTGAGGGAGGGATTGGAACCACTCCGGGTGCTTTCGGCAGAGCGGGTGCAGCAGGAATTTTTGGCGCTTCACCAGCTGCGACTGATGATTTGATGGTTGGGATCGTGATCGGCGGAGCAGGAGGCATGACTCCTGCCGGCACGAGAGGCTTGGCGGGGAGATTGATCATGGCTGCTTCGGTTCCTTGGGCTGGAGGAGGCGGAACCAAACGATGGGCGGGAAGGACAATACGAACGGTTTCTTTTTTAGGGTCAGGCATATGAACTCGGGTGAACTTTTGAACTGATGAATTAATTCCAGAGGTCAGAAGATTTGTCAATTTTCAGCAACTCTTTTGTGAATTTTTAACGAGACGGTTTATAATGGCTTTCTGCGTGTGGAGACGATTTTCGGCTTGCCGAAAAATAGTGTCGGCATGGGTTTCAAGAGTAGCCGCATCGATTTCCTTGCCACGGTATGCAGGCAGACAATGCATTACAAGGGCACGCGGCGCGGCGAGCGCAACGAGCTCCGCGTTGATTTGATAGCCTTGAAATTGAGCTAACCGGTAAGCCGCCTCCTCCTCCTTGCCCATGCTGATCCAGACATCGGTGTAGAGCACATCAGCCTCAGCAGCGGCTTCGCAGGGATCCGAGGTAAGGCGGATATTTCCTCCAGTGCGCTCAAGCAATTCCACGGGCGGCTGGAATTTCGCGGGTGTAGCAATAGTGAGCGCAAATCCACAGCGGGCAGCAGCCCAGATCCAAGAGCGGGCGACATTGCAGTTACCATCACCAATAAATGCCACTTTCAAACCCTCAAGCGCGCCGCGCGTTTCACGAATTGAGAAAAGATCCGCTAAAATCTGGCATGGATGCTCCTCGTCGGTCAGGGCGTTTATTGTTGGAATGCCGCTGAAGGCAGCGAAATCCTCGACATCCTTTTGAGCAAAGGTGCGAATCACTGCACCGTGCAGCATACGCCCCATGACGCGGGCTGTATCGCTAATTGGCTCCCCTCGCCCGAGCTGGATGTCCGCTGCGGCCAGAAATACCGCATCACCGCCAAGTTCACGAATGCCGACCTCGAAAGACACGCGGGTGCGGGTGGAGGATTTGGAAAACATAAGCGCCCAGCATTGATGCCGAAGCGGGTGCTCAGCATGTTGACCCCGTGTGGCTTTCATCGCGGCAGTGTCGTCTAGGATCGTCGCGATATCCTGTGCGGTGAGAGACTCGATGGAGAGAAGATGTTTCATGGTATGAATCGAATGCCGTTTCAGTTCGAGGACTCTATGGAACGGAGGGTTTCGGAAAATTTGGCTACTGCCTCCTCGATTTCGGCGCGAGTGACATTGAGAGGCGGCAGAAAACGCACGACTGTTTCTCCGGCGGGAATAACAAGTAATCCGGCCGACATGGCCCGAGTGACGACTTCCAGCGCTGGAGGGCGTGTGGTTTTTGGAAAATCATTACCCAGCTGAACACCAATCATGAGTCCGATGGCGCGAACTTCTGTGATGTGAGGGCTTGCAAGCGCGCGGAGTGATGACGCCAAGTACTCACCATGCAAACGAGCTCTCTCGAGGAGACCGTCGCGCTCGATGATTTCAAGCACCTTCAACCCTGCAGCACAACAGACGGGATTGCCGCCATAGGTTGTACCGTGACTTCCCGCGCCAAGCAGATCGCAAAGTGGGCCCCTTTCGTCGATGGCTCGGCTGGATGCCCAAAAGGCTCCCAGCGGGAAACCGTTGGCAATACCCTTGGCCCAGGAGACACCATCGGGGTGAACATCCTCCGCGATCGCATGCCAACCGCACCAGTGACCAGTCCGGCCGAGACCGCACTGCACTTCATCTAAAAGCAGGAGCATATCCCATTCATTGCAAAGAGCCCGAAGGCCCCGGAGAAAATCCCCGCTGGCAGGATGAATCCCCCCTTCGCCTTGAATCGGCTCGACAAGGATCGCGACGGTATTGGAGTCCACCGCAGCCCGCACCGCATCGAGGTCGCCGAATGGTAAATGCTTGAAGCCAGGCAAAAGTGGTCCAAAATCTTTTTTCACCTTGTCCTGTCCAGTAGCAGAAATGCAAGCCATCGTGCGTCCGTGGAAGGATCCGGTGAATGTCAGAATGCCTGATCTGCCCGTGGCACTGCCGAAGCGCCGGGCAAACTTGATGAGGCCCTCATTGGCTTCGGCACCGCTGTTACAAAAGAAGACCTTCCCATTACCAGTAATTTCGACGAGACGCCGTGCTAGATCCACCTGAGGACCTGTGCGGTACAGATTGGAGCTGTGTACGATCTTACCAGCCTGCTCGCAGACGGCACTTGTAACCTCTGGATGCGCGTGCCCGAGCGAGCACACGGCAATGCCGGCGCCAAAATCTAAAATTTTTCGGCCCGAGGCATCATGGATGAAACATCCACGTCCGCTCTGTATATCGAGATCGAATCGGCTGTAAGTTGGAATGACGAAGCGAGAATAATTTTCAGCAAGTGGTCTCATGGTTTCAAGAAGAGAAACGGGCGGGACCATTTCTGGTCCCGCCCGGTCCGTCAGGGGATTCCTCGGGAGAAATCTTCCACCGGTTTCAAGTTGAAATTTTTGCGGGGAAAGCCTGTGGCCCCCGCGAGGCCTTTACTCGGGCTTTTTGGCTTCCGAGGATGCTGCGGTTTCAACGACCGTATCTTCGATACCGACGACTTCCGTATCTACCCACTCGATAAAGGCCATAGGGGCGGAGTCACTCATGCGCTGACCGAGCTTTATAATGCGGGTGTATCCACCTTTGCGTGTGGCTGCGCGCGGAGCGACTTCGGTGAAGAGCTTTTTAACAGCATCCTTTTGACCTAAATAGCCTGCGGCTAGGCGGCGTGCATGCAGATCACCACGCTTCCCGAGAGTAACCATCTTTTCCGCGAGCGGACGGACGGCTTTAGCTTTGGCGAGGGTGGTTTTAATGCGTTTGTGTTCGATGAGGCTGCAGACCTGATTGGCGAGCAAAGCATCGCGATGAGAGGTCGAACGACCGAGTTTGACAGTTTTCTTACGATGGCGCATGGCGTTTTATTTGGATTCCTCCACAGCGGGAAGTTCGATGAGACCCTGATCGAGCTTCATACCGAGGCCCAAACCAAGTTGAGTGAGTTTGTCTTTGATTTCGTTGAGTGATTTTTTACCGAAGTTGCGATACTTGAGCATCTCGGCTTCGCTTTTGAGAGCCAGTTGTCCTACGGAGGTGATGTTGGCATTGTTGAGGCAGTTTGCCGCACGAACGGAGAGCTCAATCTCGTTGACGCTCATGTTGAGGAGCTTCTTAAGGCGGCTGTTTTCTTGGCTGACTTCCTGCGGAGTTTCATCAAACTCAACGACATTCTCATTAAATCCGACAAATACATCCAAGTGATGGCGGAGAATAGCCGATGCTTGCAGCAGGGCATCGTCTGGAGTGATGCGTCCATCGGTCCAGACTTCAAGGATGACCTTGTCGTAGTCAGTGCGCTGACCAACACGTGTATTTTGAACAGCATACTTGACGCGAGTCACAGGAGAGAAGATGGAGTCAACAGCAATAACGCCGATTGGCTGATCAGGTCGCTTGTTCTCATCCCCGGTGGCGAAACCACGCCCTACCTTCACCTCGAACTCCGCCTCGAATTTCATCTTCTTATCTAGCGTGCAGATGATCTGATCGGGGTTCAAAACCTCGCACTGGTTTGTGCTTTGGATGTCACCGGCTGTGATGACGCCCTCCTTGTTGACTGAGAGCTTCAGAGTGCGGGGCTCATGGTCATGGGCCTTGAATTTGATTTTTTTGAGATTGAGGATAATATCAACAACATCTTCAACGACTCCGGGAAGAGTGCTGAACTCGTGCTGCACTCCTTCAATTTTTACCGAAGTGATAGCGGCACCTTCAAGAGAACTAAGGAGAACTCGGCGAAGAGAATTTCCAATGGTATGCCCGTAACCGGCCTCAAAAGGCTCAGCAACAAAAAGAGCATACTTGTCTGTGGATGACTTCTCCTCTTTGACGAGGGATTTGGGCATTTCAAAGCGACCTAGACGAACTGGCATGTGTGTAATTTTTTGCAATTCCGCCGGGTTTCCCTGTGCGCTTGAGGCCGGCCATCAAAGACGGCGGCCACAGGACCAACGGCGAATTTCTAATTATGCGCGAAGCGGTACTGCTAACAGAGCTCCAAGCAAAGTCAAGCTTCTCAAATAATTTTTTATAAGCGGCCTTTTTCTCGATCCGAGAACACACATCAGATAAACAATTAAACATGTCCAAGACAGCGATCATTATACCAGCCCGCTGGGCCTCAAGCCGCCTGCCTGGGAAACCTCTTCTCGAACTTGCCGGCAAGCCGCTTGTTCAGCATGTGTGGGAGCGGTGCAGAAAAGTCCGCGATGCGGATGAGGTAATCGTTGCGACGGATGACATGCGCATCGCAGAGGCGGCCTTCGCGTTCGGCGCGGATGTGGCGCTCACTTCCGCAAAGCACCCAACTGGAACCGACCGTATCGCCGAAGTGGCAAAAAAATTGGTGGGCTTTGATGTGATTCTGAATGTGCAGGGAGACGAGCCCTTCATCGAACCAGCTTTAATCCGACGCCTCATCGAAGTGCTGAAAAAAGAAAAGTCTCTCGCGATGTCAACAGCCGCCTGTCCACTGGAGGAGGGCGAACTCGAGAACCCGAATTGCGTGAAAGTCGTCACGGGGGTCACCGGCGACGCCCTTTATTTCTCACGCAGCCCGATTCCCTGCGACCGGGATGGCGACGCCAAAACTGCGCGATTCCGGCACCTAGGCATTTATGGATACCGGCGTAAATTTCTTTTGGATTTTGTGAAATGGAAGCAGACGCCGCTTGAGAAGTCCGAAAAATTGGAGCAGCTACGCGCCTTGGAGCACGGCGCAAAAATCCGTGTCATCACGACCAAGGCCGTAGGGCCGGGGGTCGATACCGCAGAGGATGCCAAAATGGCGGCGAAGCTTCTGGCTGGCGGCAAACGCAAATCCTGAGCCCCTACCCTCCCCAGCGCGCGCCCTTGCTCAAGGTGGGCGTCCAGTTGCGTAGATGGCCGTAGGAGTAATCCGTCTTGCCAATAGCCCCGATCATTCGCCTACCGGTCGCGCGCTTCCATTTCTTGCTCATGCTCTCTCCAGTGTGGCAGCTCCAGCTTTTGATGAAGGCGTCGCGGGTAAAAATATCACGGTGAATGCGAGTGAGATCGTTTTCGTGAAGCCAGCTCTTGGATCCACTATCAATCTCATTGCTGTAATCGAACATCCAGCAGGCGCGGTTGGAGTGTCCGTAGTATTCAAAATTCGCGATCTTCACACGGTTCCTGGGCTGACCCGCATTCAGATACTCGATCAGTTCATCCCCCTCCTCGAACCACACGAGATTAATACCGTATTTGTCACGGACGGAAACAATGTTCGCGATGAGATCCTGTTTGTCTTGCCTGGAGGCCCGGCGCAGGTAACTGGGTTGGTGAACGAGCCAGGTGATTTTCGTCCCCGAGCCCGACTTTGCCTGGATTTCTTGAATACGCACACGGGCCGAGCGAATGAAATTACCCCACCAGCGATCATGCGGCTCGGCCTTGAATTTCTCCCACTCGTGAAGAGACGGGCCTCCACTCACGAGGATGTATTCGCGTTCCACCTCGGCTTTTGCCGCGAGGACGCCGACCATTAAAAACAAAGCGAGTAATCGAACCATGCCGACAGGTTTGGCACGGGCGCGTATTGATCAAGATTATTCCTGTCCCAAAAACAGATCGGGGGAAGTTTTGCTGATCCCGCCCACAGTTTGCTGTATGTTATTCGGCCATGGAAACAATCCCTCTCGCAGCGCTGGGAGCATCGCTGCTCACCCTGCTGGCCACTTTCTTTTTGCTGCATCTCCGGAACAAGGACCACGCCCGCTTGCAGGAAATATTGCGCGAGCAGCTCACACAGCAGCAGGCATCCGCCCGGCAAGAGCTCACCCAAACCCTCGACTTCGCGTTGCGCCAGAACTCCGAACCCGTGCGAGAGGTGCTAGCCAGCCTTTCACTCTCCACCAACACCCTGCGCGAGTCGCTGGAGCGATCGGTGACAAAATCCTTCGAACTCCAAAACCAACAACTCGAGGGCTTCCGCAACCAACTCGACCGCCTCACACAAACGAACAACGAAAAACTCGAGACCCTCCGCACCTCGGTGGAAACCAAGCTTGGAAGCCTGCAACAAGACAACAACGCAAAGCTGGAAGCCATGCGGGCCACGGTGGAGGAAAAACTCCAGACCACACTGGAGCGGCGTCTCGGCGAATCCTTCAAACTCGTGAGCGACAACCTCGACAAGGTTCAAAACGCGATGCTCAACATGCAGAGCCTTGCCGAGGGTGTCGGGGATTTGAAGCGCGTCATGACGAATGTGACCCGCCGTGGTGCTTGGGGAGAATTCCAACTCGCCACGATTCTCGAGCAATTCCTCAGTCCGCAGCAATACGACACTAACGTAGCCACCAAAGGCGGACTAGAGCGCGTTGAATTCGCCGTAAAACTCCCCGGGCGCTCGGGGGATGGATCCACCATCTGGCTTCCGATCGATGCCAAATTTCCCAAAGAGGACTACGAACGCCTCGTTGCCGCGACGGAAAATGGCAACGCGACCGAAGCCGAGAATGCTGCTCGTCAGCTCGAAATCCGGATCAAATCAAACGCCAAGGATATTCGCGAAAAATACCTCAATCCGCCAGCGACAACCGATTTCGCCATCATGTTCCTTCCGACCGAGGGCCTCTACGCGGAAGTGCTTCGCCGCCGCGAACTCGCCGAGAGCATCCAACTCGAGCACCGGGTCGTCATTGCCGGCCCTACAACCCTTGTCGCCCTCCTAAACAGCCTGCAAATGGGCTTCCGGACCTTGGCCATCGAACAACGCTCGAGCGAGGTCTGGCAAACACTCAGTGCTGTGAAAACCGAATTCTCAAAGTTTGGAGGCGTCTTGGAAAAGGTGAAAAGCAAACTCCAGTCGGCAACAAACGAAATCGACCAAGTCGGCACCCGCACGCGCGCCATGCAGCGACAACTCCGCAATGTCGAGTCCGCACCGGACGATGCGACCACCGCACTCTTCGCTAAGGAAAGCGACCTGCTACCCGCTCCGGATGCCATATCCGAAGACTGATACAAACAGGTTCCGTGCGGGCTTCGAAGTTAGATCTCGATGGTCGAACCGATAGCAGGGAGAAGCAGTTCAAGACCATGATTGGCGAAAGCTGCCTGCGCTGCGGTGGTATCGATTTGAATAGGCGGGAAAGTGTTGTAGTGGACGCCAACTACTTTTTTCGCGCCGCAAAGTTCTGCGGCTTTAATAGCATCAGCAGCCCCCATGGTGAAGGTATCGCCTATAGGAAGAACGGCGAAGAGGAGGGCAAACTCCTCGGCGATGAAATTCATGTCGAGAGTCAAGGCCGTGTCGCCGGCGTAGTAGAAGGAGCCTTCCGGCGTCTCCACGACGAAACCTGCGGGATTTCCACCATAAGTGCCATCCGGCAGCGAACTCGAGTGGATGGCATTGACCATTTTGGCCTTTCCGCATGGCAAGGCAACCGTGCCCCCATGGTTCATCGGATGCGTATTCGAAACGCCTTGGCGGCCGAGCCAATCGGCGATTTCCCAGTTTGCCACCACCTTGGCTCCGGTTTGCTTCGCCAGAAAGACCGCGTCAGCGACATGGTCGGCGTGACCGTGGGATATCAAAATGACATCGGCTTGGATTTTCGTTACATCCACAGCCGATGCCAAAGGGTTGGGAGTGATGAATGGATCAAACAGCAAGCGGGAGCCGCCGGACTCGACGAGAAAGCAGGAATGGCCGAAATGAGTGAGTTTCATAGCACCCAAAAGAAACCACAACCGCTGGCTCGGTGCAAAGTTTAGAAGGTCGCCAGTGTGGCCCTCTTCCAATCTTCCGAAGCCAGGGCGACGCGAAAACCGTTGTGGGCCAATCCGGCAAGCTGATCTCTTGTGAAGGAGAGTTTCTCAGCCAAAAGCAGGTATTCGTCCTCAAGAGTCTGACCGAAGCTGATCGGATCATCCGTGCTGATCGTGCAAACGATGCCGGCATCAATAAGGCGGCGGATGGGGTGTTGATCTGCGACAGGTACGACACCGAGCTTCACATTGCTGACAGGGCAGACATCGAGTGCGATGCCGCGTTCACGCAGAAGGTCGAGCACAGCCGGATCCTCAACGGCACGGACACCGTGCTCAATGCGCTGCGCTCCGAGTTTTTCCACGACATGCCGTATAAAATCCGGACCACAGAACTCTCCAGCATGCGCTTT
>Ga0164292_10005861_pt1 | contig 10052 bp, 7 predicted proteins | sample GEODES117metaG_FD_111486 | JGI IMG/M metagenome (GOLD analysis project Ga0164292, IMG submission 111486) | Eutrophic lake water microbial communities from Lake Mendota, Wisconsin, USA - GEODES117 metaG | ecosystem: Environmental > Aquatic > Freshwater > Lake | place: USA: Lake Mendota, Wisconsin... | reverse complement strand
TCAAAAAGGTGCTGGTACGACCAAGATTACAGCTACTAAGGACAAGAGAACTGTGAAGTTTGCTTCTCGCACCAAAATCTCCGTTATGAAAAACCACATCAATGGTTTGGGATATGAAGACGGAAAAATTATTGTTACTCCACATGGTTTCTTGGCCGGTAAGGATACAACAGAAGAGAAGGCTTCTATTGAGGCTTACAAGAAAGAGTATTCTGACTATTGGAAAGAAATCATTGGAAGCGATGGTGACTTTGTTTTGAAAGAAGACAAGGACCCAGACGCACTTTAAATTGCTTTCAGACATATCATATTCAAAAACGAACTGGTTAGGTTCCGATTTAATCAGTCATTTTTCTTTTGTACAACAATTAAAAAAATATAATTGAAAACTCTATTAGTTGATGGAGATAACTTATTCAAAATCGGATTCCACGGAGTCCGCGACTTATTTGTTGAGGGAAACCACATTGGTGGAATCTACCACTTTCTCAACACACTTAGAAAACAACTTGTGGACAATGAATATGACAAAATTGTCGTGTTTTGGGATGGAAAACATAACTCCAAAACTAGACGTGAATTATATCCTGCATACAAGCTGAATCGTAAAAACAATATGACTGAAGAAAAACTTGAGTCTTATCATTCACAAAAATTTCGCGTTAAACAATACCTTGAAGAAATTTTTGTTCGTCAAGTTGAAATAGAAGGTAATGAATCGGATGACCTCATCGCATTTTATTGTCAAATTTCAAGTGATGAACACAAAACAATTTTTTCTTCAGACAAGGATTTGTTGCAGTTGATTGATAAACACACAAGTTTGTATTCCCCATTACAAAAATTTACCTATAAAAATGGTGACTTAGTAAAATTTGGTAATTCATATATTCCTCACAAAAATATATTGGTTGTCAAAATTTTTTTAGGAGACCAAAGTGATAATATTCAAGGTATTAGTCGTCTTGGAGAAAAAACATTTGTAAAAATTTTTCCTGAGGTACTTGAAAAGTCGGTTTTAATTTCTGATATTTTAACTAGAACAAAGAGTTTAATAGAAAAAAATCCAAAACAAAAAGTTTTAAAAAATATTCTTAATGGTCTAACAAAAGATGGTGAATTAGGAAATGAATACTACATAGTAAATCAAAAAATAATGGACTTGAGTAATCCATTAATAACTGAAGAAGCCAAAGAAATCGTACGACAATATTATAGTGAATCGCTTGACCCAGAGGGAAGAGAAAGAAAGACGATAATAATGATGATGATGGAGGATGGTTTCTTCAAATATCTCCCGAAAACAGACGAAGCGTTCGTCGAGTTTTTGAAACCCTTTTTAAAACTAACAAGAAAAGAAAAAAGACAATTTAATCAAACTAAATTTAATTAAACATGAAAGAAGAAACTCTAATTAAAATGGAATTTTTGTTGACCCTCAATGATAATATTGTGGTACAACGTTTTTTTAACGTAAGAAATTTTAATCCTCATGCACGCAGGTCCTATGATTTGGCATTTTTTATGAAGCAAGTCGAAGATGATTTAGCGAGTGATTTGAAAATGAAAACAGTATTGTATTTGATGGATAATCAAGATGCAATTTTTCTAGACCCTGAGCTCCTTAACACTTCAAATACTGACGAACCAGAGAACTTTAATATGTATGTCAAATTGGCAGACGAGATTATTTTTCACAGAATTTTTGATGGTAAACTATACCCTCCCAAAGTCCGTTATACCGTTGACGTACGCCCAAGCTTGAAAAACATTCTTAAAGGATTGACTGACATTTTTTCCGGGGAAAATTTGTATTTCGAGTATATGGCCTACGACCTAAGTCGGTAATATTTACTGAATACACTACATTTTATGACTAAGAATTTCGATTATCTAGGAAACACATTTCAACTACAACTTTTAAACCAACTCATTTTAGATAAAGAATTCGCTCAGTCGATTATCGATGTTTTAGAACCTTCTTACTTTGACAACAAGTACTTTAAACTTGTTGTGCAAATGGTAAGAGAGTACTATGGAAAGTATCAAACGACACCCAATTTTGAGACCCTTGAGCAAATAGCTAAAACAGAAATTAGCCAAGAATTAGCCCTCAAAATAGTTGTTGATACAATAAAGCAAATTCAAGATGCACCATTTGATGGAAGCGTCTTTGTTCAAGAAAAAGCATTAAAGTTCTGTAAGCAACAAGAGCTGCAGAAAGCAATGGACAAAGCACAAAAAATTATCACTAATGGTGATTTCGAATCTTATGACCAAGTTGAAAGTATGGTGCGTGAAGCACTTCAAGTTGGAGAGAGAGAAACTGGTTTATTGGATGTGTTCAGTGGTTTAGATGATGTTTTAAATGATGATTATAGACATCCGATTCCGATGGGAATCGATGGTTTAGATAGGCTTTTAAAAGGAGGTTTAGCAAAGGGTGAAATTGGTGTTATACTTGCCCCAACGGGGGTTGGAAAAACAACTTTAATGACAAAAATTGCTAACTCGGCCTTCAGTATGGGTTATAATGTTCTTCAGATTTTCTTTGAAGACAATCCTAAAATCATTCAGCGAAAACATTTCACAATTTGGACTGGAATTGAACCTGATAATCTCTCAATCAGAAAAGACGAAGTTATTGAAAAAGTTCAAGAAATTCAAAATACAATGCCTAACAAATTGATTTTGAAGAAACTTCCTTCCGATACCTTGACTATGAATCAAATCAAAAACCAAGTACGTAAAATGATTGCTGATGGTACAAACCTTGATATGATAACCTTAGACTATATTGATTGTGTGGTTCCGGACAACCTCAAAAATGATGAATGGAAGGCTGAGGGTTCTGTCATGAGACACTTCGAGGCAATGTGCCATGAATTGGGTATTGCCGGATGGACTGCAACACAAGGTAACCGGTCTTCAATATCATCTGAAGTTGTTACTACTGACCAAATGGGAGGGTCTATTAAGAAAGCCCAAGTTGGTCACGTTATTATATCAGTTGCTAAAACACTTCAACAAAAAGAAATGAAGTTAGCTACAATAGCAATTACAAAGTCTCGTTTAGGGCAAGATGGTGTCGTTTTCGAAAACTGTAAGTTTGATAATGAACTTATAGTAATCGATACAGAATCTTCAGTTACATTCCTCGGTTTCGAAGAACAACAAGAACAGAAAAAGAGTGATAGAATTAAAGAACTGATGGAAAAAAGAAAACAAAGGGAACAACCGAATAATTTGGTTTAACTCAACTATTTTAAATTATAGGCCATTAAAAAACTAAACAAAAAACAATGAACACAACAGATAATTCAATATCTAACGAACCTCCCTTTGTAATAAAGCGCAGTGGTGATAAAGTACCTTTCGAGGAGAATAAAATTATGAATGCTATTATAAAAGCTATGCAAGGCATTGGCAAAGTTGACCGTGAAATGGCTGAAAAAATTGCAAGAATAACTAAGAAAGGAATTTTTAGAAATAATAAAATTGGGACTCCCCATGTCGACGAAATTCACGATATGGTAGAAAACAAATTAATGGATAATGGTCTCAACGATGTTGCAAAAGAATACATAATTTATAGGTCAAAACACCAACCAAATATTTTTACTAAACGAACCAATTTAAAGCCTTACGAATACCCAAATTTAATTGAATATGTGGATGCTATTCGACATTCTTATTGGGTTCATACAGAGTTTAATTTTACCTCTGACATTCAAGATTTTAAAGTTCATTTGAATGAAAAAGAACAAACTGCAGTAAAGAGAGCAATGCTGGCTATTTCACAAATCGAGATTGCCGTAAAAACATTTTGGGGTGACATCTACAAAAAACTCCCTAAACCAGAAATTGGTAGCGTTGGTGCAACTTTTGCTGAGTCTGAAGTTCGTCATGCTGACGCATATTCGCACCTAATTCAGTTACTTGGTTTAAATAGTGAATTTGAAAATCTACTTGAAGTACCAGCAATTCGTCGTCGAATCAAGTATTTAGAAAAAACAATTTCTAATACAAAGGCTATCGATAATCAGGATTACTTTGAATCGGTTGTATTGTTTTCTATGTTCGTCGAAAATGTATCATTGTTTTCCCAGTTTTTGGTAATCATGTCATTCAACAAACACAAAAACGTATTGAAAGGTACAAGTAACGCTGTTGAAGCAACTTCAAAAGAAGAAAACATTCATGCTGAATTTGGTTTTGAGCTTGTTAATCTTATTAAGAAAGAAAATCCAAGTTGGTGGACACCAGAACTAGTTGAAGATTTAATTGAAGCTACCAAGGATGCATTTAATGCTGAATCTGAAATTGTTGATTGGATTTTTGAAAAAGGTAATTTAGATTTTCTCACCAAAGAACAAACAATTGAATTTATTAAACACCGTTTTAACCTATCTTTAAATGCTATTGGTATAGATAACGTATTTGAAGTTGATACTAAACTTTTGGAAACTACCGAGTGGTTTGATGATGAAATTCTCACAACAAAACACACAGATTTCTTTAACAAGAGAAGTATCAATTACAGCAAAAAATCTAAATCAATTACCCTCAACGACCTATTTTAATTTAACACTATAACAATAATATGGAAAACAGAAAACCTTTTGACTGGATTAACGACGAGTCAATTACATTCCTCCGCAGAGGATACTTAAGTGAAGGGGAAGAACCTCTAGAACGTATCAAAACAATTGCTGAGCACGCAGAAAAACTATTGGGCATTGAAGGGTTCGCAGAGAAATTTTACGATTATATGGGTAAAGGATGGTATTCTCTATCTTCTCCCGTATGGGCTAACTTCGGTAAAAAGCGGGGTTTACCCGTAAGTTGCTTCGGTTCTAATGTTGGCGACAACATCGAATCTATTCTTTACACTCAAGCTGAAGTTGGTGAAATGAGTAAAATGGGTGGTGGTACTTCTGGTTACTTTGGAAACATTCGTGGTAGAGGTGCTGAAATTACAGATAACGGGCACGCTCCTGGTGCGGTACACTTCATGAATCTATTCCAAAGTGTAGTGGATAACATTTCACAAGGTTCTACTCGTAGAGGAAGATTTTCGCCATATCTTCCCGTAGAACATCCGGACATTATGGAATTTTTGGAAATAGGGACTGAAGGGTTTCCCATTCAAGATTTGACTCACGCTGTTACAGTTTCGGATAAATTCATGGAAGAAATGATTGCTGGAGATAAAGCAAAGAGAGCTATTTGGGCTAAAGTAATTCAAAGAAGAGGGGAAATTGGTTATCCGTATATTATGTTCTCAGATACTATGAATAACAAAGCTCCTGAGGTGTACAAAGATAAAGACATGAAAATTTCCAATTCAAATTTGTGTTCTGAGATTGCTCTTCACAATTCAGAAGAAGAGTCGTTTGTTTGTGTGCTTTCATCTATGAATGTGCTTCATTACGACGAGTGGAAAGATACTGATGCGGTGGAAATGATGGTTTATTTCTTGGACGCAGTTGTTACTGAGTTTATTAGTAAAATCGACGATTTACGAAACAACGGAACATTAGAGGGTCAACGTGCTTTCTTCTATTTAGAAAAAGCTTACAACTTTGCTACTCGACAAAGAGCATTGGGTTTAGGTGTGTTGGGTTGGCACTCCCTACTTCAATCTAAGGGTTTACCTTTCGATAGTAGAGAAACCGCAAAATTAAATGTGGAAGTGTTCAAATTGATTAAAGACAAATCTTACAAAGCTTCCTCAGAACTTGCGGAAATGTTCGGTGAACCAGAAACTTTAGTGGGATATGGTAGAAGAAATGTAACGTTGAATGCAATTGCTCCAACAACTTCTTCTGCTTTTATTCTAGGACAGGTTTCGCAATCAATCGAACCAATTTGGTCTAATTGTTATGTAAAAGACGTTGCAAAATTAAAAGTAACAATTAAAAACCCAATATTGAAAAAGTTGTTGGCAGGAATCGGTAAAGATAATAAAACAACTTGGGATAGTATCAAAAAACATGATGGTTCTGTACAACATCTTGAGTTTTTATCTGATGAACAAAAAGAGGTTTTTCGGACTTTTGCGGAAGTCAATCAATCTTCGATTGTTAACCAAGCAGCGGTTAGACAAGATTATATTGACCAAGCTCAGTCTTTAAACTTGATGGTATCTCCGGATATGCCTACTAAGGATGTGAACAAACTATTAGTCGATGCTTGGCAACTTGGAGTTAAAACTTTGTATTACCAACATTCAATGAACTCGGCTCAGGCTTTCGCGAGGAAGAAGTTGGGACTAAATGATTTAGCTTGCGTGGCATGTGAGGCATAAAGATTATTTTTCTTTTTAATAAATAAAAAACCCGACACATCAGTGTTGGGTTTTTTGTTTTATTATAAAAAGTTTAGGACTATATTTATCTGATATGGCAGATGGCGTAACATATGGATTATCATTTCCTTTTGAAAATTCAACTAAAGGGGATTTTCTTTTATTAACGGAAACACAATTTGCACAAATACGAAGTGATTTGATTCACCTTCTTTTAACAAAAAAAGGTTCTAGATATTACCTACCGACTTTTGGGACTAGGTTATATGAATTTTTATTTGAACCTTTTGATGGGTTAACATTTGATGCAATCGAGGCTGACATAAGAGATTCTGTTCAACAATTTATGCCAAACTTGTTGATAAATAATATAACAATCGAGCCGGCAGACCCATTAGAAGAAGTTCCACTTGCTCGTGGTGAAAGTATACCTGGACAAGCAAAAGATAATGTATTTAGAGTTCCTGGAAAAGGAACCTCGGAATACACTGCAAAAGTAAAAATCGATTACGCAGTAGATAATAACACTTTTGCCCAAAGTGATTTCATCATATTGAATATTTAACAATATATGGCTAACAACAGAATTTCCTATACTGCAAGGGATTACGAAAGTATAAGAATAGAATTACAGAATTATGTAAGAACTTATTATCCAGAACTTATTCAGGATTTTAACGATGCTTCAGTATTTTCTGTTTTTTTGGATTTAAATGCTGCTATTGCCGACAACCTTCACTATAATATTGATAGGAGTATACAAGAAACTGTCTTGCAATATGCACAACAGCGTTCTTCAATTTATAACATTGCAAGAACCTATGGGTTGAAAATTCCAGGACAAAGACCTTCAGTTGCTTTAGTTGATTATTCTGTAACAGTTCCTGCGTTTGGTGATAAGGAAGACGAGAGATATTTGGGAATTTTGACTCGTGGGTCTCAAGTATTCGGAGCGGGAATTGCTTTTGAAAACCAAAATGACGTTGATTTTGCATCGCCATACAATAGTTCTGGATTCCCAAATAGAACAAAAATTCCAAATTTTGATGCTAATGGTAATCTTATTAATTACACAATTACCAAACGAGAGCTAGTTGTAAACGGAATTACTAAAGTTTTCAAAAGGGTAATCAATCCTGCAGATGTGAGACCTTTCTACGAATTATTTTTACCTGAAAAAAATGTTTTAGGAATTACAAGTGTGCTTTTAAAATCTGGCACCAATTACACAAATGTACCAACAGCATCTGAATTTTTGGGTTTAGATAATAGATTGTTAGAGGTAAGTGCATTAGCTGAGGATAGGGTTTTTATCGAAGACCCAACAAAAGTTTCAGACCAACCTGGTATCAAAGTTGGAAGATATATTCAAACTAACAACAGATTTATTACTGAATTCACACCAGAGGGATTTCTCAAAATGACTTTTGGAGGGGGTACTACCTCTGCACAAGACCAATTGAATGCTTTCACTAATTTAGGAACACCAATCAATTTCCAATCACTAAGTAACAACTTCTCGTTAGGTTCAACATTAATTCCAAATTCCACTTTATTTGTTCAATACAGAATTGGTGGTGGTTTGGCAACCAACATAGGAACTAATGTTATCAATCAAATTGGTACTGTTTCATTTTTTGTGAATGGTCCATCGCAAACAATTAATTCATCGGTTATTAACTCTTTAAGATGTAATAACCCAACAGCGGCAATAGGAGGTTCAAATGTACCAACAACTGAAGAGGTTAGAAATTATGTTAGTTTCAACTTTTCAGCTCAACAAAGAGCAGTTACTGTTAATGACTATGAATCTCTTTTGAGAAATATGCCAAGTCAGTTTGGAGCACCAGCTAAAGTTTCAATAACGGAAAATAATAACAAGATTTTAATTAACTTATTATCTTTTGACACTTCAGGTAAATTAACAAATATTGTTTCGAATACCCTCAAACAAAATGTTGCTAATTATCTATCTAACTACCGAATGATTAATGACTACATTCAGGTTACTACTGCAAATGTTATTGACCTTGGAGTTGATATCTCAGTGGTTTTAGATGCTACACAAAATTCTGGTCAAGTTGTCTCGGAAATCGTAAATAATGTTTCATTGTATTTTGACCCCCTATCAAGGGAACTTGGGCAAAATGTATACCTATCACAACTTAGAAGTATTGTCCAGAATCAAACAGGTGTAATTACCGTGTCTGACATTGTGATTAGTAATAAAGTTGGGGGACAATATTCTGGAGCAGAAACATCAATGCCATATTCGGACCCAGAGTTAAAAATCATTCGTCCGGTTGATGATACAATTTTTGCAGAGCCAGACCAAGTTTACCAAGTTAGATATCCCCAAAAAGATATTGTTGTTAGAGTAAAGAACCTACAAAATGTATCTTTCTCTTAACATCTTTATTTAATTTTACTTCCAGGTATATTTTGATTAGGAAAAAGTGTTTTTGAAAAAAAACACCATAAATATTTATCATTAAAACCATAGATGGGACAATCCTTCAGAATAAACACAAACGTTGGTATAGATAAGAATATATCCTTTCAATTAGACCAGGATTTTGAGTTTCTTGAAATTTTATCTTTACAAATATTTCAAAATGATGTTTTTCCCAGGGATTGTGCGGATTATGGTGTTGTAGTTGGAAGAGTTGTTGCAAATGGTGGCTTAGGAATACCAAACGCTAAAGTATCGGTTTTTGTGCCAATATCAGATGTTGATGCATTGAATGATAGGATTGTTCAATTATATCCATACACCCAACCAAATGATAAAAATGATGACGGATATAGGTTCAATTTATTACCTTATCTACAATCATATTCAACCCATGCGGCCACAGGAACTTTTCCTTCTAGGGAAGATGTTCTCAAAGACCCTGTCGTAGTTGAAATCTATGACAAGTACTACAAGTTTACGGTAAAGACCAATGAGAGTGGTGATTTCATGATTCTCGGGGTTCCAGTTGGTCAGCAGACAATAGTAATGGACTTGGACCTGAGTGATATTGGAGAATTTTCACTCACACCGCAGGATTTAATTAGAATTGGTTTAGCAACAGAATCCCAAGTTGCTGGTGATAGGTTTAGAACTTCCACTGATTTAGATTCTTTACCGCAAATCATTCACATTGAAAAAGTCTTCGAGGTTGCCCCATTTTGGGGAGAACCAACTGTGTGTCAATCTTCTATAAGCAGAATTGATTTTGATTTAAGAGATGAAGCGAATGTAGATATTCAACCCACTTCTGTTTTTATGGGTTCAATTTACTCCACTGGTGACGAATTTAAAATTGCAGCACCATTGGGATTTGGTAACAATCCACCATCCTTACTAACAGCAGGATGTAAGCCCAAAGATAACATGGGTAATCTTTGTGATTTAACCACCGGACCAGGACAGTTGTTAGCTGTCAGACAAACCATTGTTCAGGACGACCAGGGCAGGCCAATTCTTGAGGAATACCGGTTGGAAAATTCTGGTAATGTAATTGATGATAACGGAACTTGGTTAATAGAGGTTCCCATGAACATGGATTATATTACAACTAACGAAGAAGGACAAAGAATTTTTTCTAGGGACCCTAGAGTAGGTATTCCAACAAAGGGAAAATATCGTTTTAAAGTAAAGTGGCAACAAGCTCCAACGGATACGGAACCAGTCAAAAGAGCTTATTATCTACTACCAAATATTAGGGAATATGGGTGGAGAACAACAGTTATTGAC
>Ga0164292_10005860_pt1 | contig 10053 bp, 14 predicted proteins | sample GEODES117metaG_FD_111486 | JGI IMG/M metagenome (GOLD analysis project Ga0164292, IMG submission 111486) | Eutrophic lake water microbial communities from Lake Mendota, Wisconsin, USA - GEODES117 metaG | ecosystem: Environmental > Aquatic > Freshwater > Lake | place: USA: Lake Mendota... | reverse complement strand
ATAGTCATTAAGACATATAAATACATCTTCTGGTGTACTCTCACCATCTTCTAATATAAATTTGTTAGAACCTTCGTGGTAGTATCTTATAGGATTATCCTCAATACAGTCATTCCAACAAGAAATTATATCTGATGTTGTTGGATTTGGTCCAATATCCTGAATCAAAATGTTGAATTCAGTAGGTACCTGAAAAGTTTTCTCTAAGTTCTCGTTAAATTTTTTTAAGTTCTTCATGTAATAATTTATTTTATAGGTTATATATTAAAAAACAATTTAAAAAAAGAAACCCAAGAATAAATTCTTGGGTCAGTCTAAGAGTATTCTTAGCGGTGGTTTCTTTATTATTTACTTAATAGTTTAATTAAATCCTCAGTAATAGTTGTAATCAATAATCTATTATCTAATTTAAGTACTGGAATGTTTCTAATCATAGAATATTTATCATTACCATCAACATGAATGTTATTTATTGATTCACAAACTTTTGGACTTGATTTGTATTTGTTAACATAATAAGTCTTTAAATCAGAAACAAATTTATTTAAGTCAACACCTTCTTTAACATTATACTTAACCATTTGTAACTCATTGTCTTTCTCAACCATAATGTACCAAATAGACTTCTTAGATACTTTAACGTTCTCTAAGAAGTTGTAAGCTTTAGAAGCTTTAACATTCTTTGGAAACTTTGCAATCTTACCAGTGAAGTCTACATTAGATTCGTTCTTTTCATCATCTAAATCAATATCATTATCAAAATCATCAGCATCGGTATCAACTTCAAGATTTTGATCTTTAGGAATTAGATTTTTTCTGGAAGCAATTCTTTCAACCTTATTTGATTCTTCAGGTAAATTAGGATTCATAGGAATATCCGAATCAGTCTTAGGGGTTAAAGAAAGATTAACTTCTTCAACACCTGGTTTAGATTTCAATTCAGAAAACCTTTTAAAACCCACTACATTTTTTTTATCTGCCATTTGCAAAGTCTTATTTTATTTATTATATATTAAAATACAAAATTGTTTTTTTAACCGTTCTGCTTATAGTGATATTTATCTACCATATAATTCTTCCAGTTTTTAATAACATTGATTGAATCAAACTGTAAAGATAATAAACCTTGTAATTTATTAAGAAAAAATGACATTACTCTATTTTCATAGATATAAGGACTTAAACTCTTCTCTAAGAGATTTTTTTCATAATCATAGTTTGGTGTCTCTGTATCATGAAAAGTTTTCATAAATCTCAATTCTGGTAACTGTTGTTTATCGTATAACATTATAATGGATTCTTATTTTTTGCATCAACAACACCTTTAACAAAAACATTCACTGACTTCATTGAACTACCTTCAGATGAAGCAGGGCTCTCATCAGAATAGAAAACACCATTTCTATCTCTCCAATTACCTCTTATAACAGGTAACTCATGAGCCTCGAATATAATATCACCCAATACCGGATCCAATCCTAAAACTTTAGATGGATCATAAAGTGATGATTCACCACTAGATACATTTGTATATTGACTTGAATCTAACTTTATACTTGAATACTCCTGAGTTAACATTCCATCTCTATGATATTGTTCATTTTTTCTACAAACAAAACTGATATCAACAGAGTGAATATCTTTGATTTTTGATAGTTCTTTGATTATATCTAACTTAGGAATTCTATCAACTCTTTTAAGGTCTAAAAAGTAATTAGAAATAGCTGAATAGATTTGTGAGTTTACAGAATCTTGAGTAGCATCTGAATATCTAATAACAAACACATTCATAACATAAAATGATAATGTTGGTGATTCTATTTTAAATCTAGATGTAAGCATGATATTACCACCAGATTTAATGTACTGAATGATTTTATTCTTTTCATATGTATCTAAATCAAAAGCAGATGAGTAAATATCTTGTCCATTTCTTGTAGTTCTTACTTTAATAGGAATAGAGAAATAATCTTCTTCTTGTCTTTTAAATAATTTTATATTCGGTGTTAAATAAATAAAAATTGTACCTTGGTCTAATTTTGCATTGACGTGAGTGAATACACCCAGTCTTTTAAGATAATAAACAAATTGTTGTGGTAATGCCAATACAAAATTATTTGATGCTATTGGTAATACACTCTTTGTAAAATCAATGTTTTCTGAAGGTGCACCAAAATTAATATCTGTGTGTATATCTATATCAAAAACCTTTGACATCTCGACATTATTTCCATTAGCATCTAATATCTCATCAATGAACTTCCAGTCATTTGGTGTTCTTCTATAAATATTACCATTATCACCATCACTTTCGATGTGTCTTACAGTTATAGTTTGACTAAGTGAAGGAATCATACCAAAACCACCATTACCAAAAATGATATCTATACCACCGTTAAATCCAGTTCTTACCACACAAGCTTGTTCATCAGGTAGTAAATCATAAACATGTGTTTTTATAGTCCAGTATTGACCACTAACCAATACCTCAACATAAAAATTCTCAACATCTTTTTGATTATTCAAACTGATGTTAAAAGTCTGCATTGGTTTTCCGGTTCCAGTAAACACTTGGTTTTTCCACTCACCCTGTATAATATTTAAGGTAAAAGACTGACCGGCTTTAATTTTCTTAGTTACTTGTTCAACACCGAGATTAAATGAGTAAAATAATCCATTAGTTGAATTTTTAATGCTAGTTTTATTAAAAAATGTAAGTTGTGCATTTGCAATTTCCTCTTCTATATTAATAGAAGTTTTAGGTGTGAATCTAATAGTTCCAGTAGCACTAATAGCTCTACTAGGAATGTGTCCAGCTAAAATAGCGGCGTTTCTTATGACTCTAGGGTTGTTAGAATTTGGTTGACCTAAGTCAAACTGATTAATAGTATTTTTCAGATACAACATTGATAATTGATGTAAATTCTGAACAACTGATAGAATTTGTCCATATGGAGAAGCATTACTAAATAGTGTACCTGATTTGTTGTACTCGTCTTTTAGATATGTCTCAATTTCTGATTTAATTCTACTAAAAGAAATTGCATAAAAATTTGTTGCCATTTAAGCTTACTTAATTTTTTCTAAATAATCTGAATCAAATCTATTTTTTTCAAAAATATCATTAACTACATTTATAAAATTTGAAGTATTCGATTTTCTCTCAACTAAAACTGAATTTTCACTTTCAGGATTAGAATAGTAACTCCAATCAAAATTATCAGATTCTGCAGATTTTTTTGTAATTACCATTTTAAGAGTCTTTGAGTTCTCATTAACAGTAACCTCAAAGTAGTTTCCAAACTTCATGTTTGACTTCTCTAAAATAGTAACATCTTCGTATTTAATTAATAAATCAGAATGTAGTTTATTGATGTTTGCTTTAAGACTCATTTTGTTGTTAATTTTTTATTATATATTAAAACAACGTCTTCTTTTATCAATATTTGTCACAAATTTTATTTTATCGTAAGCCAGAATAAATATATACATTATAAAATTTTATTGCGAAAATGAATAGCAACTTAGATATTAATAAATTTCTGGAACTTTACGGCATCAAAGGACTTGTTTTTATAGTTATATTAGTTACTATAACCTCAATTATTAAAAGTGATTGGTTTGGTAAATGGTTATCTAAAATGTCAGATAAATTTGTCGAGAAGTTTATGAAAAATAAAACAAAAAATTTAGACTCTCAAGTTAGAAATTTAACAGACTCAGATATCAGCAACCACGATATCTTTAATTATATTGACTTTTGGATGTACTCTAAAATACCAACTTTCCAATTCTCAACCGAATATAGAACAGCTGTTTTTAGAAAATATCTTACTATCTATCTTAGAAACTATAAAAATAACATTTCTAAATTTGTTACTGATAAAAAGTATCAAGAAATGGACCAAGCTCAAATTTGGACAGAGTTGCTTAGTCTAATCAACACTGTAGTTTATGATTATGAAAGAGAAATGTTAGAAGTTGGTCTCCCAAAAATTGTTGTTGATAAGATGAAACTTAAAAACAATGATACAATTACTTTGACTATAGATTTAATTGAAGGTATTTGTAATTCACAATTTTACACATCTGAGAAAAATCTATTAAAGGTTTATTCTATATTGAACATATTGTTATCAGTGTTAGAAAATACAATTTCACATTCAGAAGATGTTTGTGACTCAATAAACGGTCAATTAAAAGGATTGACATTTGAGGATAAAAAAGAACCATAATGAAAAATCTAATGAGTAGAAAATCTATGAAACATTTAAAAAGAATATTTGAAGGTAAATCAATGATTGATACTAACAATGTTGGTGACATCTTACAGGAGATTACTGACTTAGGGTATTTATCTCATGTTGAAAGTAGTTGGTGGAGTAGAGATGATAGAGGAAATACTATCAGAATTTGCATCTATGGAAAAAGTGAATATGATAAAAAATTCAATTGTAATGTTGATTATATCTACCCAAATGAAATAATAGAAGTAGTTGAAAGACTAATTAGTTACTTAGGGTCGGAAGGTTTCTCATTAGGAGAAGATAATAAGAAAGAAATAGAATCTATTAAAGAAAGACCTACTACAAAAACTAAAGATGAATTAAAATTAAGTGTTAGTAGATATAATGCTTTAACTTTAAGATGGGATGATAAAACAAACGGATATAAAGTTTGTTACTCAATAAGTTTAGAATTCAGAAGTTAATCCATTAGGTCATAAACATCATCTGCCGTAAACTCAGGATCAGTTATCTTTAAGTCATAATCTCTAAAATCCTTAAAGTCAATTTCATCAGCATCTAATCGTCTTATGATAGAGTCGTTTTTATCTTCTCTTCTAAATAATCTTGATTCTCTTATATCTCTGTCTATGTCTAAGTAAACAACAAAACAACCTTTACGAGTTTCTTCATCTATGTTAGAAAATTCTCCAGGTGTCATTATAAAAACTTGTGATTGATTGAACTCTTCTTTTGTTATTCCATAGTACCAAATCTCAGGATCTTTATTATCAGGTGTAACATTAAATGTTTGATAACAAAGAAAATCATTCTGATTTAATTTATCTAAAAAAGATGACTCATTTACAAAATTGTAAGTAATCATCTGTACTTCATGTTTTCTCTGAGGTCTTGTTGTCATTTTAAGACAACCTTTAAGTCCCTTTTCGATGAGTCTTCTCATTAGAAAATCTTTACCGGAACCACTTTTACCTAAAATTATGATTTTTTCTCTTTTAGAATTATCCATTAGTTGTATGAACTTTTTTAATTATAAAAGAAAATTGTGTAAAAGTTTAATTTCTCTCTAATGGCTTGTAACCAGGTAAAGCACCTTTGAAGTTTCTCTCTCCAGATAAATATGCTTCTTGATCAGCTTTACAAGCAGCGTCATATTCAGGATCCTTTATCTCATCCTCTTTACATTTCATACAAATGACTTGTTCATTAAACATTGATTGAGTTGTCGTATTATCAGTAGGTCCTTTACATCTATCACAATTATCTCTTTGCATTCCAAATGACTCAAATAGTCTAAGTGATTTAAGGTACTTCATAAATTATTCTTCAGTTTGACTTCTTAAAAGACCACAGATTTGACATTCTTCATATCCATCACCATCAGCATCACCCCAAACGTGTTCACAGTTTCTATGCTCAAAATACTCATCAACATCACCATCACCGTCAGTGTCATAACCATCGTTCACTCCATCACCATCTTCATCAACTTCAACTTTCTCAAAAGTAGTTTCTTCAACAACTGTTTCAGTGTATTCACTCACTTCTTCTGATACAGGTTCTGGAGTCACAGTTACGTTTGATGTAGTATTATTCCTTTTAGTATAGTCAGGCATTTCAGTTTCTTTTTTCTTAGCCTCAGGATATTCACCAACATTAGACAAAGTAGAGCCATCTTCTTCATCAACTTTCTGAATCAACATTTTGTCACGATCCTCAGAGTTAAACCAGTAGTCAACAACTTTATTTAAGTTACCAACAAAGGCACCTAATAAGATAAGTAACATTTCTTTCCAATCTTCATTGATAGTTGCTCCGAGGAAAACACCAGCATTTATTCCTAAAATAATAAAAAAGAATAATCCTAATACAATGGCTGTTATTTTCCATCTATTTGATTGCATTTGTTGAAGCATATAGTAGAACCTATTTTTATCTTCTACTTTGACATACTCAGTTTTAGCGCTAAAAAAATTTGATAATCTCATATCGTGGTATTATTTTTTTATTGTAGTGAAATCATTTTTAAGGAAGTTATTAAAATTCATAACTTTTCCTTTGCCTTTGATTCCTTGTTCTCTTTCACCTTCACCGGCTGTGAAGTCTTGTCTCTTTGCGAATATATCTTTAAGAGCTTTAAGATCTAATTTTTTAACTCTTGATTTTTTACCAGTTCTGGCACCATGGTTTTGACCTTGTGCTGCAATTTTCTGAAATACTCTATTTGCACCTGATGGATTATAAGGTACAGATACATCACCTGAACCAGTTGTACCACCACCAGAAGCCCAATTAGTACCAATTGTAGCACCTGCTAATCCAGATGGTTGAGCCGAAACAACAGCTCCCATACCACTACTAACAGCAGGTCCACCAGTTGCTGATGTGTCTTCTAATATTTTAGACTCCTCAACTTTGATAGACTCTAATATCTCTTGATAGTATTCATTATCGATATTACCTTCTTTAGTAAGTTTATGTTTAATTTTATATAATTCGATTAAATTCATATACTATTTATTAATTTCGTAAAGTAAGAAATGACCATTGTCATCTATCCACTTTTTTGCTAACTCAATTTCATCACCAATAGAAAAAGTTAAATTTAATTTTGGATTGTGCTTTTCAATACCATATGTAATCAATTCAATTATTCTTTTCTTACCGGGTGTGTAAAATATGTGTAACTCAAATTCAATTGGTTTTACAAAAAAAGACTTCTTGGTCGTACCAGTAACAACTAGCCGACTAAGTGAATGTCTGAACTTTTTATCAACCATGAATTCACTGAATTTTTTTATTTTACTATCTGTCATAATTAATTGAACAAAACATGAGTTATGTTATATATAAATTAGTAAAAATACAAAAAACTTAATGAGTAAACTCAAAAGTCTTCAAGTAAAAAGATTACTCAAAGAACTTGATTACATAGAATCTGAATTAGAGTATAGACACGAGCTTGTATCTGAGGCAGATAATCAGTTTATGATATATATCAGTGAATTTTTGGAGGAGAATCCTGAGCTTAAAAAATTATACACATCTAGAATTGATGCAAGAGTTGAACAAATCATTAACAAAAAGATCGAAAAATCGAGTGCTGAACTGGACGATAATTCGTCAGTCAGTCAGGAAATCGAGGAGAATTCGGAAAATCAAATCATTGTTCCGTCTAAAATAAAATCACTTTACAGAGAAATTGTTAAGTTGACACATCCAGATATCATAAAAAGAAAAAATATGAATGATATCTATATCAATGCCACTAAATATTATACACTAAACGATAAAGTTGGTATATTCAAAATTTGTGATGAACTTAATATTGACTATGATTTAGATGATGAAGATGTAGTTGAAATTTCAGATAAAATAAATTTGACAAAAGAGAAATTATTTTTCTTAGAATCTACTTTAACTTGGAAGTGGTTCAATACTGATGATGATTTACAAAGAAAAATAATAATGGTAGATTATATCAAACAAAGATTATTTAGTTAAAGAATATTAACGGTTACATTTTTATCCTTTAATAACTCCTGTAATTCTTCTTTTCTAAAAGTTCTTTTGTAAACATCATTCTCTTTGTCAACATTTTGTAAAACCCACTCGTTTCCGTTTGATGTTTGATAGATATAGTTCTGATCAGCATCAGTTATTTCAATAGTTCTTGATGTAAGTTTGTCATAAAATTTCTTTACATCATCATTTATTTTGTAAAGCTTTAGACTTTCCCATTTAGAAACAGTGTCGTTCCAAGTTTGAAACATCAAGTACTGAGGATTTTCTAACTCATTACTGTTTATATCATAAAGAAACATAAACTTACAAGGTTTATTAAGAAATGTTTGATAATCTTCACTGTTTTCAACTTGTGATTTCTTAAGTGCTATACTAGATAGTGAATTAATAAACTCAACTGAGTCATGTATATCATCAAAGTTTAACCTATCTCTAAAGTCATCAGAAAGTTTAAGAGTAGAGAATATATCTTTTTCCTCGGCTCTTATAGAATTTAACAAAGCGTCATGCCAAATTGTTAATGATTCTAAAACATCTGACACATTACCAAATGAAAGATCAACAATGATTGACTCTTGAAACTTTTTATATGTCTTTATTCGTCTCATGTAAGTTTTGAGAATTAAATTTTAATATATATTAAAAATTCATAACTAAATTAGATGAAGTGGTTAAAAAACTATCAGTTGTTCAAGGAATCAAAAACTTACTCTAACAAATCAATCATCACAGACATCTGTGTTGCAATGGTTTTGTTAAATAATGAATTTTTGGATAATATATTAGACAGAGGACTTAAAGCTAGATACTCAGAGAACTCTCAAATATTCTTAACTGATCTTAAAAATCTTGTAATTGCTAAGAACAGATTACATTTAGGTAGATTTGATAATAATGTCTGTGTTGAAGATAATGAAATATCTAAAATAAATGGTTTATTTGATGAGATATCATTCGATATTGAGAAAGACTGGAATATGTTGACTACTTCAAGAACTATTGCTAGAAACATAATTGATAAATTACTTCCAGATGAAAAGTTAGAATCTGAAAACATAAAGTCTATTTATTGGATAGGACCTAACAAATCAGATGATTATTCAGAAGATATTGTAATTGAATTACAAGATGGTAAACAATATTCTTTTTATCTAAACAAGAACATATCAACACAAAAAACTTCATCATTTAATACTTTTGCTGAGGAATTAATTGGAGAAGATTTAGAAAAAATGTTTGGTGAAGAATACCTACCCAAATGGAACAAACTAACACAAGAGTGGATAAGAATTCTTTATGAAAGTGCTAATAAAAATATTCAACAGTACATTGAGCGTTTTATTGATCCTAAAAGAATAGACACAATCGATTACTTTAGTTATTTCGATATAAGACATAAAGACCCAAGATATAAACATTTAGGAGAGTTCTTTAAGGAGTTTGATAAGAACATACTTAAATTCCCCGACTTGATGAACGAGATTTGGAAAAACAGAGATGTTTGTTTTATGGATTCCGACAGAATCTATAAAGAATGGATGGAAACAAAAGTTGTTATACTTAATTCTAAAATTTTAGAAAATTTAATTACAACATCACTTAAAACAAAATTCCCGGAGGATATTGTTAAAGTTGATGACAATATGAAAATTGCAAATGGTACAGTTAAAATGAAATTGTTTAAGACCATAGTTGAAAAAATGGGTTGTTTAGAAAGACCAACTTATTATGTTGGAACAAAGGACGAACAATTCTTTTTAGTACCATCAAGAGAATTCTTTAGAAAATTCTATGATGACTTAGATATTCTTTTTGATTACCACGTAAACTTTACGGTAAGTGAAGAAGAAGACAAGAACGACTTTAATATAAGTCTTAAATTAGATTTAGATGAAAACACGCTTTTAGATATGTCAATCTCTGTGAAATTCTCAGGTGGTGAGATGAGTGGTAAACTATCATCTAAGTACAAATTTGAGTTATCTCCGAACTTTAATTATCAAGTTAGTAAAAAAGAGCAACAATCTTAAGCCTTAAGAGCTGATTCAGCATCAGAAGCAATTTTTTCTTTCTTAGCTTCAAGTTCTTTCTTCTTAGCCTCAAAGTCAGCAGTACTAGAAAACTGTTCTGGTCTTAGATTTTTTAATTGATTTTTAGTATCTTCCATTAGATTCTGCGCTTGGTCTAACTGGGTAATTTTTGCCTGAGATATAATTTGCAACTTATCAATTGACGTGCTTAAACCGAGTAAAGTTTTTGTAGTAGATTGTACAAAACTAGT
>Ga0164292_10005855_pt1 | contig 10055 bp, 8 predicted proteins | sample GEODES117metaG_FD_111486 | JGI IMG/M metagenome (GOLD analysis project Ga0164292, IMG submission 111486) | Eutrophic lake water microbial communities from Lake Mendota, Wisconsin, USA - GEODES117 metaG | ecosystem: Environmental > Aquatic > Freshwater > Lake | place: USA: Lake Mendota, Wisconsin... | reverse complement strand
GTGGACAGGGTTTTCAAACGGGTTAAAATTTCACTGACCCGTGTCACACCCCCACCGGCGATCTGCAGCAAGGACGATGTTTGTCCGGCGTTGACTTTGGCCTGGGTTAATGTGGCAATGTTGGATTTCAATTTGTTGGAAATAGCCAGTGAAGCGGCATCATCCGCAGGGCGGACAATACGTGAACCCGATGACAGTTTTCCAACACTGGCAGCGGCATTGCGCGAATGGATGTTGATATTGGCATTGGCCCCTTCAGCGGCGGCGTTTGTTAAAATACTAGGCATAGTGATAGCTCCTTGCTACGTGCATGATGAAACGTCCTACATGGACGGGGAAAATCGGCAAAACATACCGATCGGCAAAGAAGGTTGCATGAACTGTGCCAAAGGGGGTGTTTTTTGCCCAGATGGCAACCCTGAATTGTGAAAAACCGGCAAAACCTGCCTAATTCCATGAAAAATAAGGAAAAAATACATAAAATACGCGGCATTGCGGCACATTTTGCCCTGCACATTTTGCCGGTGGGTAAAAAATGCCTATCGTTTAAAGCGTATCCAGCGCCGCTGTGACATCCGTGATCAGGTCGCTGGGATCCTCAATCCCCACAGACACCCGCAGCAGGTTGGGGGGGGTGGTGAGTTTATAATCCTCAACCGTTGCCCGATGTTCGATTAAACTTTCGGTGCCGCCCAGGGATGTGGCAACCTTGAAAATCCTGAGTGCCCGAATCACCGCCAACGCCGCCGGTGCCCCGCCGCGCACCAAAACGGACATCAGGGCCCCATAACGCCCATGCATTTGAACCCGCGCGGTATCGTGCCCCGGGTGGGATGGCAGGCCTGGGTACAAAACCCCCTCAACCGCCGGATGCCCCTGCAGGGCCAGCGCCAAGGCCAAGGTGTTGTCACAACTGGCAGCAATCCGCAGGTGCAGGGTTTTCAGGCCCCGCAGCAATAACCAAGCCTCGAACGATCCCAAAATCCCCCCCAGTGTGCCGCGCAGTTTTTTGATGGTTTGCCATAGGGCGGTGTCCTCTTTGGCAATCACGGCCCCCGCAATCACATCATGATGACCGTTCAGGGCCTTGGAACACGAATGCACCACAAAATCCGCACCCAGGCGCAGCGGCTGCGTCAACAGCGGCGTGGGCACCGTATTGTCCACCACCAAAATTGCGCCGCAGCCCCTCGCGATGGCGGCAGCGGCGGCGATGTCCGTGATGTCCATCATGGGATTTGAGGGCGTTTCCACCCAAATCACATCGGTGCGTCCGGCCCCCGCCACGCGGGCCAGATCATCAGGATCCCCATTGTCATACACTCGAACACCATACCCCCACTGCGTCGCCCATTCCAAAAACCAGTTGGACAGCCCCACATACAACGTTTTGGGCACCACAAACTGGGCCCCTGCCTTTTGGGCCAGCAAAACCGCGCTGCAAGCCGCCATGCCAGAGGCATAAAGGGCGCTTTCAAAGCCCCCCTCCATCATGGTCAACAAACGTTCCACATCCAGATAGGTGGGATTTTCGGGGCGTGCGTACACCCGTCCCGCTTCGTATCCCGTATCTGTGGTCTGACGGGCAAAGGTGGCGGATGGGTAAATGGGCGGCACGATGGAACGGGTGGTGGGCTCGATGGCGGGGGTGGCTTGGGCCAAGTGGGTGTGGATGTGGGACATAAATTTGCGTTGGTTGGGAAAAAAGGTTATGATGACTGCCTTTATTATCATGTTTTCACCGTTATGAGTAGTTTTCACCGCGAATCTTGGTCCCCCGATGCTTGGCAGAACCTGCCCATTGTGCAACATCCCACCTATCCGGATCAGGCGGCCTTGCAAGGCGTCAAAGCCCAACTGTCTAAAATGCCCCCTCTGGTCTTTGCGGGGGAGGTCCGGGCGCTGAAAAAAAAACTGGCCAAAGTGGCCAGAGGTGAGGCCTTTTTGTTACAGGGCGGGGACTGCGCCGAAAGTTTTGCGGAATTTGGGGCCAACAAAATTCGGGATACGCTGCGCGTGATTCTGCAAATGTCGGTGGTTCTGGCCTATAGTTCCGGCAAGCCCGTGGTGAAAGTTGCCCGCATGGCCGGACAGTTTGCCAAGCCACGCTCGGCCGATACCGAAACCATTGGGGATATAACCCTGCCCGCGTATCGCGGGGATATCATCAACGGCATGGACTTTACGCCAGAGGCACGGCGCCCTGACCCCGAGCGGATGCTGCGCTGTTATTATCAATCCGCAGCCACGCTGAATTTGATTCGCGCCCTTTCCGAAGGGGGCTATGCCAACATTCACAAGCTGAACCGGTGGAGTTTGGATTTTGTGGCGGCCTCTCCCGTGGGGCACCGTTACCAAGACACCATCGACAGTATCACCAAGGCCCTGAGCTTTATGGAGGCCTGCGGCCTGACGGCAGAACAGGTTCCCCAGATTGAAAAAACAACGGTGTATACGTCCCACGAAGCGTTATTGCTGCACTATGAAGAATGCCTGACGCGCATTGATAGCTTAACAGGGGATTGGTATGACACCTCGGCCCACATGGTGTGGATTGGGGACAGAACCAGACAACTGGATCATGCTCACGTGGCCTTTATGCGGGGCATTGGGAATCCTGTGGGCATCAAGTGTGGCCCAACCACGGACCCCCAAACGTTGGTGGACATTATCAAAACCATCAATCCCGATAACGAAGAGGGCCGCATTGTCCTGATTTCCCGTATGGGGGCGGGCAAGGTGGAAACCCATTTGCCGACACTCATTCGGGCCATTGAGGGCACGGGTCAATCGGTGGTCTGGTCATGCGATCCCATGCACGGCAATACCCATAAAACCAGCGATGGGACCAAAACGCGGTCCTTTGACGCCATTTTACAAGAAGTCAGGGAATTTTTTGCCGTTCACAAACAAATGGGCACCCACGCCGGTGGGGTTCATATCGAAATGACGGGACAGGATGTCACGGAATGTGTCGGCGGCGGCCAGCAGTTGGGGGAGGACGATTTGAAACATCGCTACGAAACCCACTGCGACCCCAGATTGAATGCGTCACAGGCTTTGGAATTGTCCTTTTTGCTGGCGGACGTTGTGTAGCCCCAAAGCAGGGGCATCAGTGCTGCCTGTGGGCGAGGCTTTGTAGAATATCCGAAAAAGCATCATGAATCGCTTTGGGGCCGGCCAAGGCATGAAGGGACTCTTCTGCCTGCTGGGTATGGTGAATCACCAAGTTTTCCATATCAGCAACAACAGTATGGTTATGCAGCAGCTGGATCATCTGGGGCAGGGCGCTGGGGCGCTGGTCTTCATTGTCCATCAAACCCTGCATCCATGTTTTTTCAGACGGTGAAACCCGCTGATACAGGGTTAGCCAAGGCCACGTCACTTTGCCCTCTAAAAAATCCTTGCCAATGGTTTTGCCCAGGGACTCCCCCGCGGCGGTATAATCCAACAGATCATCCTGCAGCTGAAACGCCAGCCCCAAGTGCAGCCCCAGACGGCGCAAATGATCGCATGTTTCTTGGGGTTTTTGGGCCAAATACCCCGTGACCTCGCAGGCTGCGGCAAACAATTCGGCTGTTTTCCGCTCGATGATATTAAAATAGTGTTCTTCTGTCATGGTCAGGTTTTTCAGGGATAGCAGTTGTAGCACTTCTCCCTCGGCAATGCGGGAAGACGCCCGCGCTAGAATTTCCAACACTTTCAGCGTTTTGGTTTCCACCATCAATTGAAACGCCCGACTGAACAGGAAATCCCCTACCAGAACATTGGCCGAATTGCCCCACACCAGGCGGGCACTGGCTTTGCCGCGGCGTTCATCCGCCTGATCCACAACATCATCATGCAGCAGGGTGGCCGTGTGGATGCATTCCACGGCTGCGGCCAGCGGATAGTGGCGATCCCCTTCGTACCCTATCAAACCCGCACAGGCCAAGGTCAACAACGGCCGGATGCGTTTACCCCCCGCATCCAGCAGATAGTGGGAAAGGTCAGGGATCAGGGCAATGCCAGAGGATACGTTTTCTGATAACAGTGCCTCAACCCTCCTCATCTCATGGGAAAAAAGTATGCTGAGTGTATCCATGATTGTTTTTTCCTAGCGTTGGTTCGTTTTCCGTTTTAATGTGGTTTTATGTCAAGCCTTTTCCCGTTCTTTCGGCTGTTTTTTATTGTTCTGGTTTTGGCCATGGGTGCCGCTTGCGCTCTGAAAGAAGAGGCCTATCGCAATGCGGCGAACGAAGAGGCATCATCATCATTGATAAAAATCGCGGATTCTTCCTTCGAGGCTGAAAATTATCCCCCTGCCCTTGATCTTTATTCGCGGGCCTATAAAAAAAAGCCCGATGATGCCACGCTGGAAAAAATCGCTGTGACCTTTGACCGCATGGGGAATGCTCAGGCATCCTACCAAGCCTACGCCATGTTGCATCAAAAAAACCCCAAGAATTCTTTGTATCTTAAAAATCTGGCCCAAGCGGCCTTTTATGCCGAGGATTTTCAGGCCAGCCAGAAATATTATCAGGACCTTTTGCAGATGGACTCCAGCGATGGCAACCACCTGGGGGCAGGGGTTGTTGAGGATGTTTTGGGCAATCACGACGCCGCCCAAGATCATTATCGCCAAGTCATCCAACACAGCCCCCGAAATCTGAATGCCAAAAACAACATGGGCCTTTCTTTGTTGTTGCAGGGAAAGGCGACGGAGGCAGAAGCAACCTTAAAAGCCCTCACGCAACGCGCCGATAGCGAGCCGCGTTTTGACATCAATCTGGCCCTTGTTTATGGTGTGTCTGGCAAATCGGGGCAGGCCCAGCCTTTGCTCGAAAAATATTTTTCTCAGGATCAAGTCGCATCGACCCTGCAATTTTATCAAGACTATACTCTGCTGAATGCCGAGCAACGCCGGCGCGTGGTGTATGGGTTTTCTGAAAACCCTGAAAGGAACCCCAAGTCTGACTCTGCGGCAGGGTCTTTAAAATCCTTTCTTTCCCCAAGGCCATCTGGCACGGAAGAGCCAGATGCGTCTAAGCCTTAGTCGGTTAATTAGGAGGTGACCCCTTTTCCGGTTCGCTGGTGGGGGCGTCGTCTTCAGGGATGGGGATAAACACGGGGTCCCCCGCCACCAGTGAATAACGAAAAGATACATGCTTTCGTTTTTTCAGGGTTATCAGTCGCGCCAGATACAATACGCCCCCCCCAAAAGCCAAAACCCCGATGGCCCCCAGAATCCACAGGCTATGCAGACCGAAATAAATCAACAGCATACCAGCGCCGATTACTAGGCATAGGGTTTGTTTGATGCTCTTTTTCAGCTCTTGATCGGTATATTGACTTGCGTATTCAATATCATAGCGTTTTTTACTGAGCGTCATGGGCGCAAGGCGCATTTGGGGGCGCAGGGCTTGAAAGCGTTTGTTTTCATCCATTTTCAGTTTCAATCGCCACCCTGCAATCATCAAAACCAGAATCGGCAACATGACGACGTCAATCACAATCAGCAGCAGGCAGGATATCAGGATTCCCACAATCAGGGCGATGTAGGTTGGATGCATGAAGGGCGCTTCCCATTGATCCTTGATGCTTTTTGTGGCCACGTAGCCAACGCCGCCGCGTTTATGGGCGAAGGGATGAATCAAAAATTCCCCCTGACGGGTGGGGCGCACGCAAACGCGGTAGTGATGCCGCCGCATGCGGGCGGTCATCCAGAAAGGATAGATCATGGTTTTTCCTGTTCATAGATGGGCAACAGTCCCTCTGTCCGTCCCAAAGACAGCTTTGCTGCTTTCCAGCGCGACGTTAGCAGCATGTATGCGCGGTACCCGTAATACGCCGTCATCAGGGCCGCAAGAACCAACACTAAAAGCTGTTGGCGCAGGCTATCCCCCGAGAGGCCATAAATCATGGTTCCAATAAAAAGGATCAGCAGAAAAACAGAAAAAAGAGACAAAATAAAAATATAAAAACGGGAAACCTGCAGCGATCGCTCCATCCAATACCGTTTGAATGTCAATCGGTGGGGCAGGGGGGTTAAGTGTGACAAAAAGGCATCAAAGCGTCGTTTCTGCCAGTCATAATTCAAAACGCCCAGCCAAATCCCCAACCCCAACCCCAATAAGGATCCGATCAGATCATAATCAAAAAGCCACGCAATCAGCAGGCCCAACAACAGCGTGGGCACAAACACAAAAGAAAAGGGGTCCCAATCGGCGGCTTTGGCCTGTTCCAAATCCTTGGCATTGACGGCATACCCCGCGCCGCCGCGATGATGGTCAAAGGGGAAATAAAGAAAATCCCCCCCCTCACTGGCGCAGGGACGCAGGCGAATTTCCGTACGTTTTCTTATTTGGCGATTGAAAAACATCGTGACATCTGTTTTGTTTTTTAAAGTTTTGTGGATAAGATGCTGTAAGATTACAATCCCAATGTCAATAAACCGTTATGGCCTCTTTCCTATCCGCCCCCCTGTCGCACAGGCTTTCCCCCCTGATTTTGTCGTTGTTGTTTGTTTTGGGGATGAAGATTCTGCCCATCATGACCCAGCCGCAAAACTGGACAGAAACGATGAAGGATCCCGATGCAATTTTGCGTTTGGTGGTGGTGGATAATTTGATTCAAACGGGGGACTGGGGGGACCATAAAATTCATCGCACTAACCCCCCCACGGGAACCGTGACCCCGTGGACACGGCCCATGGATGGTGTGGTGTTGGCGGGGTATGCGCCCATGCGTTTATTTTTGGATGAAAAACAGGCCCTAATTGCCTCGGCCATGATCATGCCGCCGCTGTTGTTTGTTTTGGGGCTTGTCCTTGTGTGGCGATGGATGGCGTCGCAGGGGATGCCGATTTATGCTCAGCTCTTTGTTTTGATGGCCATGATTATGAATCCGTGGTTTACAGCTTTTGATCCTGGGGCCGTTGATCATCATGGCTTGCTTTTGGTGTGTGCTTGGTTGCAGTTTCTTTTGACTTATAGCGTGATTCAGGGAAAAGAGGATCATGCCCCCTATTTGGCCATGGTTACGGGATTGGGGATATGGGTTTCCCCTGAATTTTTTATCGTGTCGTTTTTATCGTTTGCGGGGTTGGCCCTTTGTTGGTTAAGGCGCCCTCAGGATTATCACGCACCTTTTTTAAACGTTCTGTGGATCACAACCCTGATTCTGGCGGTGGCTGTTGGGATAGAGCAGCCTGTGTTCTCTGTTCCTTTTTATGACACGGTTTCTGTGGTTTACGTGGCGTTGCTCGCGCTGGTAACCTTGGGCTTTTGGGCCCTGAAAGCAACAGAGCGTCATGATCTGTGGGACCGTTTGTTTTTTGCCATGGGCACGTTGATCATGATTATCGGGGTTATGCTGCGGCTGTATCCGGAATTTTATAAACTCACCATGGGGGGGCTGGATCCCTATATCATAAAGTCTTTTTTGCCTGTTGTTTCCGAACAACAGCCATTGATGGACAGCTTTAAAGATATTTTCCCCCCCCAACCGTGGGTGGGGATGGTGGTGGTGAATCTGTTTTTTCTGGTGGGATATGGGTTTTTCTTTCATCGCCTTAGGGTGGCGAGGGGGCAGCTTTTTCAAGGGCATTCTCCGGACCTCTTTGTGTTTGGTTATGCGTTGGTCACCTTGGGGCTGGGTATGGCGGTGGTGCGTCTTTACGCCTATGCGTTTTTGCCGGCGGTGTTTTTGTTTTTGCCTGTTTTGGGTGCGTTGGTTAAAACGCGCAAACTATCGGCTGTATCGGACAGTTTAAGAGCGTGCTGTGTGATCATTATGGCGGCTTTGCCCGTGTTTGGTTTGGCTTTTTTGATGAGTTTGGCCACGATTTGGCCGTCATCGCAAAAAGATGGTGTGGATAAGGCCTGTGATAAGGATACACGGGCCTTTATCCAAAAGGCCCTGACGCCCGCCCTGCCCCAAGCCCATTTGATTTTCACCCACAACAACGATATGCCCGCGTTGCTGTTTTGGACCCCCTACACGGCCTTGGCTGGCAATTATCACAGGGAGCCTGCCGCCCTGAAAGATCTGGCAACGTTTTTTTCCGCCAAAACAGAGCGGGAAGCCCAAGCCCTGATCAAAAAACATCGTCCTGATGCCGTGATTGTGTGTTTAAAACGGGCGCAGCCGGCAGGCCGATGGATTTACGATGTGGCCACAGGCAAAATCAAGCCGCCGTCGGATATGAAACGCATTCCCACAGATGAAACGTTGTATCCCAATATCCGTTTGTATCAGGTGGGTCGCTAAGCCGGCATTGTTTTGGAAAACGGTTTTTTTGGTGCCCCAGGAGGGACTTGAACCCCCACACCCTTGCGAGTAGCAGATTTTGAGTCTGCCGCGTCTACCATTCCACCACTGGGGCACAATCAACGGGGCGTTTTATAGCAAGGTTTGGCGTGTTGGTCAAATTTTCCTTAAAAAAATTTTGTGGCCGTGGGCGGGGGGATTTGTTAAGGTCATCATCCTTTGTGCGGTCGTGGCGGAATGGTAGACGCGCAGCGTTGAGGTCGCTGTGGGGAGACCCGTGGAAGTTCGACTCTTCTCGACCGCACCATGGATTTGTTTTGGGCTTTGTTTTCCGCTTGGTTTCGGCGCTCAAAAATCCGTCACCACCATGCGCCCGTCGGATTTTCGGACAATCCATTCCGTGGGGGCAGATTCTAGGGGGGCCTCTTTTTTATCCACTTTATTCACGGCTTTTTTTTCAGTGGGGACGTGCGTTTCCTCAGCCGATGTGTTAATGTCCTGAGTCATATCCATCCTGTGATACTGTGACGATAAACAAAAGTACCATAATGCCCACCCCAAAGCCATCTCGATTTTCCAAAGATCACAGCATAGCCCTGCGCCGCTTGGTTCTGGACATGTATAGCGACACGTTAACCCGCAAACAGATGCTGGAGGAAACATGCGCCCGCCATCCCACCTTTGCGCGGTATGATCCGGCGGATCGGGGGTTTGTGATGCTGCGGCTGAAAACCCTGTTCCGGTATCGGGGGGCCTTTATGGCCATGCTGCGGGATTTTTCCCCCAAAAAAACAGATCACGAGGCTGTTTTGCATTTGGCCTTAACAGAGATTCTGTGTTTAGGCACCCCCGTTTATGCGGCGGCCCAGTGGGCCAAAAGCGCCTCGAAACCCTATGCCCAAAGTTATGTCCATGCCCTGATCCAGCGGGCCGTGCGGTTGGGGGATGAGTGGCGTGCGCTTTACCTGAAACCCGAAATCCTCATGCCTCCTTGGTTATACCAGCGATTGCAGCAGGGGTATGCTCCAGAGGATTTGAACGCGATGGCTGGGGTATGTTTGGTCATACCCCCCCTTGATATCACCCTTGCAGGGACGGGTGGGGCAGGGCAGGGGGGTAGTCCCTTTCTGGTGCCGTGGTCATACCGTTATCCTGAGCCTCCGGCTGTGACATCCTTGCCTGGGTATGACCAGGGGCTGTGGTGGGTTCAGGACGTGGCGGCCAGTTTTCCGGTGATGGCCTTGGGCGATGTGCGGGGGAAAGCCGTTTTGGATATCGGCGCCGCCCCAGGGGGGAAAACGATGCAGCTGGCCTCGCGCGGGGCCCATGTTACGGCGCTGGATTATGCGCCGGATCGGTTAAAGGTTTTAAGGGAGAATCTGGCGCGAACGGGATTTGCGGCCGACGTGATGGCCGCCGATGCGTTGACATGGTCACCCCCTGCGTTGTTTGATGCCGTTTTGGTGGATGCCCCCTGTTCCGCCACGGGGACGCTGCGGCGTCATCCAGAATTGCCGTGGATTCGGGATGATGCGCAGATCGGGGCCTTGCATGCCGCGCAAGGGGCTTTGCTGCATCGCGCCCTGAATGCCGTTAAGCCCGATGGCAGGGTGGTTTACGCCGTGTGTTCCCTGTTAAAAGAAGAGGGGCCGGATGTTGTTCAGGCGGTTCTGGCGGCGCGGTCGGATTGCCTCTTGCGGCCGATCACAAACCAAGATACCATGATCCCTGATTTTGCCCTGAAAGACGGATATCTGCAGACCAACCCCAGCCATGCTGCTGAGGATGGGGGGATGGATGGGTTT
>Ga0164292_10005854_pt1 | contig 10057 bp, 4 predicted proteins | sample GEODES117metaG_FD_111486 | JGI IMG/M metagenome (GOLD analysis project Ga0164292, IMG submission 111486) | Eutrophic lake water microbial communities from Lake Mendota, Wisconsin, USA - GEODES117 metaG | ecosystem: Environmental > Aquatic > Freshwater > Lake | place: USA: Lake Mendota, Wisconsin... | reverse complement strand
CGAAGGTGCGGCGTGCCGACATCCTTTCGGCTATCGCCGATGGTCGACGCAGTCGATGATCGTCATTGACTCCTCGGCAACGGCGACCATGCGACGTATTCACACTGCACCGATCGACGTGGTGTCCATGCACAACCTCACCGAAATCATCTGGCGGCTGTCCGGGACTTTCTCCACCTACGACGCGTGCTACGTGGCACTGGCCCAACACCGTGACACTGCACTGATTACCTGCGACCCCAAGCTGGCTAAGGATGCAACGAAACACATTCCGGTAGTCACACCCGAATAGCGCGCATCACCGGAACCCAGGGCCCCGGTGATGCGCTATTGACGGGGACTATTCGTATGCGGGTTCTGCGTGCTGAGACGCATCTAACCCTTCGGCTTCTTGTGCGTCGGACGTGCGCACACCGATTGTTGTCTTGAGCGCAAGCATGATCAGTGTGGTGACAGCAAACGAGTAGACGATTGTTGCACCATTGGCGATTGCCTGTTCAACAAGCAGTGAAGCATCGCCGCCGTAAGCAAGACCGGCTGCAAACGAGCCACCAAATGCTTCAGGATCAGCGAACACGCCGATGAGCAATGAGCCAATAAGACCAGCAATAAAGTGGATGCCGACCACGTCGAGTGCATCGTCGTAACCGAAACGCGGCTTGAGGCGCACAGCGAAGTTGCAGAGGACACCGGCAATGAGGCCGATCCAGACCGATGAGAAACCCGCCACGAATCCGGCAGCCGGTGTGACTGCCACAAGACCCGCCACGATGCCGGATGCGGCACCAATGTTGGAGGCTCGTTTCTTGCTCAACGCATCGACTGCCACCCAGGCAAGACCTGCTGCTGCACCAGCGAGAAACGTATTCACAAACGCCTGAATCGCCGTGTCATTTGCGGCGAGCGCAGATCCGGCGTTGAAGCCAAACCACCCGAACCACAGAATTGCTGCGCCAAGCACCACGAAGGGCACCGAGTGCGGACGGGCGTCGACATTGGGGAAGCCTTTGCGCTTGCCAAGAACGAGCACGCACGCGAGTGCAGCAACGCCCGCGTTGACGTGAATGGCGGTGCCGCCGGCGAAATCGAGCGAACCGCGCTGGCCCAGCCAGCCGCCATAGATCCACTTGAACACGGGCACATACACGAGCAGACTCCACACCGGTACGAAAATCGCCCATGCCGCAAACTTCATGCGACCTGCGACAGCACCGGAGATCAGCGCGGGCGTGATCACGGCAAACATTGCCAGGAAGATGAGGACACCGAGCCCCATGCCGCCATCTTCACCCGTGATAGAGATGCCTGAGAGGAAGGCGTTGTCGAAGCCGCCAAGCCAGTCGGCATCAAACGGGGCCTGGGCCAACGAATAGCCAATGGCTGCCCACACGATGGGCACGGTGATCAGCGCCCACATGTTCATCATCATCATGTTCGACATGTTCTTGCGGCTATCGAGCCCGCCATAGAACAACGCCAGACCTGGTGTCATGAACATGACCAGGGCCGCACTCACTAATACCCACGAAACGTTTCCGCTATCCACTCTTCCTCCTTGTTTGGTGCATTAATCATGAAGGACGCAGATTTCGCCGCTGTTTCGGATAATCACGCAATTCGTGAAGAACTCGTTTCGTGACATATCTGGAGTGTTGCCTGCATGTTTCGTGCACCCTGACGGACACACGATGTTCGATCGCTCTAACGTGACATCCATGCGTGCGCATACTCAGCATCTGCTCTCGGCCGCCGTGCTGCTCGCTGGTCTTGCCGGTTGTTCTTCGCAGTCAGCAAGCGCGCCCACCGCCTGCCCGCAGGGCGAATTCCTCACTGCCGTTCAGCGGTACGTGCCGGACTCGCAGTTCTTTGACACGCCATGGGAGCCTGCGCCGGGCACCGACCTCAAGGCCGTACTTGAATCAGGTGGCGTCGCCTGCACCTATGGCCTGCAAGAAGCAGAGATTGGCACGACGGTGATGTGGGCGAAAGACGCCGAACTCTTCGCCTCGCGGGAAAACCAGTGGGAACAAGACGGCTATTCCCAAGTGATCATTGACGACACCGACACCGCATGGGCGCTCGTGGAGGAGGCCGGCGTGGAGTCACATCTGTGGATTCTGAATCTGCTCGTGGATGACGTGTGGATCCAGATCAACGCCACGTTCCTTCGCGATGTGGCCAGCGCCGATGACCTCATCGCCGCCACCATCGACGTCACCCGCAACTGACGCAGCACACTCCCAAAAGCGAAGTGCCCGCACACATATCGTGCATGACACAAGGATGTGTGTATGGTTGGTGTATGGCACGCACAAACATTGACATTGATGAACAGGCCTGCAAAGTGGTGATGGAACGCTTTTCCCTTGCCACCAAACGCGACGCTGTCAATTTCGCTTTGCGTCTTGCCGCACAGGAATCCCTTGGGTTGTCCGATGCACGCCGAATGCGCGGCACCGGCTGGGAGGGCGACCTTCGGGACATGCGCTCGACGCGTCACTCGTGATCCTCATCGACTCGTCTGCATGGATCGAGTTTCTTCGCGACACCGGTTCACCGGCATGCGTCGAAGTGGACAGGCTGTTAGGCACTCGGATCGCCTGCTGCGACGTGATCGCAATGGAGGTGACGGCCGGCGCGAAAAGCGAAGCTCACCTCAAATCACTGCGTGGGCTACTGGCACGAGCCACCATGCTGCCCACCGACTCAGGAGATCACGAGATGGCAGCTTCGCTCTACCGAGCGTGTCGCGCGAATGGCGTAACGGTTCAGTCGCTTGTTGATTGCGTCATCGCGGCAATCGCAATTCGCCACGACCTCCCACTACTCCACGCAGATACCGACTTTGACTCAATCGCAATGCACTCAACATTGCGGATCCACCGACTGAAGTAGAGCCCTTCAGTCACCGCCCTTATAGAGCGCGACGAGTTGGTCGAGCGCGGCCGACCAACCATTGAAGAAGCCCATCTGCTCGTGCGCATCTCGATCGCTTGCCGATGCGTGATGCACGGTTGCGACGTATCGTGAGCCGCCTTCGACCGGTTCAAACTCGTTAATCGATTGAATTAGAAAAGCGGGTCGAGCAACGATGCCCCAGTCGTGCCTTCGGCTACCTCGATTGCCAGCTCGATCGTTGCGATTCCACCATTGCGCATGCCCAGGCGTAGCTCGAGGGTGTGACGACCAAGTTCGATGTCACTTGGAATGGTGACCGTTGCATCAATCACGCCCATGTTGTTGGCAACGTCGCTACCAAGGTTGCGGGATGTTGAACGCATCCACATATCGAAGATGCCAGAGCGCTCAAGTCCAACGGCCACGAACGACACTCGGCCCCCACGCACGACATTGAGGACGCCGTCTTCAACCCGCAGCGTGCCGCCGGCCGAATCGCGGGCGGAGGTCGTTACCGAGAGTCCCAATTCACGGCTGAGTGCCACGAGTTCGTAGTCGGTGATTGCTCGCAACTCAAATTTGTCTGGGGTGGCATTCACGGTGACCGGCGTGGTTCCCACCACAGCACCAACATTGACGGTCATGATCTCCTGATGTCGCGCAACGTAATTGTCGACGCGACGGCCGTCATCCACAACACCAATCACTCCTGCGGCAATCATCACCGCCACCAACACCGCACCCAAACCGGTGATCATGCGTGAGCGGTCGGCGACGACCGATCCATGCACTCGAAGAGCAACGACAGCACCGACAAGGGCAAGTGCTGCGAGCGACCATACCGATATGGTGCGCGTTGACAGCACGATGGTGGCGACAAATGCGATGCCGAGAGGAGCGGCGCCGACTGTGGTGGGAGCGGGCAACGATTCTTCCTCAAGTATTTCGACAATGCCTCGGACACCTGCTGCAACGGCGATCAACACCACGAGCGCGGGAATGCTGGCCTCCAACTCCGTGAGCACATCGATAAAGCCCGTTGACGCTTCCGCCAGAGCGAGGAAGACGGCGCCAGCACTGAGCGCCCGCACGACGGCAGCGCCCCAACGGCCCCCCACAACACCACTGTGAACAAGCGCCGACGACGCCAGCCCGGGTACCCAATAGGTGGCGCCGAGGACGACAGCGAATCGGACGTCGTCAAGAGAGGTGAATCCACCGAATCCGGCAGTGACCAACACCGACGTGACCATCGCAACGAAGCCAGAGAACGGATCGGCAATGCCGATGATTGCGATGACCAGGAGCAGCAGTGCACTGGGCGGAACGGCCTGGAAGCCGGTTGATGCAGCAGCAATGATCGCAAGCATCATCGCCATAAGCGGCATTGCCGTGCGAAGCGTGCGAAGCGAACGCATCCATCGGGCATCATCGAGCAGCACCCACAGGATGGGCAGCGATGTTTCCCTACCGGCGAAACGGAATCGTCCGACGGCTGCGAAAAGTGCCAGTACCAGCAAGGCCCACACGATTGAGGCAGTCGGCTCGGGGCTCTCGGGGTTACGAACGCCCACAACACCGGGGGCGTCCAAAAGGTTTGCTACCTGCGCGCTCACTGCGCCCACGCGATGCATTTCCACCACGCTTGGTGAAGCGATGGTGACGCCGAACGACATCACCTTGGACTCCCCCGTGGATGTCTTGGTCACGATCTGCACCGTGTGTGCACCGAGCTCGACGTTCATCGGCAGCGTGAAGCGGGCAAGTATCGAGCCCTTTGCGTCGGCTTGGCGCTCGCCAAGCAATTTCGGTGTGCTGTAGAGCCAGAACTCAGCATTGACTCCTGGTGTGAGGCCATCGCCCGACACTTCCAGTGTGTCTCCCGGCGAAAACAGCATGCTGCCGTTTGCCAACAGCGGGCGCGGCTCGCCGCCTTCTTCAAGAGCGGCAAATGTCATGGTCATGTCCTCGGTCGTGACCTCGACCCATGTTGACTCAACAGACTCCACACGGACATTGACTTGCTTGCCGTCGACTGTCGCCGCGGCTTGTGACGGCTCGACATTGGGCAACTTCACGTCTGCGACGGTTGTCGATACCTGTGGCGCGGTGATCACGGTCGAGGATGATCGAACCGTCGTTGTCGACGACTCGAGACTGCGCGTGGTGGTGGACGTTGAGCCGTTGATTGCAGTCGTCACCGTGACAAAGCGCGAATTGCGCTCGGTGCCACGAACCGTGCGCACGACCGTAGTGCTAGTTGGCGTCACCGTCACCGAAGTCGTCGTCGAGGTGGTCGTCGATTCGGCAACGACCGGCATCGGAATAGATACCGTCAGCGCATTCGAGGTGTCGCCACCGTTGACCGCGTTCACCGCACGAATCGCCACCGTGTAGGTGCGGCCCTGGGCGAGGCCCCCAATTGCCAGCGGCGAGGTAACCGAGCCCATTGGGAACGCCGTCCACGTGGTGCCGCCGTCGAAGGTGTATTCGTAGGTGACAACTGCGTCACCACCACTTGAACCAGCGGTGAACGTAAGTGAAATTGTCGTGCCGCTCGCCGTAACCACATCCAACACGGGAGCAGCCGGCGCCACGGCAGAAATGATAAAGCTGTGAGCGACATCAGCTGCAGCGTTGAAGTTGTCGCTTTCTGCAACAGACGCCGTTAGCGAACAAGTTCCGGCATACACCATCGTCACATCCAAGTTTTCAACCGTGCAGACGCTGGTAGTGGTGCTTGCCACGGCAACCGAGCGACCCGAAGTCGTCGAGGGGGCCACAGGGAAGGGCGTGGCGGAGAACAAGCTGTCCCCCGGGGCTGCAAACGTGATCGTCTGATCCAACTTGGCCACGGTGATCGTGACCGTGTTGGACACGCTCTCCAAGTAGTTGCCCTCTGCAGCCTTGGTTGCCGTCACGCTGCACGTTCCTGCCTTGGCGCCGGTGAGAGTCGTGCCCGACAAAGTGCATTCACCAGTGCCATTGGTTATTGCGTAGGTAACCGACCCCAACCCATTGCCACCTGTTGTAGAGAGCGTCGTGGACGCCTGGTAGTCAATAGTTGTGGCCGCTGCTGACAACACGAATCCTGATTGGCTCGCACCGGTGATGGTGAGCGAACCGTTGACAAATTCAATGTCGTAGTTCGCGTTGTCGAGAGTGCCTTGACCGATCACGAAGTTACCCACGTTTTCGCCCGCGTTGCGCGCAATAGCGCCGCTCAGCGAGTCACTCCCCACCAGATTTCCCGACGTCACCGAATAGCTGAACGCGGGATCGTTGTCGCCAAAGACTTTCGTGGCATTTTCCGCCGTCACCGTGATCGGCCGCTGAGCAATCGTGAGATCGGCAGGGATGTAGGTGATGAGATAGTTCGGGTTATCGAGTGTGCCCTGCTGAATCTGGAACGTGCCCACGCCCTCACCTGCCACGCGGACCAGTTCTCCCGACAGTGAGTCGCCTGCGATCAGCGCACCTGAGGTAATGGTGTAGGTAAGCGCGGGGTCGGTTTCGCCGTAGATCTTCATCTTCGACTCGGCCGCAACCGTGATCGAGAGTTGGCCAACCGTGACCGTGGTGGCCGCCGACACGGCCTCGAGGTAGTTGAGACTTGCCGCCTTGACCGCTCGAACCGAACACGTTGTGCCGTTGCCGCCTGCGGTGCGAAGCATGCCACCCACAACAGAGCAGCCCGCCCCGCCAGCCGACACCACTTCAAACGTGACGGCACCGGAGCCAGAGCCACCACTCGAGGTGAGCGGCAAGTCAATGCCATAGGTCTTGGTGGTGCTGATGAGAGTGAGGGTCTCCTGTGCCGCCTGGTTGATGGTAAACGTTCCGGGTGCGAACGCGACCGTGTAGTTGGCATTATTGGCCGACGTCACTGTGCCCTGATTGATCGCATAAGTGCCAACGTCATTGCCGCTTGCACGAGTAAGCGAACCAGAAAGTGAGTCGCCGGCAGCGAGCGAACCACTCGTCACCGTGTAGGTGAGGGTTGGATCCGAGTCCCCGTAGGTCTTGTCGAGGTCATCGGCGGTGATCGTCACTGGGCGACGCGTGATCGCAAAGTTTGCGGGCACGAACTGAATCGCATAGTTGGGGTTATCCAGCGTGCCGATTGTCAGCGCATAGTCACCCACTGCCGATCCCGACGTACGCGCGAGGGCACCGGTGAGCACGTCACCATCTTCAAGCGCACCACTCGTAATGGTGTAGGTGAAGGTGGGATCAACCTCCCCATACATCTTCTCCTGAACCGCATCAGCCGTCACGGTGATCGGCTTCTGATCAATTGTCAACGTGCCATCGGTAAACGTCAGCACATAGTTGTTCGACAACGCCAGCGCGCCCTGCTGGATCGCATAATCGCCGACGTCTTCGCCCAATTCGCGAGTCATCAACCCAGTGAATGCATCACCGGCGGCCAACGAACCGGTAGTGATCTGATATGTCAAGGTCGGATCAGACTCGCCATAGACCTTGTCCTTGTCGTCGGCCGTGACAGTGATCGCTCGAGTGGTGATCGACAAATCAGCACCTACATACGTGAGCACGTAGTTCGCTGACAACGCCAGCGTGCCTTGACCAATCGAATAGTCACCGACGTTCTCACCCGACACTCGCGTCAGTGATCCGGTGAAGGTGTCGGTTCCTACCAGTTGTTCATCACTCGTTATTGCATACGTCAGTGCAGGATCACTAGTGCCGTACTCCTTCGTCTGTGCATCAGCGGTGACCTCAATCGCCAACGTGGTGATCTCCAAGTCCGCACCCTCAAACGTGATGTCATACTTGGCGTTGTCGAGCGTGCCCTGCGAAATGACATAAGTGCCCACGTTTTCGCCAGTTGCTCGCTGAAGCGATCCGGCAAGTGAGTCGCCATTGACGAGGTTGCCGACTCTTATTGCATATGTGAGCGCAGGATCGGATTCGCCGTACACCTTGGACCTTGCTGCAGCGGTCACCGTGATGGGCCGTGCTGCCAGCGTGATGGTGGTATCGGTACTTGTTACGGGCTCGTAGTTGCTGTCCCCCGCCATCGACGCCGCCACAATGCAGGTGCCGTTCGACGTGGTCGCAAGCACACTGGCATTGATCACACAACCCGAGGCGGTGCCACCGGCAACGACGCTCCAGGTGACGGTTCCTGCCGTGGTTCCACCACTTGTAGTGAGCGTGAGTGCTGTGCCGTAGGTGCCGCTCACCGATGTCACCGTCAGTGCGGCCTGAGCAGCCTGCGCCACTGTCACGGTCATCGAAACCGTGCCGCCCGAGACGTAATCATCCGTATTTGTCGGGGTAAACGTGGCAGTAATCACCGACGTTCCGGCATCACCAAAATCGAAATCGCCTCCGGAGACCGCCACCACCAACGGGTCAGACGATGCATATGACCAGGTGCCAGCAACTGTCGATCCACCATACGTTGCCGACGGCGCCACAATCGACACATCCGCATCGCCATACGTGGCCGATACTCCAGACCACGTGAAGGTGGGCGTTGCCATGGAAACGGTCAACGTGCTAGTAACCGACGTCGTGAAGTAATTAGTGGTGTTCGCGGGTACGAACGTGGCAGTAATCACCGTGGATCCCGCACCCTCAATCGTGACCGTTGATCCCGAAAGCGACGCCACCGAGGTGAGCGCCGAGGCATACGACCACGTACCACTCACTGCAACACCGTTATAGGTGGCCGTTGGATTACTCAACCCAAACGCAACATCACCAAACGTCTTGCCACTCGGCACAACCAACGCGCCCAACACCGGAGTCGCGCGCGTGATAGAAACGGCAATGGCCGCACTCACGTGCTCCTCGTAATTGGCCGACTCAGCTCGAGTGACCGTCACGGTGCAGTCCGAACCCGCGTCGCCCGGGGTGAGCACCGCACCGGAAAGCGTGCACGTACCCGAGGCGACTGCATAAGAAAGTGCGCCGTCGCCATCGCCGCCGGTTCCTGCAAGCGTGAGGGTTTGTCCGTAGACGACTGTCGTTGTCGTAAGCGCCAACGCAGTGGACTGGTTGGCCTTGTCGATCGTGACCGTCGTATCGGCAGTGGTGACTGCCGCATAGCGATCATCGGCATCCTTCGTCGCCGTGACCACGCACGAGCCTGCGGCCGACGGCGTGAGCACTGCACCCGAAAGCGTGCAATCGCCCGAGACCTTCACAAACGTCACTGCCCCGTTACCAGAGCCACCCGAGGTGCTCAGCGTGAGCGCTGATCCATAGGTGGCAGTGGTAGTCGAAATCGTGAAGGTGGCCTGAGTAGCCAACGAAATAACGAAGCTCTGCGACGCATCCGAGGCAGCCTCGTACACGGTGTTGCCAGCCTGCGAGGCGGTAAGCGAACACGTACCGGTCTTGAGCATGGTGACGTCGAATCCCGACACCGTGCACACACTCGTGTCACCGGACGCAAGCGTGACCGCAAGCCCCGAACTTGCCGTCGGCGACACACTGAACGCACTCGCCGACCACGCACGATCGACAGGATCCGCAAACGTGATCGTTTGCGACGCCTGGGAGATAACAAACTCCTGCGTCACGCTGGTTGCTGCGTTGAAGTTGACGTCGCCAGACTGCGAGGCAGTCAGCGAACACGTGCCAACACTGGTCATGGTGACATCGAATCCCAACACCGTGCACACACTCGTGTCGTCAGACGCAAGTGTGACCGCAAGCCCCGAACTTGCCGTCGGCGACACACCGAATGCACTTGACGACCACGCACGATCAGCGGGATCCGCAAACGTGATTGTCTGATTGGCCTGCGTCACCACGATCAGCTGCGATGCTGACTGCAACACCCCCGACGAATAGGTGATGGTGTACGACCCGGGCGTTCCGGTGATGCCCAATCCGCTGAACGTGGCCACACCACTTGATGCAGTGGATTTACCCGTGCCCACCACGGTGCCACTCGATAGCGACGCCGTCACCTCTATAGATGACGTCGTCACTACGTTGCTGCCTGCGTCCTGCACACTCACCACGGGCTGGGTGGTGAATGGCTGGCCGTAGGCAGCGGTAGCGGCACTCGCGGTGAGCACGAGTTTGGTTGCGGCACCAACCGAGACGGTGAAGTTGCTCGACCGCACTGCGGTGAGCCCGTCCGATTCGAACAGCAACGTGTAGTTGCTGCCCGCGG
>Ga0164292_10005853_pt1 | contig 10059 bp, 3 predicted proteins | sample GEODES117metaG_FD_111486 | JGI IMG/M metagenome (GOLD analysis project Ga0164292, IMG submission 111486) | Eutrophic lake water microbial communities from Lake Mendota, Wisconsin, USA - GEODES117 metaG | ecosystem: Environmental > Aquatic > Freshwater > Lake | place: USA: Lake Mendota, Wisconsin... | reverse complement strand
GACCGCGGAGCGCGGGCCAATTTCAACAATCATCGGCGACTTCGATTACGACCGCGATGCGGACATCTTCATCTTGAATGAACTCCCGCCGCACACGCTGCTCTTGAACGAGCGGCTTTGGCGATGGGTGCCAGGTACTGCTCCGGGCTTCACGCAAGAGCAACTGGACGAACAGGCCCTCGCCGCAGCAGTAGTCGATCTCGCCGATATTCCGCTGCGACGACTTGCACTCGCGAGTGGCGGTTACTTGCGTATGCCAACGCGTATCGAGACCTACGCGCGCGACGCGCGAACGGAACTCGCCGTCGTCGATGCAACGGGCGATGGGCACAGTGATCTCTTGCTGATGCGTGCGAAAAGCATGCTTTTACTCGATGAATCCGGACGACTCGTCACCGAGATTCCCTACGGTGAAGAGATCATTCGCGCACAGGCCGTGCAACTTGACGCAACGAAAGGCCCGTCGGTGCTCGCGCTTCGCGCGGGGAAAGCGCCGCTTCTGCTCGCGCCGGGGCCGGGGCGCGGAAACTCGGTCGCGTTCCGTTTCAGCGGACGCGACGATCCGTCGCAATCGATGCGTTCAAACACCAGTGGTATCGGCACGTCCTACGCCGTGCGCGTGGGCAACGAGTGGTTCGGCGGTGAAACGTTCCGCTCACACACCGGTCGCGGACAGTCGCTCGCGCCTGTTTCCGTGGGAATCGGTCCGTTCGACGCGGCGGATGTCGTCGAGATCGAGTGGTCGGACGGTGTCTTTCAAAGTGAAGTCGGCGTGAAGGCTGGCGAAATCACATCGATCGTCGAGACGCAGCGGCAAATCTCTTCGTGCCCCGTGCTCTTCGCATGGAACGGCGAGCGGATGGAGTTCGTGTCGGATCTCCTTGGTGTGGGTGGGCTCGGGTACCTCCTAGAGCCTGGCGTCTACAGCGAGCCGCGTCCGCGCGAAACGTTCGTGTTTCCGGAAGGTGCGCTTGTACCGCGCGCGGATGGCGCGTTGCGGATCGCGCTTGCCGAGCCGATGGAAGAATCATGCATGCTCGATCAGGTCGCGCTGCGTGCGGTTGATGTACCTGAAGGTTGGGACCTCGCGCCCGATGAGCGGCTCGCGATTGGCGGCGTTGCGCCAACCGGCGATATCGTCGCGTGGAAGGACGAGTGGATCGCATCGACCGCAAACGCGTCGAGTCGCGAAGCGTTGGCGAAGGTTGACCTCGTTGCGCCCGACGTCGGACCGCACGATCCGCGCTTCCTCGGCCGGCTTGCAGGCGAACAGGTGCTCGAACTTGAGTTTGCGACCGAGATCGGCGCGATCGCCGATCCATGGCTCGTCATTGACGGGTGGGTTGAGTACCCGTACTGCCAAACGATGTTTGCGGCGTGGCAGGCGGGCGCGAAGTATCGCGCGCCGAGTCTCGAAGCGCGTGGTGCCGATGGAACTTGGACGACGCTGGTGGAGGAGTGGGGCTATCCCGCGGGGATGCCGCGTCGCATGGCGCTGCCGATTCCGCGCGAGAAACTGCCCGCAGGCGTCAACGCGCTTCGCATGCGCACGAACATGGAGGTCTACTTCGACAGCGTGCGGCTTGTCGCGCGTGAAGCACTGCCGACCGCGCCGATCGAACTCGCGATCGCAGGCGCGGAGCTCGCGTCGGTCGGTTTCGCGCAACGAACCACCGGACCGCAGAAGCAACCGCACTACGACGATGCGCGGCGACTTCCGTTGTGGGATTGCCGATTCCAGTTCGGGCTCTACACGGAGTTCGGCGATGTCGCGGAGCTCGTGCGTGGTGGCGACGAGTCGCTCGCGGTCTTCGGGCCAGGCGAGCAGGTGACGGTTGATTTCCGTGTGCCCGCCAAACTTTCGGCCAGTGTTTCTGGCAGTGTTTCTGGCGGGGTTTCTGGCGGGGTTTCTGGCGGGTTTCCCGCTGAAGCGCCCGCGGGAACAACGCGTCGCTACATCCTCGAAGTCCGCGGCTGGTGCAAAGACATGGACCTCTTCACGAAGGACGGCGAGACGATCGAACCGCTCCCTGGCTCGAAGCCCGCGGCGATGGAGAAAATGCGCACGCGACCGATGGGCGGGCGGTGAGCGGTCGATAGAGTGCGCGTATGTCGAAGTTCCGCCCAGCGGTTGGTCCGAAACTGAAGTGGCTTCTTGCCGCGGTGTTCGGGCTGTTCACGTTGTTGGCGGTCAATAGCGTCTACCTCGGCGCGGTGACGTTCCTGCAGTGGAAGACCGGCGAGACGCTCGAGAACCGCTTCTACCTCGTCAACTTCCTCGCGCACCTCGTGCTCGGGTTCGCGATCGTGGTTCCAACGATCGTGTTCGGCGCACTCCACTGGCGCAACGTCGCCAACCGTCCGAATCCGCGTGCGATCGCGGCGGGTATCGCGACCTTTTTCTCAGCGATCGTTTTGCTCGCGACGGGCGTTGCACTGACACGCGTGGAATTTGGCGGCACGACGATCGGCGTCCGCGAGCCGACGACGCGCGAGATCGTGTACTGGGTGCATGTCATCGCGCCATTCGTCGCAGCATGGCTCTTTGTTTTGCACCGACTCTCGGGCCGTCGCATCAAGTGGGCGGTTGGTGCGCGGTGGGCAGCGGTTGCGGCCGGCGTCGCGGTGGTCGCCACGCTCGCGCACGTCGTGCTTCCCGAGCGCGCGCCGCGTGTTCCGGAAGATGGCGCGAGCTACTTCGAGCCGTCACTCGCAAAGACCTCGACGGGCGGGTTCATTCCGGCCAAGGGCTTGATGGCGAATGAGTACTGCCTCGAGTGCCACGCCGATGTGGTGCATTCGTGGGCGCATTCGGTGCATGCGGCGAGTTCGTTCAACAACCCGTTCTACGCAGCGAGTGTGCGCGAGACGCGTCGTGAAGCGTTCGAGAAGGATGGAAGTGTGCAGGATGCGCGTTTCTGCGCGGGCTGCCACGATCCAGTGCCATTCTTCGCGGGCGCGTTTGAAGATGCGAAGTGGGACGACCCCGCGTACGACGTCGCGAATGATCCGCTCGGCCGCGCGAGCATCACCTGCACGGTGTGTCACGGCATCGTTTCGATCGATAGTCCGCGCGGAAACGCCGACTACACGATCGAAGAGAGCCCGCACTATCCGTTTGCCTTCAGCGAGTCGCCGCTCTTGCAATGGGTGTCGAACCAACTGGTGAAGGCGAAGCCGTCGTTTCATAAGCGCACGTTCTTGAAGCCGGAAGTGCACCGCTCGAACGAGTTCTGCGGCTCGTGCCACAAGGTCTTCCTCCCCGAGCCGCTCAACGATTACAAGTGGCTGCGCGGGCAAGATCACTACGGGTCGTTCCTCGCGTCTGGGCGCAGCGGGCATGGTGCGCTCGGTTGGTACTACCCCGAGAAGGCCGCGACCTCATGCAACTCGTGCCACATGCAGGCGGTGGCGAGCGACGACTTCGCCGCGCGCGATCGCGATGGAAGCGGCGTGCGCAGCGTGTTGTCGCACGCGTTCCCAAGCGCGAATACGGCACTTTCGAAGGCGATCGACCAATCGGCCTGCGCGATGCTTCCAGGTGCAACGTGCGCCGAACTTCCCGATGAGATGGCGAGCGAAACGGCCGCGGACGCCCATGCGGCGATCGTCGCGGGTCACGCGGCATTCAACGCGAAGACCGTGCGGGTCGATCTCTTCGCAGTGCGCGAGGGCGGTGCGATCGACGGTGCGTTGCGCGTGATCGGCGCGGAATTGCCCGTGCTCGACGCGGGTCAGCGGTACCTGCTTGAAGTCGTCGTCCGCACGCTCGACATCGGTCACGAATTCACGCAGGGAACCGCAGATTCAAACGAGGTTTGGCTGTGGACGCGTGCGACGCTTGAGCCAGCAGATCTCGACGTGCGCGTCGTTGGCGTGAGTGGGGGCCTCGATCAAGCAACCGGCGAACTCGATCCGTGGTCGCGCATGTTCAACGCGTTCGTCATCGATCGCGAGGGAAATCGCATCGATCGACGCAATCCGCAGGACATTTTCCTCCCGCTCTACAACAACCAAATTCCGCCGGGCGCGGGTGATGTCACGCATCTCCTTCTCGAAGTTCCAGCGGACGCGGCGGCGCCGCTCCGCATCGAGAGCGAAGTGCGCTATCGCAAATTCGACACGACCTATCTGCGTTTCGTCGAAGGCGCGACGCGCGTCAATGACTACCCCGTGATGGTGCTTGCGCGCGACGAAATCGTGCTGCCGGTGCGCAGCCAAGATGGTCGCGTGTATGGCGAGGCGGCCTCCGCGCCCGATGCGATTCCCGAGTGGCAGCGTTGGTACGACTACGGCATTGGGCTCTTCCGCGAGAGTGACCGCGGCACGGGACGTGGTGCGCTGCGACAGGCCGATGAAGCGTTCGCGCGCGTCGCGGCGCTTGAACCTGCAGTTGGTGCGTTGGCGCGTGCGCGGCTTGCGATCCGCGAGGGGCGACTCGACGACGCGGCTGCGCTCCTCGTGCCAGCGGGCGGCGAAGGAGTGAAGTCGCCGTGGACGGTCGCGTACTTCACGGCCCTCGTCGACAAGCAGAACGGAAACTTCGCGAAGGCTGCGGAGGGTTTCCAACGCGTGCTCGCGACGGACTTCGCGGGTGCGCGCGAGCGTGCGTTCGACTTCTCGATCGATGTGCGTGTCCTGAACGAACTGGCCGAAGTGCTGCTTGAGCAGGCACTCGCGATGCCCGACGACGGCGCACGCACGGCGCTGGCAAAGGAATCGCGCGAAGTGGCGCAGCGTTCGCTCGCGGTCGATCCTGAGCAAGCGCCGACGTGGTGGTTTGTAAACCGCGCGTGCGAGATGCTCGGTGATGCGGACGGTGCGAAAGCGGCGCGCGAACAGCACGCGCGGTACAAGCCCGACGAGAACGCGCGCGACCGCGCGGTGCGGCTCGCACGGGAAAAGTACCCGTGGGCGAATGCGGCCGCCGAGGCGACGGTGATCTACTCACTCGGTCGCGTGGGTCGACTTGAGGGTGATTTGCTGCCGGGCACGCGGGTTGAAGTGCCGGGTTTGCGCCGGGAAGCCGCAGGCACGCGAGGTCGGTGAGCCAACCGCTTGTGCGAGGCGTCGGGCGGCACGTGCCGTACACCAATTCGGAAGTTGGCTTGACTCCCAACGCTGCGGGGCGGCGAAGATGGACGCATGGCTCACCGCACGACTGAACGACCGACTGACCGCACCATCGAAAGCGCGCCCTCCGATCGCGCAGCGACTTCCGCTCCACCCAAGATCTGCACACTCGCTGAGCTCCGAGCCTCCGGTTGGTGTTCGCGCTCCGTCAAAGACGAACTCCGTGACAATCTCGTGCGCGCCCTCGCCACGCCCGGCTGCTCGCCGCGCGATCTCTTTCCCGGCATCGTCGGGTACGACGACACCGTGCTTCCCGAGGTCATCAACGCGATCCTCGCGGGGCACGACATGCTCTTCCTCGGCGAAAAGGGCCAAGGCAAGAGCCGCCTCATGCGCCTCCTCCCGCGCTTCCTCGACGAGTGGATTCCGCATCTCGACATCCCCAACGCGCCGGTCCACGAAGATCCCGAGCGCCCGATCACGCGCGCAGGCCGCGAACTCGTCGCCTCGACGCCGCCCGAGCAAGTCCCCATCGCGTGGTGGCACCGATCCGAGCGCTACGCAGAACGTCTCGCGCCCGGCACGAAGTTCGCCGACGTGATTGGCGAGATCGATCCGGCGCGCCTCATGTCCGGCACATCGATGTCGGCCGAGGAAGCGCTCCACTTCGGCCTCATCCCGCGCCAGCATCGCGGCATCTTCGCGATGAACGAATTGCCCGACCTCGACGAACTTGTACAGGTCGGCCTCTTCAACATTCTCGAAGAACGCGACGTCCAGATCCGCGGCTATCCGATCCGATTCGATCTCGACGTCCTCGTTCTCTTCAGCGCGAATCCCACGACCTACAACCGTTCGGGCAAGGTGATTCCGCAGTTGAAGGACCGCATCGGCAGCACGATCGCGACGCACTATCCGCGCGAGCGCGAACTTGGCATGGCGATCACGCGGCAAGAAGCGGGCATCGATCTTGGCGGTGCGTACCCCGTGCTCGTCCCGCCGTTCATGGACGAAGTTTGCGAGGAAATCTCGCGCGTCGCGCGCAAGTCGCGTTTCGTCGATCACGCGAGCGGCGTCTCCGCGCGATTCGCGGCGTCGAATTGGCGCACGATGGTCGCGAACGCACGTCGTCGCGGTATCGCCCATGGCGAGCGACCGGCCGTGCCGCGCATCAGCGACCTCGCGCACCTCCACGCGAGCGCAACGGGCAAGCTCGAACTCGACCTCATGGGTTCGCACCAAATGACCGAGCGCCAGGCGATCGACGCGATCGTCGCCGAAGCGATCGCAGCGGTGTTCAACGAGTACGTCGATGCCCACGGACTCGGCGACATCGCCGACATCTTCGCGAAGGGCGTGCGCATCGAGGTCGGCGACATGCTGCCATCGTCGGCATACGCCGCTGCGTTGCGCGAAGTGCCCGCCGCGTGGGAGAAGGCGTTCGAAGTGAACGCGTCGGCTGATCTCGCCGTTCGTGCGAGCTGCGTGGAGTTCGTGCTCGCAGGACTTTGGGCGACCGAGCGCATCTCGCGCTCCGAAAAACACGGCCGCGTTTCCTACGAGGTCCGCGGGCTGTGAGCACCGAAGACGTGCCAACTCCCCGCGATCCTGCGCCGATTGTCGCCTCGCAACCCGCGCCCTTCGGCGGGGTCGTCCACACCTATCTCGGCTACGACCCGCAGGAGTTCCCGCCGCCGACGCGCCCGCCTTCGGGCGACGCCGCCGACGCGATGCTCGACCACATGCTGATGTACGGCACGCGTCGTCGCTTTACCGAGCGCGAACTCGCCGACGCCGTCCGTCTCGACCCATCGCAAGTTCGCGGGCTCGGGCCGAGTCTCGACGCACTGCGCGCGATGCTTGAAGAGCGCCGTCGTCGCATTCTTGAGAAGTACGAAACGCGACGTGCGGAAGAACTCGCACACGAAGGCGCTGCAGAAGCTGCCGCGAAGGTCGAGATTCCGGCGGCACTTGCACCGCGCCTCGCGCCCGCGCTCGCGGCGGGGCAACTCGCTGAACTCGAGAAGATTCATCGTCGCGTGCCCGATGCTTCACCGCTCTCGCAATCGCTGATGCGCGCGATCGCGCGGCTTCGCGAGCGCTTCACGGTCGAGCAGCTCGCGTCGAAGTACGCATTCACCGGCCGCGAGGAAATGACGGTCGCGCAGGCGATCGAAGTCAAGGGCGAACTCGACCGGATCGAGCGGCTGCTCAAGCAGATTGAGGAAGCGCTCAAGAACGCGAAGCCTGCGATCATCGACATGTCCGCGCTGCGCGAGTTTGCGAGCGAGGAGCAACTTGCCGACTTGGATCGCGTGCAGCGGCAGGTGAATGAACTCCTTCGAAAGATGGCGGAGGAAGCGGGGCTTGAGCGCAGTCCCGAGGGCTATCGCTCGTCGCCGCGCGCGCTTCGCACCTACCAGAAGCGCCTTCTTGCAACGATCTTCAGCGAACTCGCCGATGCGCGCCGTGGTCGCCATGATGGTGTGCTGTCACGCGACGGCGCGATCGAGCTCCCGTCCACGCGTGCGTACGAATTCGGCGATTCGCCCGCGAATCTCGACATGCCGCAGTCGATTCTCAACGCGGTCGCGCGCACTGGGCAGGCGCGCCCCGCGGGCGAGGACCTCGTCGTCCATCGCACGCGTCGCACGCCAAAGTGCGCGACGGCGCTCATCCTCGACATGTCGGGATCGATGCGCTACGGCGGCCAGTACATCGCGTGCAAGAAGATGGCGCTCGCGCTCGACGCGCTCATTCGCAGCGAGTATCCGGGCGATTTCTTGCAAGCGATCGAGATGTACACGCTCGCGAAACTTCGTCCGGCGGGCGAGATCGTCGAGATGCTGCCAAAGCCTGTGTCGATCAATGATCCGGTCGTGCGTTTGCGCGCGGATATGTCGGACCCTGAGATCGGCGAACTCGATCTGCCGTTGCACTTCACGAACATCCAGCGCGCGCTCGCGCTTGCGCGGCAGGTGCTGTCGGCGCAAGACACGCCGAACCGCCAGATCTTCCTCCTCACGGATGGGCTTCCCACCGCGCACTTTGAGGGGAGCGATCTCTTCATGCTCTATCCGCCCGATCCGCGCACGGAGGCTGAGACGATGCGCGAGGCCGAGCGCTGCCGTCGCGAGGGGATCGTCGTCAACATCTTCCTCTTGCCGAGCTGGTCGCAGACCGAGGACGACGTGCAGTTCGCGCATCGCCTCGCCGAACGCACAGGCGGACGCGTGCTCTTCGCAGGCGGCGAAGAACTCGACCGCTTCGTCGTCTGGGACTACGTGAAGATGCGGCGCACGGTGATCGGGTAAAGTCGGAGCATGCCATCGAACGAAACGCGCAAGCCGCCGGCGGATCAGCCTGCAGACGGAAGCGAGATCGCGGGTGATGACCAACTCGTCGCGCGCGGATTCTGGCGTTCCGTTGGCGTGGTCGCGTTCATCGCGATCGCGATCACGTTGTTTCTGACACTGCGGAAGAAGCCTGTTCCGGATGCTGGGTCGGGCGCTGTCGTCGCGCCACCGGCACCCGCGCCATCGGAAGCGATTGCGCCGCCGAGTGTTGTGCGGTTCACCGATGTTGCCGGGGCTGCAGGCGTTGATTTCGTGCATGAATCAGGCGCACGCGGTGGCAAATTGCTGCCAGAGTGTCTTGCGGGCGGCGTTGCGCTCGTCGATCTCGATCACGATGAGCGACTTGACATCGTGTTCACGCAGGGCGAGCCCTTGGAGCCAAGCGCAAGCGACCCCGACGCGGGCCGCGGCGGAGTCCGGATCTACCTCAACCGCACCGAGGCTGCGGGTGCGATGCGATTTGAGCGATGGGCTGGTGACGAAGCACTCGCGCGTGGCACATTCGCGAACGGACTCGCGGCGGGTGATCTCGACGGCGACAACCACGTGGATCTCTACATCGCCTGTGTCGGGCAAGACCGTGTGCTTCTGAATCGAACGCCAGAAGGCGGGGAGCGTGCATCTGGGGGATTAGAGTTTGCGGCGATCGACGCGCCGAGCGAAGGCGAGTGGGGCACTTCTGTAGGCATGCTCGATGCCGACAACGACGGCGATCTCGACGTCATCGTTGCGAACTATGTGACATGGTCGCCTGCGATCGATCGCAGCGTGAACTTCACGCTCGACGGGATCGGTCGTGCGTACGGCCCGCCAACTGGTTTCGAAGGCACCATGCTGACGCTGCTGTTGAACGACGGACGAGGCGCCTTCCGCGACGCGACGGCGGAATCAGGGGTCGGGGTCATGAACCCCGTCACCGGCGAGCCGTATGCGAAAGCGTTGGGGCTCGTCTTCGTCGATGCCGATCGCGATGGACGCACCGACATCCTTGTCGCGAACGACAAGACGCCGAAGTTCCTCCTTCGCAACCTCGGCCCCGCCGACGACGGCACGCCGCGTTTCACGAACATCGCCGTCGAGTCGGGCTTCGCCTACGACCGCGACGGCGCAGCGACGGGCGCGATGGGCATCGACGTCGCATGGCCGCGCAACGACATGAGCCTCGCGGTCGCGGTCGGCAATTTCGCGAACGAGCCGAGTTCGCTGTATGTCTCGAGCTTCTACAGCGATCCGTTCGGCAAGCCCACCTTCGCCGACGAAGCGCTCGGCCAAGGTTTCGGCGCGCCCACGCGGCGCTATCTCACCTTCGGGCTCCTCTTCGCAGATCTCGACCTCGACGGCAACGAGGACATCGTGCAGGCGAACGGCCATCTCGAGCCTGATATCGCGCGCGTCGCGCCGAGCCAGACCTACGCACAGCGAGGCCAACTCTTCATGAACCGCGGCGGCAACGCGGTGCCGCTCTTCGTTGAAGCGCCCGAGTCGACGCTCGGCGACCTCGCGAAACCCGCGGTCGGTCGCGCGCTTGCGGCGGGGGACCTCGACAACGATGGCGACACGGATCTCGTCCTCATCGATCTTGACGGGCCCGCGCGCGTTCTTCGCAATGATCAGTCGACGAAACGCGGAT
>Ga0164292_10005852_pt1 | contig 10061 bp, 19 predicted proteins | sample GEODES117metaG_FD_111486 | JGI IMG/M metagenome (GOLD analysis project Ga0164292, IMG submission 111486) | Eutrophic lake water microbial communities from Lake Mendota, Wisconsin, USA - GEODES117 metaG | ecosystem: Environmental > Aquatic > Freshwater > Lake | place: USA: Lake Mendota... | reverse complement strand
CTCGTCATCTTTCCATGTAGCTAGGACAAACTGCCGATCTGCAGGAATCTCGATTTGACTGGTTCCGCCAAAGTTTTTAACCATTGAATTTTGGGTGCAGCTTGATAAAGCTAATGCTGCGAAAGCTATTAAGAATAGATTCTTCATGTTAATAGTGGTTTAATAATTATTACTTGATTTTAATTAAGGGTACTATCGAAACCTGGCAATGGCGGGCTTCGGGATTGTATAATGCTTCTTCTTCAGTATTCCACTTGCTCCTATCCCATAGGAGAACCGGTCGGACCGCAGCTTCTCGACATAGGGTCTTGTATTCCATGTTTAGAGTGCTGGTATCTAATTGTACTTTAGTAAATGCATGTACTCCTTTAAGCGTGGTTAGCACACTGCGACCGGTTAGGATATCTGCATTCCAGATCTCGACTAACCATAGCCTGTCTTTCTTTGTCTTCATATTATCTTATACTCGCCTTTTCGTCTGGGGTACACGCTCCATAAAGAGTAACCCATCCCATCATGAATGCAATAAAGCAGCAACCCATCTCGTTTTCAGGTCCTGCGAAATGGATGTATTGCTGAGGAATTCCCGCCATAAGAAGTGCAGCAATCGAAAAAGAGGTAAGGGAGATAAGGGCTAATTTTAATCTAGACATAGTGGATTGATTTAGTTATTAATGATATGTAAATATAATACTTTTTCCTGAAACAAAAAAATTTATTTTATACTTTTTAACAAAAAAAACCTGCCTTACGGGGCAGGTTCAAGGCTTAAGAGATTCTCGACTTAGACAAGCTGAGAATTCTTGATACGACCGCGGGTCATATCGAAAGCTTTGTTTACAATTTTCGTGTTAGTGTACAAGCCACCAATAACTTCACTTGTGTAGTTAGGCGAGAATCCTGTACGTGCAGCTACTTTAACTACATCGCCTTGACGTAAGCGAGAGTTGATCACTGCTAACTTTGCCGTGTAAGGCAACTTGCGATAGGTCATTCCTATCTTGGTTTGGTTTGCTGTTGTTGACATGGTCGTCGGTTTGGTTTTAAATTTCGCAGCAACTGCTGCAATAGCTTTTAGTATAGACATTGTATAGATGTAATATTTAGATTATTATACCTAATCCTTTTTCTTATTGGCATCTGCGATTGCAGTTTTAATTGCACCTGTTCCAAACACGGTCTTGCCGACAATCATCCAGCCCATAGCTGCGGTCCAAGTAATTTCGCGCAGACCTTGATCAGGGCCAATGCTATTCCATATTACCTTAAGAATAAACGCTTCGATCATGAAGCTGCAAATAGCTACAAATAGTTTGTAGGCTATATCGTTTGTTTTTTGATTCATTATATCCAGTTTAATATTTTAAATAATACTTTTGCGATAATAAGAAACGCAATAATCTTTAGGGCTAATATACCCAATTTTTCGATAGTAGAAAAGAAATCGTTCATATCCTTTTAATTAATTAGTATATGTAAATATAAACAATTCTTTTGACACGGAAAAATTTATTTTAAACTATTTTAATCCACTATCCTGGTCGGTTCGTCTGCGTCGGTTACCTGCCAAAACTGGCCTAGGTTATCGCGCACAGTTAGCTTGTCCGCTTCTACTATCTCTACAACTCCTGTTACAGGATAATCTATTTCTTCAAATTGCTGTAGCCATTGGATTCTATCTCCTGACTTAAACTCTTGTATCTGCATATTATTATAAATTGTTTATAGCTGTTTCGCGCTTAACCCTATAAAAGAGTTCAGCCGCCCATTCGTATTCTTCTCTAGCTACTGCTTCGTCTAGCGCAGCTTGACATCCATGATATAGAGCATGCAGCAGGTACTCTAGATACTCGCCACTCCAGTCTTCTTCTCCTGCAGTACGGCCTAGATCTTCGGCTATCTTGCCTAGCACCTGTCTAACCTGTTGCTGGTCTCGACCTACTCCTTCTAGACCTGTTATAATACGTTCTTTAATTATCTGAGATAAGTATTCTGGCATCTGCTTTCTGTTAAACATTATAGTTATTATACTAGATCTGGAGGATAGGTTTAGCTGCGCAGGAACAGGCCAGACCAGCTACAGGACTAGTCCTAGGACAGGCCAGATACCGGTCTGGAGACAGCCCTGGTACAGCTGGCCAGGCTAGCCCAGGGGCATATATTATACTGCTCCAGGCTGCTCCTGGGGACTGCTCCTGGCTGCCCTGGGGCTGTACCTGGCAGCTACCCCCAGGTGACTCCAGGGGTACTCCTGGGGTATACCAGGCTGCTCCCAGGTGCACCTGGGGGACTACCCAGGGGCTACCCCGGGGGCTATCCCTGGTATAGTTTTTTGTAGCCAGGGGGAAGCAAGCATTTTTACTTTTTTCTCTTTCCTCCCCGGCTTGGCAGCTCAGCTAGAACCTTTTTGCTGGAAATGGGTTTTATCCCGAGCTTTTCTCTAGGTCATTTCTACTGGGTTGGATTTTCCCCTGGCCTGGGGGCCGGTTACCTGGCCTTTTTGCTAATAAATATCTTTATAACTATAAAGAACTATCACGTATAAGATATGAATATGAAGTATATCAAACCCTATAAGATTTGGGAATCTGCGGAAACCCTATGGAAACTTGCCCCTAGCTCTATTCATGGTCAGGGTGTATTTGCGGTAGTCGACCTGCCTGGTGAAACTGAAATAGGACTATTACATACGATTCTACCCGATGGTTATGATCATACGGAATTAGGTCATATGTATAATCATAGTGCAGAGCCCAACTGTTATAATAAAAGGGTTGGCGATCAGCGATTCCTAGTTACTATAAGACCTATTAAAGCCGGAGAAGAACTAACTGGAGACTATCGACTACAACCCGATTTAGAACAGCCTCAACCAGGTTGGATTGAGGAATCCCTATCGCTTGGCTGGAAAGAAGTGGTGTCTATCCCAGGTCTAGGTAGATTTGTGGCTAAGCTAGATACAGGTAATGGTACTAAAGCTAGTTCACTAGGGGTAGATCAGTGGAAGATCGATGGAGACCAGGTAGCCTGGTCCTGCAATGGTCATAATAGAATAGATCTTATCAGGGATTGGAGCCATGCGGAAGTCGGTGATAAGATCGATAAGAGACCAGTTATTATACTAGATATTGAATTAGGCCCCCACCGGTTATCCGAGGTTCCAGTAGCCCTAGCTGATAGATCTAGAAAGGAGACCCCTTTTCTTATTAACCGGGATATTTTGAGCAAACTTGGTGCTAGTGTAGCTTCAGATAAAGAATTTATTGCAGAGTCTGACCAGTTCTGGACCCAATACGAAAGACTTGTTGATCTAGGTATGATTGATCTAGAAGACTGGATCAAGCTTAAAGATGATGTTATGCTGCTAGTTAAGGAACGCTTAGCGGGTCACTACCCAGATCTGGATGTAGAAAAACTGGCATTTGACGAAATCAGGATCCATCAACCGGGTAAAGGCCGTCGAGATCCCTATTACTGTGTCTATATTGATAAGGGCGTTAATCATAATTTTAAATTATGGAGTTGCCGATTAATAGTAGGCTTTCAACAGGCGCCTGGCAGAAGCGACGATACCCTACTTATCAAGGTTCCTGACTATTTCTGGCAAAGACCAATTGGTGGTCATGCAGATATTGCAGATACGGTTGCACAGAGTAAATGGATCTCAGACGAAATTATCTCGTGGATGGACAGGGTCTTTGTACCATGGATTGGTATTGAAGTAGCCGAGACCCCTTAACAATTTTGGCCTCAACCCCCTGGCGCGAGGCGCAAACGGGCGAACTCTGCGGCAGCTGCCCTAAAAAAGGGAACCTTGCGATTCCCTTGAAAATTCTAAAATTTTAGTGATTGATTAGACTCTAAACTTACCAAGCTGACCCGATACATCAGTTGCTTGTGCTATTAATTGAGCAGCCTCTTCTGGACTCTTATCGTAGTGGCCTCTCCAAAAATCAACAATAGTTTTACCCTCAGTTGCCTCTTTATTATAGGTCACTTCACCATGACCCCAAACCTGATTTTTACTGTACCCTAAATATTTTAGGAGTTTAAATGTAGCAAGCACCTGAATTGGTAATACATCCTCATCATTTTTAGCAATTACCTCTACCCCTTGAGCAGTATCATTTTGTAGATCGCTTGGTGCATCTTTTTGATCCTTGTGACCAGCGTGCCAAGCAGTTAAGCCTTCAGGAAAGGTACGAAATACTTTACCTTCACGATCAATAACCCACTGTACGCCAAGCCCGCGATCATTTAGAATATTAACCACATCCTCAGCTCTGCCATGGCCAGCTGTGTGATGAACTACAAAATATTTGTCACCTTTCATTGGATTCATCGAAGACTGTTTTGCTGTATTGGAAATGTCTTCAATTTCCCTTTCAAATTCAGCTTTAAATTCTGAATCTGACTGCTGATTTATCTCAGCTGAGTCTGTACCTGGTTCTCCAGTGAATGCAGTCTTTACCCTGTCAGCAATATCACTTAACCAGCCTTCAAATAATTTAACGTGTTGTGGCATCCTATATTAGATTTCTTTGAGTTATTTATTTGCCACTATTCTGTCTCATGATCATAGTACTGCGCATACTTAATAAATGCCTTTGGCTCAACCTCATTTAGATATTCAAGCGAAAGCTCAACTCTACCAATAATCGAGTTAGCAATAAATAGTTCGGCATGCAGAGAATCAATTAAGGCCTCTCGCTGGTCAATAAATTTTTTTTGTTCTGCAACTTGGCCCTCGAGTGCACGGTTTTTGGTGGTTGTACTAACTATAATTGCTAGGAGCACTAACCCAACTGCAACTGGGGCAACGGTACTTGGTATTTTCATTGTATTAAGTTTTGTTCTTGTTTTTTTACTCTAACTCTTATTGACGGATTTGGCCGGTTGCCCTGTCCACATTATCACCAATTACCATTACCACTATAATTTGGGTTGGGTCACTCTTTAGGGTTGCAATGCCAACTCCAACTCTGCACTCTAACTCTGGCAAGTCACCAACCTGATAGAGCAGATTTTTACGGTGACCTGGGGATTCGGTCCAACCTGCGACAATCTCGGCTGCTCCATCCGAGATTGGAACAAGAAATAAATTTTCAGCAACCACGCTTGCACCAACCTGATCTCCACGATCCCATGGATTTTTTAGTAAAGGTTTACCAGGTAGAGGTCGTGTTTGGACATGCGAATAGTTGCCAGTTTGGGCAATCCAGTCGGCCTGCAATTGAGCAGCATTATTGTGGTTTGGGTTAATACTAGCGGCAGTCAACCCCTGACTAGCCCTAAATCGGTTAATCTCTTTAACAATCTCAGCTGAGGTTGGCTGAGCATTTGCTGAAATCCCAAGGGTTATCGCAAGTATAAAACTAAATAGCTTCATAATCTGTGTATTTAGATTTAATATACTAATATCTGGCTAAATAAATAACTACAAATAAACCTAAAATTAATGGAAATTAAAAGATTTAGCGGATGGCTTAACGAACAAGTTGCCACAACTACACCTTTGGTTAAAACTGGCGTAGCCAAAGATTTTGCTGGATTTGGTTATATGGCCAATTCTGCAATGAGTGCAGATGAGTTCCTAAAAAGTCGTAGTGTAGTATGGAAAACTCCAAACGAAACTACCGCAACTCGCCAACCTATTGTTAAAAAAGAAGGTACTTCTTGGTATGTAATTGGAACAGGCTTTGGCGCTCGTTATTTACAAGCCGACGGCAAAAACGTAATGGAATTTAACTATGTAAAAGGTGATCAACTTATTCCGGTTGCAAATCCCCAATTGGCAAAACAGGGAGGAACTCTTAAACCAGCAAATGCACAAGAGCTTGAAAAGTGGAAAACCTCTGGTAATTCAACTACTACAACTACAACGGATGCAACTGGTAAAAAATTAAGTGCAACTGCCGCTAAGTTTAATTTTAACTTTGACTCAGGTCGCTATGCAATTGAAGATATTACTCCAGAAAAGAGTGCTCAATTAATGAAAGACTTGCAACCAATCCTTACCGAATTGGCAACTCCAAAATTAATGAATGGTAAATTAGAAATAATTATTACTGCATCAACTTCAACCCTTGGCGTAAGCACTAATCTTAAGGCTCAATTAGCAGCAGACGGATTTAAATCAACTAATCCTAAATATAGCGGTAACGACGCTTTGTGTAATGCGCGCCTTGCTACAATTGAAAAATTTATTATTGAAAAATTTACAGCTGCTCTAAAAACAACACCTGAAGCATTTAGAACTAAAGTTCAAATTACAAAGAACCCTTTACCAAATTCTGGTTCGGGCGCAACTGATGAAGAGCGCAAAGCATTTCAATATATTGCAGCTGAAATTAAACAGAGCGGCGAGTCTATTCCATTAGATTTACAATTAAATTGTGGCGCTACATTTAAGGGTGAAGGTAAACAAGCGGTTGCTGAGGTAAATTACGTTGGATTTAAGAAAGACCTTTTTGTAATGGCAGCAGTTGGCGATTTAGTTACATTATCGCTCGATCCTCAAACTTTCCCAGATATGGTTTACTTTAAATATAAGGGTCAAGAATTTTTAAGCCCATGGTTAGGAGCTCAAACCACAACAGACGGTCGTCGTAATTTTGTTAACGAATTAAATGCAACTAAACTTGCAGATCTTGAACAAAAAATTAATGCTGAACTTGCTGCATGTGGATCAACTAAAACTGTTGCGCAATTAGCGCCTGGTGCTAAGGTTGGTGGCAAATGGGTAGTTAAACCTGGAGTAGACCAAGGAGGCGATCCTAAAACATTCCAGTTTCCATTTACCAAAACGTTTGACCTTGATAAATTAACTGTTAGGGTTTTTTCACCACTAGCTGGAACAGTTTTTGATATTGCAATGAAATGCGATAAACTAAAAGCTGCACCTGCTCCTAAGAAATAATTATAATTTCTCTAGATAAAAAGAAAAGGCTGAATTTTATTCAGCCTTTTTTATTTCGTATTGTTTTAGGAATTGCCAGGTGGATTCATGCGAATAGCAGATCGGCTCGCCATTTTCATCATGGGCTCCCCACCTTTCGCCTTCAACTTTAACCAATTCTCCATCTACCTTTTTATAACTTGGAGTTTGACTAAAATCTTTAGTTCCAAAGTCTGCCTCCCACATAAACCAGGTTAGCCAGTCAACACCCTCGGGCGTCCAGATTTCACCCAATAAGTTATGGATGATTTGACTATAAGGATCTGTAAAATCTATCAGGTCAACCCCTAATTTATTGAGTTCCTCTAATTGTCTACTTGTTTTTTGTAAACCTAGCGTTAGCTTTAAGAAATTTTCGTATGTCATGCTTTATTATAGATTTTTTCTTCTAAAAATTTTAAGAGTTGACGCTTTTCGCCAAACGATAAACCGTCAGCCATTGCCAAATCCAACTCATCCTCAGTTGAAATATCACACAATAGATCAAGTTCTTCTTCGCTAATTCGACAAGTTTCCTTAATCATGGAATCAAAGAGTCCAAATATTCCACCATTGCGGTCTTCTCCTAAGTAGACCCCTTTTCTTGATAGTCTAGTATTCATTATGCTATGTATAAAATTGTTGGGTTATCCTTGTGTACATCAATTTCTGGAAACTCTTCCCTAAATTTTTGCAGGTTAAATGGCGCACTAATAATATGGATTCCACTTTTAGTTTTAATAAATTCCATATAGATTGGATTGCCAGTTTCAGTTTGTAATTCAATAATTCTGGCCCTAAGTTGAATCATGTTAGGCTGATGATTAAATCCATCGATTGAAATATTATCAATATCAATAATCCATTTCTTATTAGACTCATTTGCATAGGCTCCACACACTGATTCATATGCCTTACGAACTGACGCAAAATCCTTGTTCATAATTTGATCTGTAACCTTTTTTAGGGTATGGAATGCCATTTTTTCAAATGAGCGACGATTAAGATTAATACAGGCTCGAGCCCCATGAAAATCACAAATTGCAATAATTTCTGCCTCGACTTTTGCTAAGTGCTCTTCAGATTTAATGTAATATGTTTTAATAACCAAAGAGTTAGAGCCAATCTCAGGATGGTCCTTTTTTCGTTTGATTATTTGTAGATGATAGAAATCATCGCCACTCCTAAATTGGAGCATTTTTAAAATTTGTTGAAAGTTATTAGTCACTAGTCGTCGATTTTAAAGGTTAAAACCCTCCAGTTAAAGTTAAACCAAACTTTAATCCAGATTAGGTTAAAACCAATATACCAACTTGGTGATAGGTTTGACTTATTAAACATAGCCTTGCCCTTTAAACGGGTCCCTACTGCCATATCCTTTCTAAACCAAATACCCAATTCATATCGACGATGCCACAGCGTAATGTCATCCATTATCTTAGTAGAATATTCAGAATTTTTGTACGACTCCCACTTGTGTCGAATTACCATGGTCGTTTGAAAGTGACCTAACTTAAGGGTTTTAATTATGCCAGCCATTGATTAACTATTTGTATTAATAAGTATGAAAGTTTATATCCAACAAACGCGCCTAGTGCGCTTGGGATTGGAAAGACTACAAGTTTACCAAGATCAGTTACATATTTTGGGCGATTTACAATTCGGCCCATAAAGAAATAATATGTAATATAGCCAACTAAAACTGCAATATCAGTTCGAGTCGCAATAAAAACAACTAAGGTTGCACCAATAAAACCAAATAGGAAATTATCCCTAACCCCTTCCCAAACCTCAGCTCTGGTTGCGCCTTGCCAGTCCTTGACAATTTGCTGTATTTTTGTTTTCTTTTTCATCTTAAATCGTGGATCGATTTCTGTTACGATCTTTGTATTTGCACCTCGAACCTTGTGCCACAGTTCCCAATTAATAATCGACATATTTTATTATACATTCTAACCTGAACAAGTTTAGATAAATATCTTTATGAAAGCACAAAACTTTAAACAGTTCGTTAATGAAAACGAAGAAGATTCAAGCCGAATTGAAGACCGTCTTCGTGACCTAGGCCTTGCCCCCAAAGCGGAATTTGATGAACGTTGGCAAGATATGATTGACGAGTGGGGAAGCGATCCAGAAATTGACCAAGCTCTCCAAACCCTTAGAAGAAAAACTGGTGAAATTATCAATAAACATATTGATTTTGACGATCCGGATGACGAGCAAGAGTGGGACCAACGTCGTGAATGGATATACGAGCAAAGTGCAGATGATCTAGGTGAACTAGAACTAATGATCGCACAAGGTAATTTCTAATTCTTTATTGGCACCTTTCGTGCAACTTGAGGTTTTTCTACCCTAATTCTAATAGTATCTCCAACTTGGTGTGGAGTTCTACAATAAACTGTTCCTTCAATACAGGTTGCAGTATCGTATGCCGTATATTGGTATTCGCCCTGAAAATCTGGTGTACCTGAACCAGATGTTACCACTAACACCAAATACGTAATGATTTTTCCTAATTCTATCATAATTCTATTATACCTAATTCCAGACAAAGAGTATTAGATCTGGATAAATAACTACAAATAGGATAAATTCAATGTCATACTTCAAAAAATTTGGTGCATTTATTAATGAAGAAGAATCTTCTGAAGAGAAATTAGCCAAACTTGCTAGATTAAAGGATCTTGGTTTACTTGACACAGATCAGTATAGAGACGACTCTAAGAAAATTAGAAAAGACGCAATGTTAGCTGCCACTTCAAGAGGCGAATATGGCGGTACAGCTCTTCCAGAAATTAGAGAGGTTTTAGATTCGCCAGAAGCACAGCTATTAAGAGATAGGGGTCTCGAAGTAGTTTCAAGTCCAACTCAACTCCTAAATGGTACCCTTGTTTGGGCAAAACCTGGTTATAGGAGATCGGATGGTTGGGGTCTAGGATTTTTTCCTGGTCCAAGTAAAATTCGCAGAATGACTCCAAAGGGAATTAACCTTGGAGTTTGGAGTCGCTATAAAGGTTCAATGGATGTTGAAATGAAAGCTATCCCAACGTCAGCTTATTCAAATGAAACTGAGTTTTATAGAATTGCAATGAAATGGGCGGCCGATCATATCGATTGGGAT
>Ga0164292_10005851_pt1 | contig 10063 bp, 12 predicted proteins | sample GEODES117metaG_FD_111486 | JGI IMG/M metagenome (GOLD analysis project Ga0164292, IMG submission 111486) | Eutrophic lake water microbial communities from Lake Mendota, Wisconsin, USA - GEODES117 metaG | ecosystem: Environmental > Aquatic > Freshwater > Lake | place: USA: Lake Mendota... | reverse complement strand
CTTGTCGTTGACAAAGAAACTCTACAGCTTGGCAAGTTCACCCCATCACAGGAGTTCATCGACTCAGGTGCTCGTAAAGTGGAAGCAGCTTGCGAAGTTTACAATCGTTACTTCGGTCCCGGTGCATCCGAGGACATTATCAATCATTACATTAACCAAGAACTTTAATTTTAAAAAACATGTCAGAAGAAAAAATCTTTGCCAACGGCTTTATTTTCAAGAGAAACGAGAAAGCCCCCGAGTTTGTAGTAGGTCGCCTTTCAATGAAGGTCGATGATGCGATAGCATTCATGAAGGAACACCAACAAAATGGTTGGGTCAATGTTCAAATCAAGTACGCTAGAACTGGTAACCCTTATGTTGAACTTGATACCTATCAAGTGGAGCAAAAGACACCGGCTTCCACACCAAAGCCGAAGCTAAGTAACATCGAACAACAGTTCAAAGAGGCTGAGATACAGGACTTTGTAGACCAAGAGGAGGACGAGTTACCCTTCTAGATTTCATTCACCCAAAAGGAAAGGGGAGTACACGCTCCCCTTTTTTTTACCCCTATCAATGTTGAAATGTTATTTTCTAATCTTCCCTATTCTCTATATATATTTACTATCTCTTTCTTTTTATTTATTACTACAGTTCATTTTTTAAATTAACATAATTAACATAGATATTAATATACAATAAGTTAGATAAAAAAAAGCAACATCGATACACCATACAAAATGTTAAACCACACCACAATATGAATCAAGTAACTATATTCAAGAGTATCAAGGATACCGCAACGCCCTTTTTTAGGGACGCAAATTCTATTCTTCAGAGAATAAAAGATGGATCAAGTAAAGATTTGGTCAAGAAAATAAGACTAGAGAAGAACAAGAATGACAGAAATGAATTGAAGAAACAACTACCTGCGATTTGCTTTTCAGGTATGTTCAATAAACGCAACGATCAATCCCTTATCGAACACTCTGGGTTGATATGTTTGGACTTCGATGGGTATGAAAAGCAGAAGGCTCTGCTAGAGGACAAAGAGAACTTATCAAAGAACAAGTATGTGTACAGCGTTTTTATATCGCCATCAGGCAATGGACTCAAGGTTCTAGTGAAGATACCTGCTGACCCGGAGAACCATCAGAACTATTTCAATAGCCTTGACAAGTACTTCAACTCGATGTACTTTGATAGGACATCAAAGAACCTATCAAGGGTTTGCTATGAGTCTTATGACCCATTGATTTTCATCAACGAGAACTCATCGATATGGGATAAGATAGAAGAGACTGAGTATGTAGAGGTTGACAAGATTAAAGACATGCCAACCATCCCCATCACGGATGAGAATAAGATTGTCGATATCTTAATCAAGTGGTGGGAGAAGAAGTTCCCTATGGAGGAGGGACAAAGGAATCAGAATGCATACATACTTGCCATGGCATTCAATGACTTCGGTATAAACAAGAGCCTTGCTGGGTATGTGCTGAATAGGTACGCCAACGATAGCTTCCCATTGCATGAGATTGCTACAACGATAGACTCAGCGTATCAAAACACAGGGAAGTTTGGCACCAAGTATTATGAGGATGAGGAGAGAGTGAATCAGATCAGAGCCAAGGTCAGGAGGGGTGTGCCAAAAAAGGAGATACGCATCCAACTACAGGACTCTAATTTGGATAGCGATGTAATTGAATCAGTGCTCACCAAGATAGAAGAGGAGAATTCAAAGCAGACATTTTGGATGAAGACTGATAAGGGAGTCATCAAGATAATCCACATACACTTCAAGCAATTCTTGGAGGACAGTGGGTTCTACAAGTACTGCCCGGAGGGTGGCAAGAACTATGTGTTTGTGAAGGTTACTAATAACCTGATTGACCACACCTCAGAGAAGGAGATAAAGGACTTCGTGCTGAATCACTTGATTGAGTTGGATGATGTGTCGGTGTACAATTACTTTGCTGACAACACCCGATTCTTCAAGGAGGAATTCCTGTCGATGCTTTCTACCATTGATATCTACTTTATTGAAGACACAAAGGATTCATCGTATTTGTACTATAAAAACTGTGCAGTAAAGATTACCAAAGATAAAGTGATATCGATTGACTACTTGGATTTGGGTGGATATGTTTGGAAGGACCACGTCATTGATCGCAACTTCGTTATGTGTAGCGTGACCAATGCTTGTTACTACAGGAGATTCATATCCAATGTGTGTGGTGGTGATGCTGACAGGATTGAATCAATGGAATCTACCATAGGATTCCTGCTGCATGGGTACAAGAACTTGTCGTATTGCCCTGCGGTTATCCTCAATGATGAGGTCATCAGTGACAACCCAGAGGGTGGTACCGGGAAGGGTTTGTTCATGAATGCTCTAAGCCAAATGAAGAAGGTGGTTACCATTGACGGTAAGTCTTTTACGTTTGAGAGATCGTTCGCATATCAATTGGTGAGTGCCGATACACAGGTGCTCGTGTTTGATGACGTGAAAAAACATTTCGACTTTGAGAGATTGTTCAGTGTAGTTACTGAGGGATTGACATTGGAGAAGAAGAACAAGGACGCAATCAAGATTCCATTCAGTAAGTCACCGAAGATTGCTATCACTACCAACTACGCAATCAAGGGTGCTGGTAATTCTTTCGCTAGAAGAAAGTGGGAGTTGGAGTTGCATCAATACTACAGCAAATCATTCACGCCACTTGATGAGTTTGGTAAGCTAATGTTTGGTGATTGGAATGATGATGATTGGTGTGAGTTCGACAACTACATGGTCAATGCGCTGAAGGGGTACCTGAATAGCGGATTGGTTAAGAGTAAGTTTGTCAACCTTAAGATACGCCAACTGTCAGCAGAGACATGTCATGACTTCATAGAGTGGTGCGGATTAATAGAGAACACCGAGACCAATAGCTTGCTTAGACCTAACCAAAGAATAAGAATGAACGACCTGTACAATGACTTCATTGATGTGTACCCGGACTATGGTCCACGATCAAAGATGACAGTGTCCCGTCAGAGATTCTCGAAGTGGGTGGTAGCCTACTCGGTATTCAAGACGGGGTTAGTACCTGAAGAGGGAAGAGACATGGTAGGTAAATGGATGATAATAAGAGAACAAATAACCGAATAATATGAATAACAATAAACAACAAACAGCAGTAGATTGGTTGGTGGAGCAACTAACTCCTGCAATAACACTACAACAGAAGCATATTGACGAAATTAAAAAACAAGCCAAAGAAATGGAGAAGGAGCAGATTATTGATGGAATTGATTACTTTAAAAAAAGGCCTTATACAGATATTGAACCAGAACAATACTACAACGAAACATACGGAGGTAACAAATGAAACAAGAAATAATTTACACAGAACACTACGCACTTATTGTAAGTGATGAACAAATTAAAGATGTTAGACCACATAAGGGTAAATATCATCTTGAAAAAGGTTACATCATTAACCAATTTCCCGATTACTTAACGGATTTAAGTGATTGCAAATTAATCATCGCACACAAACCATTAACAGATGCTCCCATTCTTGAAGGAGTTCCATTAATTAACGAAGGAGGTAACAAATGAAAAGATTAGCAGAATTTATAACAATAACGGGATATAGATTGGTTGAGTTTAAATTATACACAATATGTGGCATAGAATATTATCGTAACTATTCAAGATTTTATTGGAGGGATATTAACGAAGGCAACAAATGAAAATAAACTTTGATTTAAAATGTAAAATTCCAAGTGTAGAATTTTGCTATAACAACAAATGTGTTATGATAAGATATTGGGGTGGATTAAAATTTGATAAAGTAGTAATTCACGGAGGTAACAAATGAGTGAGAAACCAAAACTTGAAAGATGCTCCTTTACGTTTAACCAAGAAGGAAACACTAAAGGCACTACTGATGATGTTGAAATTTTAACCATTGAATGCGAATCTCCTCTTGGAATAGATAACGATGAAGGTTGCTTTTATGTTTTAAAAACCGACGGTTGGAGCATTGACAACGTAAATGACCTACAAGAATTATTTGATAGGATTCAAAAAGTAATACAAGGAGGTGACAAATGATAAAAGATAAGCAGTGGTTCATCGATAGAATAGGGAAAAGAATCTTTCGAAAGAATAACAATTGCTCATGCCCTATATGTTTGGATGTATTTGAGAACGGACTGGTTATAGGTAGCGAGATGCACGCCATTTATTTATATGACTGTCAAGAAACAGGATTAATTTACTACGATAAAAATGAATAACGAAACTAAAAAAATTTGTATCAAGTGTAATCAACTGAAGCCTATCAGCGATTACTACAAAGCTGTAAAGACTAAGGATGGTTATAACAAATCTTGTAAAGAGTGCTACAAGAAGAAAGCCAATGATTACTATCACGAGAAATCTAAGCAGAGAGAGTACAGGATTAAAGTAGCAATGAGAAGAAAGGAACTATGGAAAGCAAGGATATCATCGAAAGAGTAATAGGTTACTCTGACAAGGAGATGTACGAGTACTGCCTCCTCCTCGATAGCGTTATCAATGCAACCATCATCAAGGACGTGAAGGTTGGCAACAAGAAAGAGAAGATGGAAGTGTTCAAGTATGACACAGATAAAGACACCAAGAACAGAATATCAAACAGCATAAAGCATTACGCAAAACTAATGGGAGAAAAAGGACTTTCTTTTAGAGACTACCAACTAGACATCATCGATCGTGGATCGGAATGTATCAACAAGCATGGCTTCGTTTATCTTGCCATGGAAGTAAGAACCGGGAAGACATTGACCTCACTGGGCATATGCAGGAAGATTGGATCCAAGAGCGTGTTGTTCGTGACCAAGAAGAAAGCTATATCGTCAATAGAGAATGACTATGCTCTACTATCGCCATCGTATTCTATCGATGTGATAAACTACGAGAGCCTACACACTATAGCCGGTACCAAGAATTGGGATGCTATCATCATTGATGAGGCTCACTCTCTTGGTGCATTACCGAAGCCCAGTGCTAGAGCAATTGCCGTGGCCGATATAATCAAGAAGAACAAGCCAAAGGTAATCTTGTTGTCTGGTACACCAACGCCAGAATCATATGGGCAAATGTACCATCAGGTGTACGGCATACCGGGGAACCCATTCAAGGAATACAAGACGTTCTATAAGTTTGCTGCTGACTATGTGGATGTGAAGCAGAAGAAAGTAAACAGTATGTTCATCAATGACTATAGCCATGGCAAAGAATCCATCCTGAATGAGATGAAACCATACACAATATCTTACACACAACAGGAAGCAGGTTTCGAGTCCAAGATAAAAGAAGAAATCCTTTATTGTAGTTTGAAGCCCTCAACCTATAATATGATTAAGAGATTGAAGAATGATTTAGTCATCCAAGGGAAGGAAGAAGTTATCCTAGCAGACACGTCAGTCAAGTTGATGACCAAGCTACATCAAATGTACAGTGGTACCGTAAAGTTTGAGAGTGGTAAGTCCATGGTAATAGATACAACCAAGGCCGAGTTCATAAAGGAGAACTTTGAGGGGTGCAAGATTGGCATCTTCTATAAGTTCAAAGAAGAGTACGAGGCGCTCAAGCAGGTATTCGGTGATGAGTTGACCACAGAGCTTGATGAGTTTAATAATTCTTGGAAGAACATTGCGCTTCAGATTGTCTCTGGCCGGGAAGGAATTTCATTGAGGCTTGCTGAGTATTTGGTTTACTACAACATAGACTTCAGTGCCACTAGTTACTGGCAATCAAGGGACAGGATGACCACTAAAGAGAGGAAAGAAAACACAATCTATTGGGTGTTCTCAAAGGATGGGATAGAGGATAAGATATACAAGGCGGTGTCCGATAAGAAGGACTATACAGTTAATCACTTTAAAAAAGATTTGCTTTCGCTTTGATTTTTTATAATTTCGTAAAGGATTAATATATTTAAAATGCAACAAACAACAGCACAATACATATTCTCAAAGTATAGTGAGATGAAATGGATTGATTTCGTTGAGTGGTTACTCAAGGAAAAGCAGGAGATAATCAAAAGAAACCAAGATGAAATTGAGATTGCTCACTTTCATGGGTCGTTAAGAAATGGGTATGCTTCTGATTACTACAGGAGTAGATACGAATCATTCATGGACAACGTACACATAGTCAAGTCTTGGGTGAATGGTATATGGTATCAGAGATTATACTACAAACAGGAGATGATAAATGACTTCGTGTCCGTTGATGAGGCTGTTGATTATGCAAAGAAGAACTATGACAGAACAACAGATACAATCAAAAAAGATCAAGCAACTTGAGGCATCAGGTTATTATGTAATCAAATTAATCAAGACAAACAAGAATGGGATCCCGGACATTGTCGCAATACCAAAGTATAGTAGAGCCTTGTTTGTTGAGGTGAAGACTGAGACTGGGAAGGTATCTCCGCTACAAGAGTACAGGATAAACGAACTAAAAGAACATGGAATAAAAGTAGAAGTATATAGGGGAACCCCAATGGACCAGAACAAAAGAAACGAAACAAACAGAGCTGAGAGAATCTTTTTTAACATGGACGAATGCCAAGAGATGCTCACAGATATCTACGAGAACTTAGTGGATAGGGACTTTGACTCCGCAAGAAAAGATGCAACCAAACTAATAGAAGAACTAAAAATAATAATCAAATCAATTTCAGAGGATGATTTCTAGTGAAGACAAAGCGATCAATGCGTTCGTAAATATCTTCTCTGGCTCATACGTTAAACTTGTTCAACCCGACACCAAATACAAGGTGCTCGACAAGGATAAGAACATCATAGCCTATGCTGATGTAGCGAAGAGAAACCGAACGATATCAACAGCGTACCCACTTATAGTAAAGGCATCGACACTTGTAAAGCTGGTAGACAAGAGGCTCAACCCGGTAATGATATGGGCTTGTGATGATGGGATTATTTACGGTAAGATTAAAGACCTCGTGTGTGAAATGAAATGGGGGAGCGAACTCCCCCAAGCCACGAAACCAGAATATGGAGAACTAATTTGTTTCTTTGAGAAACAGAAACAGTTCAAATATATAAAATATACTTGATACTATTCCTTTCTTCTTGATCCAAATCTAGAAGACCCGAATCCACCTCGTTTAGATTTTCCTTTAGAGCCAAACTTGGATGATCCAAAGCCAACAGACTCTCTGTCTTTTCTTCTTGATACAGATGGTTCATATCCATATAGCGCATCTTTTATCGCCCTCTCTGCGTCAGCTTTTTCTTTCTTTAGTTTCCTTTGCGCTTCAGCCTCGGTCCCCTTGCCATAGTATTCTTCATATACATCTGGATGATACCTCTTTAGGTCCGACATGTTCATGCCGTATGGCGTTTCTTTTTCTGACTCGTCCTTATTGTTTTGTTCAGCCCTTTCTTTGTCAAGTTCCTGATAGATCCACTTGTTGGTTAAAGTTCTAACGTCTTTATACAACGGTACAAAACCTGTACTACCCAAAACCTCTATTGGTAATCTGTAATACATTTCTCTGTCTTGCCTTTTTATTGCGTCCTCCTCTTTCTTTGGGGCTTCTGTAAATTTCTTATAGGCAAATTCAGATGTTCTTAAAGTAGGAGCGTATGGGCCAGACAAACCTATTAGGATATCTTTAAACTGAGGTGTCTTCCCGGATGGAGGAACTATATTGTATTGAATAGCATCTTCGTAAGCATTATACTCCCCACTTCTTAAGAAGTCAAAGTAGTTCTCGTTTACTTTCTCTACTCCATAGTTAACGAAGCTTCTTGATATGTTACCAAGGTTTTGTCCAAGTATGAGGGTTGTAGCTGCCGAAGCAAATCCTTGGCCAAAAGCTTGTGCCATTGTTTTCTCGTCATCATCATCCTCATCATCTACTTCTTTTAATCCTAATCCAGATAAAAGCATACCAAAGAAAGCATTACCAACAACCTTTGACATTGTAAAGTATATGCTACTTCTCAACACGACCCCAGCCAATAACCAACCTGCTTCTTTCCTTGACAGTGTGCCCTGTAAAAACACATCATGAATTGCTCTTCTTGCTACAAAGAATTCATTGATAACAAATTGGTTCATGAAGTTATCGAATGTCTTCCAGAATTTCTTAAGGCTTGAATCGGTTGCGTTTATCTGCCTACCCAATGAAGACATGAATGGATTAGATGTACTACCAGCCATAGCTGTTTTATTATCAGCATACTTTGTGGCTTCCTCTAATTGGGTTTGATACTGCCTCATGTAGGATTGGTCGTTGTTTGCTATCTTTTCAAAGTCAACTTCAGTACCTGTGATTTTTTTAAACTCCTTAGCAAACGCACCAAACCATAGAGGCCTAAGCATTAGTTTATCTGATACAGTAATCAAATTTGTAGCTAATGCATCTATTCCTCCTCTAACTGGATTCAATGTGTAGTTGTATATCTGCATGGCCTTATCAACTACAGCAGAATTAGCTCTTGATCTACTAGTCCCTATTGCCCTTTTTGTTACGTTGCTATCTAATGCTCTGCCAGTCAGCCCTTCTTTACCAAGAACCCTAGTAGTCATAGAACTATTTAGATTTATCATAACATCTCCAGCCGAAGGGTTCATGATAACACCTCTATACTTTACACCTTCTGTAAAGTCTGACCAACCAGCGGCAACAACGTATGCCATGTTTGATGTTAATTCAGATGCAGCCCTAGGAACGCTAGCAAGCATTGACTTGTATCCCATTCTTTGAAGGAACTTCAGAGTAGCATCGCTCATACCATCCATAGCATAAGAATTACTAAGGACATTCTTTAATACCTGCTCAACTGCTGTATCTAAAGCAGAGTATATACCACTAGTGTCTGCGCTCAATGGGCCATCTTCTTTTGATATATTCATAGACTCCTTCAGGGTACCTCTCGCTTGACGAACAGCATCAGTCATATAGTAATCCAACAATACTGACTTAGCCCCAGACTGAACAGTTGAGAATATGTCTAGGTTAATAGGACCAACCGTTGTACCACGGTCTTGCAATGCTCCAGATTCTGTTGATATGTTGTTTTGATTGAACGAATCCAATGCCTCTTGAACATAGTCAACTGGATTACCTTTAGACGAAACTCTAACTATGTGATTGTATTTATTGAGTAGTCTAATCTTGTTGTTTCTTATTACATCAGCAGTGAATACAGCTTCCGGCTCTATACTTAGGTTTATCTCATCAAATACCTTTAATGCATTATTCTCTGCTTGATTGAATGAAGCCTCAAGGGAATTCAAATCTAAGCCAACAACTTTGCCGTTGCTATCTCTCACGCCATACTTCTCTCTTATACCCCTAAGTATCTCCCCATCTCTTTCATTGTACATTATATCTCCATCAGGGATAGCTTCTAATATAGAATCCAAATATGCTAACGCTGGCTTTGCTCTAGGGTCTCCGGGATTTGCTTCGTACTCCCTTTGAATTCTATACAAAGCCATTTTCATTTTTGATTCAATGATTTTATTTGGTGATCTTTTAAATGACTTAACAACACCATCTAAAGCAGAGTCTAGCTTATTGTTTATCTTCCCTAGTCTTGATTCATACGAATTAAACATCTTCGCTAGCCTATCGAATATACCATTGTATAGTGTTTGAGTTTTGAAATCACCAAACATTTCGTCTATAAGTCGAAGAGGATTATTCTTAAACGACTCCATTATAGCTTTTGGTGTGCTCATAAAATTCTTTAGCATCTTGCTTTTAGTTGTGAGCTTTGCATTGTCTACACTCTTGCTAACAGGTATAGCGTTGTTTATATTCACTAATCTATTATTGATGGTGTTTGCTATTGCAGGAAGAATTCCGTTGTTTATGTTGTCGGCAAGAGCTATAATATTATTGAGTTCGTTTATGCTCAATCGCTTGAGGATTTCTCTATTCTTAATAAGCCTGCTGATACTTAATGCCAACCCCTTTTCTAGGTCACTAGATAATCCAACAGTTGTAATGGATACGTTATTTATTATCTCATCTATAGCATCATCCTTTTCTTGCTGTGT
>Ga0164292_10005850_pt1 | contig 10063 bp, 19 predicted proteins | sample GEODES117metaG_FD_111486 | JGI IMG/M metagenome (GOLD analysis project Ga0164292, IMG submission 111486) | Eutrophic lake water microbial communities from Lake Mendota, Wisconsin, USA - GEODES117 metaG | ecosystem: Environmental > Aquatic > Freshwater > Lake | place: USA: Lake Mendota... | reverse complement strand
ACTTCCGTGCCGTTAATCCTGTATACCTTGCCGTTGGCAATGTTGACATGCTCTGAAAGGGTCCATGCGTCAGTTGCATCAATCCAGGCAATTGTCTTGTCCGTGTCGCCCTTAAGGGTAATACCGCCGCCATCAGCGCCAGCATCCGTTGGGCTTGCGGTAGAGCCAAGTTCAATGTTCTTGTCGTCAACAGTAATAGTTGTTGAGTTGATCGTTGTGGTCGTTCCGTTGACCGTAAGGTCGCCAGAAAGCGTGAGGCTTGTACCGGTTGCTGCGCCGATGTTTGGCGTAACAAGGGTTGGGGTGTTCGCGAATACGAGTGCGCCAGTACCAGTCTCGTCAGAAATTACACCAGCAAGTTCGCTGGACGATGTCGCAGCAAACGCGCTCAGCTTGTCCTCGGTAAGCGCAACCGTACCCGTTGCGTTTGGCATGGTGATTGTGCGATCCGCCGTTGGATCAACAACAGTAAGGGTGGTCTCATAGCCGTCAGCCGTAGCGCCTTCAAAGACTACGCCAGCACCATCAACAATAGGCGCAGTAAGCGTCTTATTGGTAAGGGTTTGCGTACCAGACTCGGTTACATATCCTGAGAGGGAAGGAATGTCTGAAGTGAGTGCAACCGTGCCGGTTGTTGCTGGAAGCGTGATGACCGTTCCGGTGCCGGCTATCGCCGTTGCTACAACCTGGGCAGTGCCAGAGGTTGAGCCAGGCAGGGTGACACTTGAGATACCCGTAAGGGCAAGGTTTGCAGAGGTGCGGTTTAGCGCAACGCTCGTCGTACCAATGAACGTCGTGTCCGAAGGATTTGCCTTGCCGTTGGCAAGGTCGTAAGCAGACTTAACGGACGCAGGCGTTGCAGCCTTCGTGGTTGAAGTGCTGGAAGTAGAGTCCTCTAGCTGGACAGCACCCTTAACGGATGTCGTGCCGTCGGCAATGCTGATTTCTGGGGTTGTGCCGCCCGTGGAGGAAATTGCACCAGTTCCGGTGACTGCGGTGACCGTTCCCGCGCCCGTGGAGAGTGATGCCCACGCACCGTTGGCGTATACGCGAAGGGCGTCAAGGGCGGTGTCGTAATAGATCTGACCCTCAACCGGGGTTGACGGGGCAGTGGCAAGGTTCTGAATCTTGGCGTTCTGGAGCTCATTCTTCTGAAGGTCTAGATTGGCTAGGAACTTTGCCATTTTACTCTCCTTAGTTTAGGTAGGCTTTGCCAGCAAATGCCGCCATAAAGGTCACGCGCACGACATTTGCACTAATATACTCAACATCCCCGATAACCACACTATCCGCAGAATCTACAACTGTCACAGACGGGAAGCAGTTGAGGTTGTGGGTAATCGTCCAAATTGACGATGCAGAAGCCTGTGTGTGGGTATACGTGGCATGGGCGTTGGCAGGAGACCCGCTGGAAATGGTTACATTCCTGTTGACGCTAGTAACCGTTATCGGGCTCATCTAGTCACCTCAGCATTAACTACAAATTGACCAGAAATAATCTTCAGAACGACCTGCACCGTGTCCACAAGCTCAATGTCGTAGGCATATGACCCCGCTGGCACTAGGGAGAGGGCGGCGGCAGAAATCAAAACCCTGATTGTCCCAGCCGCACCGCCGAGCGTGATCCCGCTTGAGCTGGTCAGGTTGAGGACTGGGTTGCCTGAACCAGCAAACTGCCGAACCTGCATCCTAGCCGAGCATCCGGTCAGGTTGATAGCGGTTCCAGCATCATTTGTGTAGGTTATGAGGGTATCAAGGTCTGACCCCTGGTCGGCAGAAATATCATAGGTGGAAAGTGCCATGTTGGCATTATAGCCTGAGGAAACCGCCTATTCTATGGTCTTCTTTTCTACGATGCTCCTCAGGGGAAGCGGGCTTACCGGCCTCAGGGGAAGCGGGCTTACCGGCCTCAGGGGGCACCCGCCATCCCAGCACCTAGCGGAAATGTCGTTCATTTTCTTATTTGCACAGGAATAGCAAAACTTTGCCACGGTTCGCCGATGCTTTGCAAGGGCGGCCAGGTTCTCTGAGGATAGCACGTCGTTAAGCGCATTCAGGCGAGCCCAGGCAATATCGTCATCTGTTGGAACGACACCGCCGTAGAACCTTTCTTTTGCCCACCAGATTCCCTTGTTTCTCTTTTTCCCAGCAGCAATGAATACTTTGTTCAGGCTAATCTGGGACTGGCTGGCCCACGCCATGCACGCCTCCTGAAAACGCCTGATCTCAGGCTCTTCAGTCTTCCTTGGCCACCTGCTTCTTGGCATGAGCAAACCCTAAAGCAAATTGAAAAATCCTGCAACTTTCCGTCAAGGGCAGATTATGTGGTATAGTACATATATGGCACAAATTGGAAGACGCAAGAAAGATGCGCAAGATAAACTTGAGCACGAGATTTACCTATTGCACTTTAATGGCGTAAACCCGCCCGAGATAGGCCGCAAGCTTGACCTTAAGCCGGATACGGTAAAAAAGTACATCGCCAAGATGCGTAGGCAGGCCCTTGAGGACGCAATTGGTCCCGTTGACAGCAAGGTTGAGCTCATTGAACGAGCAAACCGAGTGGCAAAGGCCGCCGCGGCTGGTCACGCCTCCGCTCGAGAGAACTCGTTTAGCGGTCAGGTTGCCTTTCTCAAGCTACAGCTTGAGGTCATAGATCGTCTTGCAAAGTTAACTGGCGCATATGAAGCGTCTAAAATTGAGCTTACCGGCGCTAACGGGGGTGCGGTTCAGATGCAGATGGTTGATCACGCAATTGATGGGTTGAATGCAGAGGATCTGGCAAAGCGCCTGCGGAACTGGGCTGACGCACTAGAGGAGGGCGGCGATGGACAGCAATCAGTACAGACAGTGGTTGAGGGTACAAGCGAAGACGTCTGACGCCGCATTCGCGGAATACGTCAGTAATCTTGTTTTCCCAAAGCATCTCCGAGAAATGGAGCGCTTCCTAGACAAGAACGAACGGGCGCTTGTTCTCATGCCCCGCGGTCACGCAAAAACCACCCAGTTGATTCACAGGGTGGCTCGGCTCATTGGCGAAAGCCAAGGGAAAATCCGAGTTGGCATTCTCACCTCTGTTTTGTCCGATGCCCTTGCGCGCTCCAGGGCAATCAAGGCAATCATTGAATCGGCACACTTTGCCGAGATTTTTGAGTGGGCGCAAAACGGGGTGGTGGGGCCAAAGTGGACAGATGAGGTATGGACCATCAAGGGGGCAAGCATGGGGAAGGACGCAACATGCTTCGCGGACGGACTTGGATCAATCAAGCCCGGCGCTCGCCTAGACATCCTCATCGGCGACGACATGGTTGGCATGAAGGAGAACGCAACTGCGGTTCAGAGGCAGAAGGCTGCGGACACCTACTGGCAAGTTGTTGACCCCATGCTTGTTCCTGGGGCAAAGCGCTGGTACATCGGAACTCGATGGCACGAAGACGACTTCTACAATGGGCTAAAGGAGAAGGGGACCCCAGTGATGCTGCGAAAAGCAGTTGAGGGTGACAGCATTCTGTGGCCAGAGATGTACACGGTTGCCGACATGGACAAGAAGCGCGAAGAGCTGGGCACCCCCATCTTCATGCTGCAATTCCAGAACGACGTTCAGGCAATGGGTGGAAACATTTTCCGATATGACCGATTCAAGTATGTAGATACCGTTCCCGCTGGCTCTCGTCGCGTTGGCATTGACCTTGCATCTTCCGCATCGGAACGCAGTGACTACACGTCATGTGTTGAGGTGGTTGAGGACGCAGAGCACAATCTATATGTCGTTGGGGCGTGGAAGGCAAGGCTCACCGAGGGGCATCGGGATTGGCTGACCGGAATGACCCGTGATGGAGACTTGGTTGCCGACGACGGGCCGCGCTTGCTCTGGCCACAATACCTAATCCCAAACCCTCCAGAGATGACCGAAAGCGCGCGCAATCTAGAATCGGTCAACATTGAAGCAGTGCAGCACCAAAGCACTTTTGTGCGGGAAGTTCTTGGCACCACTAACCTACCGGCTCGAGCGGTGAGGCCAGACAAGGACAAGGTCACTAGGTCTAGGGCGCTGGCAGCCAGATATGAATCTGGAAAAGTATTCCATCTGAAAGGCGCTCCAGGAATTAAAGACCTAGAGCTAGAGATGGCTTCGTTCCCAAACGGTGAGCACGACGACCTTGTTGACGCCCTAGTCTATGCTGCCGACCTCAGCGGAAGCAGTTTTTACTTCACGGCAGCGAAGACGGGTAGTCGGTTCTAATCCAGCTTGTAGGGACTTCGCGAATCCACAAGGAAAATGGCTTTTTCCCAGAGTAATACCCGTTGATTACGGGCGCATCACTGCTTTCCATAAACATAGTCAGCGCCGCTTGCATGGTTGTCACATTGTCTCTTTCAGCAATAAATACAATTGCCGAAGTTACGAATGGGGCAGCAGCACTTGTGCCGCTAATTTGAAGCCTTATTCCGTCTTTGCCAACTGCATCAACTCTGCGACCAGGCGCCCAGATATCCACACAGGGTCCGTGGTTGGCAAATAGCGCCCTGTACTGGCGGTTGTCAAGACCAGAAACCGTAATTGCGTTTTTGGCTCCAGCCGGGCTGGTGTTGCATGCGTTTGCAGATTCATTTCCAGCCGCAACGACAACGGGCATAAGTAAACCAAGGCTGTTGACGGCATTGTCAATTGCTTGGCTCTTGGGACCGCCAATGCTAATGTTCACCACGGACCTAGACGGGTCGGCCTCAGCCCTAATCAGGTTCAAGACGTTAATGATTTGTGATTCTGTGGTTTCTCCGTTGCAGTCAAGAACCTTTTTTGAAATAATGTTTGCTGATCTGACAATGCCGATTTCTTCATTATTAATAATGCTGGAAATAAGAGACCCGTGCCCAGAACAATCCTCTGCGCCAATACCGCTATCTACTAAGTACACATCAATACCTGAGCCCAAGTTATTATTTGCGACCACCTGGCCGTCAAGCATGCTTGTATACCCTTGATTTATTCGGTCCTGCGCCCACATCGCTGTTGAGGCGAAACCGTAAGCATATTTAACCTTATAGATCAGATCTTTCTTTTTGGCTTTTGCCTCTGCGGCTCCTGGCGCAGAAAAGAGAATAACCGCTGCGATAAATATCGCAATAGCCCTTACTTTTGATCCCATTTCTTAATAACCTTCACTTTCTTGCACTTATGGCACGTTGCCTTCTTATATTTTGGATCAATCGTCGCAGGATAGCCTGCCATCACCTCGTTGTCAATCTTGGTTTCGCACTGGGTGCAATGCCAGCCATCCAGCGGTCTCCCGCGGTTGTCAAGGACGAGATTCTTGGCGTCCGCCATCTGATTGCTCCTTTTCATACTCTTCAACGATCTCAAGCGCGCGCTTGATACCTGCAATATATGCCAGCCTAGAGAAAAGTTCAACCTTCCCTCGTTGGCTAATTCCAATCCCCCTTAGAACTGGAGTTGTGTCCCCCGAGACAGAATGCTCAACCAACTTGCGAAGTCGGTCAGATGCGCTCACTTGATGCCCCTTCGGTTAATCCATCCAACGGATGATGTCAATAACTCGTTTAGGTCAAGCGATGAGATCACCACATCGTGCCGCATGCCATCAATGATCATTTCCATATCGCTCTCGTAATAGGGATCGCCTTCCCGTGGTTCAGATAGCGTGATCTTGCAACCGTGTACACCGCCAATCGTAGATGCGACCTCCATCATTTCAACGGCAATGGTTTTGAGCTCCTCTCCGCCGACGAGCGGGATTAAATTGGCGTTGCTCATGGCAAACGATTTCGCCAGCCACACCTGCGTTATCTTTTTTGCTGCTGGAGTCGGTTTGCGATATCGGTCAGAAAACCAATCCAGAACGTCGTTATTTCTACGGCGTCGTCTGCCGTTTGTGCTAATCCGCTTTTTGCCACCGTGTTTGTGGCTTGGTCCCATATTGCCCATTTGTAACCTATCCCTTCTTCTGATCGTTCAAGTTTCCAGACTTCATACCGCGTTGTGTTTCCCATCGGTTATATCCTATCGCCTCCATTGCTAGCACGATTCCATCGCGAAGTCCGCGGTGGTATTGCGTGTCGTCTTTGGATGCGGTTGCCCACGCTGTTGCGGAGTGCAGTGCGCGCATTCCCTCTTGGATGGCGTCTGCCTTGCCTTCCTTGCGTGCCGCCTTGAGTGCCTGAATAAACTGCGGGTTCACTTCTTAGGTCGCTCTGGAAGATCCCTTTCCATTGGGGCCCCCCACAGACCGCGCTGCAACGCGACTGCGATCAGTGCGTAGTTAGCGATGTCAAGAAGTGTATCGGCAAGGGATTCATAGGTGCTCTCATCAAGCGGATCAAGAATTACCTGACCGTCAACAATCTTGCCCTGCATAAACTTTCGTGCCCTAGCGATCTTGTCGTTCCCGACGCGGCTGATTACCCCATGCAGTCCAAGCTGCTCAATGTTGGAATTGCCGTATCTTGCCTGCTTTTCGCAGAGCAATTCAAACGCCTCGTTATAAATCTTTGCAAACGTCTTCTCAAACGTCTGCTCGTCATCCTTGTAGATCAAATGCGTTGTTGGTTCCATTAAACCCTCCTTTCTAGGGCATCATAGACGCTAGGCCTTAACTCGTCAAGAGCGCCCTCCGGATGCCTTCCTCAAGCGTGATCCTCGGCTGCCACACCTGAAAGGACATGGCGGGGTCAGCAACCCTCCAGAAGACTCCCACAGGCTTATCTGGGTGGGTCTGAATCTGCGGTCGGTAGTTTGCCTCAGAGCAGACAAGGTCAGCTAGGGCCAGGAACGATGTTGGTCGCCCAGTGCCGATGTTGAGGGGCTCTCGGCAATCTTGCTCAATTGCAGCATTAACAGTTGCAACAATATCGTCAATGTGCACAAAATCTCGGGTCTGCTGACCGTCTCCCCAGATCTCAAATGGGTTAGCCTTGCGCTTGGCCCGATCAATGAATGATGGGAACGGATAGTCCAGAGCCTGGTCCTCCCCATATCCCGAGAACGGTCGGAAGATGTGCGTGCGAACACCCTCTGCTTCCGCGAACTGCGCGAGATACTCACCTGTCAGCTTTGACCATCCGTAAGTAAAATCTGGGCTTCGGATGTCGTTAAGGTTGATCATGTGCTCGGCAAGGGAAACATGGTCTTCGCGAGTCTGCAGTTCAATTGGATAGGCGGCAGACGACGAGAAGTAGACCACGCGCTTCTGCTTGGTCCTGATTGCCCACTGCCACATCTCGGCGTCAATGGACAGGTCCACCGCCACAGAGAGCGGGTCCCCTTCAATCTTTGCTCGACCACCAACAACTGCAGCGAGATGTATTACTAGGTCCCATTGGATGTCGTCTTTCCTGAAGAAGTCTCGGGCTTCTCGGGGGGCCTCTCCGGCAATATCTACGCCAAAGACTTCATGGCCCTGATCTCGGTAAAACTTAGTGAAGTGCTTTCCGACAAATCCCCTGTGCCCAGTGATCAAGACCTTCATCTTCGGAGCACCAAGCTCACATCTGTGTCCATCTGTGTCTTCTCATAGTCCTCGTAAGCGATGCGATCTTTCTCATACACATGGGAGGCGTTCACTTCCTGGTACTGAAGGTCGTTGATTGCCTTGCCAGCCAGATAGTGCATGTGCTCAATGACAACATCAGCCCGGTACTGAAGGTTTCCGATCTTCACCCCGAAGTCCCTCCAGAAGTTATCCATGTACATGTGAACAAGGACGGGGGGCACCATGTAGCCGATGCGGCGCACAATTTCTGCAGACATCGTTACGGCCGTTGGAAGGTTCGCCCCCTGCAAGAGATCGTCCCCGTATGCAACGCCGGGTCGCTCGCCAATCGCGTCAGAAAGAATTTTGTCCCACCCTTGCGTTCTTGGTCGGTGATCATCGCCCATGAAGGAAAGAAATTCGTACTTGTCTGCGTTTTGTGTCGCAAGCAGATTCAGCGTGCCACCCATGCGCAGCCTAGGGTTAATTGATGCCTTTTCTAGAACGCGCGATGAGTACTCGCTCTTGTCGTCATCGTCTATCCCAAACAGAATGTCAGCATCTTCCGCCGTCTCTTCAAATGCGGTAAGAAGCTCGTCGCAAGACTGCGGTCGCTTTCGGCTTGGAACAATAAGTAGCAATCGGCTCACGATATCCCCACTTTCTTGGCAATTAGCCAACTTACCTCATCATCGGAAAGCCTGATGAAAACTTCTTCCCCGTCAGCAATCTTCACAGCATACGGCTCCTCGTCGTCTGGGCGACGCTGGTCAAGGCTGATTGACAAGGGGAATGATTGGGCATACAAAAAGTAAACTGCCCATACCCGATCCGTTGGAGCGCCTCCCCGATCTGTCATGGCAAAAGCATACACCATTGAGAATGGTCTATGCTGTACGGGACCGCTGGGTTTTATCCTTTCTCCCAGCGGTCACTACTTTTTCAGTAGGTCGGCAATCTCCGTGGTCGGATCTGGGTTGATTGACTGAGTGAACTTCTTTTCAGCCTCGGCATCATGGTCCTCCTGGTCGTCGTTGGCGTTCCGGATCGTCAAATCCTCCCTTGCGTCCCACAGGGCTTTTGCAAGGCATTCATGGCGGCGGTACACGATCGTCTGGTATTTGTCTGAGTGGGCAACGACCCCATAGCTGTTTGGCTCTGGCCACTTGTGCTCAGGAAGGTCCTTCACGATGGCAACCCCCCATATTCCTTCTTGGCTGCGCTCAATCAGCCAAATTCTCTGATACGCCCGAAGATCTCGGTCTAGGAGCTCAAGCTGCTCGTCAATAGAATAGTTACCAAAATGAACTACAGAACCTGACATCCTTACCTCCTAATAGTAATCTGAGCACGAAGCAAAATAGCCGCACTCACAAATAAGCTTGCACTTACGCTCATCCATCATACGCCCGCAGTTTGGGCATGTCAATACGAGCTCTTCTGGGTCTGATTGCAGATCCTCTCCTATTGACACCTGCTCTTCGTCAGTCATAATGCTCCCCATATATGGCTACCAAGCGAAGCAAGCCCGAACCGTTGCCAGATCATCTCCGGACTCTGCCTGCCTCTCGAGAGGAAGTGAGGGTGGACTGGGTTCGCGACGGATGGTACTGGGGCCCAGCGTGCCCTCAGGATAAAGAGCACGGTGCCCTTCTGGATCTAAAGGGTTCAGATAAGTGGTACTGCCGGCATCAGGGCCACATAGGAACTGGGATCTATACGGAAACACTTCTTGGGGATCTTGAGTGGCAGAGGATCACTTCCTCCGAACAATCCCAAGAAATATCGCCATCCCAGTTATAAGCGCAGCAGCCATTACGGCAAGCCCAACAGCAACTGAGATCACCACAGTTGCCAGCGTGTTGACCACAAGCCACAGGGCGTTCTTAATCAGAATCATCAAACCTCTGCATAGTCTCCCTAATCCCATCTATCGCAGCCAGTATTGACCAGGCAATCTGGCTATCGTGACCAGACTCCTCCCTGACGTATCGCACCGTCTCCATCAGCCCGCGAATCATGGCTTCAGCACCATCTCGTGTTGATGCGCGACCAGTCGCACGGCCGAGTTCAAGCATCTCTTCGTGGCTCGGGGACGACATTAGAGCCCAAACGCCCCAGCAATGAGATAGATGCCGATCACAAGAACAACGCCTAGCACAAAGTTTATGTAGTTCCCAGCAGCACCATCATCGCCCACGCGGGCGACTGGGCGCTCAGAGGATGTCTTCGTCGCGACCTTCTTCGCCGAAAGCCTTCTTAACGTTCTGTTCATCGCTCTCCTTCAGTGGAGCCAATAAGAACCTCGCCGCCACCGTGTCCACATAGGGCGAGACCTGCACGACATCCGTGCTGAGCTCAAAGTGGTGAGAGACCTTCTCCCAAAACTTCTCATTTTCTGACCAGTTTCGTAGCCAGAACCAGCCTTCCGGCGCTGGCTTGTCAGCGATCCGTACTGATAGGCGGGCAAACGATGCCCCCAAGTTGTCTGTCACGATCATCATGTCTCGGTCTTGCGTGAACTTATAGTGCTCACCCTCAACCTCAACCCATCGTTCAACGAGGTGCCATTT